>JACCDR010348740.1_pt1 | contig 17246 bp, 18 predicted proteins | sample 7446431 | NCBI WGS metagenome assembly JACCDR01 (sample SAMN15323443, study PRJNA562643) | freshwater metagenome | isolation source: river surface water | place: USA:Blue River Watershed | collected 2017-08-17
CAGCGCGTACAGGCGCTCGGGCACACGCAGGAACTTGAACATGCTTCAGGCCGCGTTCAGTCCGGGTTCAGGCGGCAGGCAGCTTGCGCGGCTTGCCGTCGCGGTCGATCGCCACGTAGGTGAGGTTGGCCTCGGTCACCTTCACCACCTGCAGGTTGGCCGGGTTGCGCGCGGCGTAGACCGCTACGTGCACCGTCACCGAGGTCGTGCCGATGCGGTCGACACGCGAATACAGGCTCAGAAGGTCGCCGATCGACACCGCCTGCTTGAAGACGAACTGGTTGACCGCCACGGTGGCAATGCGGCCGCGGGCGATGCGCGAGGGCAGCACCGCGCCGGCCAGGTCCACCTGCGCCATGATCCAGCCGCCGAAGACGTCGCCGTTGGCGTTGGCGTCGGCGGGCATCGGCATCACCCGCATCACGAGCTCGGATCCGTCGGGCAGCACGGCCGGTGCCATGTGCAGCGGATTGGGCGGCGGATGGTCGTTCATCGACGGGCTCCTGGGATCGGGTCAACCGGGGAGTCTCCCACGGCGGGTGCCGGCGCTCCTCGCCAAGAAGGTTGACGCGGCGATTGTGAACCGGCAGCCCTCTGCAGGCATCCGCAGGCACGGCGACAATCGGGATTCATGCCTCCACACGCCGCCGCCGCCCGCGCTTCCGCCAGCCCCACGCCGGCCGCCAGCAGCGCGGCGCCGCGCTCCGACTGGGGCACTTTGGCCCGGCTGCTGCCCTACCTGTGGCAGTACCGCTGGCGGGTCGGCATCGCGCTGGCCTTCCTGGTCGGCGCGAAGGTCGCGAACGTCGGCGTGCCGGTGCTGCTGAAGAACCTGGTCGACAGCCTGACGCGCAAGCCGGGCGACCCGACCGCCTTGCTGGTGGTGCCTGCGGCGCTGATCGTCGCCTACGGCGCGCTGCGCCTGACGACCTCGCTCTTCACCGAGTTGCGCGAGCTGATCTTCGCCAAGGCCACCGAAGGCACGGCGCGCAGCATCAGCCTGCAGGTGTTCCGCCACCTGCACGCCCTGAGCCTGCGCTTCCACCTCGAACGCCAGACCGGCGGCATGACGCGCGACATCGAGCGCGGCACGCGCGCGGTGCATTCGCTGATCTCGTATTCGCTCTACAGCATCGTGCCGACGCTGATCGAGGTCACGCTCGTGCTGACGCTGCTGGCGGTGAAGTTCGACGCCTGGTTCGCGTGGATCACGATCGCGGCACTCGTGCTCTACATCGGCTTCACCGTCGCGGTGACCGAGTGGCGCACCAAGTTCCGCAAGCAGATGAACGAAGCCGACTCGACGGCGCATTCGCGCGCCATCGATTCGCTGCTGAACTACGAGACCGTCAAGTACTTCAACAACGAGGACTTCGAGACCAGGCGCTACGACCAGAACCTGGAGAACCTGCGCCGCGTGTCGCTGAAGAGCCAGAGCACGCTCTCGCTGCTGAACACCGGGCAGCAGCTCATCATCGCCGTGGCGCTGGTGGCGATGTTGTGGCGCGCCACCGAAGGCGTGGTCGCCGGCCGCATGACGCTCGGCGACCTGGTGATGGTCAACGCCTTCATGATCCAGCTGTACATCCCGCTGAACTTCCTGGGCGTGATCTACCGCGAGATCAAGCAGTCGCTGACCGACCTGGACAAGATGTTCACGCTGCTCGAGAAGAACCGCGAGGTCGACGACCTGCCCGGCGCCAAGCCGCTGGCGGTGAGCGCCGGCCACGTGCGCTTCGAGCGGGTGTCCTTCGCGTACGAGCCCTCGCGGCCGATCCTGCACGACATCAGCTTCGAGATCCCGCCGGGCAAGACGGTCGCCGTGGTGGGGCCCTCGGGCGCCGGCAAGTCGACGCTGGCGCGGCTGCTGTTCCGCTTCTACGACATCGGTGGCGGCACGCTTTCCATCGACGGCCAGGACATCCGCAGCGTGACGCAGGCCAGCCTGCGCCAGGCCATCGGCATCGTGCCGCAGGACACCGTGCTGTTCAACGACACGGTCGAATACAACATTGCCTACGGCCGGCCGGGTGCGACGCGCGCCGAGGTCGAGAACGCCGCGCGTTCGGCCCACATCCACGACTTCATCAGCGCCACGCCGAAGGGCTACGAGACGATGGTCGGCGAGCGCGGGTTGAAGCTGTCGGGCGGCGAGAAGCAGCGCGTGGCGATCGCCCGCACGCTGCTGAAGAACCCGCCGATCCTGATCTTCGACGAAGCCACCTCGGCGCTCGACTCGGCCAACGAGCGCGCGATCCAGGCCGAGCTGCGCAGCGCCGCGCAGGGCAAGACGGCGCTCGTCGTCGCGCACCGGCTCAGCACGGTGGTCGACGCGCACCAGATCGTGGTGCTCGAGGCCGGGCGCATCGTCGAGCAGGGCGCGCACGCCGAGCTGCTGGCGCTCGGCGGGCGCTATGCGCAGATGTGGCGGCTGCAGCAGAGCAGCGCAGACGACACGCCGCCGGCGACGTCCTGAGCAGCGTCTCGTGACGCCGCGCGGCGCCCGGGGCGGGCCCCGTGCTGGCTACACTGCCCGGCATGGAGACCAAGTGGCTGGAAGACTTCCTGAGCCTGGCCGAAACGCGCAGCTTCTCGCGCTCCGCGCAGTTGCGGCACATCACGCAGCCGGCCTTCTCGCGGCGCATCCAGGCGCTGGAGGCCTGGGCCGGCATCGACCTCGTCGACCGCTCCTCGTACCCGACCCGCCTGACACCGGCCGGCGAGACGCTGCACGCGCAGGCGCTCGAGATGGTCGGCGCGCTGCACGCCACGCGCAACCTGATGCGCAGCCACCAGGGCGCCGGGCCGGACATGATCGAGTTCGCGGTGCCGCACACGCTGGCCTTCACCTTCTTCCCGCACTGGCTGATGGACCTGCGGCCGCACTTCGGCGCGATGAAGACGCGCCTGACCGCACTCAACGTGCACGACGCGGTGATGCGCCTGGCCGAAGGCGGCTGCGACCTGCTGATCGTCTACCACCACCCCGCGCAACCCTTGCAGCTGGCCACCGAGCGCTACGAGATGCTGAACCTGGGCAGCGAAACGCTCGCGCCTTACGCCAAGCCCGACGCCGAAGGCCGGCCGCTGTTCGCGCTGCCCGGCATCGAGGCCGCGGCCGGGGCCGGCGGCGGGCGGCTGCCCTTCCTGGGCTACGCCTCCGGCGCGTACATGGCCGGGCTGGTGGAGCTGATGCTGCGGCAGACGCCCGGGCTGCCGCCGCTCGAGACGATCTACGAGACCGACATGGCCGAGGGCCTGAAGGCGATGGCGGTCGAAGGCCATGGCCTGGCCTTCCTGCCGGCCAGTTCGGTGCGCAAGGAGCTGGCTTCGGGGCGGCTCGTGCCGGCCGCCGGGCCGGGATGCTGCGAACTCAGCATGGAGGTGCGCCTCTACCGCGAGCGGCCGGAGGCCGCCCGCCATCTGAAGCCGGTGGCGCAGTCCTTGTGGGACCACCTGTCGTCGCGGTGAAGCCCCGGTGATGCCCGGCCGCGGTGCGGTCGGGCGGCCCAGGCGTGGCCCGAATCCTGCTGTCGGCTTTCGGGCGGGTGGGCTTCTACGCGGTCCGCTGGGCGGCGTGGCTCCCTAGAATCCAGCCGCAACGGCGAGTCCCGCCGCCCCACCACTTTCAAGGAGTGTGCATGAAGAAGACCCTTCTGGCTCTGTCCGTCCTGACCGCCGCGCTCGTCGCTGCCGGTGTCGCGCAGGCCGACACGCTGGCCAAGATCAAGGAAAGCGGCGCGATCACGCTGGGTGTGCGCGAGTCCTCCGGCGCGCTGTCCTTCACGCTCGGTGATGGCAAGTACGCCGGCTTCCACTACGAGATGTCGCAACGCATCGCCGCCGACCTGCAGAAGCAGCTCGGCCTGGCCAAGCTCGATGTCAAGCTGCAGCCGGTGACGTCGCAGAACCGCATTCCGCTGGTGCAGAACGGCACCGTCGACCTGGAGTGCGGCTCGACCACCAACAACGCCACCCGCCAGAAGGACGTTGCCTTCGCGGTCAACACCTACATCGAGGAAGTGCGCATCGCGGTGAAGGCCAATTCCGGCATCGAGTCGATCGCGCAGCTCGCCGGCAAGAACGTTGCCACCACCACCGGCACCACCTCGGTGCAGACGCTGCGCAAGCACGAGCGCGCCACCGGCGTGAACTTCAACGAGGTGTTCGGCAAGGACCACGCCGACAGCTTCCTGCTGCTCGAGTCGGGCCGCGCCGACGCCTTCGTGATGGACGGCCAGATCCTCGCCGGCAACATCGCGCGCTCGAAGAACCCGGCCGACTTCAAGATCGTCGGCGAGGTGCTGTCGGTCGAGCCGCTCGGCTGCATGATGCGCAAGGACGACCCGAAGTTCGAAGCGGCCGTCAACGCCAGCATCGTTGCCATGATCAAGAGCGGCGAACTCGCCAAGCTCTACGACAAGTGGTTCATGCAGCCGATCCCGCCGACCAACACCAAGGTGGGCCTGCCGCTGTCGGAGGCCACCAAGGCCGCCTGGGCGAACCCCAGCAACCGGCCGATGGAAGACTTCGCGAAGAAGTGATCCGGCCCGCCGCCCGGCCCGCAGGGTGGGCCGGCGCCATCTGGACGCGGCCGGCAATGCGCCCGGCCCGCGGTCTGTCCACCGACAAGGGAGCTTGAATGGCCTGGGACTGGCAGGTGTTCTGCAAGGAAACGACCACCGGCGAGACGCTCTCGGGCTGTTTCGGCAAGGGTGGCGACATCACCTACCTGGACTGGATCTTCTCCGCCTGGGGCTGGACACTCAGCGTGGCCGCGCTGGCGCTGGTGGTGGCGATGCTCTTCGGCTCGCTGATGGGCATCCTCCGCACCACGCCGGACAAGCGGCTCGTCTTCATCGGCAACGCGTGGACCGAACTGTTCCGCAACATCCCTTTGCTGGTGCAGGTGTTCCTGTGGTACCACGTGATCCCGTCGATCTTCACGGTGCTGCGTGGCGTGCCGAGCTTCATGCTGGTGGTTCTGGCCCTGGGCTTCTTCACGTCGGCGCGCATCTCCGAACAGGTCAAGGCCGGCATCCAGAGCCTGCCGCGCGGCCAGCGCTACGCCGGCCTGGCGATGGGCCTGACGCTGCCGCAGACCTACCGCTTCGTGCTGCTGCCGATGGCCTTCCGCATCGTCATCCCGCCGCTGACGAGCGAGTCGATGAACATCGTCAAGAACTCGTCGGTGGCCTTCGCGGTCAGCGTCGCCGAGCTGACGATGTTCGCGATGCAGGCCGGCGAGGAGACCTCCCGCAACATCGAGATGTACCTGGCCGTCACGGGGCTGTACTTCATTTCCGCCTTCGCCATCAACCGCGTGATGCTGGGCGTGGAAACTCGGGTGCGCGTGCCCGGCATGATCGGGGGCAAGTGATGAGCGGCGCAGTTCGCGAGCGGGCCGAGCGCCGGGCCGCCCCAAGCCGGCCCGCCGTCCCCTCGGGGGACCGGCTGACGTACCCGTCAGACGAGGGGCAGTCATGAACCTGGATTTCAGCTTCCTCAACTGGGAGATCGTCTCCAACTTCATCATCAAGGGGCTGATCTTCTCGGTGCAGCTCACGCTGGTGGCGATGATCGGCGGCATCGTCCTGGGCACGCTGCTCGCGCTGATGCGCCTGTCGGGCAAGCCCTGGCTGGCCAACCCGGCGGCGGCCTACGTGAACACCATGCGGAGCATCCCGCTGGTGATGGTGATCCTGTGGTTCTTCCTGCTGATTCCGCTGCTGACCGGCAAGCCGCTCGGTGCGGAGATGTCGGCGATGATCACCTTCACGCTGTTCGAAGCGGCGTACTACTCCGAGATCATGCGCGCGGGCATCCAGAGCGTGCCCAAGGGGCAGGTCCACGCCGGATACGCGGTCGGCATGAACTACAGCCAGACGATGCAGCTGATCGTGCTGCCGCAGGCCTTCCGCAACATGCTGCCGGTGCTGCTGACGCAGACCATCATCCTGTTCCAGGACACGTCCCTGGTCTACGCCATCGGCGCCTACGACCTGCTGAAGGGCTTCGAGATCGCCGGCAAGAACTTCAACCGCCCGGTCGAGACCTACCTGGTCGCCGCGGTGGTGTACTTCATCATCTGTTTCAGCCTGTCGATGCTCGTGAGGCAGTTGCAGAACAGAATAGCCATCATTCGATGAGCCGGGCGTTGAGACGCACATCGATCAACCAAGTACAGGCGTGGGTCCGGCTTTGCCGGCCCGCCGCCAGCGCCCCCTCGGGGGGCAGCGACCGAAGGGAGCGTGGGGGTCCATGATCGAGATCAAGAACGTCAGCAAGTGGTACGGCAGCTTCCAGGTGCTGACCGACTGCACCACCTCCATCAAGAAGGGCGAGGTGGTCGTCGTCTGCGGGCCGTCGGGCTCGGGCAAGAGCACGCTGATCAAGACCGTCAACGCGCTGGAGCCGATCCAGAAGGGCGACGTCGTCGTCGACGGCATCTCGATCACCGACCCGAAGACCGACCTGCCGAAGATGCGCAGCCGCGTCGGCATGGTGTTCCAGCATTTCGAGCTGTTCCCGCACCTGAGCGTGACCGAGAACCTCACGCTGGCCCAGCTGAAGGTGCTGAACCGCCCGAAGGACGAAGCGCTCAAGCGCGGCCTGAAGATGCTCGAGCGTGTCGGCCTGATGGCGCACAAGGACAAGTTCCCCGGCCAGCTGTCGGGCGGCCAGCAGCAGCGCGTGGCGATCGCGCGCGCGCTGAGCATGGACCCGATCGTGATGCTCTTCGACGAGCCGACCTCGGCGCTCGACCCCGAAATGGTCGGCGAAGTGCTCGACGTGATGGTGCTGCTGGCCAAGGAAGGCATGACGATGATGGTCGTCACGCACGAGATGGGCTTTGCCAAGAAGGTCAGCCACCGCGTCATCTTCATGGACGCCGGCAAGATCGTCGAGGACTGCAGCAAGGACCAGTTCTTCGGCGACCCCGACGCGCGTTCGCCGCGCGCCAAGGAATTCCTGTCGAAGATCCTCGCGCACTGAGCATGCGCGGCGGGCGGGGGCAGCTGGCGCGGCGCCTCGGTGCTGCCGCTGCGCTCTGCACTGCGCTGCTGGCCTCTGCCGCGCCGCCGCTGCCGCCAGCGCAGCAGAACGCGCTGGACCGCGCCGTCATCGACTACGAGTCCGGCCACATCGAACGCGCGCGCAAGGCCTTCCAGGCGCTGGCTGCCCGCGGCGTGCCGGCCGCGCAGTACAACCTGGCGGTGATGCACCTGCGCGGCGAGATGCCGCAGCCCGACCTGATGGAAGCGCAGCGTCTGCTCGCCAGCTCAGCGGGTGGCGGCTTCGTCACCGCGCAGTACATGCTCGGCCAGTCGCTGGAGACCGGCCGCTTCGGCAAGCCCGACCTGGTGGCCGCGCAAGGCTGGTACGAGCAGGCCGCGGTCGGCGGCAGCGTCGCCGCCATGGTCGAGGTCGCGACCGCCTACTACCTCGGCCGCGGCCGCCAGCGCAACGGCCTCGAGGCGGCGCACTGGTACCGCGAAGCCGCCAAGGGCGGCGACGTCGGCGCGCAGTACCTGCTGGCATCGATGTACGAGCAGGGCGACGGCGTCGAGCGCGACCTGCGCCTGGCGCGCTACTGGTACGGCGTGGCCGCGCAGAACGGCGACGAGGCCGCCCCCGGCAAGGTGCGCGAGATCGACGCACGGCGGGCGGCCCGGCCCAGCTGAAGCGGGCGCCACCGCCGGCCTGCAGCGGGGCTGCCTACAGAACCACCTTCACCATCGGGTGCGTGCTCAGCGTGCGATAGAGCTCGTCGAGCTGCTCGCGGCTGGTGACCGTGACGGTGATGGTCACGCCCAGGTACCTGCCGCCGCGGCTCGGCCGGGTCTCGACCGTGGTGGGGTCGAAGGCCGGGTCGAAGTGCCGCGCCACCGCGACGACGGCGTCGACGAAGCCCTCGGCCTGCGTGCCCATCACCTTGATCGGGAACGCGCTCGGGTACTCGATCAGGCTCTGCTCGGGCGGGATGGTGTTCATCAGCGTGCTCATCGGGTCCAGATGGGGGCGCGCGGCCCCAACTCAAATCGACTGCTGCCGCTTGGCCTGCTGGTAGGCTTCGAACAGGCGCGCGTAGACCGGGCCGGGCCTGCCGCGCAGCGCGCCATGGCCGACCGCCTCGCCGTCGATCTGGGTCACGGCCAGCACCTCCTTGGTGGCCGAGCTCAGCAGCACCTCGTCGGCGCTGCGCACGTCGGCCTCGCTGACCGGGCGCAGGTTGTAGGCCACGCCGCAGTCTTCGCACAGCTCGCGCAGCAGGTCGTAGCGGATGCCTTCGAGCACGTGCTCGCTCTTCGGCGGGCCGAGCAGCGCACCTTCGTGCACGACCCAGACATTGCTCGCGGCGGCCTCGGTGAGCCAGCCATCGCGGAACATGATGGTTTCCACCGCGCCGTGGTCGGCCGACATCTGCCGCGCCAGCACGTTGCCGAGCAGGCTCGTGCTCTTGATGTCGCCGCGCTCCCAGCGGAAGTCGCGCGCGGTCACGCAGGCCACGCCATGGTGGCGCTGCTCGGCGCTGGCGTGCTTGAGCGGGTTCGTCATCATGAACACGGTCGGCACGATCGACGGCGGCATCACGTGGTCGCGCGGCGCCACGCCGCGCGTCACCTGGATGTAGACGACCTGGTCGTCCGCGCCCTGGCTCGCCACGAGCGAGGCCACCAGCGTGCGGCAGCGCTCGAGCCACTCCTCGCGGCTGTGCGGGTTGGGGATGCGCAGCTTGGCCAGGCTGCGGTTCAGGCGCGCCATGTGCTCGTCGAAGCGGAACAGCCGCCGCCCGTAGACCGGCACGACCTCGTAGATGCCGTCGCCGAAGATGAAGCCACGGTCGAGCACGGAGACCTTCGCGTCGGCCACGCGCAGGTACTCGCCGTTCAGGTAGCACGGGCTGTCGGGCAAGGGGACGTGCGAGGCGGCTTGCATGGCGGGCTTTCCTTCGGCAGGCGGGAAGGTTACTTGATCCACAGCCGGATCGCGTCCCAGGCGCGGCCGAACACGCCGGCGAGTTCCACCGGCTCGAGCACGACCATCGGCACGTCGGCCACCTTCGCGCCGCCGGCGGTGGTGACCTTCAGCGTGCCGACACGCTGGCCCTGCGTCAGCGGGGCGACCAGCGGATCGGTGCGCTCGATCGTGGTCTTCAGCTTGTCGCCTTCGCCTTTGGGCACGGTGACGAACAGGGCGCCGGGCGCGCCGAGCCGGGCCTCTGGCTGCTTGCCCTTCCACACCGGCACGGTGGCGACCGCCTTGCCGGCCTCGAACAGGCGCACGGCATCCCACGCCGTCCAGCCCCAGTTGAGCAGCTTCTGGCTCTCGGCCGCGCGGGACTCGCGCGAGGCGGTGCCCATCACCACGCTGACCAGCCGCCGCTTGCCGTTGGGCATGTCGCGCACCGCGCTGGCCACCAGGCAGTAGCCGGCGGCGTCGGTGTAGCCGGTCTTCATGCCGTCGACGCTGGGGTCGCGGCCGAGCAGCATGTTGCGGTTGTCCTGCTTGATGTTGTTGAAGGTGAAGTTGCGCATCGAGTACATCGGATAGAAGTCCGGGTGCTCGCTGATGATCTTGCCGGCGATGACCGCGATGTCGCGCGCGCTGCTGTAGTGGCCGGCTTCGCTCAGGCCGGTGACGTTCCTGAACTGCGTGTTCTTCAGGCCCCAGGCCTGCGCCTGCCGGTTCATCATGCCGACGAAGCCCTCGAGCGTGCCGCCCACGCCTTCGGCCAGCGCCACCGAGGCGTCGTTGCCGCTTTGCACGATCATGCCGCGCAGCAGCTCGTCGACCTTCGGCGTCATCGTCGTGTCGATGAACATCAGCGAGCCGCCGCCCTTGCGTTCGGCCCAGGCGCGCTGCGACACCGGCAGCGTCTGCTCCAGCGTGAGCTTCTTGTCGCGCAGCGCGTTGAAGACCAGGTACGCCGTCATCAGCTTGGTCAGCGATGCCGGGTCGGCCTGGCTGTCGGCGTCACGTTCGGCCAGCACCTGGTTGCTGGCCATGTCGACGAGGATGTACTGGCGCGCGGCCACCTCGGGCGGTTGGGGTGTCTGGGCCGCAGCCGGCAGCACGCAGGCCAGCGTCATCAGCAGGACGAGTAGGGGTTTCATGGGTTCCAGAAAGGGGATCGATCGTCCGGCACCAGGCGCCGGCTTGGATGGAGGGTCAGCGCGGCACGGCCGCCGTGATCAGTTGCTTGAGCAGCAGCAGCTGCCCGTGGAAGAAGTGGCCGGCGCCCGGCACCACCGTCACCGGCAGCACCGTCGTGGCCGCCTCGCGGGCCCAGGCCAGCACGTCGGCCAGCGGCACGACGTCGTCGGCTTCGCCGTGGATCACGAGCGTGTCGGCCGGCACCGGGGCCATCGGGAAATTGCGCACCGCGGGCGCGACCAGCACCAGCCTTTCGACGGGCGATGATGCCAGCTGCCGCGCCGCGAGCTGTGACGCGACGTATCCGCCGAAGGAGAAGCCGCCCGCAGCCAGCGGCAGGCCTTCGACCCGGAAGGCCTGCGCGACGGCCAGCGCGTCGTCCACTTCGCCGCGGCCCTCGTCCCAGGCCCCGGCCGAGCCGCCGACACCGCGGAAGTTGAAGCGCACCGCGCGCCAGCCCTGCTGCACGAAGGCGCGTGCCATCGTCTGCACGACCTTGTTGTCGAGCGTGCCGCCGTGCAGCGGGTGCGGGTGGCAGAGCACCGCAACGCCGCGCGGTGTGCCATCGCCCGCGGGCTCGTCCACCGCGCAGACGATCGTGCCCGCCGGCCCGTCGATCGACGGCCTGGCCGTGGCCGGGTTCATCGCCCGACGTCCGGCGCCAGGCGAAGCCGTTCGACGATGCGGCCGTCCTTCAGGTGCGACTCGACGATCTCGTCGATGTCGTCCTTGTCGACGAAGCTGTACCAGACCTCTTCGGGGTAGACCACCGCCACCGGCCCGCCGGCACAGCGGTCCAGACAGCCGGCCTTGTTGACGCGCACGCCACCCGGTCCGGCCAGGCCGGCACCCTTGACCCGCGACTTGCAGTGCTCGAAGGCGGCCATCGCGTCGTGCTGCGCGCAGCAGGCTTCGCCACCCTTGCGTTCGTTCAGGCAGAAGAAGATGTGGTGCTTGTAGTAACCCATGCATCGATTGTAGGCAGGCCAGGGTTTGGCCCTAGACGTCTCGCGAGCCCAGGCGCGACAGCAGCCAGAGCATCGCCGCGTAGGGCCACAGCCACGCGATCCACTGCGCCAGCCCGTAGAAGCGCGCCCAGCGGCCGAGCTCCCAGGACGACAGGTTGACGGCGAAGTACGGGTCCGCCGGCGCCTGCGCGACCAGCACGACCAGCGCCGTCAGCGTCACCAGGCCGAGGCCGGCCGCCGTGCGCATCGGCAACGGCGCCAGCGCCGCGGCGGCCAGCGTGGCGGCGGCCAGTGCCGGCAGTACCCAGGGCGTCTGCCAGGCCATCGCGTGCTGCGGGCCGTAGTTGAGCAGCGTCGACAAGGTCATCGCCGCCACCGCGACGAGGCCGGCGCCGAGCGCCAGCACCACGCGGCGCCAGCCGGGCCGCACCACGCTGTAGACGAGCAAGGATGGCGCGAGCAGGCCCAGCGTGGTGACGGCGGACTCGGCCAGCGGACGCAGCGGGGCGGCGGCCTGCACGTCCACCAGCATCGCGTAGGCCGCATCGGCCCACGGCACGTCTTCCAGCCACTCGGCAACCGTCAGCCGCAAGCGGTCGCCGACCTGGCCCAGGCCCAGCGGCACGGCGGCAGGGACCATCAGGCCGAGCGGCCACAAGGCCAGCAAGGCCAGCGGCACGGCGCTGCGCTCGGCGAACCAGCGCTGCCGCAGGCTGCCCCAGCGGTCGATCAGGCCGAGGGCCTGCAAGCCCAGCGCCAGCAGCGCGCCGACAGCGGCGCCCAGGCTGTTCATCGCCAGGTCCTTCAGCGACGGATGTCGGCGCGGCAGGAAGTTCTGCAGCACCTCGGCGGCGGCCGACAGCAATGCCGGCCCGCCGACCGCAATCAGCAGCGAGGGCAGCACCCCGAGGCCGCTGCGCCGCGCGGCGATCATCAGCAGGGCACCGAGGGGCAGGTAGCCGAGCAGGTTGACCCACCAGTCGAACGGGTCGCGCCATGGCGGCCAGGGCAGGGCCAGCAAGGTCGACAGGTCCTGCCCGGCGGGCCAGCGCCAGTCGGTGAAGGGGAACAGGCTGGCGTACAGCACCAGCGCGGCGTAGGCCAGCGCCAGCGGGCTGGCCGAACTGCGGTGTCGCGACGTGGCTGCGGCCACCGTGCCAGGCTCAGAAGGGCTTGACGACCACCAGCACGACCGTCGTCGCGAACATGAGCACCGAGACTTCGTTGAAGACCCGGAACCAGGTGTGGCTGCGCTTGTTCTTCAGCTGCTCGAAGCTGCGCAGCAGCGAGCGGCAGACGTGGTGGTAGCCGATGACGCCGATCACGAGCACGAGCTTGGCGTGCATCCAGCCGCTGCCCGCCCCGAGCCCGATGCCGTACACGAGCCACAGCACGAGGCCCAGAGCCAGGGCCGGCACCATCAGCAGGCTGGAGAAGCGGTACAGCTTGCGCGCCATCAGCAGCAGCCGCTCGCGTTCTGCGTGGCTGTCGGCGGGCACCATCGCGAGGTTGACGAAGAGGCGCGGCAGGTAGAAGAGGCCCGCGAACCAGCTCGCGACGAAGACGATGTGGAAGGCCTTGACCCACAGGTAGGACGAACTCATCGGGCCATTATGGCGATGGTTCCCGGGCCGCCTGCGGCCATAAAAAAGGCCCCGGCACGAGGCCGGGGCCGGCAAGCCTTATCGCTGTCATCACGCTAAGGCACCTGCTCAGGGAGGAAAAGCAGGGGACGACAAACCTTGCGGAATATCATCCGCTTCAAAGTTTAGTGCAGTCCCCCGAAGCTTTCCAGCGCGAATTCGTGCGGAAGATGCAGGGGATTCGCTGGCAGCGGTTTCGCGTGTCCGCGACGTCAGGCGTTGGCCGGGCGACGCGCCGGGCGTTGTCGAAGCGCCTCGCGAACGCTGCGCCCAGGCCTTCATTGCCAACCACCCGCGTTCCAGCCGCTCGCCACATGCCCAACCCCACCGCCGCCCCTGCCGCCTACCCTGCCAGCCGGCCGCGCCGCCTGCGTCGCGACGCCGCCACACGTGCGCTGGTGCGCGAGAACCGTCTGGCCCCGGAAGACCTGATCCTTCCGGTGTTTTTGCTCGACGGCCGCAACCAGGTGCAGGACGTCGCCAGCATGCCCGGCGTGCAGCGGCGCAGCCTCGACGGCCTGTACGCGGTGGCCGAGGAGTGCGTGACGCTCGGCGTGCCGGTGATGGCCCTGTTCCCGGTGATCGAGCCTGCGCTGAAGAGCGCCGACGGCCGCGAAGCCACCAACCCTGACGGCCTGGTGCCGCGCGCCGTGCGCGAACTGAAATCCCGCTTCCCGGGCCTGGCGCTGCTGACCGACGTCGCGCTCGACCCCTTCACCACGCACGGCCAGGACGGGCTGATCGACGCCACCGGCTACATCCTCAACGACGAGACCATCGCCGTGCTGCGCCAGCAGGCGCTGGTGCAGGCCGAGGCCGGCGTCGACATCGTCGCGCCCAGCGACATGATGGACGGCCGCATCGGCGCCATCCGCAGCACGCTCGAAGAAGCGGGCCGCATCCACACGCGCATCATGGCCTACAGCGCCAAGTACGCGAGCGCCTTCTACGGCCCGTTCCGCGACGCCGTGGGCTCGGCCGGCAACCTCGGCAAGAGCGACAAGAAGGCCTACCAGATGGACCCCGGCAACAGCGACGAAGCACTGCGCGAGGTGGCGCTCGACATCGCCGAAGGCGCCGACATGGTGATGGTCAAGCCCGGCATGCCGTACCTGGACATCGTGCGCCGGGTCAAGGAGCACTTCCGCGTGCCGACCTTCGCCTACCAGGTCAGCGGCGAGTACGCCATGCTGAAGGCCGCCGCCGCCAACGGCTGGCTCGACCACGACGCGGTGATGATGGAGTCGCTGCTGGCCTTCAAGCGCGCCGGCGCCGACGGCGTGCTGAGCTACTTCGCCCTCGACGCCGCGCGCTTGCTGCGGGCGCGTTGACGCGCGTGGCGGGATCTTCCCCGCATACCGGCAGCAGGCAGCACGACTCTCCCCGCTCGTCCTGCGCGGCGCCGCGCAGCCCGACCCGGGACCGCGTTCTTTCTGCCTCGATGTTGCTTCGAACGCAACATGCCCCGCATCCCCGTGCGCTTCCCGATTGACTTTGGCAGGTTGCCGCTGGAACGTACATCGTTCAACGACTTGCTTGGGACGAGCATCATGATCGAGAGACAGGAAGGGAACCCCGGTTCCTTCGGACGGAGTGCTGCCGCTGCCGCGCTGCTGCTGTGCTCTGCCTCGGCCTGGGCCGAGCGCCCGACCGACCAGTACTGGCTGCAGTTGCAGGCCTTCAAGCCCGGCATCGAGTCGACCGCGCGTGCCGATGCCCTGCGCACGAGCCGGCCCGGCACCGAATTCAGTTTCGAGAGCGATCTCGGCTTGTCGGACACCGAGACGCTGCCGTCCGTGTTGCTGGGCATGCGCTTCTTCGACAACTGGCGTGTCGATTTCGAGTACTACTCGCTCAAACGCGACGCCACCCGCGTGACGGACCGGCAGATCGACTTCGGCGACGAGAGCTTCGACCTGGCGACGCAGTTGAGCAGCAGCTTCGAGTCGGTGATCTACCGCCTGACGGTCGGCTATTCCTTCGTCAGATCGCAGGAGGTCGACCTGGGCGTGGCGCTCGGGCTGCACCTCACCGACTTCGAGCTTGCGCTGTCTTCGGGCAGCAACCTCAGCTCAACGGTCAAGCGGGAAGCCAAGGACGCGCTGGCACCGCTGCCGACCATCGGCTTCTATGGCAGCTACGCCATCTCGCCGGCCTTCAACATTCGCGGCCGCGCCGACCTGCTGAGTCTGAAGTACGGCGACTACGACGGCAGTCTGACCAACGTCGAACTCACCGTCGACTGGCGTTTCAGCTCGAACTTCTCCGTCGGTGCGGGCTACCGCTACGTGAACTACGAGCTCGGGGTGAGCAGTTCCTCCTGGAACGGCGAAGTCAACTACAAGTTCGACGGGCCGATCCTGTTCGTCGAAGCGGCGTTCTGACGCGGGCCGTCACCCCGCGTCGACCCCTCGCGTGGCGAGCCCCACGGCGAGGGGCGGCGCCGCGGCGCGCTTGAAGTCGGCCGCCGTCGCCTCATCTGCTGATGCATCGCCACCACCGCGTGCCTCATGCAGGGCTGGGCCTTCACCGTCGTCGTCGCCCTGGCCTTGCTGTGGACCGGCTGGCTGCTGGCCGGCCCCACCTGGCAGCGCTGGCGCCGGCATCGCATCGGCGGGCGCCCATTCCCGGCCGCGTGGCGCGACGTGCTGCGCCGGCAGGTGCCGCTGGCCAGCCGTCTGCCGGCCGACCTGCAGTTGCAGCTCAAGCGGCGCATGCTGGTCTTCATTGCCGACAAGCCGGTCATCGGTTGCCGGGGCCTGCAGGTCACCGAGGCGATGCGCGTCGTCATCGCCGCGCAGGCCTGCCTGCTGCTGCTGAACCACCGCGGCGAAGGATTCCCGAACCTGCGGCAGGTGCTGCTGTACCCCGACACCTTCGTCGTCGACCGCGTGGCCCCTGCCGGCGCCGGGGTGCTGCAGGAACAGCGCCGCGCGCTGGCGGGCGAATCGTGGTCGCAGGGCCAGGTGATCCTGTCTTGGGCCGACGTGCAGGACGGTGCCGCCGCGCCCGACGACGGCCGCAACGTCGTGATCCACGAGTTCGCGCACCAGCTCGACCAGGAAAGCGGCGTGGCCAACGGCGCGCCCTGGCTCGGCCGGCGCGAACGCTACGAGCGCTGGTCGCGCGTGCTCGGCGCCGAGTTCGAGCAGCTACGCCAGCGCCTCGAGCGCGGCGAGCCGACGCTGCTCGGCGACTACGCCGCCACCGAGCCGGCCGAGTTCTTCGCCGTCGCCAGCGAGGTGTTCTTCGAGCAGCCGCAGGCGCTGGCGGCCGAGTCTCCGGCGCTGTACCGCGAGCTCAGCACCTACTACCGCGTCGACCCGCTCAGCTGGTAGCGGGGCTGGCAAGCCCGAGCACCGCGCAGGGCGGCTCGCCACGGCCGCCACGGCGCCCGCGGGCGGCACCCAGAATCCCCCGCATGCCCAGCATTGCCATCGTCTGGCTCAAGCGCGACCTGCGTGTGGCCGACCACGCGCCGCTGCACGCGGCGCGTGCCTTCGAGCGCGCGGTGGCGCTGTACGTGATCGAGCCCGAGTGGCTCGGGAGCCCCGAGTTCGATGGCGCGCACCTGGCCTTCGCGCTCGACTGCCTGGCCGGGCTGCGCGCCGCCGGGCTGCCGTTGCGCGTGCGGGTCGGTCGGGTCACGGAAGTGCTGCAGGCCTTGCACGGGGAGCTGTTCTTCAGCCACCTCTACAGCCACGAAGAGACCGGCCCGGGCTGGAGCTACGCGCGCGACATCGCGGTGGCCGCCTGGTGCCGCGCGCAGGGTGTCGCCTGGCAAGAGGTGCCGCAGACCGGTGTCGTGCGTCGGCTGAAGTCGCGCAACGGCTGGGCGGCGCGCTGGGCCGCACGCATGGCCACGCCGGTGCTGGCGCCGTGCGTGTCGCTCGGTGGGGGCCTGGGCGACACCACCCCGCTGCCGACGCTGGCAGCGCTCGGCGTGCCGCCGCACGGCAAGGCGCTGCAGGCCGCAGGCGTTGCGGCCGCGCAGGCCACGCTTGCCAGCTTCCTGCAGCACCGCGGCCGCGACTACCGGCGCCACCTGTCGAGCCCGCTGACGGCCGAAGAAGGCTGCAGCCGCCTGAGCCCGCACCTGGCCTTTGGCACCCTGTCTCTGCGCACCGTACACCAGGCCACCGAGGTCGCTATCGGCCACACCCCGGACCGCTCATTGGCCTACAGCCTGCGCGGCTTCGCGGGGCGGCTACGCTGGCACTGCCATTTCATGCAGAAGCTCGAAGACGAGCCCGACATTGAATTCCACAACTTCGCCCGCGCCTGTGACGGCCTGCGCGAAGACGAGTTCAACGACGCACACTTTGCCGCCTGGTGCGAGGGCCGCACCGGCTACCCCATGGTGGACGCCTGCATGCGCTCGCTGAAGGCCACCGGCTGGCTCAACTTTCGCATGCGCGCCATGCTGGGGTCGGTGGCAGCTTATCCGCTGTGGCTAGACTGGCGGCCCGTGGGCCAA
>JACCDR011716255.1_pt1 | contig 17237 bp, 12 predicted proteins | sample 7446431 | NCBI WGS metagenome assembly JACCDR01 (sample SAMN15323443, study PRJNA562643) | freshwater metagenome | isolation source: river surface water | place: USA:Blue River Watershed | collected 2017-08-17
ATGACGCGGCCCCGGCTGCGAGCGCCTGGCCCGCGCGTGTGCGGCAACGGGCGTGTCGTCGCGTGCGGTCCGCAGCGCGCGCCCGCTGGCCTTGTCGAACAAGGACACCGCAGACGCATCGAACCGCAGCCCCACATGGTCGCCGCGGGCCACCGTCGTGTCTGCGCCCACCTTGGCGCGCAACGTGGCACCCGTGGCCGTGGCCACGGTGACGATCTGGCTGATGCCCAGGTACTCCGTGCCCAGCACCTCGGCTCGCATGGCAGAGTCATCGGCGAAGTGCACATGCTCGGGCCGCACACCACACAGCAAGGCGCAATGAGGAACGTCCTGGCGCAGCGCAGGCACCGCGACACGGGCGGGCCCGATCTGCACGGCATCGGTGCCCTGGTTCAATGCTGCCTCGAAAGGCAGAAAGTTCATGGCAGGCGAGCCGATGAAGTCCGCAACGAACACACTCGCCGGCCGTTCATAGACTTCCATGGGTGCACCGAGCTGCTCGATGACGCCGCGGTTCATGATGGCAATGGTGTCGGCCATGGACATGGCCTCGATCTGGTCGTGGGTGACGACCACGGTGGTGGCCTGGAGGCGGTCATGCAGGGCGCGCAGTTCCTGGCACATCACCTCGCGGAACTCGGCGTCCAGCGCGCCCAGTGGCTCGTCCATCAAGAACGCGAGCGGCTGGCGCACGATGGCACGGCCCAGCGCGACACGCTGGCGGTCGCCGCTGGACAGGCCCGAGACCGATGAGCCCAGCAAGCCCGTGATGCGCAAGGTGGCCGCCGCCTCGTTCACCCGGCGTTCGATCTCGGCCCTGGGCAGGCCCTGCGAGACCAGCGGAAACGCGATGTTCTGGCGCACGTTCATGTGCGGGTACAGCGCGAACATCTGAAAGCAGAAGGCGATGTCGCGTGCCGAGGCGCGCTTGAAACTGACGTCTTCCTGACCCAGGAAGACCTGTCCCGAGGTGGGCAGTTCCAGCCCGGCGATCATGCGCAGCGTGGTGGTCTTGCCGCAACCCGAGGGGCCGAGCAGGCAGAAGAACTCACCGTCCTGCACCGTGAAGGTGGAGTCCTGCACGGCAGTGAACTCGGCGAAGGCCTTGTGCAGATGCTGGACGCGGATCTGTGCCATCGGTGCGGCCCTAGTCAGGAAACTTCGAGACCACCATGAACATCACGGTGCCGGCCAGCGTGGTCACGAACGACCAGGTGTAGAGCACCAGAGCCAGTGGCTGCAACATCATGAAGATGCCCAGCGCAATGACGATGCAGGCCACCAGTTCCATGGGGCCGCGCCGCAGCGCCTTGGGCCACGAGGACGTTTTCACTTGCGCACCGCCCCGAAGGTGATGCCGCGCAGCAGGTGTTTGCGCAGCAGGATGGTGAAGACGAGGATGGGCACCAGGAACAGCGTGGTGCCCGCAGCCACTGCAGGCCAGTCTTGCCCACCCTCGCCGATGATGATGGGGATGAAGGGCGGTGCGGTCTGCGCCGTGCCCGAAGTCAGCAGCACCGCAAACGCGTACTCGTTCCACGAGAAGATGAGGCAGAAGATGGCGGTGGCCACGATGCCTGTGGTGGCCTGGGGCAGCACCACCTTGCGAAAGGCCTGCAGGCGGGTGTAGCCATCGACCATCGCGGCCTCTTCGTACTCACGCGGGATCTCGTCGATGAAGCCCTTGAGCAGCCACACGGCCAATGACACGTTGACCGCGCTGTACAGCAGGATCATGCCGAGCCGCGTGTCCGACAGGCCCAGTTCGCGGTACATCAGGTAGATGGGGATGGCCACCGCGATGGGCGGCATCATGCGTGTGGACAGGATGAAGAACAGCAGGTCGTCCTTCAGCGGCACCTTGAAACGCGAGAACGCATAGGCCGCCATCACACCCAGGCCCACCGACAACACCGTGGAGCCCACGGCGATGATCAGTGAGTTGATGAAGCGCGGCACGTAGTTGGACGTGCCGGCCACCACCATGTTGGCGTCGCGAGCGGTCTGTTCGCACGTGCCGTCAGCCGGTGGCAAGGCCGCGATGTACTCGGGCGTCTGGCGGGAGCGGGTCGTGAACAGGTTGCAGTAGCCCTCGATCGACGGCGTGAAGATCACCTTGGGCGGGTAGCTGATGGCGTCCGACGGCGTCTTGAATCCCGTCAGGATGATCCAGGCCAGGGGTACGACGGTGATGAGGGCATAGAGAGCAACCAGAACGCCAGCCACGATGCGGGTGCCAGCCGTGGGTTCGACCACGGAGTGCGCTGTGCTGATGCCGAGTTTCATGGTGAGGGCTCTTGAGGAGTCAGCGGTTCTTGACGTGGTTCAAGGCCTTGACGTAGATGTTCGCCAGGCCGAACACTGCGACGAAGAGCGTGACGGCGAAGGCCGACGCATAGCCCGTGCGCCACTTCTCGAAGGCCTCTCGCTTCAGGGTGATGGACGCCAGTTCGGTGGCCGAACCCGGGCCGCCGGAGGTGAGCAGATTCACCATGTCGAACATCTTGAAGTTCTCGATGCCGCGGAACAGCACCGCCAGCATCACGAACGGCAGCACCATCGGCAGCGTGATCGACCAGAACTGCCGCCACGGCGATGCGCGGTCCACTTCAGCAGCCTCGTAGATGTAGTCGGGAATCGAGCGCAGGCCGGCCAGGCAGATCAGCATCACGTAGGGGGTCCACATCCACGTGTCGACGATGACGATGGCCCAGGGCGCCAGCTTCACCGAGCCCAGCATCGAGAACGATGATGGCGCCACGCCGCTCAGGAAAGCCGCCACGTAGTTGAACAAGCCGATCTGCGGCTGGTACAGGAAGGCCCAGAAGTTGCCCACCACAGCGGGCGACAGCATCATCGGAATCAGGATCAGCGTGGTCCAGAAGCCGTGGCCGCGGAACTTGCGGTCGATCAACCAGGCCAGCGTGAAGCCGATCAGCACCTGCAGCAGGATGGTCCAGAACAGGAAGTGAGCCGTGGTCTGCATCGCCACCCAGATGTCGGGGTCGGTGAGCACGGCGATGTAGTTGTCCAGTCCCACGCCCAGCACTTCGGCGTTGGGCCGGTTGGCGCGGAAGTTGGTGAACGACAGCCTGATCGTCCAGATCAGCGGGAAGATGTTGATCGCCAGCAGCAGCACCATCGTCGGGCCGATGAACAGCCATGCCACGCTGCGGTCGGACAGGCCGCGCACGCGCTCGGCCAGCGGCGCGGGTGTGGCTTTGGCGATGCTCTGCGCCAGGGGCGTGTGGCTGAGGCTCATGAGGCTGGGCTGCGAAGAGTCGAGGGTCGACGTGCCCCGGGCCGCTGCGGCCCGGGGCGATTCAGCCGATCAAGGCCGATCACTTCAGCTTGCCGTCTTCCTTGAAGACCTTCTTCCAGTCGGCCACCAGGCCATCGAGCGCTTCCTTGGCAGTGCCCTTGTCGGCCACCACGTAGTCGTGCATGCGCTTCTGCATCGCCAGCATCAGCTGCGCATACGAGGGCTCGGCCCAGAAGTCCACCACCATGCCCATCGAGTCCAGGAAGGCCTGAGCGAAGGGCGAGCTCTTGGCGTAGCCGGGGTCGTTGAGTACCGCCTTGGCTGCCGAAGAACCGCCGATGGCCTGCCACTTCTTCTGCACGGCCGGGTCAGCGAACCACTTGATGTACTGCAGCGCTTCGGTCTTGTTGTTGGAGTAGGCCACCACCGAGATGCCCTGACCGCCGAGCTGCACGCCCTTGGCCTTGTCAGACGGGTTGGTGAAGAAGCCGATCTTGTCGCCGCCGACGTTCGGATCCTTGTTCAGGCCCGGGAAGAAGGCGAACCAGTTCATCATCATCGCCACCTGGCCCGACTTGAACGCATCGAGCCCCTCGCCCATGTAGGCGTTGGTCAGTCCCGGCGGCGTGCTGCCCTTGTAGAGGGCCTTGTAGAACTCCAGGGCCTTGACGGCGTCGGGCGAATTGACGAAGCCGTCCATCGCATAGGGCTTCTTCGGGTCCTGGTACTGGAAGCCCATCGGCACGAGCACGTTGGTCACGCCCATCGTGATGCCTTCGCTGCCGCGCTCGGTGAAGATGTAGGCACCGTAGACCTTCTTGCCATCGACCATGCGGCCCTGGAAGAACTCGGACACCTGCCTGAACTCGGCCCAGGTCTTGGGCGGCGCCAGGTCGCGGTTGTGCTTCTTCTTGAACTCGGCCCTCAGTTCGGGCTTGGCGAACCAGTCCTTGCGGTAGGTCCAGCCCACCGAGTCGGCCATCGCAGGCAAGGCCCAGTAGTTGGGCGTGCCCTTGGGCCACTCGGCATAGCCGGTCACCGTGGCCGGCGCGAAGTCGGACATCTTGATGCCCTCCTTCGCAAAGAAGTCGTTCAGCTTGACGTAGTGACCGCTCTCGGCCGAACCGCCGATCCACTGGCTGTCGCCGATGATCAGGTCACACAGCTTGCCCTTGCTGTTGAGCTCGTTGAGCATGCGGTCGGCGAAGTTCGGCCAGGGCACGAACTCGAACTTCATCTTCACGCCGCTCTTGGCGGTGAAGTCCTTGGACAACTCGACCAGTGCGTTGGCCGGGTCCCAAGCTGCCCAGCACAGCGTGATGGTCTTGTCCTGCGCATGCGCGGCGGTGCCGCCCAGCAACAAGGCGGCGGCGGCCAGGGCCTGCAGCCCCGACAGGGCTCGGTGTTTCATGTTCATGAGGTCTCCGTTGGTGTAGGTGGACTCTTGGGCACACATCCTTGTGTCCGCTCAATCCAGGTTCTCTGCGGTCAGGATCTCGATGCGCGGCAGCGCAACGTTCAGGGCTCCTCGCACGTTCTCGCACTGCGCACGCAGAACGCGCGCCGCAGCCAAGACGCAGTAGTGGATGTCTTGGTGCAGGAGGTAGGACAGCGTGCCGTTCGTCAGGAGCGTCCGGTGCTCGTCGGTCAGGTCATGCGCGATCACGCCGGCCTGTGGCGACAGCCCGCTCTTGACGAGGGCCTTCACGACGCCGGCTGCACCCGAGCCCACGTTGTAGATGCCGGCCACTCGCGAAGCGTCGGTGCCGCTGGCAAGGAACTCGGCCAGCGCCTGCTCGGCCCCGGCAGCATCGGCCGGGAGATCGGGTATGCGCACCATGCGCAACTGGGGGAATCGCTCCTCGAGCACCTGCGCGAAGCCCACCCGGCGTTCGATCTCGGCCGACAAGCGGGTGGCTTGCGATGACAGCAGCAGCGTGTCGCGCCCATCGGGCCGCGCCATGCGTGCCAGCAGCAAGCCTGCGGTGCGGCCCGCGGCGCGGCTGTCGGCGCCGATGTAGGTTTCGCGCATCGAGCCGGCCACATCGGAGAACAGCGTCACCACGTGCACGCCGGCCCGAACCAGTTCGTTGATCGCCAGCTTGACGGGGGGCAGGTCCGGCGCCAGCAGGGCAATGCCGTGGCAGTCATCGAGCGCCGCCAGATCTGCGGCAAAACGTGCCGGGTCCCTGGCGTCCAGCCGATGGGTGACCTCGGTGATGTGCTGGTGTCGGAAGTCCCCGGCCGACTGCGCAATCTGTCTGTCGATCAGCCCGAAAAACGGCGATGGATCGTCGGGCAACACATAGGCAAAGCGGAAGTTCTCGCCACGGCGTGGGCGCCCGGGTTGCGGCTTGGCGCCGAGCTTGGCAACCACCTGCAGCACCCGATCGACGGTCTCGGCATTGACACCCGGGCGCCGGTTGAGCACGCGGTCAACCGTGGCGGTGCCCACGCCTGCCAGGCGGGCAATCTCGGCGATGGTGGGTGTGCTGGCCATGCGTGAAGGAGTGCTGATGCCGTGAATCTATAAACATCAATAATTAAATCAATCATGGTTTACGAGGGCCATCATCGCGCCGCTCACAAGCGAAGCGCGGCGGGAGGAGCGCCACATCCGCAGCAAGTGCGTCTGCAAGTGCTGCGAGACCATCCAACAGGCGCCAGTGGCACCGTACGTCATCGACAAGGGGCTGCCCACGACCGGCCTGCTGGTCCAGGTGCTGGTTGCCAAGTACCTGGACCATCTGCCGCTGTACCGCCAGGAAGCGATCTTCAAGCGGGCTGGGCACCTGATCGCCCGGTCCACGCTGGCACGGTGGGAGGGCGAGTGCGGCGTGCAGCCACAGCCGCTGGTGGACGCCCTGGCAGCCAGGGCGGCGAGCAGGCGCTGAAGTTCTTCGGCGCGCGGCATGACGTGGAGCGCGAGGTGGCCGACACCGACAGCCATGCCCGGCTCGAAGCGCGACGACGATCACGACCCGCATGGGTACATGCGCGACGTGCTCGCGCGGCTGAGCACAGGGCCTGGGCAGTAGTCCCGAAGGACTTCTTCAAAGAGGCGCGTAGGACGCAGCAGCCGCGCCTTAGCGAAAGCGGGATGGAGCCGTTCAACGCGACCGCATCAGGGCTTCAGCAGCTTCACCATCGCTGTACCCATGCTCTCGCCGATGCGAAAGTAGCTCTCGGCGTTGTAGTTCCAGTGGAAACCGAAAGTTGGGGCCGGCGAGTTGTTGCCGAAGTAGAAGGGGCGGGTATCCACGGTGGTCACCGTGCCGGCAAACTGAGGGTACTTGGCCGGATTGGCCACGTTTCCCTGCGCCGTGATCAGCGCCACGGCTTGCGTGTCTGTCGGTTCGACGGCCATTCCGGTGTTGCCAATCACGACCGGCATGGCCGGCACGCCGAAATCCCTGCGCAGATCCTTGATCAGGTTGACCATGTTGGCCTCGTACTGCGCCACATGGTCTCGGTTGACGCGGTCGTTCCAGCCCTGGTGCCAGCCGAATCCAGCGATCTCGTAACCAGCGCCGTCGTAGGCGGGATAGTGGGTCTTCAGGTTGCTGAGCACCTGACGCACGATCGCCACCATCTCCGTGTACTTCGGCCCCGTGGTGCCGCCGGAGCTGGGCGGTCGGAAGTCCACTGCCAGTGACCTTCCGCCCCAAGACGTCTTGATGAGAAGCACGGGCTCGGCGAGCGCATTGCCGACGACTTGACCAAATCCGTACTCAGGCCCGATGTAGCCCTCCGGCATGAGGTTCTGGGCGCCGAAGCCCACCGTCAGGCCGCCATTGCGGCTCTCGACGGTCGGGCTGCCCGGCCTGGGTGCGGCTTCGGTCCAGTGGGAAACCCACACGTCGTTGCGCGTCTTCCAGCTCGGATAGGTCTTGGTGCCGGTGTACAGCGGGTAGGTGATGGGCTTGCTGGCATCGACCAGGTAGCCATAAGTGTCAGGGTTGTTGTCCACCATCGCGCGCAGGCTACCCAAGCCGCCGATGATGTTGGGCTCTCTGCTCGCAGTGGCTGGATTGCCGCCGAGATCGACCTTGCCGTAGCCCAGCATGTTCGACTGGCCGGCAAGGATGAAGACCTTCAGTTTCTTGACAGGAACGGTGACGGTAAACCTTGCCGCGCTGGTCGCGGTTCCGCCAGGAGTGGTCACTGTGACCGGTCCGGTGGTGGCATCCGCACCCAGCGTGGCGGTCAGCTGCGTGGCGCTCACTTGTGAAAAGGGGGCCGCTGTGCCATTGAAGAGAACAGCCGTGGTTCCGCTGAGATTGATTCCACTGAGGGTCACCAGGGTGCCCGAAGGACCCGTATCCGGGGTGAAGGATGAGATGACGGGCGCAGGTTTCGGCGCTGGTGCTGGCGCCGCAACGGGCGGAGGTGGGGTGGTGCTCACGGGTGCGTCGCCGCCACCGCAGCCGGTGACAGAGACGCAAGCGAACAGGGCCAGCAACGCACTTCGCCGCAGCGGTAACTGACCTGTGGTCGTTGCGATTGCACTCGCCGTGCCTACGGAGCAAGGCGCAGTCATCTCTTGCTTGGAAGTGCGACTCATGGGTAGTAGCGCTGGATGAGGGCCTGCAGCGCGGCTTTCGCCTGGGCGCCTTCAGCGGTGCCGTACTTGGTCTTCCACACTTCAAACCAGCCGCAGCCATAGTCGGGGTCGGGGAACTGGCAGCCAAAGGGGTAGCGAGGGGAGAGGGCCGCATTGAAGCTGGCGTTGTCCATCGGAATCAGCGAGACGTAACGCTCCAGCAGCGCGCGCACCTTGGGTGACGAGGGGATGCGCTTGGCGGTCATCGCACTCTTCAGCGCGACGGCATCGACCGGATGGACACCCCAGAAGTGGATCAATGGCGTCAGGTCGGCGTTTGCGGCCACCGACATGCGCAAGATGCGGCTGTCGACAGCACTCAAACCGTCGCTCGGGGTACCTGCCATGTGGTCGAGGTGCTCCTGTCGGAAGAAGCCGGTGATCGCGTCCCAACCGAAAGTGCGTGCCACGTCAGCGTACTTGGCAAAGCCCCGATGCTGGTAGCGGAACTCATCCTTGGTGGTATTCGAGTAGTTCATCTCCGCGCCGTTGCGAAAGTTCGGCGTGACCATCCAGTCGACCGCCGCTTGATCCGGGGTCAACCCCCCTCTCCCAGGGCCGGGATGGGCGGCGGATTCGGCAAAGGCCGTGTCGAAGTCCATGCTGAACTTGACGTTCTTGATATAGGCCAGCGGAAGATGGACGAGGGCTTCGGTCTCGCCGCGGAACTGGGTCGGCTGGTTGGCGTGGCCGAGTTCGTGGTACTCGATGAACCACCCAAGAGGGTCGCGCAGGAACCAGTGATCGCGGTTGCCGTCGCTTTTTGTCGCCGGGTTGTCTGTCTGGTTGCCGGAAGGGTAGCCAATGCCGTAGGTGGCGTGGATGATCTGGGTGTCGACATGGGTGTAAAGCACCGTGCGATTGCGCTTGTCGATGGGGAAGCCCAGCAGTTCAACGAAGCCGTCCATTGCGGTGTCCCACTTCTGCATCAGCGCGGTGGGGCCTTCGAACTTGTTGATCCAATCCGACGGCACCGTCATCATGAACTTGTCGCTCTCGAAGACGGCCCAGAGCCCCGGCGCGGTGCGCCGAGTGCGCCATTGCTCGTCAGTGGTCTTGTCGAAGCGGCGCGCTGAGAAGTAAGGCGCTTCGACCACGCCACCCTTGATCGTGATCGTTTGCTGACCCAGGGCCGCGAGATAGGGCACCATGACGATCACACTGCCACCCAGGGGGCTGGCGATGCGCGTGGTCTTCGCGGTGATGGGGTAGCGCTTGGTCACGCGTGGCAGCCTGTTCCACAACTCTTTGTCCGAAAAGTCCTTGGTGTGCGCGCCCACCATCAGTTCGAAACCGGAACCCACCATTGAATCGGGCACCGTTACCTCGGCAACACCTCCCGCGCTCAAGTACAAGCCCGTGGGCCGCACAGCAGGCTGAGTGGAGAAGGCCACCGGGCGCCCCCAGACGGCAGGTACGGTGGCGTCGATGGTGGGGCGGTGTTCGGCGTTCGGGATCGGTTCAGAGGCCACACGGCCGGGAAAGTAGTCCGAGGTCTGCCACCGCTTGCCATCGAGTTCCGCGCTGCAGTTCTGCGCATTGCTGGCGGTGAAAGCGTGATCCATTACGGCCTGATGCACCTTGGCCATCGCCAGCGGCTCGCGCATCGGATCGCTGCCCGTGGCGGAACTCTTGATCCCTCTGCTCGTTTCAGGCGTGACGAACAATGCGCCGGACCTGTCTTCGTATGCAGTCACCAGATTGAGTGCGCTGCGTGTGGTGTTGATGTCCGTGTCCATCAGAGGGCCGTGCCGCTGCAGCCGCGCCACTTCGGCATCCAGCGCATCCGCCGCCAGCACGGACACGCCGTCCGCATGGGCCCGCAGGCGGTTCAGCGCAAGCTGGAGTTCGGTCACAGACAGGCCCGCGGTCGCGGTGCTGTTCTGGAGTACCACCGCCTTCAACTCGGAGTCTGTGAGCACGCGCCGGTAGCTGCGCATTTCGCTGACCTCGAACTCGTCGGATCTATTCCAGCCTTGATCGCCGACCCACAGCCTTGGCAGGTAGAGGTTGGGAGGCGCCTCGCCAGTGAAACGTGCCAGGTTCACCGACACCCCCAAGGTGGCCGCCGTGCCCGGGCCGCTGCTGTCGTAGATCAACGCGACATGAACCCACTCACCGACCTTGATAGGGTCGGTGACCACGGTGATGGCGCCTTTGACAGGCTGGGCGGCACGGCTGGGCAACGGACTGACGAGCAGCGCCAACTCCATCTGGCCGTCGGCGCGCTGCTGACTGTAGAGGCTGAAGCCCGGCGGGCTGCGGTCGTACCGGTCTTTGGAGCCGAAGATCTCTGAAGTACCCCTCGTACCGGCCGAGAGCTTGAGCCACATCGACACCGTGAAATCCGTGCCGTCCTTGCCCAGGCGCAGGCATTCGGTGTCCTTGAGTTCGATGCGGTCATCGTCATTGACGCCGATGCGAAAGGCCGTGGCCCCGCCGGGCCCGGCGCTGGTCACGATGCCGGGCGAGCGGAAGGACGCCGAACCGGGATCCGTCAAGAGAACGCCATCGCAAGCAGTCACGGGGGGAACGACCAAGGGTGCCGGGCAGGCAAGCGCTCCAGATGTGGGCGGAGGCGCCGGAGTCGGTGAGGGTGCCGGCGATGGCGATGGCGACGGAGACGGAGAAGGGGACGGAGACGGAGAAGGGGACGGAGAAGGGGAAGGGGCCGGCGCAGGTGCCGGCGGCGATCCCGCCGTGGGCTCACCTGAGCCCGCTGAGCCGCCGCCGCACGCCGCGAGGGCCAAGCAGAAGGCCGTTACCGCGGCGCGCGTGCTCAAGGATCTCAATGGGGGTGAAAACTTCATGATGGGTAACTTTCAAGAATCAGTGCCTGAACCGCTTCAGGCGTTAGCTCGCCAGCAAGGACTAGCGCCGCAGGGTCGTAGTGACGGAAGCTGCTTCGAGCAGTGGGGGAACTCACTGCGTTCGATAACCCCCATTGCTTCAACCGTACCCGCGGGGGCGATCGTTGGGCGAAACGCCAAAGGTCTGGTCTGGCACAAGCGCTCGGTGCAGACATCACGGGTAGTAGCGCAGGATGATGTTCCGCAACGCGGCCTGCGCCTGAGTGCCTTCGGCTGTACCGTACTTCGTTCTCCAGATCGACCACCAGCCGCACCCATAGTCAGGTGACGCGCCGGGGCCGCAGCTCAACCCTCGGTCCGCGGCCGCCGCCAGAAATTCGGCGTTGGTGCGCGGAATCAGCGTGTAGTAGCGCTCGAGCAGCGTGCGCACCTTGGGCGAAGGGGTCAGGCCCTTGGCAAGCAGCGCGGCCTTCAGCTTGGCTGGGTCGTCGGGGTGGATGCCCCAGAAGTGGAACAGCGGCGTCAGATCCGCATTGGCAGCGACCGACATGCGCAGGGTGCGGCTGTCGTCCCCGCTCAGGCCGTCCTTCGGCGGTGGGGTCATCCAATCGAGGTGTTCCTGGCGAAGGAAGCCCAAGTACGCATCCCAGCCGAAGGTGCGCGCGATGTCGCCGTAGTGCGCGTAGCCGCGGTGCTGATAGCGGACCTCGTCCTTTTCGGTGTTGGACTTGTTCCGTTCCTGGCCCTGGCGGAAGCTGTCCGTGATCATCCGGTCGAGGGCGGCCTCGTCCGGGGTGCGACCTTTGTCGCCATAAGACCAGCCCATCGACCGGGCGAAGGACGCATCGAAAGTGTCACCAAACTTGACGCTTCGAATGTAGGCGTAGGGGAAGTTGACGATGGCCTCTGTCTCGCCGTCGAACATGCTCGGCCACGCCGAATGGCCCAATTCGTGGAAGTCGATTTCGTTGGCCATCGGGTCTCGCAGGAGCCAATGGGCAACGTTTCCGTTGCCCTTCTGCCTCGGGTTGAACGGGTTGTTGGTCATCGGGTAGCCGATGCCGTAGACGCCCCACTGGATGTCCGTGTCCACCAGCTGGTACATGACCGGCCGGTTGCGCTGGTCCGGCGAGTAGCCCTGGATCTCGGAGAACCCGTCCATCGCCCGGTCCCACTGCTCCATCAGCGCCACCGGGTCTTCGAAGGCATAGATCCAGCTCGAAGGCACCTGCATCATGAACTTGTCGCTCTCGAAGTCGGCCCAGGGCCCCGGCGCGGTGCGGCGCGTGCGCCACTGTGCGTTGGTGGTTTTGTCGAATCCGCGTGCCGAGAAGAGTGGCGACTCGACAACCCCACCGCGTACCGTCACGGTCTGCATGCCTTTGTCGGCCAGGTAGGGCACCATGAGGTACACGCCACCACCCAGCGGGCTGGCAATGCGCGTCACTCTGGAGTTGATCGGGAAGGTCTTGCTGACGCGCGGCAGCCGGCTGAACATCGACTTGTGCCCGTGGTCACCGATGTGGGCGCCAACCCGAACCTCGAATCCAACGCCCACCATCGAATCGGGCACGCGCACTTCGGCCACGCCACCCGGCCTCAGGTACAGGCCCGTCGCCCGCACCACGGGGCTGGTTGAATAGACCTCAGGCCTGCCCCAGTAGGCGGGCACGGTGGCATTGACACGGACACTGTGGTCCTTGCTCAGGTCCGACGCCGTCGCGACCTTTCCGGGGAAGTACTCCGAGGTCAGCCAGGCTTTGCCGTCTACGGTGGCAGAGCAGCTCTGCACGTTGGTCGATGAGTAGGCGTGGTCGAACACGGCTTGCTGGACCTTCAGCAGCGCAAGCGCCGGATAGCCGGCGTCGCCCGGCTTTGCGCTGGCGCCGACACCGCGCTGGGTGTCCGAGGTCATGAACAGCGGGCCCACCTTGCTCTCCATCGCGGCAGCGAGTTCCAACGCGCGCTGCGTGGCTGCGAGGTCGGTGTCCAGCAGCGGGCTGTGCTTCTCGAACCGCGCCACTTCGGCGCCGAACGCGGCCGGCTGCAGCACGGATGTGCCATTCACATGCGCGAGCAGCCTGTCCGTGGACTGCTTGAGCTCTGCCACCGACAGGTCGACCACCTGGGGCTTGGCGAGGGCCAGCGCCTTGATCTCAGGGAGCGTGAGCGCACGCGAGTAGCTGCGCATCTCGCTGACCTCGAACGGCGCCCAGCGTCCGAAACCCTGGTCGCCGACGATGAGATTGGGCTGGTAGATCTGGAACGGCGCCTCTCTCGTGCTCCCCTTCAAGTTGAACCACAACGTCAGCGAACCCGCCTTGCCAGGTCCACTGGAGTCGTACGACAACACCACGTGCACCCACTCGTTGGCCTTGAAGCGCTCCGTTTGCAGGAGCTCGTTGAAGGGTCGTCTCTCCTCCCAGTGCATCTTGCCCGCGCCGACGACCAGGTCAACCATGCCCTCGCCCGCATCCCTGGTGCTGATCAGGAAACCGGGCGTCCCTGATCCGATGCCACTGCCGGTGCCGATGATTTGCGAGTCACCCGTCGCCTTGAGCCACATCGACACCGTGAAATCGACGCCGTCCTTGCCCAGGCGCAGACATGGCGTGTCCTTCACCACGATGCGGTCGTCGTCGTTCACGCCGATCCGCCAAGCGCCGGACCCCGCGGGGCCGGCGGTGGCCACGATGCCAGGCGAGCGGAAGGATGCCGAATCGGGATCGGTCAAGAGAATGCCATTGCATGCAGCCACAGGCGGAACAACCAGGGGCGCTGGGCAGGCCAGTGCGCCGGATGTGGGCGGAGGCGCCGGTGCCGGCGAAGGCGATGGCGCAGGTGAAGGCGCAGGTGAGGGATACGGAGATGGCGAAGGAGATGGAGAGGGCGCCGCTGGCGATCCCGACGTGGGCTCACCAGAACTCCCGGAGCCGCCGCCGCACGCTGCCAGGGCCATGCAGAAGGCCGTGACCACGGCACGTGTGCTCAACGATGTCAGTGCGGGTGAAAGCTTCATGAACTGGTTCCATTGGTGATCAGTGCCTGGACCGCCTTGGCCACCCGCTCGCCGATGATCAGTTGCGCGGCCGGGTCGTAGTGATAGAAGCCGCTCAGGTCGGAGGTGTCGACCAGTCGGGCACGGACATCGCTGTTCACCACGGCCTGCTGTGCCGCGGCCACGGTCTGCCCGTGAGGCAAGGACCTCGCCCATTGGCCGATCTGCACCACCACCACGGGCAGGCTCGGGTTGCCCACGTCCTTGCGTACATCTGCAATCAGCAGGCGCAGGTTCCTTTCGTAGGCAGAAGCGGCGGCAGCATCGAACGAGTCGTTCTCGCCCTGAAAGAACACGAAGGCGGCCCACTCGCACCTTCTCGTTGTGCAGTCAGGGTGAACGCTGGCCGGGCTGCTCACCAGCGACGCGATGCGCGCGCTCAGGTTCCTGTATTGGTCACCGACAGGCTGCCCCCTGCCGGGGCTGCGCCAGTCCACCTGCATCGTCGATCCACCCTTGGCCACCTTGATCAGCGACGTCACCGAACCGGGCGTCTTGCCCAGCACATGGCCCATGGTCAGTTCAGGACCGAACGGGCTGCCGCAGTTCGTGCTCAGCCGCGCCACGGCAGACCCGTTCATGGAACAGGACACGGTGGGGTGCGGCTCCCTCAGCTGAGCACCGATCAAGCCTTCGCCACGAAGGCGAATCAGTTGCGTCGCCTGGTACGTCGCCATGGTGGTCGAGTACCCGTAGCTGGCGTAGCCGTTGTTGGTGTCGAGGTACCAGTGCCGAAGGCGCTCAACCAGTCTTGCTTCCAGCCCAGTGGCGTTGCTGTTTGTCAGCTCAGCCATCAGGTTGTCAAACAAGGTGCCGTTCACGTGGCCTTCCATGTTCGATTGCCCCGCGAGCAGGTACATCGGCATCGCGGAAGACGCGGAAGGAGGAGGTGAAGGCGCAGGCACGGGGGCTGGTGCCGGCGCGGGCACTGGAGCGGGCGTGGCCGTAACCGATGCGCCGTCCTCGGAACCCCCGCAACCAAGGGTGATCAGGGCAACGACCATGGCCGCCAAGCCTGCCTTGCGTGCACATGCTGCGTCGTTCATGCCCAAGATCTGGCCTCCCGTTGGCGTTCGTGTGGTCGGGTCACCAGCTCGATGGCCGGGTGCGTCCGCTAGAGGGCGAGGCGCGCGGTGCGGGCCTGGGCAGTGCTGATGACGCTGCGTCGGACCCGTGGCGTATCGCGCTGTTCGAATCGGTCCGTCGACGCCTTGTAGGCTGACCAACCGAGAACGCCCTTGAGGAACGTTAAGCGACTTGTCAGGATTGATCGGTAACGGGTTTGAGAGAGCTGTGTGTAACGTCGCTGCCGTGCCTTGCGCTCCGGTGCGCTACGGCCCCTTGAGATCTGAAGGCTGTGCTGCGCGCCCACTTGAATCTCGCCCGGTTGAAGGCGATGTCGGCCAAGTCCCAGTGCCGTACCGGCGCCGAACTGCGCAGGAACACGGCAGCCTCGCAAACACGAGCCCCTCGGTGCCGCTGGAAGCATCGACCTTTCCGAGTTGGGCGTTCTCGGCCTCTCAGGCCCGGCCGATCAGCGCCATCGGTTGCCCGCCCAGACGCGCGAGTTCGTTGAACTCGGCCGAGCGTGGACGAGGCGAGCAGGGTGAGACAGCCCCGACGTCGTGCAAGCGGTCCGGCCCTCTCCGCCGGGCGGCACGCGCCATTGACTTTCAGAGGCGACCGGTCTAGTCTGATTTTGATGAGACGAGCACTTGCTCAACCTGATGGCAAGAAACCCGAGCTTCGCTCCGCCCAGAAACGGGCGGCTGCCGAGAAGTCGAAGCTACGTGTGCGCAGCCGGAGCGAGCGCGCCGTGGGGCGTGGCGAGACGAGGCGGGCGCTCGTCTGGTGCGGGACCGAACTGCTGACCGAACGCGGATTCCAGGTCACCGGCATCGACGAGGTGCTCAAGCGCGTGGGCGTTCCCAAGGGATCGTTCTATCACTTCTTCGCCAACAAGCATGAGTTCGGCGAGGCGGTGATCCAGAACTACGTCGAGTACTACGCGCGCAAGATGACGCGGATCTTCGACGACGAGACGGTGCTCCCTCTGTCGCGCCTGCGCGCGTTCGTCGAGGACGCGAAGCGAGGCATGTTGAAGTACGGCTACCGGCGGGGCTGCCTGATCGGCAACCTCGGGCAGGAACTGGCCGGCCTCGACGACGCCTTTCGCGAGCAACTCGAGGCCGTGCTCATGGCCTGGGAGCGGCGTGTCCAGGGCTGTTTGCAGCAGGCGATCGACGCCGGCGAACTGGCAGCGGGCAGTGACGCTGCCGCGATCTCACGCTTCTTCTGGATCGGTTGGGAAGGGGCCGTGCTGCGCACCAAGCTGACCCGCAACGCCGAACCCTTGGACCAGTTTGCGAGCATGTTCTTCGGCATGCTGCCGGCTCCCGCGCGCCGCAAGCGGCAGCGCTGACGGGCCGGCGGCAAGTCGGCCCGCCGGGTTTCCCCTCGTCACTTTCTAGACGACCGGTCTATTATTGAAACGACAGTCAGCGACGGGTGTCGCTGGCGTCGGGCTGGAGCAGGGTCCATCGTGCAGATCACCGGGTTCCACAGCGTTGCGGCGGGGCTTCATGACTGAACCCTTGCTCGCGCTCAGCGCACTGGGCAAGCGCTTCGGTGGCGTACAAGCGGTCAAGGATCTGTCGTTCTCGGTGGGCGAGGCCGAGATCGTTGGCCTCATCGGGCCCAACGGCTCGGGCAAGTCAACGTCGGTCAATCTCATCTCGGGCACGCTCCCGCCATCGAGCGGCGAGATCCGCTTTGCCGGTGCCAGCGTGGCCAAGCTCTCGGTGAGCGAACGGGTTCCGCTCGGCCTGGCGCGGACCTTCCAGACCACCAGCGTGTTTCCGGAATTCACCGTTCGCGAGCAGGTGCTGACGGCGTGCCATGCGCGCTACCGGACCAGCGCTTCAGGCTCGGTGTTGCGCCTCGCATCGGCGCGCCGCGAGCAACTCGCGCAGAGCGCCAAAGTCGACGAGATCATTTCGTTCGTCGGGCTGGCCGCGGTGGCCGACGACGCGACTTCGGCGATCTCCTCCGCGCAGCAGCGGCTCTTGATGATCGCGACGGCCCTGGCCACCGAACCCCGCCTGCTGCTGCTGGATGAGCCCGCCGCCGGCATGGTGGCGAAGGAGCGCAAGGAGCTTGCGGCGCTGATCCAGCGCATCCGCGAACGCGGCACCGCCGTGCTGGTGATCGAACACCACATGGGTTTGATCATGGAGGTCTGCTCACGGATCGTCGTGCTCAACTTCGGGCAGAAGATCGCCGAAGGCACCCCGGTCGACATCCAGCAGAACCCGGCCGTGATCGACGCTTACCTGGGTGGAGCGCACTGAATGTTGAAGGTGCGCGACCTGAAGGCCGGGTACGGCAAGGCCGACGTGCTGCATGGCGTGAGCTTCGACGTCAACGCAGGCGAGTGTGTGGCCTTGGTGGGCGCCAACCGACGTGGGAAGCGCACCATGCTGCAGTGCACCTGTGGTTTGGTGG
>JACCDR012121324.1_pt1 | contig 17236 bp, 34 predicted proteins | sample 7446431 | NCBI WGS metagenome assembly JACCDR01 (sample SAMN15323443, study PRJNA562643) | freshwater metagenome | isolation source: river surface water | place: USA:Blue River Watershed | collected 2017-08-17
CTCCCAATTAGCCATCATCTGCGCTACGATTGGCGCTGTCTTGGTGTTAGCGATGGTTTCGGGGTCGTCGTTGATCCCCTTGCGGAACATTTCGTAAGTAAGACCGTCACCTACGATGTTGTTCTGGTAGTGCTTAACTACGTTTTGCGCTGGGTTGCTTACGAGCAGAACCTCGCGGCATTGCCGACGAATCTCAGTTTGTTGCGATAGGTTGAACGAGAACGCACGGTACGAGTTCGTGGTAGCTGGAAGCCAGCCCTCGAAGTTCTCGTCGCCGTCCGTAAAGCTAGTGCTTTCCTTCGCATGCTTCGTTTCAGCGGGATCTTCGCCGAGCATACGATCGAGCAGTTTGAGCGCCTTGAGTTCGATTGCGTCTGCTAGGTCGCTCATTCTACTACCTTAGGTGATGCCACCCACCAGTTGGCGGGCAACTCTACGGATTGTTCGATGTATACGCCTGGTTGTTTCTCAACTAGGATTACTGCCTCTACTGGCTTCGCTAGTCGATGCGGAACTTTTTCGTCCGGTATCAGGCGCTTCTGGTGTTGACATCCGAATAACAGCAGCGCGAAAAGCAGCAGCACGTTTCTTCGATTCTTCACTTGGGCGTTCCTCTTCAACTTCGAGGAGCGTAGCGCGGTACTCTAGCCACGCACGTAGTGCGCCTCTAGCAATCCCGTACGCTAGCTCCTCTAGTATTGGCATTACTGCGCTTTAGATTTAACGATCACGCCGATTGCGGTTACTACTGCGACCGCTAAGGTAGCAAAGTCAATCGGAACGTCGTTGGCGTAGTTGGTGCCTGCGTTGCCGAGTACGATAAGTAACGCCGAAACGCCGCCTACCAGCGCCTTTTTACCTGAAAAGAGTGAGTTCATAGTCCTAGTGCTCCTAGTATGTTGTCGCCGAGGCCATCGTCGCCTACTGCGGAGATGGTGGAGTTGTCATTATCCAGCGTGGAGATTGAAGTCAAGATCCGTAGTGCGCCTTCGAGTGCATCTGGTGCGTCGTCGAACTGCGCGAACGGGTGTTCTTTTAGCGCAGCTAGCAGTAACGCCGTGTGCGGGCAGTTGCGTTTGAAGCGGAAGAACTTGCGCTTCAACCAAACAGATAGCCTACTAATACGACGTTGTTTGATAATGTAGTTCTCAACAGCGGAGATAGGTAGATACAGCCCTTCTGCTTCTAACTTTGCCACTAACTCGTTACCGATAAGTTCAGCGAATCCGTTGGTTTCTACGCCAAACGCATGGTAGTTGATTTGACGATGAAAGTTTACGATGGTATCGGTTAGTTCGGTAAGAGGAATACGCCGTACGTCGGCTTCGATGTAGCACTCGTTACGCTTAGGGTAGTAGTGCAGGCTGATAATAGGTGAGTAGTCGCGCTTACGGTTCTGCTTACCTTTAGACGGATCGTTGTACCCTACGCGCACCGATTCTTCGCCTTCTGGTAGCTTAGAATAGAACACGTCGTCAGAAAACCACTCTTCTGGGAACTCACATTTGCCAGGATCGCGTGGGCTGTTCTGCTTTTCGGCAGCGAATACGGCGTGGCCTAGTGTGGCGCGCATACACATCAACGCATACAGGTCTTCCTTCTCTTCCCAGAGTACGGCTGCACCTAGTAACATAGCTTCTTTGTTGGAGTCGAAGAAAGCGCGGCACTCCGCTTTATCTTTCTCGTTGCGGCAGCCTAGGTACATGCTCTCCCATTCCTCCCACAGCGACATATTCGTCGGCATAGGGTCGATGGCAGAGAACTCTAGCGTATCGTAGTCAGGTTTCAACGAACACTGCGACACAATAGACTCTTGGTGTAGCGCGTTACCGATGAGGAAGTAGTTCGTGTACGTGTCGCCACATGGCACTAGGCTTCGGCTATACCATTCCATATCGGCAACACGTGTGGCAGGTGAGAATACGTCGTCAGTTTCCTGCAAGTCGTCGCCTACTATCAACGTAGGGCGGAAGTGTCCGTACTTTCTACCGCGTACGCTGGTGCCTTTGCCGAAGATTTCTATGCAGCATCCGTTCCCTGTCTCGATGCGTGAATTATTCCACGTCTTTCCGCGCTCACACGCTAGCGGATAGTCTGCGTGCAGGCGCTCGTTCGTCTCTAGTTCGGTCTTGATTGAATCGAGATACTTCGCAGCTAGGTCTTCTGACTTAGCGCCGAGTAGGATGTATCGCTCCGTGCCTTCACACACTGCTTGTAATGGCTTTAGGAAGCTGCAAAACGTAGACTTAGCGTAGCCACGTGGCATCTTTACTGCCATCTTCTTGCCACGATTCTTCGTGAGGTCGTCTAGTCGATCTGCTAGTATAGGATGTGCCCGGCTAAAAGGGCGCTCGAAGTAGGCAGGTGCGTACTTCCTGCCCCAATCGATCAATGGTAGCCGCTTGAGTAGCTTCTGGTTCGCTTTGGCACGCGCTAGTTCGACTAGGCGACCTTCTACTACGCTCATTCTAGCTCCATGCGTTGAATAGTGTCGTTGAGTGCGCGCATGTGTGCGCGCATGTGTGCGCCGCGATCTACGGCAGTAGATTCTATCTTAACGTTTTCGCCGTTTATTTCGATAAGGTTCCCAGGCAGCACAGGCTCTACCGGCATAGGATCAATCATTGTTAGCGCCTGCACGCGCTTAGCTGCCTCTTCTAGCTTCTCAGGCGGAACGTAGTCGGCCATGATGTCTACGACCTTAGCCAATACTGCGTCCACTGCCTCAGGTGTGAGCTGATTTAACTTGCTTATTGTGGTGGTCATAGCCGCGATCTCTTTACAGAGCACCGTACCGGCTTCAATAATGTGCATAGGAATAGCGTCGCCGTCGAACTTCTCTAGCAACTGCGTCAGTAGCAGGCGCAACATTGCCTGCTCGCCTGTGAGTTGCATACGACGTGGGTCCGACATCAGCGCGGAATACTGATCCTTTAGTCGCTGCGACTTGAAGTGCTTGCTGAATGATGCTGCGTGCGCCATGTGATTCCTACATAGTCCGTGTGAACTGTACGTGCAACAACGCTCGCCGTTATCTTCTACGAATATACAACGGCGTTTACCGTCTGCGTCGATCTCTGGGCGTATCGGTAAGGCTAACTGTAGTAGTTCTTTGTAACGCCGTTTGGCCTTAGCCGCGTGCATTAGCACTACACCACTAAGTAATTTTTGCCTAGGCACACCGCGCAGACGTGCTTTTTCGGCGGGAGACAGATGTTCTGCTAGCACGTCCTGCCACTCGCAACCTTCTAGCGTTGTGCAGAAGCTACCCATTGGTGTGAATATACCACATTGACGAAGTTGGTCAAGCAGTATAATCGCGTACGGAGCACAAACATGGGCCGCAAAGTCGCCAATAACTACCAAGACGGTGCTACTCCGACGCACGCATTGCTTCGCATAGTATCACCAGGGTACTATGACATCGTTATCCACGTCGATAAGTCGATGCTAGAGTCGATGTACCCCTACTCTTGGTGCTTAGATCAAGGCAAGGGGCAGGTGTATACTATGGATTTGACGATGGCGTTGCCTACATTGCTAGGATTCAAGACGCCGCGTGTCTACCTGCGCGACTTTGTGCTTTATAAGCAGGGATTGTTCGGGCAAGTTATATGGCGGCGACCTGATTTATGCGACTATCGGTTTGCGTTGTATGACACCGTACCTATCGCAAGTAGCTCCGCGACAAAATAGTCCTTGACTTCGCCGAAATTGTCCGTATAATGGAGCCATGCCATCCAAAGTAAGACACTGGTTCACCAAACACGGCGACATCGCGCTGCTCAATATCACGAGTGACGACCCTCGTAGAGACGGCGTAATCGACGTAGCTATGATTGACGTAGGTATGGTGCCAGTTCTAGAGCTAGATTCGTGGCGTATACGTCATGGGCAGATCGAGAACGACAAAGGTAAGTCGTTGCTAGGCGTAGTAGCATCGGTGTTTAAGAAGGGTTCGATCCAGCGCGAGCCAAATTGCGACTTTACTAGCTCGAACCTTCGTAAACGCAGTGGGCCTGCGGTAGATAATGGCGCGTTAGCTGCGTTCAAAGCGGCTAATCCAGAGTGGCGATCCATCGTATACGCGGCGAGAATGAGCATTCCTATGCATCCTCGCATGAAGTGGCGCTCGCGTGACGAATGGGTCGAGCTACCCGTAGTGAGCCGCGATGGCGGAGTGCTGCACATTAAGGTAAACAAGTGGCTAGCACACGTCATTCCTATGAAAGTGGTGTTCATTCCGTGGACGGCGTCCGCGCTGTTTTGTATGCCTAATAAGCAGCAGAAACGCCGCAGAAATTACGCTCTTCGTCGTGGTGCGTCGCTGCACTCGCTGATTCTAGAGGCGGCTGGAGTAGCTGCGGAAGATTCCTACGGCGGAAGATTGCGCGATGTGCTCGACCTACGCATCGACGCCAATGGTCGCTTTCTTTCTGCGGTCGAAGTGAAGAACAAATGGCACCACACGGACAAAGGTATGGTCCTAGAAGTACACTACCCAGAAGGCGCGTGTAAGTGGGAATGGATAGATCCGCCCAAACACGTAACAGGTGGTTCGATCATCCCAGCATACGCGGAACGTAGAGCGTATTATCTCGTAGACGAAGCTACGGCGGATGTAGCGCAAGACTACAGATGGAATGTTCTCGATTTCGACGCCACGTCGTTGCGCTTCGAGTACGACAAAATCTCTAGTTTTTCTATGAAATTGAAGAAGTTAGTGTGCGAATTGCACGGCTTAGGCGCAGGTGAAACTGTCGTGCCAGCTCGCTATTCTAAGTATTACGAGAAAGCAGTGCAGGAAGATAACTATAAAGTACGCGCTCGCCTAGAAAATCTTACGTCGGACCAACAAAAAGGTGCCGGACGCATGTTCGTCAAGGAACGCCACCGCAAATGGCGTCGTGTTCACGCAGATAAGCACGAGTATATCGAAGAGTTAGGCGTGCAAGCGCACGACCTACGTCCTCAATCCCTACGCATAGGAGGCTCCAAATGACCCCAACCAACGATAACGTCGTAATTCGGCGTGCCAAACCAGAGGATAAGGTAGGTAGCATCTACATACCGCTAGCTAAGAACGCCGATAAGACGAGTGACGGCGTAATCGTAGCAGTCGGACCTAAAGTTACCGACGTAAAAGCGGGTGATTATGTTGTATTTAACCGCTACTTAGGCCAAGAGTTCGTACACGAAGGCGAAACGCTGCTAGTTTATCCTGTAGATCGCCTGTTTGCGGTGCTGACATGATTACGGATGCAGATGTAGCTCGCTTTGAACAGTTACATGCTGAGTTTTCGCTGCTAGAAGAGGCATTGGCAGGTGCTAATGAGTTAGAATTGCTCGCTAAGGTTAGTGGGTATGTCACTGATTACAAGGCTGGACTCAGTAAAGCGTTGCGTTATAAGGAATATGTAGCTCTGCGTACACGGTGTGCGCCGTTTTTCTACGAACGTATGAAGGAGGCAGGGAAATGATTCATTTGAACGTTAGTGTGACAGCGCCTACGCTGGAGTCTGCGCTAGCTGGGCTGGCTCACGCTCACCGCAAGGCAGCGGATGGTCGCTCTCTTGGACGGATGTCCGATGGTGTGTATGAGGGCACGTATACGGTGGAGGATGTTGAGGGCGGACCGCCTAGCTTGCCTGGTGTTATTGAGTAATAGGAATACAGCCCCGTCTAGGATCTAGGCGGGGTTTGTTGTTGGCGACGTAGGAGACGTATTCTAGGTATACGACGTATACTGTATAATCGGTATAATGGAGGCATTACGGCGCGACTACGTATACGACGGCACCCCACCCTCCCGCGCCGTGTGACACACCCCGCTAACCTCCCCCGTGTCAACCCCTTGACACACTAACCTTCTACAACCTAGTGTGTGACACACGACGTAAACGTCGAGACATTGCCTACTAGCAATGCACATCCCACGAGGTACCATTCTAGCATGCACAACGCGCAAGCACCTGACATTGTGGCACGGATCGGAGCGGCCCTGGCCTCACAGCTAGGCCACGAGCCTCGCCGATTCCGCCAAACGCGGTACACCTACCTAGCCCGCTACGAGCGGGAGGACGTGCGAGGCGTAGGGATAGATGCCCACGCTACGCTCACCCGCTGCGCCGTGTCCGACGTGACGTGCTATCGTCGAGTGCGGCTAGACCGCTGCGAGCTGTCCGACGTGCGCCTAGACGACGGCGCGGAGGGGCTAGCGTCATGCGCGGTGGTCGGTCCGCTATATCTAGAGCGGTCGCTAGTCGTGCGTCGTGCGTGCGTGCGTGTGCCCGGTGTATACGAGGCCGCCGGGCGGCTAGGCGGCTACCGTCTGGCTGATGGTCGCATGCGCTACGCCCTAGGTGACGTCTACGGTGATGCCGACACCATCCTAGCCTCGTCGTACGGTGACGCCGTACGTGACGCACTGCGCCACCTACGCGACGCTATAGCCTAGTCGCCGGTTCCCGCTTGCAATCGCTAGCCGACGACTAGGCTAGCTACCATTGACAACCGCAGACCAGAGGGGAGCCGCTATCCTAGCGGTGACGCTGCCACGCCGTGAGGCGTAGATAGTAGTAGTCACTTGCGTGCCGACGTGCTACGTGGGAGTGCAGTACCATTGTGTACTGCCCACGTGGGGCCGGAGCATCAGCTAGGACGTGGTCCCCGCCGTGTGTCGCCCGCGCTGTTTAGCGCGACGCAATAAAGCAATAGACGACACCTAGAGGCCCCCGCGTTACGGGTTGGGGCCATACTCTAGCCTAGTGCGACACAACTAGGACCAACGTACCCAGGCGCAATCCCGCGCAAACAGAAAGGCAACCAGCCATGTCACTAATCAACAACCAAGAAGCCCACCAGACAGCCAAGGAATACCGCGCTCGTAGCGCTGACCTGCTTGGCGCACTCGCCGCATGGTCGAACGACATAGTCCCAGATGCACAACACAAACGCAATATGCGCGCGCTGATTAAAACCGGCGAACGCGCGCTTAAAAAACGCGACGCGCTGCCGACCGAACCGCACAAACTGCGCCAGCACGTCGAAACAATGAAACAGCGCGCGGCAAAGCTCTTAGGTACGCTAGAAGCTGAAGGCACGCTTGGCACGGTGGCGACTTATGAGGCAATCGCCGTAAAACTCCGTGAAGCCCTGGAAAACTGCGAACAATTCATAGCAATTTACAGCAAGACCAAAGACTTCATCGCAGAGCAACAGAATGCGGCGTAACACGGCGCAGATGCTCCTTCCTCCTAGCATGGCTCCCGGCGTAGTCCAACGACTACGCCACAGTCGCAAGCTAGACGCAGTCATCGCAAGCGGTACTCCCGTACCTACTGGCCACAAGGCCAAGCCGTGCGGGAAGTACCACAAACGCCGCAAGACATTTGCCATGCCGTCCGAGGCTCAGTGCATCGTAGCTCGTCGCTACGGTCGCACTATGTCACACCTAGAACACAAGGCACCTACCAATGCAACCTACGACTAATAGCAACGCACGCGCCGCCCGTCCCGACGAAAACGCCATTGAGACGGTCCGAATCCCCGTCATCGTCCTGCCGGATTGGCTGGACGATGGGCCGTAAAGGCCGTTTCCAGGCGATTCTGGCCACTTTGCCGCCTGACCCCTCCGTTTGGATGGGGTCAGGCGGCTTGGGCCGTTTTTGGGGCCGCATGCCGGGTCCGTCGGGCCGTCGGGCCGTCGGGGCTGATGGCGGGTGGTATTCCTAGTTCGTGTACGCCGTGTGACGCTTTGCGTTGTTCGACGTATACGGCGTATTCGTTTTATCGTTTCGTCGCATTAGGGGCAGGTGATATTTGCCTACGCCGTGTGACGTCGTCTTAGGGGCAGGTGATATTTGCCTACGCCGTGTGACGTCGTCTACGGTGTATTAGGGGCAGGTGTGCGATTGTGGACTAGTCGTGTGACGTCGTCTACTGTGTATTATGGGCGGGTGATATTTGCCTAGCCTTACACGCCGTGTGACGTGCCTAGCGGTTTTGTCGGCTGTCCCTTTCTTTCTTTATCACTCCCATGCACTTGGTATAATCATTATTGTCATATAGATAGATAGATAGATAGATAGATAACTATGTCATTATGACATATATATATATATATATATATAAGGGGTATATAAGGGGTATTTAGGCCCTTATAGCACAATCCCGATATTACTAAAGACATGGTAGTCATAGTCATTCGGCGGGTACGGCGACAAAACCACTAGCGTCGTCACACGTCGTAGGCACGTAAACCCCCAAAGCCTAGTCACCTGCCCTCTTCGCACTAGCTTTCACGCCTACAATTTTACCTTGACTTCCACTTTTCCCTTCTCAACTTCCAAACTCCGCCATGTCATTCTGACACGCTTAGCAAAGGGCGTGCCAAATTGCATGGTCACTTTGGCCACCCCATACCCTGTCATTCTGACACGCTTAGCAAAAAGCGTGCCAAGCCATACCAGTGGTCTGACCACTTCACGCCCAGCCTAGGAATACACATGCACGAAGTTACTACGTTCACCGATAGCGCAGGAACCACAATCTCTGTCGCCCACGCAGGCAAATGCTGCGAGGTATTCAACTATGGCTACACATCTGCCATGGGCATCCATAAAGATACACCTGCCCCAGAAGCTACGTTTCTGCATATCGCACCTAAAACACTCGCCCGCCATACGCCACACGGCGCAACACTTGGCTTCGCATTAAGCGACGGCTCCGAATTGATCATCTCACTTCGACGCAAGTGCAACGATCACGTCGGTAAACTCACTTTCCTAGGCAAGGAATACCTGCTATGACTGACATAATAACGATAAAGCCTTACGGCGCTGATGTTGTGGGCGAGGTATTCACTACAGTCATCGAACAATTTGCCTACGGCGTTATCAAAAAGCGCACATTCGTTGACTGCGACTTTCAAGTCGTAACCACTGCGCTATGTTTCGAGGACTGCATCTTTGATAACTGTACGTTCAGCCACAGATGGCGGAACCAATTCGTGCGAGGGCGCATAACAAACTCACACCTGCCATCTGGCGGCACCGAGCTATCCACCGTTATCCTAGACAGAACCAATACACTACTTGGCAGATCGATAGTAAACCAAGCACACGTACAGTTCTCCAAGCACGGCGAAAGTGGTAGAACACTCGCCGCCTACGCTCTGGAAGGTAATTACACCGTATTTAGTTGCGGCTGTTTCTTCGGCGGCGAAGACGAACTAGTCCACTACATAAACAAGGGATCACCTGCATACTGTGAATCACGCCACCTAGCCCTCAAATACGTTAAGGAGTTACTATGCGTATAACTAAAGACGAGATACGGTCACGGGCAGAATACAACTACAAAGACTTCCGCGAAAGCGAGCAATTCGTACATGCTAGAGAGATACACGGTAGCCGCTTCGAGGGCTGCAAGTTCAACGATTTAGGGCTGATTAACTGGAGCTTTCGATTATGTGAGTTCATAAACTGCACATTCGTAGCGTGCCAACTTAACGGCCTGGACTTCAAGGTGTGCGATCTTTCTGGCGTACACTTCGTAAATACTTCATTCGCCCACGAAGTTGCGTTCGACTGCTGTAACATAACTGGTGGAACTCTTCCTAATATGTCGCATAGATTATCTTCCTGCGATATCAGCAACACCACGATACTGCTAGGCTCAAGCATAACCGCACAAGCGCACGTACAGTTCTCCAAGCACGGCGAACGAGGCCGCACACTTGCAGCCTACCGACTCGAAGACGGCAGTGTAATCTTTAACTGCGGATGCTTCTTAGGCGATGAGGCGAAGTTACGGCGTTACATAGACATCAAATACGGTGCGGCCTATCGAAACTCCCGCCTGCACGCATTACAAACAGCTTTAGAATTACTAGGATACAACCATGCAAACACTTAAAGAACTAATCTTCCACAAAGCGGCAGAGCATCTGCTTACGCAGGGTAAACAAAGCCGAAGGACCACTGGCTGCGCCTATCGTGGAGACGGAGGTACGATGTGCGCGATTGGGGCGCTAATAAGCGATGAACATTACGATTCGGTATTAGAAGGAAAAACCGCGTCTGAGCCATGTGTCGTACAGGCAGTAGAGGCAAGCCTTGGCGTCAGCATAGTGGACACTGATACTTTACGGTTAATGTTTCACCTGCAACAAGTACACGACGCTACGACGCCCGATTGGTGGGCCGCAGAATTACAGTCGGTAGCGCACGAATACAACATAGAATGGAAACGCCCATGCAAACACTTAAGGAACTAATCTTCCACAAAGCGGCGGAGCACCTGCTTACGCAGGGAAAGCAAAGCCTTAGGGACACCCCCATCCATTCTACTCTTTTTGGGCCTACGCGCAGCGCCTACCATGGAGTAGGCGGTACGGCGTGTGCAGTTGGTGCGTTAATCTCTGACGAGCACTATGACCCGGATATCGAGGGAATGCCAGTGACCTCACCAACTGTACTCGCGGCAATAATAGAAGCTAGCCTTGGCGCCCAAATAATCGGGCACTCAGATGTTATTGTACGCCTACTGTTAAGTCTGCTAACAGTACACGATTGCACGCCGCCAGAACAGTGGTCAGAAGAGTTGCAGGAGGTAGCGCACGAATACAACATAGAATGGAAGCGCACATGACAATTAAATACTATATCTGTAAATCAGGCACGATACGGCGTAAGGCAGAGGAATACCGCTCTACTTATATACAGAGGGTGAATGAAGTCGACAAACTTGTGAAACCTCTAGGTGCAGATAAGTATAGCCTGCACGAAGCTACGCTTCTGGTGCGAGGAGTGAACTTTGTAGGTGCAATACCTGAAGGATGGCACAAACCAAAGTGTCTTGGAGGGTACGCTAGGCCTAAGCCAACTAAGGAAAACGCTGTAATCCTTCAGCACTTCACGCCACACGGCGTTCACTTCGTACGTAGGCCACCAAAGTTACAGGAGTTCTTTGCTTGGCTAGATTTCCCTGTCTTCTACGATTACACTGTTGAAGGGGACACAGATAGACGAGGATCATCTATCGTTAGCTTCTATAACCACGAGCTGATGTGGTTTAGTGCGAGCAGTAAGATCATACTTGCACTGCCAGACCTTGAAAAGGTACGTGAGGAAGCGAAGAAAGAACGGCGCATAGTAGTAGGGGGCGTACTAGACTGGAAGACACCGAAAGGACTTGTCGAGATAAGCAAAGAAGAATATGCGTACCTGAAAGCTAAACACGACTGGGAGCAGTCCTAATGCAAATAACCTCAACAGGCCAAACACCTGACTTTGCCGAACACACGACGAAGCGTGCGCTACTCAAAGCCGTCAAAGACTACGTCGTAGACGACGTATTAGCTAAGCTCCAATGGGTACCATCTTCCGACGGAGACACATTCAGCGCAGAGTTCTCTGCAATGCCAGGGATGACCACGAAAAGCAGGATAAACTTAACAGGGGAAACCCTAGAAACAAACCCTAGGCTTATCAGACATTGGGTAACTGATGCGATAGCATGGGATAAGGTGTGGCTCCATGTACAATCCAAGCGTACTTTGTACTACACCGTAACCGTAACAAAGGCCGACCACCGATGCAAACACTAACATCTGCAATAGTGTACTGCTTCATCTGTGTAGTCGTATTCGGCCTGTTGATCGTGGGCACTACGATGATCCTGCTATGGATTATCCAAGTCATCCTAGATAACATGCGAATAACGTACCGCGCCGTATGGGTAATTCACAACTTCGACAAGGTTAAGGAGGCAATGAAACACGACGAAGACTTCATTAACGCGGAACACACCGACAATGAAACCACCTTGGAAAGATAAGGGCGTACCATGGCACTGGTTCACGAACAAATAACCGGACTAAAAGCATCCCTGCGTGGGATGCTTGAATCCTACGACGTACTCGTAAACGAATCAGGCTTACGCAATAACGATATAGCAATCGGCTGCGTAGAGCGCGCAAGAAACGTTTTAGCTAAGTACGACGTATCGCAACCTACCTACACTCGAATCACAATTCAAGACATCGGCGACAAACCATACGACGAAGCGTACATGTGGTTCGGTGCTGCGCGTATAGCTCTGAGGGAGTACCCTTTCCCACACCAAGGAGTAGCTAACCTATTAGATGACACCGACTGCCTAGAAATCGGCGTACTCTCCGCTTCGGATGCAAAAGAGATCGAGGCTTGGTGTCGATCACTGCGTGCAGGCGTCTATTGCCCATTCGTATTCACCAGAGAACCGCTACCGTCTACACCTGTGGGCGTCACCTTCCACGAAAACGAAACTGGCAGATGGACCTACCAAATACAAGGCCACACTGCCGATCTAGAACTCAACTCACCGCAAGAAGTATTACGCGAATTCGCACGGAGATACCATGTTACCACTTGACCAAACCATATTCGATAAAGTAGCAACGCATCTGCTTACGCAGAATGCACGTAGCTTTCAACATGCTAACGGAGGAATCTGCGCCTACCGTGGAGTAGGCGGCACGAAGTGTGCGATTGGTGCGCTAATATCTGACGAGCACTATACCGAAGACATAGAGGGGCTGACGCTAGTCTGGGGCGATACGGTCCGTGGGCGTATTGCTCGTGCAGTATCGCTATCACTAGGAGTGGAGGTGTTAAGTCCTGGAGTTCTAAGACTCCTACAAGACTTGCAGAGGCTACACGATAAGAACCCGCCCGAGAAATGGCGCAGCTTGCTATTAACTACAGCGTGCCGATTTGAGCTTAGCCCCAAAGTTCTATTCCCGCTTGAGCTATACGAAGACGTAGTATCTATTGCGAAAGTAAACCAAGACTACGTCGCTTTGTCACATTACACACGAGGCGAACTTAACAGGCTCAACCTGTTCGACGACAACGAACGCGCCACGCACGAGCTAGTATCGCTAGCTATAAAGGAACTACGGCATGGACCGACACAGTGAAGCACTAATAAACCACGACTTCGCAGGTAAGACGATATACAACAGTACGTTCACCAACTGCGACTTACGCGGCGCTAGTTTTAGCCGATCCAGATTATTGTGTGTTAAGTTCATAGGCTGTAACCTAGGTAACGCAGCGTTTAGACAGGCTAATTTAGACAACGTTATCTTTGACGGAGGCTACGTACACGGCGTGGACTTTACGCTGTCACTACTCTCTCACACACATATTCATCCATCCGCAGGCAGACCAATAGGACTAGCAACTTCTTTACTACTAGAAAAAGTATCGTTGCCTACGTTGCAGGAGAGTGGTACGCTTGCTAGTCTAGTGACAAAGTCCGCTCGCTGTGATCTCGTCGCTGGGTTCTTATTAGAAGGAGGATACGACGTATACGCATGGAGGAACGAATACACTACATTCAAAGAAGCCGACGCTTGGATCAAATCCAGGAGAACACCAACACTAAAGGCCCTTAAGGCCGTACGCAAATCACTAGGACTAAAACATGAGCCTACTAGAGCAAACCAAAGTATATCTACTACGCACGAAATATAAGCGAGCACGACGATCACCGTTCACCGGAGTGAACTTCCTTACGCCTACATTCCTAGGAGCATTACGCTTCGATAACGGACTCGAAGTTGAGGTGTGCCACGGCGAGTTTATGCGGAAGCAACTAATAGGAATCACCTGCACCGACGAACAATTCAACGGTGTAGTACACACCATCCAAGAGCTAGACGAAAGGATTCAGCAATGCGCGAACCGCAAACCATCTTGAAGCGTGCTATAAACGCACGCACGCTTGTACCAAACTCCACATCCGCAAAATGGGAACGCGACAACCTAGCAGAAGGCGACGAGCGCAGGCTATTCGACGCCATACTGTACTCTCAGGCCCTTCCAGAGTATGACAATAGTAGCGACTTGCTAGAGAAGATAGCCGACGTTGTGCGCTATGGTGTAGGCTATCGTCTAGCAGGCACGAACAACGACGAACCTAGCTGCACTTCTCATGCACACGAGTGGATGGCAGAAGCAGGGCTAACCCATAAATGTAGCAACTGTGGAATGATTAGAACCATGATCCACGTACGTCTTTACCAACTACCAACCAAGCCAACGGAATAAACCATGCTACGCATACGCGCAAACAAGCTGCATAAATATACTAAACCTACACGCGCAATTTACCTGCGTGACGAAACCATTCGGCATGTCAAGATCAACACCACTATCCACGTTATGGAGTTGAGTAACATCACGGCGTATAACTGCGACTTTACTAAGCTACGAGTAACAGGCGGCGTGATGCATGCTGAGTTCTCGTCGTGTACGTTCGGTACCGATTGCTTCGTTGGCGAAGGTGAGGGTGCTAGCTTAGTATACGTTAAGTTCAATAGTTGTTCGCTATACAGCGAATCATTCCGCAATGCCACGTTCGGCGACGTATCTGTAGAGGGCGGGTATTTTAACAACGTTAGCGTAGAGCGCAGCGCACGCGCACGATGCAACGAGCGAGTAGCAACTGGTGTGCGTACAGTAGACGGACGATGCTACGTATTCTGCGATACGGGCCTTATCACCAAACGCAGCGAGCTTGCAGAAGTTCACCGTGATGTGCAAGTAGCAGGAAGTATGGTGCTCAGTGCCCTCAAAGCCAAAGTTTAATACGCCTTCCATGATCCCACCAGATGTGCTAGCTAAGATGCCACCTGACGGCGTTACTAGCGAGTGGGTACAAGAGCAACTAGGTGTAACTATCCGTTACGCTGGTACGTTACTGCGAAACGCAGGATTCAAAGCGTACGGCAACCGCTGGCGCAGACACCCAAAACTAGGAGAACCTAAATGAGTAGCGCAGAATGCAACAACCTTTGTCGCGTGGCACGACGAGAGCTAGAGCGCCTGTTTGAAGCAGGCGTAGAGCGCGCGCAGTTCTACAACGAGATGAAGGCATCCATGCCGTCTGAGCATGCTATGTCCTCTATGGCGTGGCACCTTTTGAACCACGCTATCGAGGAAAAACACGCCTCAATGTTATTCAAAGATACCGCGTTGGCTGGTAGCTTACTATTAGTAGCTACCATGATACTCGAAGCCCGAGACCCGTTACAACCGCACGCACCAAGTCAGAACTAACTACCATGTTACAGCCCGTGTTCTCCATCAACGCAAGCAAATCCAAACACCTACGCAAATACCTAGCTGCGTTCGCAGACGACGCGCTCGTCGGACCTGACGAGCGCCGAGCTATTGCACGGCTGCTTATCGTATCAACGTCATTCGCCGTGTACAACTTAGCAGAGTTCACGCGGGTATTTGAGAACAACATCGTACACTGCGAGCAGTTCTTTGCAGTAGGCAGCTTAGAACAAGCGTACGAAGGCCGCGTAAACGGCGCTTCGTTAGCACACTACATCAAATATCTCGAACAACACGGCAAGTTCCCCGCCCCACGTTCACTAGGATACGTACGTGCAGACGTTCATACCTGAGGATTCCATGGCGCACAGTGCATCTGTGCTAGACCGTATGCGCCTAGGCAAGCAGCGCGTCGAAGGCTACCAACTGCTCTTATGCCTAACCGGCGAGGGCTGTACTGGCTGGCGTAATCATCCAGCCGCCAAGATGTGGGACGGGTACGAGTTTTACCTAGCGATGTATACGCAGACCATGTGCCTAGAGTGGACACGTCGTGGCTACGCTGACACTATCTTAGATAAGGTAGCTGCTATGCAAGACAGATACGCTAAGTTTCTGTCTCGTAACAACTACGCTTTCCCCAAGCATCTATTCACTACCGCATTCAGGGATTCACACCGTAGCGCATTGCTACGCAAAGACTTCAATCACTACGCGCAGTACGGCTGGAATGTTCCTGCCTATCTACCGTACGAATGGCCTAAGCCAAAGGAGAATAAATGACCAACGCTTCGTATTACTTTTACAGCAACGAAGTTCTGCCTTTGATAACCGTAGTGCTTGATCCTCGCACTAAACAAGAGCGAAGAGAGCTAGCTAGAAAGCAAATGACGGTACTGGCAAAGCGCCACCCAGAAAACAACCGTGAACTTTGCAACAGACTTCGGCACCTACTTGACGAACTAGAAGCGCAGCGTATAATCGGTATACCGAGGGCCACCATGTCAAACGACAACGTGAATCATCCACAACACTACACCAACGGCAATATCGAGTGCATCGCCGCAATACGAGAGCAGCTAGGAGTAACCGGGTTCATCGGGTACTGCCACGGCAACGCTGCTAAATACCTATGGCGGCACGAGCACAAAGGTCGGCAGGTAGAAGACCTACAAAAAGCAAAGTGGTATATTGATAAGCTCATTGAAACCTACCAGGAAGCACCCAAGTGACTACACCGCACAAAGTATTAGAGCAACACTACCATCTGGTAGCTGTACTTCGGTCCATCAAAGAGAAGCGCAAATACCTCGCATCTATCATAGAGCAGCCGGATCGCGCATCGTACCGCGATAGCATCGCGGCTAAGATCAAACACTACGACGAATCTATCACCGTGAAACAGTCCGAGCTTAACGCACACCGCGCTAAAGTGGACGACTTATTTACCCCCAAAGGAGGAGGCTAATGTGTACTATCTGCACCATTGCGCGACTACGACAGCATCGTGGTTGACTGACTACGACGTAGATCAGTGCGTGGTGTCTACCTATCGCACTGCTATTACCGCAGCGTCATACGCTACGCTGTCGGCACCGTTTGGCCACGTATACGACGTTACTACTGATGTGTTGTGGTGCCTAGAAAGCGCGCATAACTATCTGTGGACGGTCGAGCTATTCAATGCGTGCTGCCTACGCGCCAACCGACACCAGTTCAAAGACCTACAACGTGAGCGCATATCGTCGTTACTACGTCGGTATGCGTGCCATCTTCCCGACGAGCCGGAGCGAACACCAGACCCGTACGTCGAGCGCAAGGCTTACGCAGACGCTCATTGCCTATCTGCTTGGGTTCGTGTTCCTGTCCCGTTCTGGGCGGCACCTGCGCCTAGACCACCTCGAAGGCAACATCAATCATCACCCGTCGTCGCTTTGTCCGAAGCCGACGACCTGTTCGCAGACCTTCGGTAGACAACTACCGCTTGACTTCCTCAACATCCCCGTATAATGGGGATATAACCGCGCTATAACAGCGCACACCAGAAAGCAGCCCAAATGCCCATGCCCTCACCAGTCGCCGCTACGAATCGCATCGAAGTCGTAGGCGTAGAAATGCCAGCC
>JACCDR010429802.1_pt1 | contig 17234 bp, 19 predicted proteins | sample 7446431 | NCBI WGS metagenome assembly JACCDR01 (sample SAMN15323443, study PRJNA562643) | freshwater metagenome | isolation source: river surface water | place: USA:Blue River Watershed | collected 2017-08-17
ATCAACTACCCGGGGGCGTACCCGGCGGTGCTGGCGGTCGCGGCGGTCGGCCAGCGGGCGGACGGCACGCTCGGCCGGGCGTCGTTCAGCAGCACCAACCGCGAGGTCCAGGCCCACGGGGTCGCCGGGCCGGGCGTCCAGACGTACTCGACGCTGCCGGGCAACCGGTACGGCCGGATGAGCGGGACGTCGATGGCGACGCCCGCGGTGGTCGGGCTGCTGGCGGCCGTGCGTGGCGCGTTGAAGGCGGCGGGCAAGCCGGTCCCCAGCCAGGCCGGGCTGATCGCGGCGATCCGCCAGACGGCTGCCGACATCGGCACCACCGGGGCCGACCCCGAGTACGGGGCGGGGCTGCTCGACCCGGTGAAGCTGCTGGCGTTCCTGACGAACGCCGGCGGCCCGACGCCCGAGCCGCCGCCCGGCCCGGCCGAGGTGCTGGTCATCGACTACCGCGGGCGGGTCGTCACCGCCCCGGCCGGGTGGACGCTGAAGCCCGCGGGCTGACTCGTGGTTGACATGCGGATGGCCGGCGGGTAACCTCCCCCGGCCGCAATGACGCGGCGGAGGAACGAGATGATCCTGACCAGCGCCATCGCCCTCGTGCTCGCCCAGTGCCCGAACGGCCAGTGCCCGAGCCGACCGCCCGCCGTCCACCAGACGGTGTACCTGCCGGCCGGCCAGCCGCTGCCGGCCCCGCCCGCCCAACTGCCGATCCTCCAGTACCGGCCGCTCTTCCTCGCCTCGCCGCTGCCGGTCCGCCGGCCGGTCGCCATCCCCACCAACCCGGCCGCCCGGCCGGCTGCCCGGTAGATTGACGCGGTTGCGACGGTTGTACGACAGGCCCGGCGGTGGTCCGAGTGGATTGCCGCCGGGCCGCCGTGTTTTCGGCACGCCCGGCGGTGGTACACCTTGGGTGAGACACCTTTCCGGGGGAACCATGACGGACATTTCGACCGACCCGAAGGTCCAGGTGCTCGACACCTGCGACGACCCGTCGTTCGTGCCGCCGAAGCCGCGGAAGAAGTTGGCGGTCGGCCTGCTGCCGGGCGACGGGTCGTACCGCAAGGAGACGGCCCGCTGGCTGATGTGGCTGGCCCGGACGTACGCGAACGACCCGCAGATCGAACTGATGAAGCCGATCGAGGTGCAGGACACCCCGGCCGACATGGTGCGGAACCGCATCGCCCGGCAGGCCCAGGTGGACGGCGCGGACCTGCTGCTGATGATCGACAGCGACATGGACCCCGACTACTACTGGGCGGTCGAGCGGTCGCCCGAGGCCCGGCCGTTCGTGCCGTCGTCGCTGGAGTTCCTGCTGGCGATCGACCGCCCGGCGGTGATCGCCGCCCCGTACTGCGGGCCGCCGCCGAACGAGTTCGTGTTCGTCTTCGAGTGGAAGTGGGGCGAGGTCAGCCCGAACTTCGACGGCCGCATCCAGATGTACGACCGGACGGCCGCCTCGATGATGCGGGGCATCCACCAAGTCGCGGCCCTGCCGACCGGCCTCATGCTGATCGACATGCGGGTGTTCAGCCTGCTGCCCCCCGCGTGGTTCTACTACGAGTACACGGACCAGTACCGGACGCACAAGGCGTCGACGGAGGACGTGACGTTCAGCCGCGACTGCGCGCTGAGCCGCATCCCCATCTACTGCAACTGGGACGCCTGGGCGCGGCACATGAAGGTCAAGGGCGTGCCCCGCCCCCGCCAGATGACGGTCGACATCGTCCACGAGCGGATCAGGCAGGGCGTGATCGCCGGCTGGGAGCCGGGGACGGCCGTGATCGACGCCGGGGTGGCGAACGGGATGCCGCCGGAGTGGCCGGCCCAACTGCCGACCGCGGCCCCCGGGGTGTCGACCACCGCGATCATGCCGACCCTCCCCGGCGTCGTCCGCGGCGAAATCCTGGTGGGGACCAAGTGATGAAGAAGGAGTCGCCGACGGTCCTGCTGGGGAAGCTGCTGCCGAAGGCCAAGCGGGCACGCATCCCGCAACTCCGGGACATCGCGGCCGAGTTCATCAACAGCATGGGCGGCACCCAGTCGTTCGCCGCCCAGATGGTGACCGAGTGGCAGAACTCGCCGCCGGGGTCGATGCAGCGGACCCGCATCGCCGACCTGATCTTCAAGGGGCTGCGGCAGTTCGACGGCGAGGACAAGGAACTCTCGACGCTCGACACTGCGGAGGTCGAGCGGATCGTCCTGGAGAAACTGGAGGAACTGGCCGGTGGACCAGCCGGAGAAGCGACCCCGGGGTAGGCCGCCCAAGGCCAAGAAGTTGCCGCCGCTCGACCGTCGGGCGGGCGACAGCGAGTGGGCGACCGAGACGATCCACCTGCTGGGCCAGGCCGTCCCCCCGATGGCCGAGGCCCCGCCGGTCCAGCCGCCGGCCGCCGTCTTCGCCGCCCCGTCCGACGACTTCCGCATCCCCGGTGCCGCCGACATCGCGGCCCGCGACCTCAAACTCGCCGCCCGCGAACTCTCCCGCCGCCAGCGGGAAGCCCTGGCGATCTACGAGCCGATGCCACTCCAGCGGAAGTTCCACGAGAGTCACACGAAGGTCAGGCTCATCCGGGGGGCCACACGGTCGGGCAAAACGATAGCGGCGGCTGCCGAGATTGCTCGTGCGGTACTTGGTAAAGACCCGAGTCTGAAGTATCCGTCAAAGGGGATTGTGTACGTCGTGGGCCAAAAAGAGGACCACCACGGGCGGGTGACGTACCCTCTGCTGTTCAAGCCGGGGGCGATCAAGGCGATCCGCGACATGGCGACCGGGAAGTGGCGGGCGGCCCGCCCGTGGGGCGACGACGCGGGGCGGATGGGCGAGGCGGTGGACGCCGAGCCGATGATTCCCGAGCGGTTCGTCGAGAAGGTGGCGTGGAACGTCGCGGGCCAACAAATCCCGGCGGTCGTGCGGCTCACCACCGGCTGGGAACTGCACTTCTTCAGCGGCAACGCCAACCCGCCGCGGGGCCAGCCGATCGACCTCGGGTGGATCGACGAGGAGATCGCGGACAAGCCGTGGTACTCCGAACTGTCGTCGCGGGCGATCGACCGCAACGGCCGGATCATCTGGAGTGCCGCGCCGCAGGCGGGGACCGACCAGTTGTACGAACTCTCGCAGAAGGCGGCGGAGCAGGAGTACGACCCGGACAAGGTGGTCGAGGAGTTCATCGCCCGGATGACCGAGAACGTCCACCTGTCGGACCAGCAGCGGTCCGAGCGGGTGGCGATGTCGACGTCCGACCTCGACCGGATCACCCTGATCGACGGCGAGTTCGCGGTCAGCACCCAGCGGGTGTACCCCGAGTTCTCGCTGCGGCAGCACGGGACGCCGTGGTTCCGGCCGCCCGACCTGTGGACCCGGTACGTCGCGGTCGACCCCGGGGTGCAGATCGCCGCCGCGATGTTCCTCGCGGTGCCCCCGCCGGACGACCGGGAGTTCGGCGGCCGCGTCGTGCTGTACGACGAGTTGTACATCCCCCGGTGCGACGCCAAGACGTTCGCCCGCGAGATGGCGGGGAAGAACGCGGGCCAGCGGCTGCACGACATCATCATCGACTACCGGGGGAGCCGCAGCCAGGAGGCCGGGTCGGGCAAGACGACGATCGCCCAGTACGAGGAGGAGTTGGAGGCCGCGGGCGTCCGCAGCGTCCTCCGCGGGAGCAAGATGGGGTACGCCTCGGACCGCCGCCGCGCCGGCATCGACATGGTCCGGACGTGGCTGCGGGGCGAGCGGCCGAAGCTGCTGGTGCTGACCCACCGGGTCAACGGCGTGGACGAGTGCGCGCTGCCGAACTTCAAGTGGGAGATCGAGCGGTACAAGTTCAAGCGGAGTCCGTCGGGGCTGATCTCCGACGAGCCGGACGAGCGGGGCCGGGTCCACAGCCTGGCCTGCCTTCGGTATCTGGCGATGCGTGAGCCGTCGTGGGTCGAGCCGACGGGCCGGGCGTCCGCCGAGTCGGCGATCGACCGGCTGCTGGCGGAGCGGCGGCGGGGCCAGTTCAAGGGGCTGATCCTAGGACCAGGGGGAAGATCGTGACGCTGAACGAGATCGCCTACCACGCCCACGTCGGCCCGGTGACGTGCCGGCCGGGCCGGCCGCCCGTCGTCTACCCGGCGGCGGAACTGGTGACCGACTTGGTGGCACACATGGACGCCAACCCGCACGGGAAGTACAAGTGGTTCGTCGTCGCCCCGCACCAGATCGGGTCGCTGCTGTCCGGGTCGGCAAAGATCGTCCGGCTCGGCGGCGACCGGCATAAGCTCACGCCGACCGCCCGGCTGATATACCTGAAGGTCGTCGAGAGCAAAGACCTCAACGCCATCGGGTGCCGCGTCGCCTACGACGGCGGGCACCGGGGCGGCCACGTCGAACTACACGTCGCGTTCCAGGATGACGCCTGCCAGAAGCAGGAGGCGTGGGGGCAGCACCTTGAACGGCTGGCGGCCGAGGAAAACACGCGGCGGGCCAAGGCAAACCGCACCGACTTCGTGTTCCCCCACAGCCTACCGGACGGCCTTCGCCCGCCGCTCGAATGGGCGTGGGCGGTGCTCGACACGGAGTTGCAGGCGGCGACCCCCCAGCAGTTCACCGGCCGGGGCCACCGCTGATGCTCGGCCGGAACTTCGCGGACAACGGGCTGCCGGAGGACGCGGTGGCGGCGTCGGCGATGCGGGTGTTCGCCATCGCCCTCGGGCGGAAGCCGTCGAAGGCGCGGGCGATGCCGCTGACCGACGCCTGGCGGCACGCGGCGGCGGTGGTGATCGCGTACGACCGGTTGGACCGGCCGACGACCGTGCGGATCGCCGACCTCGCGGCCGCCCTCCACCGGGCACACCGGCGGGGCAACGGCCAGCCGCCGACGGACTTCGCGGCCCTGCCGGTCCACCACCGGCGGGCCTGGGCGGCGGCGGCCCGGCACGCCGCGGCGGTCGTCACCGCCCACCCGGACGACCTGACGGAACTGCTGGCGGCCGAAGCGGCTGCGGCGAGACGGGAACCACCACCGGAGAACCCAGAGTGAGCGCGCTGAGTCCCAAGGTCGAGCAGCCCGGTTCGCCGGGCGTGGTCAAGGCGAAGAAGGTTCGGACCTTCCCTTACGTTGCGGTCGGCCAGACCGTGGTGTGGTATCATCACGGTAAGCCGAGTATGCCGCCGCACCCGGCGGTCGTGGCCGAGGTGGGCGAGCGGAACATCGTGGTCAAGGTGCTGTACGCGGTGTCGGACATCACCGGCCAGCACAGCGGCTGCTACCACGTCGGGGCCGCCGGGGTGAACCCCGGGCACCGCGAGGAAACCGGCGGCTGGGACTTGACGGACGCGGACAAGCGGCTGCGGGCGATCCACCCCGAACTCAACGACTGGCCGGAGTAACGCCGTGGCGGACGAGCCGCAGAAGACGTTCGGGCCGGTCGTCCAGCAGTGGCTGGCGGTGATCCGCGCCGGCTGGGACCACAAGCAGCGGCGGTTCGGCCGCGACGCCGCGGAGGCGATGCGGTTCCTCACCGGCCCGTACGACTTCTTCTGGAACGAACTCGCCCAGGCGGGGGCGGCTCGGCGGGCCGACGACGAACTGTCGATCGTCGACCCCGGGATGAAGGTCCAGTGCAACAAGGCGGCCGAACTCGTCCAACTGTTCGGCCCGTCGCTGTACAACCGCAACCCCGTCCGGACGGTCACCCCGCGGGTGCTGCCGGACCTGCCGCTCGAACTCTATCAGATGGACCCGCTGGGCCAGCAGTTGATCCAGCAGGAGATGATGGCTGAGCAGCAGTCCCGACTGGTTGACGCCTCTCGGGCGATGTTGGTGCAAGCCTACCTCAACCAGACGCCGACGGCGCTGGACCTGCGGACGAACGCCCGGTCGGCGGTGGTCGAGGCGCTGATCGCCGGGATGGGCGTGCTGTGGGTCGAACCCTACACGTCGCCGGCCGGCGGGTACAAGATGGTCGGCTCCTTCCAGGGGGGCGTCGACCAACTGGTGATCGACCCGGACGCCACGTCCCTCCACACCGCGAAGTGGGTGGCCCGGCGGTGCGTCGAACCGGTGTGGGAGGCGGAGCGCCGCCGCGGGCTGCCGCCGGGCACGCTACAACCGGCGGCGTCCCTGAAGTCCACGGACCAGGCGGCGGCCGGCGAGTCGCTGGGGCTGACCGACAAGTGGGCGGCCCACCAGGACGGGCGGTCGAACGACCTCGTCGTCTACTGGAAGGTCTGGTCGAAGATGGGCCTCGGCGGCCGGCTCAAGCACGTCGAGCCGGCGCTGCGGGCGGCCCTCGAAGCGTTCGGCGACTACTGCTACGTCGAGGTCGCGGAGGGCATCAACCACCCGATCAACCTGCCGAAGCAGGTGATCGACGACCCGAACGGCCTGCCGATCGCCCAGCAGTTGCTCCAGTGGCAGACCCCGTTCTGGGCCGACTGCGGGTGGCCGTTCTACGCCATCGGGTTCCACGAGGTTCCCGGCTCGCCGTGGCCGCTGAACCACCTGGCCCCCGCGATGGGCGAACTGAAGTTCCTGAACTACGCCTATTCCCACCTGGCGACCAAGGTGTCGAAGTCGAACCGCGACTTCATCGCCGTCCTGAAGTCCGCTGGCGAGGAGTTGAAGGCGAAAATCCTGAACGGCAGCGACATGACGCTGCTGGAGATCAACGAGTCGCAGGGCAAGACGATCGACCAAGTCGTCCAGTTCCTCCAGCACCCGCCGATGAACGGCGACATCCTGAACGTCATCAAGATGATCCAGGACCAGTTCGACAAGCGGACGGGGCTGACGGAACTGATCTACGGGCAGACCGGCAGCCAGATGCGGAGCGGCACCGAGGCCCAGGTGAAGTCCGACCAGTTGAACATCCGGCCCGACGACATGGCGGAGCAGGTGGAGGCCGCGATGTCGCGGGGGGCGAAGATGGAGGCGCTGGCCGCCCGGTGGCACCTGACGCCCGACGACGTGCGGCCGGTCGTGGGATCGGTTGGCGCTCGTCGCTGGGAGCAACTGGTGTACACCGCCGACCCGCGGTCGCTGCTGTTCGACCTGGAGTACCGGGTGGAGAGCGGGAGCGCCAGGAAGCCCAACAAGGCGTCGGACCTCCAGCAAGCGAACGCGATGATGAACAACCTGTTCGCCCCGTACCAGCAGTACGCGGCGGCCACCGGCGACACCGGGCCGGTCAACGCCCTGATCGAACTGTGGGCGAAGGCGAACGACGTGCGCGACCCGCAGAAGTTCTTCATCAAGGCGTTGCCCCCGGCCCAGCCGGCGGGGCCGCCGCCCGAGGGAGCCGCCGCGTGACCAAAGCGAAGAAGAAGTGGCAAACGGCCTGGTGGATGATGGCGGCCGGCACGGTCGGGGGTGAGGCGCTAATGCTGGTGGAGGCCGTCAGATGCTGGGGATCGCCGCGGGGCAACATCGCGGCCCTCGGACTCCTGATGACCGTCGGCGTGTACGCCGCGATCTGCGTGGTCAGCCACTACGACCAGCCGCCGTTGCCGATGCCGGGCCGCCCGACCAAAGACTGGAGCGAAGACTGATGCCGCTTTACGACTACGAGTGCCGCTGCGGCTACCGGTTTTCGAGCTTCCGCCGGATGGCCGAGGCGGCGAAGCCCGCGGCGTGCCACGCCTGCGGCGGCCGCCACGCCAAGCGGGTGTTCGGCTGCCCGGCCCTCCAGACCGACACGACGTTCATGGCCGACCGGCCGCTCGACGGCGGGCAGTTCAAGTACGAGGGCGAGCGGGCGTTCATGCGGGCGGCCGCGGCCAAGGCCGGGCAGTCGCTGAACGGCCGGTTCTACCTCAGCCAGGTGGCGCGATTCCCCGGCGACCCCGAGGCGTGGGTGTCGGACAAGTGGGAGGCCCGCCGGCTGGCCGAACGCCGCGGGGCCGGCTGCCCGGAACTCGGGACTCGCCGGCGGGAGGTCGAGCCGGACGCCCGGCCGGACCTCGCGGACGACCTCGCGGCCGAGCAGGCGGCCAAGACCCTCGACCAGCGGGGCGTCCCGGTGACCGCTCGCACCCCGAAGGTCGTGGCCGACGCGGTGGCCGAGGCGAAGGCCCGGCACGGGGTTCGGCGGACGAACGCCCGGCCGGCGGCGATGCCCAAGTTGTCGAAGCGGGGGGCCGCCAAGTGAAGACGAGTCTCCCGTGCTTCCGGTGCGGCAGGCCCGGCGAGTCCCAGCACACGACGGCCGCGATGCAGTGTAAGCCGACCCACCGGGAAGGCGACCGGCTGACGTTTTACACGTTCGACCGGTGGGTGCCCGTCTGCGGCGACGAGGTGTGCCGGGCCGACCTGCCGGCCGAACTTCGGCGGCGGTCAGACGAGTACCGCGAGTTCATGGCTCGGATGGGCCAAGAGGTGCCGTCGTGACGTACACCACCTACTCCGACCTGACGGACCACGTCAGCGCATACCTCGGCAAAGACGTGTCGAAGTACGGGGCGTCGGCCGTCCGCGGGGCGATCCAACTCGCCCTCTCGGACCTGCCGACCCACCACGACTGGTCGTACTACCAGTCGATGTTCCGGGTCGTCACCGCCGGAACGTACACCACGGGGACCGTCGCGTACGACGCGACCGGCGGGACGTACGAGCGGATGGTGACGCTGACGAGCGGGACGTGGCCGACGTGGGCGGGCAGCGGGGTTCTGAAGATCGGGTCCATCGCGTACCCCGTGTCGTCCCGGAAGTCCGCGACGGTGCTGACGCTCGACGACTCGGCGGCCCCCTCGACCGACATCGCGTCCGGCACGGCGTACACGCTGTACCGCGACACCTACCCGCTGCCCGACGGGTTCACCGCGATGGGCGACCCGGTGGACGTGGCGAACGGCATCGCCAACCTGTCGTACGTCCCGCTCGACCGGATCATCCGGGCCGGCCGGTCGCTCGAAGGCCCGTCGCGGCCCCGGCTGTACACCGTGCTGGGCCGGCCCGAGCGGGACGGCGGGATGGCCCTGCGGCTGTGGCCCGGCCCGGACGCGGCGTACACCCTGGACTTCGCGTACCGCCGGCGGCCCCGGGCGTTGCGGGTGGAGAACCACGCGGTCGGCACCGTCACCGTCACCGCCGCCGGCCTGACCGTCACCGGCCACGCCACGGAGTTCACGTCGGCCCTCGTCGGGACGGTCATCCGCACCAGCGGGAACTCCAAGCCGCCGACCCAGACGGCGGGGGCGAACCCGTACCAGCAGGAGCGGAAGGTCGTGTCGGTCGAGTCGGCGACCGCCCTGACCGTCGACTCCGCGTGGTCCGACACCCAGACGCGGGTGGCGTTCCAGTGCAGCGACCCGCTGGACGTCGACCCCGGGGTGATGACCAACGCGTTCCTCCAGATGTGCTACAAGCAGGTGCGGATGCTCACCCGGATGGCGTCGCTGCCCGAGGAGAACGCCGAGTTCTTCCGGGCAACCGCCGCGGCGAGGGACGCCGACAGCCGGTACTTCGGCACCCGCGGGGCCGGGCAGTCGCAGCCGTACCCGGACATCCGGAACTTCCCGATCGTCAACGGAGCGACCGCCTGATGGCTGCCCCCAAGGCGAACCCCGAGGTGGACCCCCGCGACTGGGCGGGCATGGTGTCGTGGGCGTCGACCCGCAGCCAGAACCCGACGGCGATGGCCCTCCAGGTGAACATGGCGTGCCTCGCGCCGGGCGAGGTGACGGTCCGCCCCGGCCTGCGGGCCGTCACGTTCGACACGGCCCCGACGGTCCCGCCCGCCGCCGGCGTCGGCGGCTACGGGCTGTTCGGCATCCCCCACCCGCTCTGGCCGTTCGCGTACGGCACGACCGCGACGGTGCCGCCGACGCCGAGTCCGCCGCCGAGTCCGCCGCCGGCGACCGCCCCGACCGCGGCGTTCACCGGCGTCCCGCTCGCCATCGGCATCAACAACATCGTGGGGTTCACCGACGCCTCGACGAACACCCCGACGTCGTGGCTGTGGGACTTCGGGGACGGCGGGACGGCGACGACGCAGAACCCGTGGCACCTGTACACCGTCGCCGGCTCGTACACCGTGACGCTGACCGCCTCCAACCTCGGCGGGTCCGACGCGGAGGTGAAGACCGGGTACGTCACGGTCACCGCCAGCCCGCCGCCGCCCCCGCCGGGGCCGCCGCCGCCCCCGGTGGTCGCCGCCTTCAGCGGGACGCCGCTGTCGGGCACCGCCCCGCTGGCGGTGACGTTCACCGACGCCTCGACCGGCAGCCCGACCTCGTGGTTCTGGGACTACGGCGACGGCGGGTCATCCGCGACCCAGAACCCGGTCTACTACTTCAACGCGCCGGGCACCTACACCGTCCGGCTGACCGCCGCGACGTCGCTGGCGAGCGACCAGGAGGAGAAGGTCGGGTACATCACGGTGTCCCCGGCGTCGCCCCCGCCGCCCCCGCCGGTCCTGACGGCCGTGCTCAACCCGGTCCCGGCCCGCCTGAGTGGGGCCGACTTCGGGCTGCCCACCGGCGACTACACGATCAAGGTGTGGCTGAAGTACGTCGGGCCGCCCAACGCCGGGTTCGACGCCGTCGTCTGGTGGGGCGGCACCGGGGCCGGCGAGGCGGCGGTCGCGGGCGTCCGGCCGAACAGCGGGGCCAAGTACTCGATCAGCCAGTCGGGGGCGGCGGTCGACGACGGGGCGGCCTCCTCGTCGTGGACCGAGGTGACGTACACCTACACGTCGGCCACCGACGCCTACTCGATCAGCACCAGCGGCGGCGGCAGCGGCAGCGGCAACATGACGACCACCCTCGGGTCGAGCGCCACGTTCTACGTCGGCGACACCCCGGGCGGCGGCAGCCGGTTCCAGGGGCTGATTTCCGACCTCCGCATCTGGGACAACGACAGCGCCACCGGCGACCCGATCTGCCGGTACTACTTCAACGGCGACGGCGTCGACGCGATGGGCAACGGCCCGACCCTGACCGGCGGGACGTACCCGACGGGCGACGTCCCCTACTGAGGTGTGAGATGCTGCAACCGGTGGACGCCGACTTCACCCTGGTGTTCCAACTCGCCGACTCGTCGGACACGCCGGTCGTCCCCGACGCCGCCCCGACGTGGCGCATCTACGACGGCGAGGGCGGGCTGGTCGGGGACGGCACGGCCACGCCGTTCCTCAGCGGGACGATCGACAGCGTGAGCCTCGCGGCGACCGCCCAGATCACGTCGGTCGCCCACCAACTGCGGGGGACCGTCCGGGTGACCATCAGCGGCGTCGCCGGCCCGACCGCGGTGAACGCCACGACGACCGCGACGGTGGTGAGCGCCAACGCCTTCACCGTGCCGATCGACACGTCGGCCGCCGACCCGTACGGCGGGGGCGGCCAGTGGCAGGCGGCCGGCCTCTACCGCATCGACATCGGCAGCGCCGTTCGCGGCCAACTGGAACCCGGCCACGTCTACACCGTGCTGGCGGATTACGCGGTGTCGTCCGCCCGCAAGGTCCACCAACTCGAACCGCTGGAGGCGACGTGAGGCACCTCGGCCGCTTCCAACTGGGGGACCGCCTGCCGGTGGTGGTGCGGACGCTCGTCGCGGGCGTCCCCGCCTGGCCGGCGGCACCCCCGCTGGCGGTGATCTACCCGCTGGGCGGCGACCTGCTGGACGAGCGGCAGCCGGCGGCGACGCTGTTCCTCGGGGCGGCCGACCCGTCGGCAATCACCGGGCTGTACCGGCGGGCGGTGTTCCTCGGCCCGACGTTCGCCAACTGGGAGGGCCGGTACGTCCTGACCGTCCGGTGGGCCGACGCCGACGGGGCGGCCCACACCCGGGCGTGGACGTTCGACGTCGTGCCCGGCGGGTCTTCTGCGGGCGACATCACGGGGATGGCCCGGGTGATCCGCCCGGGGCAAGACCTGCTGCTCGTCCAGAGGTATGATGAATCGCTCGCCACCGCCCTGAACCCGAGGTGACCGATGCAGCCGGCGTCCTTCGCCGAGTCCGAGGGCGGGATCGTCCTGGCCGCCACCGGGGCGACCGCCGCCCAGCGGTGGGACGGGTACGCCGCCGCCCCGTCGGCCGCGGGCGTGCCGGCCCCGCTGACCGCCCCGGCGGTCGAATACTACGGCGACGCCGTGACGTGGCTGGAGACGTACGACGTCACGGAGGAGCCGGTGGCGGAGGCGTACTTCGCGTTCGTCCGGTTCGTCGACCGGTGGGGCAACGTCAGCGACCCCAGCCCGTTCAGCGCGGCGGCCGAGCGGGCGTTCTCCTCCACCGTGATCGACGGCCAGACCGTGTGGACCGCCCAGCCGTTCGTCCGGTACACGTCGCTGCCGACGACGAGCGACCCGCGGGTCGTCCGCCGGCAGGTGCTGCGGAACACCACGGGGCAGGCGTACGTCTTCTACGTCGACATCGACACCACCGACCTGACGAGCAGCGAACTCACGTCCACCCGGGGCGACACCGCCCAGGGCGAGCAGGAGTACCCGACGCCGTGGCCGTGGACCGGCACCCCGCTGAACCAGCGGCCGGCCCAGGTGATCCTCGCGGCCGACCGGTCGAGCCTCGTCGCCCGGTTCGCCGAGCCGCCGGACTACCTGACGGTCGCCGCCAGCCACCTCGGCCGGCTCTGGCTGGCCGGGCCGTACAGCTACTCCGACGGCCACGCGGCGGTGACCAACGGCAGCGACACCGTCTACGGCTACGGCGGCCAGTGGCCGGCCGAGTGGGAGGGCCGGTACTTCACGGCGGCCGGCGGCGCCCGGACGTACCTCATCACCGGCGTGACCGCCGCGACCAACGAAAGCCCGGCGGCCCTCACGCTCGACACGGCGTACGAGGGGGCGACGAACGCCCGCGCGGCGTACGCCATCCGCCCCGACCCGGCGGCCGGGCTGGTCCTCCAGTTCAGCGAGGCCGGGCTGCCCGAGGCGTGGCCGGCGGTCAACGCCTTCAGCGTCCCCGCCGCGGGCGGCCCGGTCACCGCCCTCGCGCCCTTCGACTCGTTCCTCTACGTCGCCCAGCGGGCGGCCCTCCAGCGGATATCCGCCGACACGGACCCGCGGAAGGACGGGGCGGTGTACGACGCGGCCCGCCGGGGCTGCGCCGGCCCGCGGTGCTGGGTCGAGGCGAACGGCCTGCTGTACCTGATGGACGAGCGGGGGCTGTACTCGTTCGACGGCCGGACGGTCACCCCGGTGAGCGCCGCGATCCAGGACTTGTTCCTCGGGAAGAACCGCGACGGGCTGACCATCAACTGGCGGTCCGCCCGCCACTTTCATGCGGTCCACGCCGAGGCCGAGCAGACCGTGCGGTTCTTCGTCGCCATCAACGGCGACGGCCTGCCCCGGTGGGCCGTCTGCCACAACTACCAGGCGGACAAGGTGTGGCTCGAACGCTACCCGTGGCGGGTCGGGGCCTCCGCCGCGGCCGACCGGACGGTCCTGCTGGCCGGGCAGGGCGGCCGGGTGTGGGTCCAGGCGGCGGCCCACGACGGGGCGCCCGCCTGGCAGCCGGCCCACGCGGGGGACGCCACGGCGGCGACGGCCCTGACGGTGACGCTCCCGGGCGACCCCGGGGACGTCGTCGGCCTGCCCCTGACGGTCGCCCGGGGCCGGGCCGCCGGCCAGACCCGCATCGTCGTCGCCCGCAGCGGGTGCGTCCTGACGGTCGACCGGCCGTTCTTCCCCGCCCCGGCGGCGGGCGACGCCGTGGCGGTCGGGGCGATCCCGTGGACGCTGCGGACCCACCGGCTGGAACTCCAGGAGTCGGAGGACCGCGAGGAGTTCCGGCTGGTCGTCGGCTACGAGCCGCAGGCGTGGGGCCACCTGGCGGTCCGCCGGTACAGCGACCACGCGGCCGCCGCCGACGAACTGGCGGCGAACCTGACGCCCGAGGACGGGGACGGCGTGACCGGCGTCAAGGGCGACACCGCGGTGGAGGTGCAGATGAGCCACCGCGGGGGCTACGCGGTGCTCCACGGCGACCGCCACCTGGAACCCAACACCGCGGGCCTCCGGTCGGTCCGGGTGGAGGTCGCGGGCGTCAGCGGGCCGACCCGGCACGCCCTCAACAGCCTCCGGGTCAGGGGGACTTCCTGATGGGCTGGGACTCGGCGATCCGGCGGCTCGGCCGCACCGACTGGGCGTCCGACGCGCAGTCGCTGGCGATGGAACTCCGCGCGATCTTCCAGGACATCGCGGACAACGGGGTGGAGTCGCTGATCCTCACCCCGCCCGGCGACGTGCCGGCGGTGACGATCCGCCGGCGGCCCGGCACGACCACCCCGGGCATCCAGACGAACACCGGCGGCGGCGGACTCGGCGGCGGGGTCGGCGGGGCCGGTGTGGTCGGCGGCCCCGGCGGCGGCGGCGGCTACACCGGGATCGCCCCGCAGACGCCGGCGACGCCCCAGACGGTCCGCACGAACTTCGGGCAGTTGACGGCCCTCACGGCGCTGACGCCGCGGCAGGACCGGCGGCTCGACCCGTACGAGGTGACGGACGCCAACGGCGTCCCCCGGGTCGCCATCTCGTCGGAGTCGCTGCGGGGGCCGGAGACGGACGTGCCGGGCCTCGACTTCACCGCCTGGCCGGGGCTGACGTTCCCGCCGACGCTCACCGACCCGACGTTCACCCCGGGCGACCTGACGAACGACGTCAACCGGCAGCCGAACGCGAAGTTCCCCGACGGCTGGGACTGGGTGCCGCCGCCGGGCCAGACGGTCGAGGGCGACAACGACCCCGGCGGCTCCAACTGGCCGGACGGGTGGCCGACGAACTGGCCGCCGATCGACGTGTCGCTGACGAGCAACACCGCGGTCGGCGTCGGGGCCGGCCGCGTCTTCCTCGGCGAAGTCGTGAGCGGCACCGGCAGCGGGCCGTACACCGTCCGCATCGACACCGACGGCGGGCGGACGTCGCTGGTGTCCGCCACCGTCCCCCAGATCGACGAGGCGGACGTGGTGCCGGCCGGCACATGGGTCTACGTCGTGGGGCGGACCAACGCCGCGGGCACCGTGACCTACAAGTTCCAGCCGCCGGTGTTCCTCGCCGACCCGGAGGACGCCTGATGCCCAAGGCCACCGCCGGCCGCCTGTTCGGCGGCCCCAACCACCGCTACCGCGACGCCTACTACGGCGAAACCTACGGGCCGCCCGGCCCGGAGCGGGTGCCCGGCACCATCTTCCTCCCCGGCGGGGCGATGCGGACGACCTCGGGCCGCAAGTGGTACTACCCGCCGGTGTCGCCGACCCTGCTGGGCGAAGAGGGGGCACCGTACCTGCTCAGTTACTACGGTGAAGACCCGAACGGCGACCGGAGCGTCGGCCGCGTCCAGCCCGCCGCGTGGGGGCGGAAGGGGTCGGTGCTCCGGCCGCCCCGGTACGTCACGGTCGGCACCGCCCCGAACGCCCCGCCGACGACGTACTACCCGGACAACTTCGCCATCGCCGCCGGGGTGGTGGACGCCCTGCCCGGCTACGGCCTGCTGGTCTACGCCGGCGTCGCGTGGGGTGCCAGCCCGCCGCTCCCGAAGTTCGGGTCCGAGCCGCTGGACCCCACGTCGTTCCTCGGCGGGTCGGTCCTGGCGGTCGTCATCGACCCCGCCGACGCCTTCCCCGACGGGGTGGACGCGGCGTACAAGCGGTCCCGGATGGTGCTCTACCCCGGCGTGTTCTACGAGCCGTCGCCCGGCGCGGGCGGCGGCTACTACAGCCCGTTCAACACGGACGCCGAGTGGATCGCCGCCACCGTCGCCGCCGTCGAGGCGTTCTACCGGCCGCTCGCCGGCTGACCCGTGGTACAATCACCGTAAGAACCAGGGGGCATCCCGATGATCTTCACGCCGCCGACGTCCGGGCCGAACACGACGTACTTCAACACCAAAGACCTCGAAGCCCAGATCAAGAGCAGGTACGAGCAGGAGGCGGCGTACCAGAAGTCCCAGATCGAGAAGGCGCTGCTCGGCTACCAGCAGAAGTACCAGGCCCAGCAGTCGGCGGCCGACCGGGCGAACCAGCAGTCGCTCGCCGGCACCCAGGCGTCGACCGCCCGCTACCAGGCGGACCAGCAGCGGGCGGCCCAGCAGGACCAGGCGGGCACCCAACTGCGGCTCGGCGAGATGAACAACGCGACGACCCGCCAGGGGCAGCAACTCCAGTACCAGCTGGGCACGCAGCAGGACTCCACCACGCGGCAGGGACAGAAGTACCAGTACGACCTGGGCATCCGCAGCGACGAGACGACCCGCCAGGGGCAGAAGTACCAGTACGACCTCGGGGTGCTGAACGACGGGACCAACCGGTACGGCATCGACACCGGGTTCAAGACGGCCCAGATGCAGGACGCGACGACCCAGCGCGGGCAGGACGTCCAGCGGGCGATCGCCGGCGAGGCGAACGCGACCAACCGGTACGGCATCGACCGCAACTTCGACCTCGGGGTGCTGGGGAACCAGACGACGATCCGCGGCCAGGACATCCAGCAGGCGATCGCCGGGATGCAGGACCAGACCAACCGGTACGGCATCGACACGGGGTTCCGGACCGCCCAACTCAACGACGCGACGAACCGGTACGGCATCGACCAGACGGCCGCGACCTCGCGGGACAACACCCGGTACACCGCGGACACGCAGAAGGCGATCGCCCAACTGGCGGAGGACAACAAGTCCAACCGGTTCGGCCAGATTTTCGGCACGCTGTCCGAGGTCATCGCCGGCGGCGGCGGGCAGGCGGAGGTCGGGGGCAACCCGCAGTTCAAGGCCGGGCGGACCGGGCCGACGCTGCCGCTCCGCCAGATGTTCAACTCGGGGCTGGCGGACAACCTCGTGACCGAGGCGACGGCCAACCGGGGGATCGCCCAGCAGATGGGGGCCAGGGGGTTCGGCCCGGGGTCGGCCGTCGGGCAGGCCCTGATGGGGCAGACGGCGGCCGCCCGCATGGGGGCCGACGCCCAGATGGCCCTCGGCCTCGCCCAGCAGGAGTCCGAGCAGGGGGTCAAGCGGGAAGCCCTGGCGAACGAGCGGTACGGCACGGACGTCGCCGCCCGCACGGCCGACAAGGACCGGCAGACCCAGCGGTTCAACTCGATCCTCGCGGCCCTCGCGGGCCTCGCCTAACCGGAGACGCCGATGACCCCGCAGGAACTGCTCGAACTGTACGCCGGGATCAGTCGTACCGGCGGCGACGGCGGGGTCGGCAAGTCCGCCCCGTCGATGGGGACGCCCGGGTGGGCCGGGTCGGTCGCCCCCGGCGAGGGCAAGGGCGGCCCGGCCGACCTGCCGTTC
>JACCDR011488506.1_pt1 | contig 17232 bp, 18 predicted proteins | sample 7446431 | NCBI WGS metagenome assembly JACCDR01 (sample SAMN15323443, study PRJNA562643) | freshwater metagenome | isolation source: river surface water | place: USA:Blue River Watershed | collected 2017-08-17
ATACTACGCAGGCTCACGCCACTGCGTTTTAATAATTCAATCTGTACGCGCTCCTCAAAACTTAATTGTTTGTATTTCATCATGACTCCTTATTTTAAGGTGTCCTAGTTCAAAGGTAGTTTAACCTCTTATATGGGTCTTGTGTCTGTCGCCACGGCAGATCATGCCTCCCGTTGGTTGTATAGTAGTTCCAGACGGTCGTCACGAGCTTCTCGAGATGCTTTTTGTGCTGTTTAGATATGATAAATGACATCTTTACGTTCAACGACAATCTTCCATTGCATCCGCCGTGCATGCTCAAAAAGTGCTTTATTAGGATTGAAACAAATTGGCTGCTCGACTGATGCAAGGAGCGTGATATCATCCTCTGTATCACCGACAGCGATTGATCCTTCGCGCGTAAGTGTTGGCTCTTGTTCGAAGACTCGACTAACAATAGTTGCCTTATTCTCAATCAAATGGAGGTCAGTGACCGCGCCAGTAAAACGATCAAGTGGTCCAATTTCATACATACGTCCATACACTTTTGCAAAAGGAAAATTGTTGCAAAAGATATCGAGGACTGTCTTTGGGGATTGTGAAATTGCGACGAGATAGTATCCCTCGTCGTGTAACTCGTAGAGAAGATCACGAGTATACCGATACACGAGCGATTGCTTTCGTAGAACGAGTTCTCGAGCGGCTTCGGCAAGATCCCGATAATGCACCCCACGTATATGGATCAAAAATGTTTGAATCACTGCATTGATATACGCTTCATAACTTCCTCGTCGTTCTCGCCATGCGACCGATTCTTCTGTAAATCCATCTCTCGCCGCTTCAGGAAACGAGGCACGTTCAATCATGATTTCGACAAGCTCAAGAAGAAGACTTGATCGAAAGAGCGTTCCATCAATATCAAAGAAAGCAACTTTTTGCATAATAACTAATGAAGTGTAATAAAGAGTGATTTCCGTTCAACCCATTCAACGCGCTTCATTCGGAGCACGCGCATCACACCGTGCGAAACTGTCGCTATTTCAATCGTCTCGTCGGGCGCAACCGAGGTCACGTAGCCAACACGATCAAGCATCCCATGTTCTACATCGTGACAGTATTCAATCACGACACCTGTCGCTGGAGAGATGGTAATACTAACCCCAGGAACACCTCGCAACAAGCGATGCCATTGTCCTTCAAGTCGTTGTTGATGCTGGCGCCATGGAATGGTATGACCCTTCTCTATAAGACAATACACCACATACTCTGCTGAGGTGAGTGGGAGTGCTGCCGCTCCACAAGAAAAAGCATCCTGTATGTGATGCCGGATAGCTCGGACACTTGGATGATTACTCGGGTAGTCGCAATCGGGAATACAAACAGGGAATACTTCCTCTCGCCTATTTGTAAGTGATGTACGCGGTACCCATCCTTCATAGTGAGATGTCACAACTTGATACCAGTCACCTTCATACTGTCGACAGATGACCTGGTCACCAAATGTAAGTACTCCTGCCTTCTCATCAAACGCAGCACGTGGCTGGCACCAGACTACCTGTTTTTCATGAGTTATATACGCCGGAGCCCCAAGCGCAAGTGGTGGCCGCTGTACGGGTTCTTCTTTATTGACGTCATCGTACGACGCCGACACCTGCACTACTGATCGAGGAACAGCAACAAAGAATGCTGATCGAACGAACTGAACAAGATCAACAATAACAGCAACAAGGAGTCGCATACGTCACCTATAGTACAACAATTTTAGCCACGAAGGTATCGATACAACGATTCGAGAAGCGCTCCGACAGTGACGATGAGAAATGCCAAGAAAATACCGCCACCAACGAACGGCACAAAGAGAAGTGTAGTACCGATGACAACACCAAGGAGAATCTTCACGGGAATAGAATGAGAACGCTTCAAAGCGACACTCACGACATGCCCAATCACGAGTGGAATCAACATCCATGCAACAATAATAAGGACGAGTGAGGTAAGAAGTAGTACGACTGCAAAAACGATACCAATCGTACTTGCCACTAAGAGCGCAGCAACGAACGGAATAGCTATCAAGAACAAAAGTCCAATACCACCCAGTCGAAGAGCGCGCGCCGCAATAAGCGATGGAATCTCCTCATTAAATCGTCGAGCAAAGAGATGAAGTACCAACGCGGAGAATAGCCAAATGAGACCCACCATAAGGGGCGTACGCCAGGGAGCTGGTGTTGTCTCATCACTCATGGTGTTTTGAGTAATTTTACCTTTGACGTCTGCATTTTGTGCTCGAACGAGTTCGAGATAACTCATGTACGACACATTCCCCGACACTGAGGCTCGGTCGCCAAGCAACAGTTGGCCGGTCGTGACATCGATGTTTCCGTTAATTGGTGCATCAACTCGTAACCGTTCACTTGAGCCATAGATACTTCCCTGCACCGAACCACCGATCTCGGCAAGTCCACCAAAAAAGAGCACATCGCCATTGATCACCGCTGTCGAAAGAACAGTCAGTTCTGAAGCCACGACAACCAGCGACCCATTCACCTCTCCACCGATGGTGACCGAACCAGCAACAATACGCACATCATCGGTAACGGTCCCTTCTACATTCACCGTTCCCGCCAAGATAAGAGCATCACCCGCAACGTCACCATTATGTGTAAGCGAGCCTGCAATACCAATAAGATCATCTGTGATAGTGCCTGATACCGCCACATTCTTCCCGACACCATAAAAATCACCTTCGACTGATTGTTCGGCAGTGAGAGTGATACTATCACCAGTTCGTACAACAGTTGCTGCCTCGGCAGTCATGCCGACTACCAGAAAACCGAAACTTATAAAAAAGCCCCAAAGCACCGTCGTACCTAATTTCATACAATAATTATAACACAAATTACCGTTTTAACAAAGAAAGTTTCCTGAAAAGGCGCCTGCGTGATCTGGAACAACACGTGTGTTATTGAGCTACGCCGTGTACACAATGGGTGTTTGCAAGTAAGCAATCATGAGTAGTGCAACACCCACTAACATCACGACTGCTAGCAATAATACGAGGCGAGGACGAGAAATCTCCTGCTGGCCAGTATGCCAATTTCGAATGTAGAGAAACGAGAAAATAAATCGAAAGAAACTCATAACAGAATACTTTCGTTAGTATAACGAATCCTAGAGAGAAGAACGAGAAGGTTAGCTGTAGAAAACTTACGGTGCAGCCTCGAGCGTTACCGATATCGTCCGTTCTTCTCCCTTTTGGTACACCTTGAGCGTAATGGTCTGTCCGACAGACTTCGAACGAAGTACAGAAGCAAGTGTCTGCGTAGCTAGGGGAACATCATCAATCGCCAAAATGATATCGTTCTCAGTAAGACCAGCCTTATCTGCAGGCGAACCAGGCATTACTGCGAGCTCTTCTGGTGTTGCTCCACGCTGAATCAGGGCACCAGCATCGTACGGAAGATTATTTGCCTCAGCCATACGTTCGGTCAACATGGTATATCGAACACCGAGGTATGGACGCACAATTTTTCCATGTTCCTTAACCGATGCTACCACACTCGCGACGACATCCGACGGCAGCGCAAAAGAAATATTATCTGCACCACGTGACGTTGCAACATTCACACCAATAACCTGACCAGAACGATTGAGAAGCGGTCCACCTGAGTTACCTGGATTGATTGCAGCGTCAGTCTGAATCACTTCATCAAGCTGTTCAACTCGACCCATCTCATCGCTAGCTGTAATTGAGCGCGCGAGACCTGATACCACACCTACCGAAACAGAATTACGAAATTCACCGAGAGCATTACCAATCGCAACTACGGTCTCTCCAAGACGAAGCGACGACGATGTACCAAACGTAAGATACGCAAGCTTCGTATCACCAATATCTTCAATCTTCAGAATCGCGATATCAAGCTGTGGATCACGGGCTAAGACCGAAACAGACTTTACTGTGCCATCATTGAGTAACAATGAGTAGTCAGCTTCTTCATCAGCAACAACGTGTCGATTGGTGACAACATGGCCTTCCGACGAAACGATAAACCCTGAGCCACCGCCAACCTCTCGCTCTTCTGTTCCCTTTTCCCGAACTCTGGGAATAGAAAAACCGCCGCCAAACCAACCCCACGGATCAAATTGCTCGTAATATTCTTCGTAGATAGGTACATCCTTCGTTACCACAATCGATACCACCGCTGGATTTACGGCAGTGATCATATCGACGAGTGTATCGGTTGGAGATCCTGTCTCACGTTCATGCTGACTACGCAGCATGGCATCAATGGAATAATGTCTCTCTGCATCTCGAGGCACCAGCTGGCTTCCACCCCAAAATACAAGCGAAGAAATAACAATATTGACCACAACAACAATACTAAGTTGACGCCATTTCATACATAATGAACTTACGAAACCCGTTAACAGGCCACTATTATAGCTCGTCTACAGAGATGATCCAGTGAATAACTGCTTCCCTCGCTCCCAGAACTCATTGTGTCCTTGCTTATGCAGCCAATACCACCATTCAGCCCCCCAGAGATACTGCTTTTCATAGCGAGTATCAATAGCGTACGAAAGGATATCATTAAACTTTTCGATATCCATGCGAGAAAACTGCACATCAAGTGGCACTTCGGTAATAGGCGCGACAAGCCACGGCTCTGCTGAGAGTTCAATCAAATACACTGGCTTCTCACCATAAAGAACGTGCATGAGATTTGTCTTGACGCGATAAAACCAAGGCGGTAAAAACGTGCGGAATTGGCCGATTTCGGGATTCCAAAAATGAACATACACACTTGTTCCAAACAAGTCACCGCGAGTATAGGCTCCCCTCCACAAACCAAGATTACCACTATCAGTCACAAGGAGTGGTCGATCATCAAGGTCACGCACATGGGCAATTTCACGATCTAAGAACTGCTCATCAAGTTCACCACAGTACTCAAAGGCAAACACCTCTAAATAAGGTTCATTCTCAATCTGCCATATCTTCACAGCGGGACTGTCTTTATACCGTGTCACGACCGCTTCAATATATTCAATAATCAACTCCTGTCGTTCATTCTCGCTGAGGGATTGTGCCCACAAAGGAACATGACATTCAGGCCATCGTGGTAACCGTCGACCGACGGCCAAAATCACCTCTGCGCCAACTTCTTCGGCACGAGATATTTGGTAATCAAGTTCAGAAAAATTATACGAACCCTGTGTCGGCTCTACCATTGGCCAATGAGCAGCCAATCGAAGGTGCCGGACTCCAAGCTCATCGAGTATAGCATCGTAGGTTTCGCGCCAATCCAGTCCAAGATCAGTGGCGTAAAACGTATTGAACGACATACCATACGTTATCGTTTCCGGTGCCGGTGCCTTTGCCAACACAAACAACCCGATAAAAATGAGGAGTATGCTAAGAGCGATACAACCACTTACGAACTGAAGAAAACGTTGCATACGTTACCAAAAAAGAATCATAAATCCAACACAAATCAATACAACATACAGAATTTGCTGCACAATGACCCGTGGTCTTGTTTCTGTCTTCACGGCGGTGTCAGGAAGAAGCTGACTGCATACAACAGCGATCACAAGGATAAAGACAAACTTGAGCGCATCAAGCGCTTGGACGACCTCGACCTGTCCCCAGTCAGTGGCCTTGAGAATGAGAAAACTTGAAACACCAGCAAGGACTTTTGCGCCAAAAACAAGAAGGCCTGTTTTTGCTTTCGACTCAGATTGTGCAGTCTGCTCGCGAATCTTTTTGTAGTACGTCGGCACCATGAGTAGTGAGAGAGCAAAGAATACCATGCCAACTCTTGACCAAAAGAAACCATCCTCAAAACTCGTCTCTTCAAAAAGCCCCTTCATCGTAATGTGGTGTAGACCAAAGAAGAAACCGGCATGCACAACCGTAAGCATCGTATAACGATCGGGAAATTGTTGAGCGACAAGAGCGGTACCGACAATAAGAATGAGGACTCCGTACAATAAATTATTCGCTAGATCAGTCTCAAGGAAGAGGTATCCCAGTCCAAGTGTCGAGAGCGTGGTGATTGAACCTACGATAGGCATGACGTTAACTGCCTCTGAACGCCGTAGTGCATCATAAAATGAGACCAGCGCCATAAAATAGGTATATGCAGCCAGAAGTGACATACCCATTACCTGAATTGTCGGACGCTCTATGGAGCCAAAATCAGGGACGTGGCCAAACGACGATATTCCTGGAATATAGCCAAGTAAATAGATAATAACCCAACCTCCAGTGAGGAGACAGGAGTAGAACGCATACACAAATGGCTTCGGCATTACCCGAGCATCAGAAACTATATGCTTATCCAAAAAGACAACAATCGCCGCCAAAAATTGGCCAATAGTAGCAAGTAGAAGCCACGACATGTACCGTTATTCTACTACACCATTCCGAAGACAGATTTCTTTATACACGTATGCTGAGGGTCGAATCGTCCGTGTTTGTGTTTCATAGTCAACAGCGACGAGTCCGAAGCGCTTTTCAAAGCCAAGCGCCCACTCATAGTTATCAAGAAGTGACCAATACATATGGCCTCGGACATCAACACCCTCACGGAGCGCGCGGTATACCCCTTGTACTTGCTTCACAATGTACTCAGCTCTTCCTTCATCTTTAGCATCAGCTAGCCCGGCTTCAGACACAAAAAGAGGCTTTTTATAGCGGGCAAGAATCTTCAATGCTTCATAGATGTATTCCGGAGCAAAATTCCAGTCCATATCGGTCTTGCGCCAAGTACGTGTATCTCCGAATTGAGTATAAAAATAATAATTAAGACCAATCGAATCTGTCTTCTTTGCAACCTGCCGCATAAATCGATGTGTCCAGACGTAGTTGGCAACACATGCTCGTAGTCGTTGCCACAGTGACGTCGTCGCTCCAAACACAATCACGTGATAAACAATACTCACATCGACTGCCGGCGAGACTAGTTTGATTGCCGTATACGCAGCATTATGGGCACGAACAAGCTGTTTCATTACCCGAAGGTACCGCCAAAGTGAACGTACACTTCGATATGGTGCTTTCTCAACACGACGATTTGAATTTGTTATAGCAACTCTATCAATGAATGAAAATCGGTGAAATGGCGGCCAACTTCCGCGAAGCCAGCCATTACTAGCGTACACCGGAGGTTCATTCATTGTCGAAAAAAAATGACACTGATCCTGTAGCTTTGCAACAACGTATGCTGCATAGCGTGCAAATATATCGGGCGCATCAGGTCGTTCGAATCCTCCACTCTCAGAGAACCACAGAGGTAATGTAAAATGCCACAACGTCACAAAGGGTGTGATTCCTCGGTCATGTAGCGCCTGTAACACCCGTCGGTAATGTTCTATTGCTTCTTCATCAAACACACCCTCCTTGGGCTCAATCCTCGCCCACTCGACTGATAGTCTGTGTGCGTTATGACCAAGCGCCTTGGCAATATCAAAATCCTCTTCGTACCGTGTGTAATGTTCACAGGCACTACCACACTCTGGAACACGCCCTTCTAGCGCTGCTTTTGCCCAATCTGTATTCTCAATACCTCCCTCCACTTGATAAGCAGCCGTTGCTGCTCCCCAATAAAATCCACTCGGAAATTCTCGAAACGTCGTCATACATGCAATACTCTAGAGTCTACCACAGGTCACTCACGTAACGATATTCTAATCGGTTCTTCTCGGTAGCAAAACAAAACCGCCTCACTCGAATCGGTTATCAGGTACGCATACCCTGAGGCAAAAGCTCCTCCACCACATTCATCAGTTGCGGCGGTATCTGCTCGGACAATTGGCAAACCATCAAGTGCGTATCCGATTATCGCGCCCGGCGACCACGCCTGCCAAACTGCGACATCCATGTTGTAGATCGGCCTCCCATCGATACTCACTCCGACAACTTGCTGTGGTATACAATGTATTTGATTAGCTCGAGTATATGAAAATGGCAACTGCAGCAACGTCTTTGTTGTTGAACTCAACACAGTTGTCACCAAGAGTCGAGCTCCTTCAACGAGACGAAATTCGCTTGGACTTGGTATTGAAATCACCTCAAACGGAGGACGAGAATCTCCACAATACTTAATAGTACGATTGCTAGTGGCCGGTTGAGTATCAGTGGTTAGGGCGAGATCTACTATGACAGGGTCAGGTAATTCAATGAGCGGTGTATCTTGGACCAACTGAGCGAGATGGGCTAACTTTTCTTCGCGATTAAGGCCCTGAGGGAGTGCCACCGATACGTCATGTTGATCAAATCGCTGTGCCGTTTCGACAAATGGACTAACTGCCGACGCGACCTGTGTCGCGTCTCTTGGCGTCGCGAGTTCATGTGCAATGCCCATAATCAACATCGCGCACGAAGCCAAAAAGAGAGCGTAATTACGAGTACTGAGCATCCCTGCATTCTAGCAAAGCTTCCTATGCTTTGCAGCTTTCTACTCACCTTTTCCCTTTACTTTGATTTCAACAAGTTGTTCAACTCGTCGTATGTCAGCCAGAAGCTTAGAGCGGTCTGGATTATGCATAAACAAATTAAAAATTGAACGACCGCCATGACGTGCAAAAACCGCTTTATCACCTACTTTTTTGTTCACATCAATACGGTAGAATGATTCGAGTTGTTCAATCTTCTTGATCCCTTTCATTTCAATGATTCTCCCCTCCTTATTTGCGTACCATTTCATCGTACATGCAAAGCTTGAGCATTTCTTGGAGAGATTAATTTTTTGCGGGATACGCACAAGGACGTCATTGAGCCCATGATCGATATCACACGTTAGTTTGTGCATAATCTCCCGGAATCCTCCCATGCGGGCACCAATTTCGATAACTTTCCATTCATCATCTACCTTCATAAGCTCAGTATGTGTGAGTGTACTGCGGAGTCCAAGCGCGTGAATCGCCTTTTCTGCCGCCGCCTCGGCTTTGAGAATGGTCTCACGTTTGAAGACAGGAGGGGTAATCTGTAGATAGCCAAAAAAATCATCATGGCCGATTTTCTTTCCTGTCACTACTTTTACAAGTGGACAGTGCTCTACTTTGCCTCGAGCTGACACGTATGAATCCACCGAGTACATATCACCATCCATAAACTCCTCCGCGATAACCTGCGGTTCTTCAAGTCGATGGTCAAGCGTGTATGCCTGACGAAGTTTACGAAAAAGTGTCCGTAAGGTCTTTTCGAGTTCTGCTTCGTGGTAACAAATCGATACAAGGAGACTTCCAGAGAGGTTTGTTGGTTTGACGATCATGGGAAAACCAATTTTTTCTGTCACACGAGCACGTTCCTTTTTGCTGTTCTCGCGAACAAGGGTAAAGCGCGGCACAATCTCCGGTGCATAGATTTTCATTCGCTTTCGCATTTCGTATTTATCCGCTGCCCACGTGAGCGATTCGGTTGTTGGTGTTCGCAAATATGGGACGTGAGGAATAATCGCAGCAAAGCGGGCCATACTCTGCTCTGATCGACACGTAATCGCGAGAAGTGACTCCTGGTAGGGTCGAAGAGCCTGGGCGATCTTTTCTGGTTTTGAAAAATCAACCTCAAGGACAATATCTGCTCGTCGATTCATTTCTACCTGTTTTACTGGATCAACCTTCACTTTTACATCAAGGATGAGGAGAATACGGAGCTGCCTACCCGACGTCTTGGCAAACGTACGCAGTGAGCGCTCTGTCTCCTCAGGCAGATTCATCACAAAGGCCACAATATCTGGCACTACGGAGGTCATAGACATAGGTATGATTATACGTAAAGTTAATGCTCCCCTCGTGCCCAAAAGCAACTACGCTTATGTAATTGACGAGTTGAAATATGTACTAATTATAGCACAAATGGGCAAAAAAGCAATGCTACAGTCCGAACTCCACCGATGCGGTATCTGCGGTCACTGGTGCAGTGCTTGAGCCGGTAATCAACCCAACGACTTGTGTTCGAAACTCCTCATAGGTGCGGAATACCATCCGTTCCCCATTCAGGAAGAAACTCGGTGTTCCAGTTAGTCCCAAACTTCGCGCAAAAGCAGCGTCCTCTCGAACCTTATCGCGAATCATTGACGCATTGAAGTGACGTTTAAATGTCTCAACGTCAAGCCCAGCTTCTTCGGCATAACGCAAAAAGAACGACGTTGGGTTTGTTGCCTGTGACCATTCACTTTGCTTGGCAAACAGCTGATCGTGATAGAGGAAAAATTGCCCTTGTTGTGCGGCTGCTTCTGCTGCACGTGCAGCTGCCTCAGCATGACGATGGATGGGAAGTGGGAAATGCTTGTATTCAAACCGAATTGAATCACCGTATTCAGCTAACAGGTCGGTAATATACGGCTGGAAGGCAGCACAGGCTGGGCATTGAAAGTCACTATATTCCTCAAGAACGACAACCGCTGTATCATCGCCCTTTATGTGGGGATTAAACGTGATTCCCTCATTATTCTTCTCAGACACCATACCGGCATACCAAAACGAACCCACCAACAAAGCAAGAGTAATACCACCAACGATAATCCAAGGTTTTGACATAGGAATAAAGTGTACCACAGGCCGAGAGAGGAAGAATATTTGTAACTATAATAAATATGTGTTCTAATGACGTTCATTATGGCGCACAAACCAAATTTCACTAGGAAAAAGAAGCGCAAACAGCATGGGGCAACTTTTTGGAACCAAGAATACACAAATCCAACTCACCTTAAGCTCTCGACAAATCCCAGTGAGGACCTCTTAAAATGTGTCCGCTTCCTTGAACGAGAAGGTCGCAGCGATATTATAGGTCACGGCAAAACAGTCCTCGATGTAGGGTGTGGTAATGGACGTAACCTTATCCATCTTGCACGTGCACATGGTATGCAAGGGTACGGTATAGACATTGCGAGCGCAGCAATTGCACAGGCTGTTACCGCGAGTAAGGGACTCCCACTCACCTATGCTGTCCGTTCAATCGGTGGTCCACTCCCCCAAGCGGATGAGTCGGTCCATTTTGCGCTTGATATGATGACATCACACTTCCTCTCCACGAGTGAACGAGCACTCCTGCGAGACGAGCTCCATCGTGTGTTGACTCCCGGTGGTATGCTCTTTATGAAAACTTTCCTTAAAGACGAAGATCTTCATACCGCTCGACTTCTCACTGATTTTCCAGGACCAGAAGAAGGTACATATATCCACCCGGTCATGGGTGTACCTGAGTACGTCTATGACGAGGAGACCCTTCGTGCATTTTTGGGAGAAAAATTTATCATTAAAAGAATCTACCGGTCACACAAGCACGCGTTTCGAGGACAAGCACGCAAGCGTCGAACCATCACGATATACGCCGAAAAGGATTTCCGCTAAGTGTCGATTACAAAAAACACTGTGCGACGGTGAGGTAGACAGCGAGACTCAAGATATCACGAACCACCGTTGCCAGAGGTCCACTCGCAATTGCTGCATCATACTCAAGGCGGGTAAACAACCATGGCAAGAAAAGTGCCACCCCCATCGCAGCCACAACCGTCAAAAAGACCGAGGTCGTCAATGTCAGAAGTACCGGAAGTGTCACGAACGGGATAACAAGGAGTGCACAAAGGAGCGAGAGAAGGGCCGCGAGGCATATATTAACCAGTAACTCACGTCGCATATACGGAGCAATTGCTAACTGCTGTTCGAGTGCAAGTGCTCGAACGAAGAGCGTCTGTGTCTGTGACCCCACTGCGTCTGCGAGATAGACAATTGCAGGAATAAAAGCCGCCAGAAGTAGTTCGTTGGCAAACACCTCCGCAAAAAGATCCACGACGACGGCAGCGGCACCGCCACCCAAAAGACCAAGAATGAGCCATGGCGCACGTGCACGCACATGAACAGCTACTGGGGCATGAATCAGTGAATCAGCCGTCATGGTGTGTTTTCGTACCCCGGCGAGATGAAGCAAATCTTCGGTATGTTCGGCCTGGAGCACACGGAGAATTGTATCCGACGCTACAACCCCCAAAAAGACGCCCTTTTTATCGACAACCGGCACTGCCTTCAAATTATGCTTCAACGCGAGATGAGCCGCTCGTTCTTGATCGGTATGTGGGCGCACAGTCACCAGTTCCCGCGTCATATGGTCCTCGATTGGCTCTTCTTTGGGGATCGACCATATTTCACGAACTGATACCACCCCTTTCAACATTCTCATATCATCGACCACATAGAGATAGTTAATCGTCGCCTGCTGCTTTGCCTCTTGAGTCAAAAGCGCGATCGCGTCACCGACACTCATTCCCATTGTCACGACAGGGACACGAGACGTGAGAAGATGTTCTGCTGTTTCTTTATTTGTTTTTGATGATGTCGACATACAATTGGTATATTGATCATGCACTTACTCTTCACAACGAAACGACTGTAGACATTCTTGCTGTGCATCGCCGACCACCCGCTTACAAAGTGCGCACTGCTGATCATTCGTCGTCTCGTTGTAGACTGTCCCATCTTCCATAACAGGAGGTGCAGTGGTCGACACCTCAGTGAATATCACCGTAGTTGGTGGCACGAAGGTATCCGTGACAATCGTTGCCATGTTGGTATTGCAGGACGCCTCTACCGCTACATCCCATGGGATAGGAAGTACCGGAAGGGTGACTCCTTCTTGAAGCAGCGTCACCGTCCCTCCCGAGGAGGCTGATGACCAAACGTAAAATCGTTGACTGGTGAGGAGTGCGTCAACAACTGGAACCGGTGCCGTAGAAGGAAGATTAAGTGTCAACCGCACATCAGCTTCGCGACGAGCAAGTGTCCCTAGTATGGGTGCGGCATCAACGTCAGGCGGTAGATAGCTTAGCGTACACAAAGCAGGTGTCGTATCGGCAAATAACTGCGCAAGTGTTGTTTCAGTCATTGCGCCAACAGGCTGATTATGAAGCGAAGATGTTGCCGCCCCCTCCTCATGAGGCACGACCAAAGCGCTATCAATCGTCGGCGCTACCGGAGAAAACCAAAGCCAGTAGCTAAAGCAAGCAATACCGAGGAGAAGCGCAATACCCCAGATGTATTTCATATACCCATTATGGTAGCACAACAAACCGCCCAAATAGGGCGGTTTGTTGTTCGTTCTACCTTAGGTTCTCACTAGGCTTGCTTCAGTGCGTATTGAAGTGATTCTTCGATGCGGTCTTCCAAAATCGTAATTTGAGCTTCAAGAATTTTTATAGATGCGTCATTCTCAGCTGATGCATCTATTGCGTTCACTGATCCGAGTAAATTTTCAAGATCACCCTGTATACTAGGATCAGAATTCTGAATCATAGACTGCCGTAAATCAAGTCGTGCAGTTAGTTCGCTTTGCTTATCAGCGATCTCAAGCTGAAGACGATCTAAATCAAAAGCCTCTATTTTGAGACGAAATGCTTGTTCTCCAGGAAATTTCTCTTCAGCGTTCGCTGCCTCCGGACCTTCAAATACTTCTTGGGTTCCACCAAATTCTTCGTTTGTCATATAATAATAATATACCATAATTAATTAGTTTTTGCAAGTATTTCCCACAAAAATAGGTACATCTCTGTGGAAAGTACAGTCTCGGGCTTGTCGATAGCGGGTACTACGTGCGTTAGAGTCAATGTTTCGCTGGCGACATTGATAGCCTGCCCGAGGTTCATTGTGCGTTCCTCAACTAGCGTACCATGCTCGTATTTGACCCGCACGCGCACTGTCCCCGCCTGAATGCAGGCCACAGACTGTGGGCAGCGGCTGTCTTCGACAACGGAAAGAACGGTGAGGTATCCATTTTGTGTCGGTATTCGTTCACTGATACGACTCGGAACGGTGAGATACTTGGAGGTTCCAAGTCGGTGCTCAGTGGTACTGATCACAAATTCATCACCATCATCACGAGCGGTCACCGTTAGAAGTGTTCCGATACGATCAGCCAATCCTGCTACCCCACCCTCAATATCCACTTGTTCTGGTGAGATGAGTCGGATGACGTTGCCACCGACCGTCACTGAACATCCCTCCCGTACCGATGTTTGACACCCTTCAGTCACAGCCTCAAGAACTCCCGAAAATGTCACGGCCGTACTTGTCGCTCGTGTCGGGAATGTCCACGACGCAAGGACATCAGTAACGTCTCGTCTCGTTGGACGCTCGTCATCATGAAGATCACTCCTCACCACATAGATGAAATCTTCATACATAAATGCGGTCACTGCTATCGTATAGAGACCGTCAACGTCGTACGTGAGTGCCTCAACACGATCGATAGTTGTTGTTGCTGGCGCGCTGTGCGGTAACGTTACTAAACTAACGTCATTGTTGACTTCGAGCCATTCGGACAAATCCTGAACAAGTCCGCGCTCATACACAGCAATACTCATAACTGGTGGGCCCTCGCGGGCTGCTGCTGCCTCTCGCGCTGCCAAAAAAAGCGGTGTATGGGTAAACGTTACTTCTTCAATCATTCCCGGACGAAGCAGCGACACTGACGTTTCAACCGGAGTGAATCCTTGTGGACCTAGTGGAATAGAAAATGTGGCACCAGTTGAAAGTGTTCTCGTTGTGAGGAGTGACTCTGAAACAACTTCGTCAACTACTGCTATTGGGGAATGCGGCATAAACATAATGACGCTCACGTACGTACCGACGATTACTAAAAAAATACCTCCTCCAACCAACAAAATAAGTTTACCCATACGCCGCCTTAGTATAGCGGACTCTATGGTGAAATACAGGAGCTTGCTTTGAATAATTCAACCGGACCAGGTACAGCTCCGGCAATAATTTCATCTACCCGTTCCTGTCCCAAGGTCTTTACAAAACAGTCGATCATTGCTGGTGGGATTGGGTTAGGGATCTTACTTATATCAAGTCCGATGAATCGAAGCGCATCAGCTTGGGCTGGTGTAAGCGAAAAAGATCTAACTGTCGACGAACTGATGTTGGTCGTCGTCGCACTTACCGTACCCTTGTCTTCTACATTCTTTGGTGAAGAAGCGCTTTCTTGGGTATCTTCAGTCGAAAGAAAATCAGTTACAATTTCAGACACTTGAGACGCAGATGGATGACTGGGCAGCAACATGTCCATGAGCGAGAACGAGAAAAACATCGGCACGACAAAGACGACTATCACTATAGTCACAACACTACCGATGACCATACCAATAAATACTTTCATACTAAGAGACTAGAATGTCTGCCACAATAAACGGAGACCGTTGAGGACGACAAGTAACGTACCGCCCTCATGTCCGATCACACCAAGAGGCAACGGGAATTCGTAGAGCACCGTTGCACCAATCATCAAAATCATTACCCCAATCGCAAACGTCAGATTCTGCTTAATAATTCGATTGGTTGCCGTAGCGAGACGATGTGCTCGTTCAAGCGCCGAGAGATCATCTGAGAGAAGCGCGACGTCAGCAGCTTCGAGAGCAACGTCACTTCCCGCAGTACCCATTGCCACCCCAACATGTGCGGTCGCAAGAGCCGCAGCATCATTCACTCCATCACCAATAAAGGCTACCTCACCTTCTCCACGTAATGTCTCAACGTGGGTCACTTTATCTATCGGCATCAAATCAGCAAAAACGTCCTCTTCTCGAATACCTACCTCACGAGCAACCGCGAGCGCTACGGTTTTATGGTCGCCTGTCAACATGACAATCCGCTTCACACCGCGAACGCGTAGTGACGCAATCGTCTCCTTTGCTGAAGCACGGACAGTATCCGCGACACCGAGCACGCCATAGATGTGCCCGTCTCCTCCGACAATCACTGCTGTCTTTCCTGCTGCTTCGACTGCATCGAGTGCGTTTTGTGCTACTGCATCGAGTGCGATAGAGAGTTCATCAATAAGTCGTCGATTACCGGCAAAATACGTGTGACTATCAAATGTCACTGTAATACCTTTTCCAGGAACTGCCTTAGCCTCGGTCACACTCTGTGGTGCGATGCCTCGTTCATGAGCAACAGCGAGCACGCTCTTGGCGATTGGATGTTCTGAATGAGCCTCTACCGTGGCTGCGATCTGCAGTAACTGGTGTTCACTCACGGTCAAGGGAATAATAGATTGAACAGCCATCTTTCCCGTGGTGAGCGTGCCTGTTTTGTCAAAGGCAACTATAGATACCTTCGCAAATGTCTCAAGAGCCGCACCACCCTTGAAGAGAAGCCCTCTACGAGCCGACGCAGCCAATGCTGAGAGAATCGCTGCGGGGACACTAATCACGATCGCACATGGGCTCGCAACCACAAGGAGTGTTGCCGCCTTATAAAAGGCGTCCTCAGTAGGAAGACCAAACAAAATAAAGAGACCCAAAGCTACCACACTACCCACGAGGACGATAATGGTATATCGTTGACCAAACCAATCACTAAATCGTTCACTTGGTGAACGTTTACTCTGCGCCTCGGTAACAAGCGCGATCATCTGCGCAAGCGTGGAATGGCTAGCGGTCTTTGTTACTTCGACCCGAAGCATGCCGTGACCATTTACCGTCCCAGCAAAGACAGCATCGCCAACCATCTTATCGACAGGGACTGATTCACCAGTCATTGTCGACTGGTCAACGGCACTTGTACCACTAACGACGGTTCCATCGAGAGGGATTCTTTCACCCGGCTTAACGACGACAATGCCCCCTACAGCGACCTGCTCAACCCGAACACGCTCCGTAGTATTTGATGATACTTCGAGATTGGCCTCATCGGGTCGTAAACTCATGAGCGCAACAACCGCGCGCTTCGTGTTTCCCATTGCGTATTCCTCAAGAGTACCTGCCAAACTAAACAAAAAGAGGAGAATAGCACCGTCGCGCACTTCACCGACGGCTGCCGCAGCCAAGGCCGCCAAAACCATTAGAAGGTCAATATCGAGACGTTTTTCGAGAAGCTCTGCGAGTGCCCCCTTTGCTGCTGGTATTCCGCCAGCCAGGTACGCGACCACAAAGGCTCCGTACATGACCGCTGCTGGAAGGTCAGCTAACTCAGCATAAACACCAACCAGTAACCCGACAAGGGTAATTCCGGTCAGAATACCATTGATTTGTAATGATTTTCGTTCTTCAGCAAGCTCTTCAAGAAGCTGCTCTCCGGGGTTATTCATCACTGTATAGTACTAAAAAAACGATATTTTCTCAATGAACGCGCTATAGCTCATAAATAATGTTCCTCTAACCCTGTCGTATAGTTCATAAGTCGGTTACCCTCTCTGCCATATGAACATGGCAACAAAACAAGCGGTGCTTAAGGAGCACTTAGAGCGCTGGCTTA
>JACCDR011094479.1_pt1 | contig 17228 bp, 26 predicted proteins | sample 7446431 | NCBI WGS metagenome assembly JACCDR01 (sample SAMN15323443, study PRJNA562643) | freshwater metagenome | isolation source: river surface water | place: USA:Blue River Watershed | collected 2017-08-17
GATCAGCACCGACTCCGCAGGCTCCGTCGCCCCCGACGATATCGTGTTCCTGGTGGAGCGCCGGGACGGGGACGGCAACGTCACCGAGTCGCTGACCTCCTCCCTGCTCCTCTCCGCCTTGACCGAGGCCGAGAGCCTGGCGACCTGGGGCAACCTCCCCATCCACGTCTTCGGCGAGGTCATCCCCTGGACGTCGGTGTGAGCGCCGCGCGCCGAGAGGCCCACGTCCGCATCACCGAGGACCCGATCAACCTCTTCGCTGGCGACCCGACCTACATCGTGGAGCTGGTGGACGCTGACGGCAACGTGCTGGACACGGCCAACCGCAAGATGTTCCAGGCCACGCACAGCCCGGAGATCGCCGCCATCGCGCACGCGGAGGCCCTGATCTACAACGGGGCGGCCGGCCTCCCGATCTACGTCTTCGGGCACCGCGTCCCCTGGACGGCCTTCTGATATTCACCCGTTCGGCCTCTTCCGCAGCCCCGCCGGGCGCGGGAGGATCTACCTACCAGACCACACCGAGCAAGGAGCGCACCGTGAACAACGCCGAGATCACCCCCGAGACCGAGACCGAGACGGCCGACGCGCCCGGCGCCCTCTCGCCCGAGCAGCTCCAGCGCGTGTCCGCCCTCATCGCGGCCCGGGAGCTGCTAACCGGGACCACCTTCTTCGCGGCCAAGACCACCGCCGCTCCCAGCGACCTGATCGAGGTCGCGACCTTCATCCTGGAGGGCTGAGACGTGCGCTACGCGGTCACCAACGCTGCCGGCCGCCAGGTCGCGTCCGGCGACATCGTCACCGACTTCCGTGGCGACGAGGCCGTCTTCGCCTCCGTCGAGTGCGGCCCGGACCCCAAGTACGGGAAGGACGCCAAGGTGACCGTCTACCGCGACGGCTCCCCGCGCACCTACTACGCCCGCGTCTTCGGGCTCTCCGTGGCGGTGCAGGCCCCGTGAGCGCACACGCCGAGCAGTTGCGCGTCAGCGCGGCCGAGTTCCGCAAGCGCGCCCGCGAGCTGGAAGCCGAGGCCCGCGCGCTGGAAGAGGGGGAGGCCGGCATCCGCGCCGCAGACCTCCGCCCGGGAGACGCCTGGCACAAGGGTCAGCCCTGGGGCTGGACCGTGACCCGCACCCCCTACCAGTTCACGCAGATCAATGTCCGCGTGAGCATCGTCCGCGCGGACGGTTCTCGATCTTCCCTGACGTTCCCGCTGGACCACCGCCTGAAGGACGTGACCCGCGCGTGAAGCTGCCGGCCTACTCCCCGGACGGACGAGAGCCCTGGCTCGTGACCGAAGACCGGGACGAGGACTTCGCCGCTGCAAACCGCTGGGCGAAGCAGACCGGGCTGCGGATGTACGTCGGCTACGTGTTCGCCCGCTTCGAGACCGGGCAGTTCTGGATCCTCGACTGGGAGGTTTGGCCGGCCCACGTCGCTGATGCACGTCGGGCCGAAGCCTGGCCCTTGAACGACAACTAGTACCTCGCCAGGAGCCACCTTGGCGGTTACCCGACAGAAAGGATCCACCCCATGCGCTTCTACCGCAGCATCCTCGCGGCCGGCCTCGCGCTGGTCGCCGCCCTCACCGCCGTCTTCGCAGCCTCCGCTCCGGCGCAGGCTTCCGTGGAGCAGTACCGCCGGTACAAGACTGTCCTCTGTGGGGACAGCTACTTCCGGGCGGAGTTCTGGATCAACCGGGACACCGCCACGGGCAGCCGGCAGCCGTACCGCTTCGCGGTCGTGCGGATCGACGGCACCCGGACCGTCTACGAACTCCATGCTGTCGCCAAGCGCGGCACGACCGAAACGTCCTGGGGCGACATCTCGCTGAGCAACCCCGTGCCGGACGTCTCGGTCTACTTCTCCCCGAGGGTGTGGTACCCCGCGCAGTCCATGACGGCCTCCGCCACCTGGGAGGTTGCCCGCTACGGCGACACCGGCAAGGTCACTTGCGCCTCGGGCGCGATCAACGCCTACCCGTGATCGAACGCCAGGCCGGGGGCAGCGCGCCTCCGGCCTGGCCGACAGGAGCCAGCGTGCCCTACCGTCTCTCGACGCTCCGGACCGACGTGGCCGACTACCTGGCCTCCCGGCGCCGCTACGACGCTTTCCAGCAGATCGCCTACTTCGCCCCCTGCCCCAGCTGCGGCCGGCTCGCCCTGTGGCAGTCCGTTCGGAGCTACCGGTACCACGAGACCAACCCGTTCTGCCCGTGCCCTCCCCAGCGCACCACCCAAGCCAAGGAGTCCTCGTGAACCTCTCGCGCATCGCCCGTTCCGCCGCTGCCCTGCTCGTCGCCGGCTCCGCCATCCTCGGCGTGGGGGTCGCCCAGCCGGCCAGCGCCACGTACCGCGTCAACGGCAACGCCTACTCGGACGGCTGCCGGGGCTTCTGGCGCGGTACCGTCCTGTGGGAGCAGCTGAACTCCTACACCTGGAAGGCCGTCACCTCGACGCTGTCCCGGGTGGAAGGCTCCAACTACGTCGTGATCGAGCACCTCCGGGTGTACGGCCGGTACTTCAACAAGTCCGGTTCCCCGAACTACACGCTGCCGATGTACGACCGGTACCAGGACTTCGGCGCCGTCAAGATCTCGAACATCCCGGGCAACGGCTTCGTCGTGGACACGCGGTACTGGTACGGCGACGTCGTGTTCCGCTTCGAGGAGTTCGACGGCCCGGAGCACTGCTACGTCACCGTCCGCACCCCGACCGTCTGATACGCCTGATACAGTCGGCGTGTCGCTTCCAAGGGGGCTCCGAGACATGGTAGAATGGACCTTGACAGACTCGGTCCCCTTCCCTACACTCGGAGCCCCCAGTGCCTAGGCCCAAAGATCTGCTCATCAACACCCACCTCGTGCAGGCCCACTACCTGGCCCTGTCCGCCGCTGTGATGCTCGCCGGCACCTCGTACGTCCTCCAGCTAGAGCCCCCGTCCGACCCCGCCATCATCGCCAGCCCGCCCGAGGTGATCTGGCCGAGCTACCTGGTAGGTGCCCTCGGGGGGTACCTGATCTTCGGAAGCCTCGCGGCGGCCCGCTGGAGCAAGCCCGTCGCCCTCGGCCTCCAGGCGGTGGGCCTGGCCCTTCAGGGGGTCGCCTCCGCCGTGGTCTGCGTCACGATGGCCCTCTCCTCCGGCACCTTCCCCTTCTACGCGCAGTTCACCGCCCTGATCGCCATCTCGCACGCCGTGCACTGGTTCGTGATCCGCCGTGAGCTGCGCCGCGTCACCCTCAAGACAGCCCTCGCGGAGGAGGTGCTTCCGCTCCTCGCGGAGAAGGGCTTGACGCCCCCGCACTGACCTGCCACACTGGCCCTACCACCAACCGCCAAGGAGCCCCTGATGCGCATCGTCCGCCCGACCTCCGTCTCCATCGGCGAGGACTCGCTCCCCGCCATCCTGATCTTCCGGGGCTCGGACCCGCTGTCCGTGTGGCTGCACGTCGCCCCGGGCGAGCCGGAGGCGGTCATGTGGCGGATTAGCCGGGAGCTGCTGGACCTGGCGCTGACCGCGACCCCCGGGGCCCTCGTTGGAGTCCCGGGCGCGGACGTCGTCCTGTTCCGGGATCCCGAGCACATCAAGATCTCCCTGACCGGCGAGCGCAACCAGCACTCCGTGCTCAGTGTGACGCTGCTGGACCTGCGGCGCTTCCTCGGCGACGTCAAGACCCGGTACCACCTGGAGGAGACGACGGTGGCCTACGCGGTGGACGAGCTGATCGCCTCCTGCCGGCCCCCGGCCCTGCCCGGCGATGGCCGGTAAGCACTGGGCCAAGGGCTCGTCCCGCGCATGGCGCAGGCTGCGGACCCAGGTGCTCGCGCAGGCCGGCTGGCGGTGCCAGATGCAGATCCCGGGCGTGTGCACGGGGCACGCTCCGGAGCGCGGCTTTGGCCCCCCGAAAGGCGCCAAGCCCTGCTCGCACAAGGGCCAGGTCTGCCACTTCTGCCCCAGCGGCCACGTCCACCACATCGACGGCAAGGAACACGGGGACGATCCCCGCAGCCTGGAGGCGGCGTGCCGGGCGTGCAACCTGCACGTAGGCAACCCACAGGCGTACGCAGCAAAGCAGCCGGCAACCCCGGCGGTGGATTTCCCGGACTGGATGGAGGCTCTCGATGGCGCGGAAGACGGCTGAGGAGTACGAGAAGATCATCGCCTCCCTGGAGGAGATGGCACACGACCCGCTCATCGACCCCCGGGTGCGCGTCTCCGCGCTGGATGGCCTGCGCAAGGCTGTCGACGGGCTCGCCCGCCTCCAGCGCGCCAACGCCGACGACAAGGAAGCCCCCAAGGGCAAGGTGGCACGAGCCTTCGCCGAGGGCACGTTCGGAGAGGATGACGAGTGGGACTGACCGACCCGGGCGCGGCGTTCCGCGTGGACAGCTGCGGCTGCCGCTCGGATCGTGGTCACGGGCACGCGCGCATCTTCACCCCGCCGCTCCGGGAGCTGACCCCGGAGACCTCGGCCGGGTTCCAGGTCATCAACTTCGCCCGCGCCCTCGGGATGCGGCTGACCCCGTGGCAGCGGTGGTTTCTGGTCCATGCCCTGGAGCTGCTGCCGGACGGCTCGCCGCGCTTCAAGTACGTCCTGCTGCTCGTCGGCCGGCAGTGCGGCAAAACCACCATCGCCGAGCTGGTGATCCTCTACTGGCTGTTCAAGATCGGCAGCTCCCTCGTTCTGGGCGCGGCACAGTCGCTCTCCCTCGCCGAGGACACCTGGAACGAAGTGGTGGAGCTGATCCAGGCGCACCCGGTGCTGTCGAAGATGCTGGCCGGCGAGCCACGCATGTCCAACGGTACCCGGCGCTTCAAGCTGACCAACGGCGCGGAGTACCGCCCGGTCGCCTCGACCGGGGGCGCGTCCCGTGGCCTGAGCGTGGAGCACCTGTTCTTTGATGAGCTGCGGCTCCAGGTGGACTACAAGGGCTGGGCCGCGCTCACGAAGACGACGAACTCGTTCCCGAACGCGCAGATCCTCTTGGCGTCCAACGCGGGCGACAAGGACAGCGTGGTGCTCAACGACCTCCAGGACGCCGCGCGAGAGGCCATCTACGACGGCACCACCGCCGACAGCCAGACCGGCCTGTTCGAGTTCTCGGCCCCCGACGACGCGGACCCCTACAGCATCGACGCCGCCCGCTGGGGCTCCCCGTCCCTCGGCTACACGATCACCTGGGACACCATCCGGGCCTCCCACAACGAGCCCCTGCCGATCTACCGCTCCGAGGTGCTGTGCCAGCGCGTTGACGCACTGGACGCGCCCCTGGACCTGGCCGGATGGTCTGCCACCGCCAAGGAGCCCGCTGAGCTGGACTTCCCCGGGGCAGTCGCACAGCGGCAGCTCTGGCTGGCGCTGGACGTCTCCCCGGACAACCGGGAGGTCGCGCTGGCCGCTGCCTACCGCTCGGACAAGGACGCACCCGTGCGCGCCACCGTCCTAAAGACGTGGACCGGAACCGACGCTCTACTCCAAATGAAGGAAGATCTGCCGGCACTGCGGACAAAGCTCAAGCCGCGTGGGATACTGTGGGTTCCACAGGGCCCCGGCGCTGTCCTTCGGGGCGCGCTGGAGACCTGGCCGAAGGCGCGCGTGGTGGAGATCCCCTCCGCGAAGCTGCCGTCGATGTGCGCGCAGCTGGCCTCCTGGGTGGCGATGCGCGAGTGGTTCGAGCACGACGGCAACCCACAGGCCCGAGAGCAGGCACGCGGCGCGAAGCGCGGTAAGGTCGGAGACGGCTGGCGCTTCGAGCGGAGGATCCCCGAGGACGGGGGCCAGGTAACGATGCTGTACGCACTCACCTTGGCGGCGGTACACGCCTTCCACAACATGAAATCCACCTACCGAGGACAGGAGCAGCAGGATGGCTGACAAGTCGCGCCGTTCCCGCTTCACCGGGCGCTGGACCCAGCCGCCCACCGACAAGCCCCGCCAGCACTTCGGCTACACCTTGAACGGGGAGCCGCTGACCGAGCTGGCCGGCATCACCTACTTCCAGTCGCTCACCAACCCGACGCGTGAGCAGGCGCTCCGCATCCCGGTCATCGCGGCGGCCCGCAACTCGATCGTCTCATCGATCGTCGGCCTGCCTCTGCGGCAGGTGGACGAGAAGGGCAACGTCGTCACGCGGCCCTTCCTCCGCAACCCGGACCCGAGCCGCACCCGGAGCGCGTTCCTGAAGGACGTGATCGATGACCTCCTGTTCGACGGGCGCAGCCACCTCGGCGTGGACAAGCGCACGGGCGCGGAGGTCGTGGCCTGCTCGCACCTGGGCAACAAGTCCGTCGAGTGGGACGCCAACAAGGGTGTGTGGCGCGTCAACGGGCAGGAGCGGCCGGCGAACTCCGTCATCCAGATCGAGGGTGTGCACGGCGGCATCCTCGGCGGGGCGGCCCAGCGGGTTATCACCGACGCCACCCTCCTCGGCGAGGCTGCCAGCGCCTTGAGCGCCGCGCCCATGCCGCACGGGTACTTCCAGGCCGCTGAGGGCTCGGACCCGAACCAGGAGGACGTGGCCGCGTTCCTGCGCGACTGGGAGACCGCGCGCCGTCGTGGGGCCTACGCCTGGGTGCCGGACTTCCTGAAGTTCATCGTCCCCCAGCGCGACCTGCACGGGATGCAGCTGGACGGCGCCAAGGAGCAGCTGGCCCGCGAGGGCGCCCGCGCGACCTCGGTCCTGCCGGAGTCTGTGGCCGTCAGCACGACGAGCCGCACCTACGCCAACATCGAGAGCCAGCGGCAGGACACCATCACGATCACGCTGGGGCAGTACACCCGGCCGATCGAGGAGCGGCTGTCCATGCCGGACGTCACACGGCCGAACCACGAGGTCCGCTTCGACTTCGCCGGCTTCCTGCGGGCCGACACGAACACCCGCTTCCAGACCTACGCCATCGCCCTCGGTGGGGAGCCCTTCCTCACCGTGAACGAGGTGCGTGAGCGCGAGGGCCTCCAGCCGATCGCGGGCGGCGATGTGCTGCCCAAGAAAACGCCGGCCGTCGCAGCAGTTCCAGACAGCAAGGACAGCAACAACAAGTGAGAGATGAGGTGACCGTGACGCAGAAGATGCACGCCTTCACCGCCGTCGAGTTCGCTCGCGAGGCGGGGACGGACGGCACGTTCTCCGCCAAGGTGCTCCCCTTCAACACCACCGGCAACAACGGCTGGGGGCGGTTCTCCTTCGCGCCCGGTTCCGTGATCTGGCCGGAGGATGTCACCCGGGTCAAGATCCTGGCGGACCACGAGAACAAGCTGCGCTCCTTGGCTGGGCACGCGGTGCGGATCGCAGAGAAGCCGGACGGGGTCTACATCGAGTTCCAGCTCGATGACTCCGACACCGGTAACTTCGTCCGCGAGCTGCTCGTGTCCGGGTCCGCCGACGGTTTCTCGATGGGCGTCCAGATGGACCCCGACGGCATGACGTACATCGCGGAGGAGAACCTGTTCCGGGTCTCGTCCAACGCGTTCATGTACGAGGTCAGCGCCGTCCCCGTGCCCGCGTTCGATGACGCGCGGCTCGTCCAGAGCTTCTCCGCCCCGGCGGGGAGCAGCACCACCACGGCGACTCCGGAGACCCCGGACGCCACCACCACCTTCAACCGAGAGGACACCCTCACCGTGGAGAACACCGCCACCCCGAACACCGACATCGCCACCTTCGCCGGTGCGGTCACCGACAGCATCGGTGCGCTCGCCGCGCAGAACGCGGAGTTCGCCAAGACCGTCGCCGAGGCCCTCACCGCCATCGCCACGCCGGCCCCGGCCCCCGCGCCCGTCGCGCAGGTCAAGGAGTCCTCGCCCTACAGCTTCACCGGCTACGGCGCGAGCTTCATCCGCGACGCCTGGAACGCCCGCAACGCCCTCAAGCAGAACGAGCGCGAGGACGCCGCGCACCGCGTGGAGAAGTTCCAGCGGATGGTGGAGGAGTCGGCCGAGTCGCAGACCTTCACCACCGGCACCACGGGCAACCTGTCCGAGCTGGTCCCGACGACGAACCGTCAGGACATGTACCAGGGCAACCTGAGCTACACCCGCCCGCTGTTCGACGCCGTGAGCAAGGGCCCGCTGGCCGACGCCACGCCGTTCAAGCTGCCGGTGTTCAGCTCCGCGACCGGCCTGGCCGCGACCGGCACCGAGGGCACCAACCCCTCGGGCGGCACGATCGACCTGACGGACCAGACCATCACCCCAACCTCCGTCGTCGGCCTGTTCCAGATGACGCGCGAGATCGTCATGGGCTCGAACCCGGCCCTGGACGTCATCGCCGCCGCCGAGATGCAGCGCGCCTACGAGGAGACCATCGAGGCCCGGATCGCCGCCCTGTTCAACGGCATCTCCGCCGCGACCCTCGGCGCCACCGGCTCGGTCTCGGGCGACGGCCAGGACCTCGTCCAGGCCCTCAAGCTCCAGCTCGCGACCGCGCACTTCCGTCGGGGCGGTAACCGCCTGGACCGGCTCGTCGCCGAGCAGGACGCCTACGTCGCCGCCGCGACCTCGACCGACACGACCGGCCGGCCGCTGCTGCCGTACCTGGCGGTCACGAACTCGGACGGCACCACGCAGGCGGGCATCGCCGGGCTGAACCTGGCCGGCTACCCGATGCTCCCGGCCTGGGCGCTGACCCAGTACTCGTTCCTGTTCGCCTCGCAGTCGGTCTGGACCTGGAACTCCCCGGTCCAGGGCTTCCGCTTCGAGGAGAAGAACGGCCCGGCCGTCATCGACCTGGCGATCTTCGGCCTCAACGCCAACGCCGTGCTTCGCGCCAGCGACGTCGTCCGCGTGGCCTACACCGCCGCCTGAGCCTAGCTCAGCGGCAGTAGCCTGGGGCTGGGCGTGGTACACTCTGCCTAGCCCAGCCCCGGGCTTTCCGGAAGGAGACACATGGCACTACCCACGCTGACCGAGGTCCGGGAGTTCATCCTGGTCTCGGCCCCCGACGCCTCGGACGCCATCCTCCAGGAGATCTACGACGGGGAGTTGGAGGACCAGCAGTCGGTGTGCAAGCCGGCCGCGTTCGTCGGGGAGTACCCGGCGGCCCTCCGGCTCGCGCTGTACCGCCGCATCGCCCGCACCTGCGCGCTCCGGGGGATCCCCCTGGGCTACGTGACCTCGTCCGAGGGCGGAATCTCCTCCTCGGCGGTTGCGGAGCTGGACGTGGAGATCCGCCGGTTCGAGCGTCCGCACCGGAAGCTGGTGGTCGGATGAGCTTCGTCGCTGACAGGGAGGCGCTCGCGGGCGCACTGGCGGGCACCACGGGCATCACCTCGGCCTCGGCCTACGCCCCGTCCGCTCCCCGAGCTGGGAGCGCCTGGGTGGTCCTCACGGGGGTCCCGAAGGACGCCACCGGGCCGGGGTTCACGGCGGAGTGGTCGGTCATCATCGCGGTGCCGACCAACCCCCGTGAGGCGGACGTGTTCGTGGACAACGGCCTGTCCTCGTGGCTCGCCGCTCTCCGCCGGGAGATGACCATCACCGGGGCGACCCCCGTGACGGTCCAGATCGGCCAGGGCAACACCACCATGCCGGCCTTCAGCATCGCTGGGCGCCGCGAACTTTCCTGAGAGGAAGAACATGAGCCAGATCAACAAGCGCTCGCTGACCATCTCCATCAACGGCACGGAGCGGTACACCGAGGTCTCCGACGTCACCATCCAGTCGGCGGAGTCGAACACCGACTTCGTCACCTACGCCCGCGCGGCGTCGGGTGGCGCCCGCGACTACGTCCTCCACCTGGTCCTGGCCCAGGACGCCGCCTCCGGCGCCCTGTGGGACGAGATCTGGAGCAACTCCGGGGCCGAGGTCGCCGTGCGGGTCCGCCCCTACGGCAACACCACCGCCTCGGCGAGCCAGCCGCACTTCACCTGCACGGCGGTCATCTCCGAGCCCGACGGTGCCCTCCTGGGCGGCGAGGCCGACGCCAGCGCCACGGCGGTCCAGACCGTCGAGGTGGACTGGGAGCTGACGGCCAAGCCGGTCAAGGTCACCTCCGGTTCCTGATGGCTGAGCGGAGGGTGCGGGTTACGGGTGCGGACTCAGTGGCCCGCGCCCTCCGTCGCCTGCGCAAGGACGTCACCGACTGGTCTCCGGTCACCCGCGTCATCGCCTTCCAAGCAGCCTCCCGGGGCCGCGCCGAGGTGCCTGTTCGTTCGGGCACCCTGCGCAGCACCGTTCGGGGCGAGGCGACGAAGGACACGGCGCGGGTTGTCGTCGGGATCTACCGTAAGGTCCCGTACGCCGGCCCGGTCGGATACGGCTGGAAGGCAAGGAACATCAAGGGCGACGGGTTCCCCCGCCGCATCGTGAGCAAGGCCAGAGCCTCTGCGCTCGAACGGATTTCCCACTACGTAGAGCTTGCGAAAGCTCGGACTGGAAGGACTGGACCGTGAGCAACTTCAACCTGGACGACATCGAGCGTCCCGGCATCACCCTCGGCACTGCCGCGCTGGAGCTGACCGGCGCCGAGGTCGAAGGGATGAAGCGCCACTTCGGCTGCGACTTCGACAAGATCGACGCGACGATGCAGCTGTTCATCGCCGTGTGGAGCACCGTCAACCGCGCGAAGCGGCAGGCCGGCGAGCCGTCCGTCGCCTTCAACAAGGTGCTGGAGACCGTGACCCTGAGGAGCGCCATGGCGTTCTTCGACCCCGAGCCCGAGGACTTCGACCCGGCGAGCCCGGACAGCGAAGCGGGAAAAGGCGCCTAGCCCTCGATCGTAGCGCCCAGACCCTCGGGTCCTGGTGCGTTGCGACCGGTTTCGGGCCGGACGTCTACTACTCCCTGACCATTCGGGAGCAGCTGGCGTTCCTCGATGCAGTGAAGAAAAAGAACACGCCGCCTAGACGGAGGGGAGGAAGACGCTAGTGAGTGGTAGACCCATCAAGATCGAAATCTTGGCAGACGGCCGACAGGCCCGCCAGGAGATCGCCAGCGTCGAACGTTCCCTTTCAGGCGCGATGGACCGTATCCGTCAGGAAGTGCGGTCCGTTCCCGGCCTCGCGGCCATCGCTCAGGCGTTGGCTCCGATCGCCGGCCTCGCGGGCGCTGCCCCGGTTGCCCTGCTCTCTGTAGCATCGGCAGCCGGGGCTGCGGCCATCGCGAGCATCGGTTTTGCCGATGCCCTGAAGGGGCAGCTGGACCCCGTAATCCAGGACACCACGGCCAGGGCTGACGCGCTGGCTACGGCACAGAAAGCGCTCCGAAACGCTACGCGATCGCTGTCGAACGCGCAGCAGACCGCCTCGGAGAGCCTGAAGCAGGTGGCCCGCGCAGAGCGGGAGCTGGTGGATGCACGCTCCGAGGCCAAGCGGTCGGAGCTGGACATCGCCAAGGCGCGTGACATCGCCCGGAGGGCCCTCGTGGACCTGCGGCTGGAGCTGAAGCGCGCCTCCCTGGACGAGAAGGATGCCGCCATCGCCGTGCGCGAGGCGCTCCGGGAGCAGAAGCGGATCAACAAGTCCGCCGCAAGCTCCCAGCTGGACCGGGACAAGGCGGCTCAGGCCGTCGCTGACGCGGAGCAGTCCCTCGCCGAGGCGACCGCCAAGCGCCAGCAGCTCACCGTGGACGCCAACAAGGCGGACAAGGCCGGCGTCAACGGCTCGGAGGCCGTGCAGAATGCTCTCCGGGACCACGAGCAGGCTCTCCAGGCCGTCGCGGACGCACAGGACCGCGTGGCCCGGGAGCAGCTGGACAGCCGGCAGGCGGCCCAGGCTGCCGTGGACGCTGCCTTGGCGCTTAAGGAGGCTCAGGAGAACGTCCTCCAGGCTTCCCAGAAGCAGACCGTGGCCCAGCAGCGGGCCCTGCTCGCGCTCCAGGGGCTCGCTCCTGCGGCGCGGGCTGTCGTTATGGAGATCAAGGAGCTGTTCCCCACCCTCGACGGCTTCCGCCAGAGGATCCAGCAGGCGTTCTTCGCCCCGCTGATCGGGATGCTCACCCTCCTGACAAAGACGGCCTTCCCCCAGGTCACGGACGGCCTTGCCGGCGTGGCTGGGGCCGTTGGCGCGTTCGGGCGCAGTGTCGCGGAAGCGGTGCTCTCCGGGCGGTCGCTGGACGGGATCCTGAAGACGCTGGGCGCCACGACGGACGGCATCAACACCCTGCGCATGGGCAACGTCGGCGGCAACATCGCCGAGGCCCTGGGCGCCGTCCTCCAGGCCACCGCGCCGCTCGTTGACCGGTTCGCCAGGTTCCTCTCCGAGGGCATCGCGAACATCTCGGCCTCCATCATCACGGCTGCCGACAACGGCGACTTGACGAAGGCGATTGAGACGGCCATCACGGCAGTTCTGGAGCTGGGCCACGTACTGGCGAACATCGGCCGGATCGTGGACACCGTCTTCACCGCTGCCGAGCGGAACGCTGGTGGGCTGCTCAACAACCTCGGGCGGATCACGGACGGGATCCTCGGATTCCTGAACTCCGCCGAGGGGCAGTCGGGGCTAGACGCGCTGTTCAGCTCCTTGGCGGTGGTGGGGCAGGCGGTGGGTACGGTGCTCGCTGCCGTGCTGCCGGCCGTCTCGCAGGCGCTGGTGGCCCTGGCGCCGTCGGTGCAGGAGCTTGCTCCGGCGCTCGCTGGTCTGCTCGTGCAGCTGGCCCCGCTGATCCCCGTGGTCGCGGAGTTCGCCTCCGTCCTGATCGAGGCGCTCGTGCCCGTGCTGAAGGCGATCACCCCGGTCCTCGCGGAGAACCAGGGTGTCGTCAAGGCCATCGCGCAGGTTCTCCTGGCGGGTGGTCTGGCCTGGATCACGTTCGGCAAGACGATCAACACCGTCGTCGGCTCGGTCAACGCGGTCAAGAGCACCCTCGGCGAGGTTCGACAGATCTCCGACGGGGTCACCACGGCGCTGACAAAGGGCGGCCCGGCGGCGGCAAAGGCCGGCAGCAAGATTGCCACCTTCGCCAAGTCGGTCGGCTCCGGTCTCCTCAGCGCGGGGCAGGCAGCTGCGGGCATCGGCCCGGCGATCGGACGCGGCGTAGCGGCCCTCGGGAAGCTGGGCATCGCCCAGAAGCTCGCTGCTGTCGGGACCCGGGCCTTCGCCATCGCCCAGGCCGGGCTGAACCTGGTCCTGTCGCTGAACCCGATCGGGCTGATCGTCATCGCCATCGCGGCGTTGGTCGCCGGGCTAGTCCTCGCCTACCGGAACTCGGAGACCTTCCGGCGCATCGTGAACGCTGCGTTCGCCGGGGTACTCGCCGCCATCCGGGCGGTTGTGGACTGGGTTCGCACCAACTGGCCGGCGCTGCTGATCCTGCTGACGGGGCCCTTCGCCCCGGTGCTGCTGCTCGTCCGGAAGTTCGGGCCGCAGATCCTCGGGGTGTTCGGTAGTGTGATCGAATGGGTCAAGCGGAACTGGGTGTCGCTCGCGGCACTCCTGCTCGGCCCGATCGGCGCCGTGATCGCCCCCATCTTCAAGCACCGGGACCAGATCCTCGGGGCCCTCAAGGGGGTCCCGGACTGGGTGAGGCGCAACTGGCCGCTGCTCCTCGGGCTGCTGACGGGGCCGTTCGCCGGCATCGTCGTTCCGATCATCGCCAACTTCCAGAAGATCCGGGACTTCATCGGGCGCGTCTTCACGGACCTGCCGAACATGATGCGTGGCATCGGCCACAACATCATGGATGGGATCACGAACGGTCTGAAGGACGGGGTGCGGAATCTGCTCTCGACGGTGACGGACATCGGAAACGCCATCCCGGACGAGCTGAAGCGGGTCCTGGGGATCGCCTCCCCGTCGAAGGTCACGCGGCGGCTCGGCGGCTGGACCGTGGAGGGCTTCACCGATGCACTCTCGGCTGGCATCTCGGAGGTCTCCCGCCAGGCTGGCAAGCTCGCTACGGCGGCTTCGTCCGGGCTGGCCCAGGTCGCTGTCCCCTCGGTTGGACTGGCTGCGGCTGGTACACTCGCGGTGACGGCTGCGGCTGGCGCTGGGGCTGCGGCCCCGGTGGAGGTCACCGTCAACGTGCCCCCGACGGCTGACAAGGCCAGCGTGGGCAAGGCGGTTCTGGATGCTCTGAACGAGCACTTCCGGACGACAGGGAGGCCGAGAATCTGATGACCCAGCCCAACTACGACGTGTCGGAGTTGCGGCTGTTGGTGAACCCGTCCGGGTGGGTACTCGGGTCCTCGCGACTCGGTGTATCCACCCGGTTGGTCCCCGACGCCGAGGAAGACACCATCACCATCTCCGACATCAGCAGCCTCTCGCTCACCTGGGAGACCTCCCGGGAGGACACGTTCTACCTCCTGCCGAGCATCTCCCGCATGGTGGTCAACACGCCGGCCCCGCAGGCGCGCAGCCTGCCCTCGCGGGCCAACGTGACGCTGACCTACCGGGACGAGCAGATCTGGAGCGGCCTGCTCCGGACAGCGGTCTCCCGAACGGTCAAGCGCCACGGGAGGTCCACTATCTGGGTGACCACCCTCGCGGTTGAGGGCCCGGAGCAGCCGTTCGAGAGCAAGACGGCCACCTTGGAGGCGAGCGAGACCTTCGACGGAGTCTCCGTCATCATGGAGCAGGCTGGCGTGAGCTTCACGCGGGTGGGCAACTCGGACGCCTCTGCACGGTGCCTCGCCGCTCACCTGCCACCGCACGACCAGATCTCCCAGAGCAAGCTGGCGATGATCCGCATGTTCGCCAAGCAGACCGGCTCCGGCCTGGTGGGGTACAACTACCACACGGGCGGCTGGGAGCTGCGCCACGCCGAGGACGCCATCACGGTCTCCTCGGCGTTGCTCCAGGCCAGCGACGGGGAGATGCAGCGCGCGGTAGAGACTGGCAGGCTCCACTTCATGCCCTCTCGTGGGGCTGAGGAGGAGGACCCGCCGGACTACGTCGTGTTCCCGGTGACGGACCCGGACCCCGTCGGCCAGACGGCCGGCTACAGCGCCTTCATGGGGCTGGAGCAGACCGAGGTCTCGCTACTGACCACCACGTACACCTTCCCCAATCACATGGCCCTGCTGCCCGTCGTGAACCCCCACCAGAACGAGGTCACGGAACTGCTCGTGCCCTTCACGGAGGACTGGTTCGAGGACGGAATCCTCTACGCCCCCCTGCCTTGGCGGGGTTCGGTGGACTTCGAGGACGGGGACGGGGAGCAGGACGTGACCATCCTGTCCGTCACGCACGAGATCAGCCCCACCGGCTGGCTCATGCGGATGCAAACGGCGCGCGGGTCGCTCCTGGATCGGTTCCCCTGCGAGGACGCCTCCACACTCGTCCCTGGGGCCATCGTGGACCTCACGGCGACCGGGGGCTCCGGAGAGGTCGAGGTTGGCTGGGACACCACCGCCCGGGGGTTCGTGCAGCACATCAAGGTCATGGTGGGGATCCACGCCGGCAGCTACGGGGCACTGAACCCCGTCTGGGCCGCGCGGGACGTGTCGATGGGCGGCATGACGGACTTCGCCATCGTGAACCGCACGGCCGGCTCCCACACCTTCACCGGTCTGCCCCCAGGGGTGTATACTGTGCAGGTCTGGCACGTCACCCCAGCGTCGGTGCTCCACGGCACAAACACCGTGGTCCCCGGGGTCGGGTACACCATCGGCGGTCACTCCCGCACCCGCACCGTAACAGTCTCCTAGGAAAGGCACAGGACATGACCGGATTCCACACCTACGAGGACGACGAGCTGGTTGACGCCGACACCCTGAATGGGTACGTGCGGGACCAGGTGGTCTCCATCTTCACGAGCACCGCAGCCCGCGATGCCGCCATCACCTCCCCCGTGGACGGGCAGCTCGCTTCCGTCGCAACGGGCGCCGCAACCCCGGTCCTGTACCAGTGGGACGGCAGCACCTCGGCGTGGGTGACGGTCGGGGGCAGCCCCTCGCCCCTGAGCTACGCGTTCGTCAACAATACCCACACGCTGGCTAGCACCACCTCTGTGTCCGCCGACGCTGACCTCCAGCTCACCCTGGAGGCAAACAAGACGTACCTGGTGGACGCCTGGCTGCTGTGCAACGCGGACACCAATGACGCAGTGAACATCCGCGTTGCCTGGAGCTGGACCGGGGACAACGCCCTCACGGGCCAGGGTCGCTTCTGTGACGGGCCGGCACCGACCATCCCCAGCACGGACCAGGCCCTTGCCGTGGACCTCACGGTGCAGCTGGCGCTGGTGGACATCACCACGGAGGTCGTGTACGCGGCTGCCGTGAACGGCGTCTCCCGGCTGCACGAGCACCTGGTGGTCCGCACCGGCAACTCCGGCGGCACCTTGGCGCTGGGCTGGGCCCAGGGCACCTCGGACGCGGACGCGCTCCACGTCTACGCCCCCAGCCACCTCCGCGCCGAGCGCGTGGACGTCGGGAGCGGCTGGCAGGATGAGGTGGAGATCGGATGAGCGCTGCTGAGGTTCTCGCCCGGCTGAACGACTACCTGTGGAGGACGGCCGAGTGGCCCGACGCCGAGGAGGTGATCGGACATGCCGCAGCCGACCGGGCCGAACTTCGACGCTGACCAGGGCCAGATCCTCGACTGGACCCTCGACGCCTCAGCGTACGCGGGGCAGCTGGACGGGGCGACCGCATACGTCCGGGTGGGCCGTAAGGTGCACCCCCGGGACACGCGCTACGTCACGGTCATCATCGAAGACGTGGAGATCGACGGCACCGACCTGAACGTTACGGTGGACACCAGCACCCTCGCGGGTCTGGCCCACCTCTGGCAGGTGGACGTCGTGGACGCCACGGACGCCCTCATCGCCCGCTGGAGGGGAACCATCCTCGTCACGGGCAGCCTGCCGGCCACAACCGGCGGGTACACCCTCTGAGAAAGGAGCGAGCATGGCCGCGAGCATCACGACCGTGTCCGCGAGCACCACGAGCGCGAGCGCCTGCGCCCTGGACGAGACCCGGGACGCGCTCTACATCGCCAACAACACCTCCGTCACGGCGTACTGCCGCATCGGCGGGGGCACCGCCAGCTCCTCGGCGTTCTCCTTCGTGCTGCCTGCTGGCACGACGTGGGAGGCGCCGTCCGCCGTCAAATCCCAGGCGGTCTCCGTCGTCCTGGCGTCCGGCACCGGCAACATCCTGGTCACGGAGGTGAGCTGATGCCTTTCCTCCCGGGAAGCGCGCCCGGTGACTCCCCGAACGTCGTAGGGAGCACCTCCGTCACCGTGGCGGGCACGACGCAGAAGACGCTCAGCACTCCCGCGCCTGACGTCCAGGCGTTCCTGACCTCTGGGACCTGGACTAAGCCTGATGGGGCGGTGCGCTGCC
>JACCDR010734399.1_pt1 | contig 17226 bp, 15 predicted proteins | sample 7446431 | NCBI WGS metagenome assembly JACCDR01 (sample SAMN15323443, study PRJNA562643) | freshwater metagenome | isolation source: river surface water | place: USA:Blue River Watershed | collected 2017-08-17
ACCTGTAAACATTTTTAGAAAATAGTGAGATAAAAGTACCCCTCATTTTTTATCAAAATTTCGCAACTGTGCATAACCTGTGCATAAAATTGGGTATGGTTGCTATTTTTCGATATTCAGGTATAGTGGGGCGGTAATTTATTCCATATGAGTAAACGAACGTATCAACCAAGTAAGCGCAAGCGAGCCACCACCCACGGTTTTCTCGTTCGCCAAGCAACAACATCTGGACGCAAAGTGATTCGCGCCCGACGTCGCAAAGGTCGCGCTCAGCTAACTGTCAAAAAAGCTCGTTAAGAGCTTTTTTGCTATCTTGTCTATAAAATTCCTTGGTACTTTGTTGTCTTGTATGAGGTGTCGGTCACTGTATCACTCATACACCTCGCGACGTTTCGCTTTAACATCTCGGCTTAGGTGAATTTTTTTAAACAAGGTTTCAAAACTGTTGTTGGTGTTTTTTATACCAGCAGTATCTACCCTGCTATACTTACGTTATCTATGGTTGCAACCAAAAACCGTATCCCCCGCGCCCTGTTCCCCACCTACTTTGCTTCTGGGAAGCGTTTTCATAGTGAGTGCTTTACTGTTATATACACCAAAACCACTGACTTTCGGGTGTCAGTAGTTGTCTCAAAAAAAGTTGCTAAACAAGCAGTCGATCGCAATCGACTCCGTCGTCGGGCTTATGGTGTTGTTGAGCGACTAGCCAAAGTACAACCAACACATGGTGTCTATATCATCCTCTATAAACCAGGCGCACTAAACACCACCCGGGTTTTATTACAAGACCAACTAAAGAACCTACTCGCACAGATAGAAAAATCGCGGTAGAATGTCGCCACTATGTTTAGTTATATTTGGCACACTTTCTTTTTTGATCCAGTTTACAATCTCCTCACTTTCTTCCTTGATATCATTCCTGGAGGTGATTTGGGGCTCGCTATTATCGCAACGGTGATTGTGATAAAAATCTTCCTCTTCCCCCTCTCACTCAAGGCGGTCAAGACTCAAAAGATCATGCGTGAGATCGAACCAAAGCTCAAACAGATCAAAGTCGATCACAAGGATAACAAAGAAGCTCAAGCAAGAGCCATGATGGAATTGTACCGAGAAGCTGGTCTTAATCCTTTTGCGAGTATCTTGGTGCTATTTATTCAGCTCCCTATCATTATTGCTCTCGGGATTGTAGCTATTTATGGTAGTGGTGGAATCAAACTCCCCGCTATTAATCCTGAAATACTGTATAGTTTTATACCGGTACCAGATTCAGTATCAATGCTTTTTCTCGGACATTTTGATATTGCCGCTTCAAGCCTGGTGTTAGCACTTGTCGCTGGTTTTACCCAATTTATTTCGACTTCTCTCTCACTCCCGAAGCTTGCCCCCAAGGATCCAAATGCCGCCCCGAGTATGAAAGATGACTTCACCCGCAACATGCAAATCCAGATGAAGTATGTCATGCCAGTCTTTATGGTGTTTGTAGCGTACGCTTTCTCAGCTGCTATCGCTCTTTACTTTGTTGTGAGTAACGTCACCCAAATTATTCAGGAATTAATTGTCCGAAAACACCGTTAGGTTAGTTGTTTACACATGGGTTGGGAACAATATAGTCACAAGCCATATCAACTTCTTTACCAGTATCTTTATATCTCACTTTAACAAGCCCATTTACAGAGGTGTTGCTAATAATTTCTATTTGTCGAACTGGGTAGTCACCCGCTATTTCATCCTCATTTTGTTTTTGGGTATAGGTTATATTGAGGTCAATATTCAAGGTGTTTGTGACAGGTCTTTCTCCATTTATAAAGACACAATCCCAAGTATCTTCATTAAACGCTACGCCATTACGTACTTCCAAACATTGATTTTGACAACCACTCAAATTGCCCTCTATTAACCCTTGACAGTAAACAACTGATGGTATCGTTCTACAAGAAGTTGCTTCAGGAGGACAATTTTCATCAGCAAAATCTTGCTTATAGCTCCCGTTAACTGTACAAATTGAACCATTGTTAGGACAGCGAACAGTGGTACATAGTTTTTTTTCAGCATCCCATGTTTTGTTTTCACTATAACACTCTAATTCCCGTTGCAAAGCTACAACTTCAAGTCTTGAACAAATTTTATCACTATTATTCCAGTCACCTCCCTTAATAGTAATACAACAATCAGCACTTAAATTAGGGTCGCATTCATTTGCGATGGCTTCTATGTAAGCACAGGAGTTAGGCCCGTCATAACTCATTTCGCCTCGATATGTAGTTCGACAAGCTTCAATACAGTCGCTTTGATCCCAGAAATCTTTACAATAAGCATATTTGACCACTGAGTTTAATTCTTGAGCCCTCTCCACTAGACTATCGACTCTGTTAATAAATGGTGGAATACTGTTATCAAACGGTACCGGATCGGCATTAATACTTAAATTAGTCAGGTTGCTATTAATAGTATTCAAAATAATCCACGCACCAATAATGATAAGGAGTCCAATAAGAGCGTTTTTGATATCTTCCTTTGCCTCACTCTTGTGAGTAACAATATCATCCATCATGTATTTGGCTCCAGCTAACACAATCTTTACTACTGCAATCAAAGCGGCGATACTAATAGCCAGTCCGTAAAGGGCGTTTACATACTGATTAAAATCACCTCCTTGAATACCCGGTATCCCAACAAGAGGTACAAAACCAGTGTCACCACCCGCCATAACAAACACCGGTAGAAGCAAAAGTGATGATAGTAATATACTAAATTTCATATACCCAAAGAGATTTATCAGTTTTGTTGATGAAGTATAACATTCTTTCATTAGGACTGAGGTTCATACTCATGATATCCAATGACCGACCGACTTTTTGTAACGGATAAACTAAAAGTGTTGAACCACCAGAGCGATTCTCCCATATATAATCATCAAAAGCTTCTGTCCCGCGGTACCAAGTATCGGGGAATTGTGGCGAACGGAGTTCGATTGGGCCGGCGCAATAATACCTATCAGCCCGTAAGAAACCAGCAATACACTTGTCTGGAATAGTTACTCCTGGGGAACGGACTTCTTCCCCTTGGCGATTAACAATTGTGGTTACATATGCAGTACCAATACGTGTACCAATAAACCGTATTCCAGCTGATTGGAAAACACTGAGCGCATAGCCGCTTTGTGACAAGCGACGGAGCCCTCCAGCGGTGATTTCGTACGCATACCCGAGCATATCAGTTGATGGTTTGGTGTAGATGATATGATTACTCGTACTACTATTACTCCAGGCCATGTTATGGGCAGTGAACGGTGCCAGGAAAAGCCGACGAGTCACTCCAGTGCTCGGAAGGTACCCCTTCCCTTCTGTTTGACCGAGGGTGAATTCGGTAAACAACAACTCATTGTTAAAGCCAAAGGCGAAGGATTCTACTTGATTAGGAATAATCGTACTTTTTGGATTTGCGCTATCTTCAATATTGATTATGACCAAATCATTTTGGTTGTTGTACCCAGAGCGGATTGCAATATAATCCCCAGACGGACTAATAGCTGCTTCACTCGCTACAGGGACAGAAATCGGTGAGACACGGCTCTCTTGTCCAGAGGCAAGATCAATATCATAAACATGACCAGTTCCCGCCTCGACATACCGCATGATGGTTGTTGCCTTCTCGAGTACACGCATGCCGATTACTGGTTTGGTAGTGAGTTGGCGTAGTGGGTCATTCATCACGTCCACCACGGGTGTTTCTTCTGCTGTTGGGACTGGTGGAGTGACGATTTCTTCACTATTGTTTTGTCCAAAAAGACCGAGATCAGTAAAGAAGGTGTTTGTATTCTCCGGTGAACCATAGAGGAAGCTATAGACCCAAAAACCTATAAGTATACTGATGATTCCTCCACCAAAGATAACAAAATAGATTTTTTTCATATTAAAAATCAAGTCGGGTACTTATTTCTCCACCTTGGAGTAATGCCTCACGGTGTCTTACCTTAAACGAGACAGCGCTCTGCCCAAAACCAGTCCGTTCGAGTGTTACCTCATACGGGTCACTTGACTCATTCGGTATCGGACGACCACTGACGCGCCATTCAGTAAAAGTGTTACGGGGAGTTGAACGGAGATCAAGATTGTATGGGATCGCGCGAAGGGTCAGGGTGTTCGCAATAAAGGGCGTTGTCACTCCAAGAGCACGGTAACTCAAGCCGTAGAGAGCATTAACTTCATAAAGTACCGGTATTACGTCGGCTGTCTCCACATTGACTCCACGACGGGTGATGAGTGCGCCCCGTGCATCATAGACCTCGACCGAGAGGGTGTGATTGTTACCATACGGGACTGTGTAGCTGGTTTGGAAAGCACCATTACGAGCCCCACCACCAAGGGTAGTGCCATTTAGTTTCCATACATAAGAATGTGACTGAGTGTTTATGGTGCCACTGTCAGCGGTCACCAGTGCAGTGGCGCGAACGAGGCTGCCAACTGTCGGTAATGCTCGCCCAGCATAGAACTGTGGAGTATAGGTTTGAGGCTCAACAATGATATCAGTGAAGTATGGAGTAATTTGGCCAGAAGTTTCGAGGGAGGCTCCGCCAGGCAGGGTAATCCTCGCTGTGACGGTGGTCGTTTGACCTAATTCTCGAGGAATAAAGGCAATAGATCGTTGATTGCGGAGGGCTGCTTCCTCCTGACCATTAACGAACCACGAGATGGTGCTAAAGCTTACCCCGAGTGCATAGTCATCGAGGGTGGCGGTCACCTGCTCTCCTGGGGCTGGATGGGCTGGATTCATGTTGACGGTGAGTGTTTGACCGACACTCCCAAAGTCCGCTGATAATTGAGCTAGTGTGACATGAGGAAACATACCCAAGCAGAGACAAATGAACACAATGAGTCGATACATAGATAGCTCTATTGTATCAGAGACTTGGTTGTGAGTAGTGCGTTAGTTGGGAAATAAGGCAACGGCAAATAACCAGATCCAAATCCAAGGTACGACGTTTGCTCCCGGAATAGCTGATATAACCAAGGCACCAACCAAAGTCAGCGTTTTGACCCCAGACGCTCTTCCGTGGATTGGTTGTAGACCACCAAGTTTTAGTTGGAGATAAGCGCCAAGAAACATACTTATAATGAGAAACCAATATAAAATGAGACAAGCTATAGCAAATATCCAAAGCATGGTTGTATCTGTGCCATTGAACATCCATAATGCATAATCAGCCACCGTTTGAGTACCTGGTATTGGAGAGGAATTAATAATAAATTGGATAGTGGCTACCATACCCAGAGCTGCTAATGTGAGAATACCAAAACCAAGAGCAATAGCGCTGAGTATTCCTGTCCACCCCATTGCTAGACTCACTTGTAACCAAGCGGTTTTTACACCCACCTTCCCTTTTCGAAAAGCAAAGCCACGACTCGAAGCTCGAGTGATTCTACCGAATTTATCAAGCTTTGACCCAATCATAGGCTTCGCCTTGTTAATCAGACTATTTCCCCCAGTTACCCTTTCTGCTAAAGCTTCCTCTTTCATTTGTTTACCAATACGACTGATACGTTCGCCACTATTTTTGACAAATCGCTCCACCCCAGTACGTTTCGTTTGGTCAGATTCAGTAGAGATATTTCGTATACCCCACCCCACTCTTTCGTTCTGACGTTTAATAAAATCACCAGCTACCCCACCAGTGTTTTGGTCGACTTTGTCATATGTAGTGTAACCACCGGTTGCCATGAGTCCATTGTACTATATCTCCCTCTCTTCCAGCTCACGTCTAGCGTTCTGGATCTTGAGAATCTGCGATGGGTCAGAGGTAATGATTTGGTCTTCAGTGTATGAAGCGATTACTTTAATGGCCACATGCTTGAGACCAACGAAGAATAATCCCTCCCCCACATCTGATTCAAGTAACAAATATTTCTCTTCGTCAGTGAGGTTAAAGGTGCGTTGGATGTTATCAATCGCGGTCGGCGACTGCTTCATAAGGAACTGCAATGATGAGTTCGTAATCATCGGTACACCATAGGGTGAGCGGAGGAAGTCATCCACATCTTGGGTGATAGTGGCGATACCGAGGTAATACTTACGACCACGTTTGGCGAGACTAAACAGGAATGAGGCGGTATCTTCACTCTTCATCATCCACCATGCTTCGTCGATAACGAGGAGTCGCTTTACCAAACGCCGACGGATGGCTGACCAGATGTAGTTGGTAATAATAAACATGGCGATGGTCTTGAGTTCGTCTTCCATGTCACGGAGGGAGAAAACAACGAACTTTTGATTGATATCAACATTCGTAGGTTGATTCATAAAACCTGACCAAGTTCCCGATGTGTACTTTTGGAGACGGGAAATCAGCGACGATGAACCGTTCATACCAGCGAGCACCATCTCGAAGTCTGATAGGAGTGGTGGTTCGAGATTGGCAAAATTGATGTGTTCGGTGATGTCCTTAAGCGCGTAGGTCTCACGAATTGCGAGGTCAATAATTGTTTCTTCCTCAGGTGAAAGACCACCGAGCATAAGTCGAAAGAGTCCAATCAGATGCACCACCTGTGAACGGAGCACATCAGCTGGATTCTCGTCTGGGGCAGGTGGTGGAAGATCAAACGGGTTGATATGGTGATTTGAGGATAGTGAAATGTTGAAGAAACGACCACCAGTAGACTCGGCGAGGTATTCGTATTCGCGTTCTGGGTCTATGACGATTACTTCGGTACCAAACATCAGAGATCGGAGGATTTCGAGCTTGATGCTATAGGACTTCCCCGCTCCAGAGGTAGCAAAAGTCACGGAGTTGTAGTTTGTGAGGCTAAAGCGGTCAAAGAGCACCAGTGAGGAGTTGTGACGGTTGATACCATAGAGGATACCATTGTCCGAGGTGAGGTCAAATGAGGTGAACGGAAAAAAGCTCGAGAGGGGTGAGGAGTTAAACTTGCTATGGACGAGGAGTTCGTCGGTGGCAGTAGGAACAATACTATGTATCCCTTGCTCTTGTTTGAATAGGGCTGGTTTAATATAAATGAGTCGTGAGTCAAGACTTCCTTTGACTTCATTTTCAATCTTATTGATTTTGGTTTCGTCTTCACCATAAATAGCGATGTAGAGCCCCACATCAAATAATTTCTCTTCGGCTTGTTGCAATTTGTCTCGCAGATCTTCGAGGTTACGGTATGCTGCTTCGAGTTGTGGGTCACGCACTTCCCCACGTGAAGCTCGCATATTAATCTGACTCTGGACTTCAGCTACTTTTTTCTGGAATTTTTTGAGGGTTTCGGCGGTATTGATCGGATGGATGACAATCGATACATCTAGCTCCTTTTCCATGTTAAGAACAGGCTCAAGCCAGCCGTCGCTGAGGTAGCGGGGGTATGAAACTGCATAAAATACCCGGGCTAATGTCCCGCTGATATTGATATTACGTGGAGTGATTGATACGGCTGATGGAGCTACTACATCAGTCAGGGTGAGAAGACTGTCACTTACATCAATACCAATATCTGGCTTTTTTGGTTTTAGATTATCAAAGAGTCCCATAGCTGTATTATTGCATGGTTGGCGCGTTGCCAGTTATATCACTTGGGTTATAGATGTGATAAAAGAGCTCGACCAACTCGTCGTCTTTAAGGGGGATAGTTCTGACCCCAATACGATTAAGTCCTTGCTCGACAACTGATTGTCGTTGCTCGAGTTGGAGTCGTTGTTCTTCGAGAGTGTTAGTCTCAATCGCGCGACCTTGCGAGAGGATGGTTGAAAAACTCTTTTTGAGGTCGAGCTTCGGAGCCGTGTAGGGTATAACAACAAAAAAGTTTTTACTCATCACATCGACTTCGGTAGTAAAAGTTTTGATAAACTCGATATATTCTCGGAGCTGTACCCGCATCAAATCGCTATATTGAATTGGTTCAAGTGCCTTGAGGGTGGTGAGGTATGGTTCGATATTGAGGCGACGTGATTGGACGTAGATTTGCAAAGAAAAATCCAGGGTATTGAGAAAGTTTTGGAATTGAAACAGGATGGCTTGTTGTTCATCACGTGACTTGAGGGCAAAGTTGATTGACGAGGCGAGGAGAATTTTGCAAAGCTGCCCACTCTTAAGAATCACGACGCCGTTTTTGATGTCGCGAATAGGAACAAATTCTTGAGTTGCTGATGAAGTAGCCATAGATTATTTCTTTTGCATTGCGTCAAGTTCGAGTCGTCGTGCGAGTGAGGCGATATCTTTTTTACCCATGAGGGTGTCACCAAGCGCAGGGTTCTCAATCGTACTTTCGACCGTGAGCGCGTCTTTGTATACCACTTCTTGCTTGCGCTGCCAATGGTAGACCCGGGTACGACTAAAAAAAGTCCAGATTGCTTCAAGGAGGTGTGAGAATGGGCGATTGTTAACCGGATAAAATGCCAAGGCAAAAGCGAGTGCGCCAATTGGTACGCCGAGGATAATAAAGACAATCAACGGCATGGTGAGGAAGATTACCGCGGCCATGAGTCCACCTCCCCCGACATAGAGAAATTGTCGCCAGGTGAGTGGTCCAAAGATTTTGTCTTCAATTTCGATGAACTGTGGGACTTCAAACTGCATACTCTCATATTATACACAACACACGCTCGTCCCCTAGGGGACGAGCGTGTGTTGTGTAGTTTCTATATATCGGTACTCCAACGGGGTCGATCGGGAGCTGGTGGTGTCGGGGATGTTGGTGGAGGTGTCTGAGGCGGGGTGTAACTGGGGATACTTGAGAGTGGTGGATTGGTCGGGGCTTGGGGTACCGGTGGCAGAACTACAGTAGCGGCATAACTCTGTACCGGGAGCGGCTGTGGCGTGTAGGTTGGTTCGGGAGTCGGTGGTATGTACTGGGTTGAAGCCACTGATGTGTTGGCTGACAGTGCAACAGGAGCTACCTCAGCGCCAAATACTGCTGGTGCCTTCACTGGGATCCGGGTTGGGACTGATTCTGGCTCACTGAAGGTGGCTGTTTCTTCTCCTTCATCTGCTTCTACTGGCGGTTGCCAATTGGGGTCAGAGAGGGGTGCGAGAAACTCAAGCACCTCTGCTCCGAGGAGAGCAGCAGTCTTCGGATCAAGCCCGAGTTCTTGTTGGAGGAGTGGTACAGTGTCTTCGATTTTGTAGAAACCGAGGATAATGTCACCGATCGTGATAGCAAAGGTATAATACTTTGATTCCAATTGATGTTTAATTGCTATTTTATACAAAACATTACCACTGTACGAAGAACTATAAAGATACTTCTGTACAATAGAAAGATTGCTAATTATTTGCTCTCGATGTTGCTCAATTTCCATATAATTCTACGGGGTTCCTGATCCGCCCCATGTACGCAAACCTTGAGGACTTCTTAACCAGTCACGCATGTTGTCTGCTTCTTTATTTACAGATGTACTGAGACCATTAATCTTTACTGCGAGTGATCGTCGATCATCAGCGCCTAAGGTTTTTTTATCAGCAATAGCCTCAAGGATATCGACATTTAAGTGCTCTAAGGCTGCATCGTCTGATCTCATGAATACATCTCTACCCAATCCTGCCACTTCAGCTGCTTTTCGTCGTGATTCTGATTTGTCAGCTTTAATTTGATAGAAATAATCTCTCGTTCTGGATGATGTAGAAAGACTCTTTGACCGACTGGCGGTGAATTGATTTTTCTGGTATGGATTGAATTTCTTGCTGTCCTTAATCTTATCCATTTGTGAACTGGTAAGAATATCAGCATGCTTCATAACCCAATCATCGCCAAGTTCTTCGATTTGCTCTATAGTAAGTTTTGCTACTTCAGCCGTTATTGTAGCAGCTTCTTCGCCAACTTGCCCAATAAGTTTCTTCATAGCCTCTTTACGAGCACTCTTGATTTCGTATTTAGCTACATCTGTTAGCTCTTTACTGTCAGAAATTTTTTCCATGAGTGGGTGTGTAAAGAACTCAGCGATGTTTACTCGCGTTTTTGCATCCATTTTTTCCACGTCACCAACACCCATTTTCGATACCACACCTGCCATTTTTTGAACTGTCGCGTGCTGTTCTGGAGTTCTTGCTGATTCAGGAGTCTCTAAAGCTTTTAACCCAGCAGCAATTGCTTTTTTATTATCAACACGATCTTTTTGGTCACTGACTCTATTTGCTTGTTCTTTAGCAAAAGCTTTATCATCAGCACGGGAATATGAACCACCAAATTTTGCTTTTTTACCAGCTTCAAAAACTTCTCGACGAGTTCTTTCGTCAAATGTTCCTAAACTAGCTGCCGTTACAAGTCGTTTGAAGTTTCTTCCAGTTCTCGTGCCGTCGAGTTTTTCATTAATATTGTACATTCCACTAGACATTCGACCAATAGTGTTTCTTCCGACAACACTTTGAGCTTTTCCAACTGCCCAATCATTAATTTTCCCGACCATATCGGCTCCTTGGTTGGCCATTTTACGAGCGATAATGAGGGAACCGAGGAGGAATATCACCACAACAATTAAGTAGGGCATAAATTGTGCGTAGGCAGCGACATTATTTGGTGCTTCCCCTGCTTCACTTACACCAGTGCGTTGACCGTCATTAAACCCACGGGCGAGCTGGTAGGATATATAGAGCATAAAGAGAAAGGCGGGCGCAAAAAAGGCTTGTCCAAACAGACCAGTCCAGAACTTGTCACTGTACGATTTGAGTCCAGGGAAGACCCAACCAAGGAACATAATCGGAGAAAAGATCATGTAGAAAATAAGTACTGCAAAGCGGATAGTGACGAGGATAGCGCCCGCAAAAAAAACGTACGTGAGTACTAAGAATATGATGATCATCACAAATAAGTACAGAATTGGCGCTCCTTCTGAGCCGGTCACGTTATGATTTAATAAGCCAGCTACTCCAATAGTATTAAGGAAAGCCAGCGCAATACTTGGACCTTGTACATCACCAGCCGTCAAAATACTGAGTATGGTAGTGTTAGCTACCTGGTCTCCAACCTCGGAAGTTCCGAACAAGTTGTAAATTTGTACCCCAGCGAGGTTGGCAAAATCGATAATTAATTTAACAACAAAAAGACTGAAATTAACAAGCAACGCAGCAAGTATAAGGAGTGGGATAGTGCGCTTCGCACCACTCTCGTTTGTTCCCAAGATAATTTGGAAGCCTATATACACCAATCCAAATATAAATGTTAGGTTGAATACATCACGGACAGTAGTCCAGACATTCTCCACGGTATTACCAATACCAGCTTCAGTATAGAGCTTCCCAAAGTTAATAATAAATAGTGATATCGAAGCATCAAAGGCGTAGCCAGCAATAGCGACGAGACTACCAAAAAATGACACAACAACACAATTCAAAAAACTACCGACACTATTCCAACAATCAGTGTCTGAGATAATCACAGGTGGGATTCCGTTATTTTGATTTGTCGGCTGGCTCGCAGCAGCAGCCTCGGCTGACTGTGCGGGAGTCGGGTTGATCGTTCCGCGATCCCCAGTAACTCCATCTATACCAGTTGTTGGGTTAGTAGGACTTCCTGTTGGTGGTAGCACGATAGGTGCTCCACTTCCTGGAGTGATTATGGTGTTTCCTGTTGTTGGATCTATAGTGACTGTTTGCGCAGAAGCTAGTTGGATCCCAACAAAAAAGGCACACCAAACAACGACGATTGGTATGGCACGTTTCAGATACGGGAATAGTCCCTCCAACATACGTCTATCATAACATCTCCTAAGGCGCTCTGCTGGATAAGTTGCCATAAATATGGTGATTAGTAATGTAGTGAGTGGACTATACGTGTACACAAGATACATCAACACCGCCCCCTTGGGGCGGTGTAGTGGTAGCAGTCGATGATGTAACTACAATTCGGCTTCTCCTCGTGGGAAGAGAGTGGTTTGCCACTCAGTACGTTTTTGGGCAATAAATGCTTCGGTTGTGAGGTTACCACTGCTCTTGAGAGCCAAATAATCGAGGATAACCTCCTGGCGGATTTCGTTGATACGGGCATTGAGATCACCAGCTCTGGTAGTTGAGGTAGCAGGGGTACTAGTGGCTTGGTTATTAGCGATGAGTTCGGCAGCAGTTGTGCTCGCTGACTCGTAGCGATTAATAAGGACGCTGAGTTGCGCAAGGTTATTTGATGCGCGGTTAATGATTTCGTTGGCTTCATCAATTATGGCATCTACTTCTGGTGGGAAGGTAGTAGTACTTGTGCCTTGAGTGTTATTTTGTTGCGCATAAGTACTTGAAGCGACGTCGTAGGTTTTTTGAATAAGTGCGAGCATTTGAATCTCTCGTGCTAATGCCTCGTCCATTTCTTTCTTGTATGGCGTGTAGTCAATCAAGGCAGCCCCTTCGTTGACGAGGGCGTCGAGATACGAACCACTGCCCCCACCATAGCCACTTTCACTGAGGCCGAGGAGGCCATTGAGCCCCTGGACTGCTTGGAGTACAAGTTGATTAAGTAACGCGCCAATAAGCTCGTTTACTTCGTCAGCTTCGATGAGTGAACGAGGTCCAGTTGAGAGTTGGAAGGTTAAGGCCTCACTCACCACTTGTCCTGGGGTCGTGATTTTACAGTCCTCTTTGTCGGTGCCTTCGATCGCTTGACATACCTTCTTTGACAAGAAACCATCTCCCCAGCTGGCAATTTCTATCTCTTGCCCAGCTTCGTTACGGAGGCGGACATTGAGTGAGGCTTCAGCTGCGAGATAAGCCCCATAGGGAGTATTCTGCGGATTAGCAGTTACTTCAAACCACTGCCCCCAATTCTCGGCAGTACCAGAGAGGAAATTCTCGATGTTAGAGGCAATACCGGTGACTGTACAAAGATTTTGGTCAGGTCCAGACGGCATACCGCTACGAGCTTGGGCGTAGTTGATAGATAGAGCAGCCTGCACATCGAGCTGGAAAGGGGAACAGATGAACTCTCCGATACCACCGAGACTCTTGATGTATTCTCCAGCCACCTGATCAAGGCTATCGAGAAGGAGTTGTTTGAAGTCGGTGACGAAGCTCGGACTACCCTGGAAGCCGGAGTTGATCCAGTTGATAAGGCTGCGAGTGATATTACTGACCATCTGTTTAGCGACTGCCCAGGCAATACCGTCAAGGAGGTTGTCTTTGACAAATAAGCCAGTGGTGTTAGCAGCAGTAACTACGGCACCACCAGCTCCGATTGTTGATTGCACGGAAGTGATCTTTGAAGAGGCTGCTACCCTCTGTAATGTCGATTCAGTAGCATTGCCATTTAACCGGCCTGCTGCTAACGCATTGTCATACGGTACTGCAACTGTAGCTAGAGAGACAATAAGTAGTGTGATGACACCAGCACGTCCAACAGAAAGAATACATTTCATACAAATAGATTACTGATTACTAAAAGCTACGAATACTGACGCTGGGTCATCTTCAGTAAACAGTGAAGCAAAAGGAGCGGCATTTCGGTACATCTCTTGGAGAACGAGTGCGAGAGCGGTGGCGTCGTCTTGATAGCGTTTGATGCGGAGGAGGGCTACCATTGGATCATCAAAAATAAGTCCAAAATCAGTAATATTGCGGTACATAGCGTGGTATGCATTGATGAGGATCACATGGTCTTTGGCAAAACGTTCTGGGACAGGGGTAGCAAGTGCCTCATCACGAAGCTTCATATACATCTCTGCAATCGGTTCTAGAGCCTCCAGTTGTGTTTGATTGTTGGTTTGGAGAGCGGTGTACACAATCTTGAGTTCACCTTCACTCCCAGTGACGTTGTTCGTGATGAGACTCTGCCCCATCGTGTTGGCATAGCGACGAATGGCCACTGGGTCGGTAGGTACCACAATGATATCTTTATCGGTGTAGAGTGTATCACTAGCAAGACTACTGATTCGGCTCGTAGTTTTTGTGATGATCTCGTCATTTGATTGTGAAAATTGGAGATTAGCTTTGGTCTTGAGGAGGGATTCAAATACTTGGATACCAACTTGGTCAGTCACTGTCGTTGGCATCGCAAAATCAACAGGTGTGGTTGTGCCCGGAAGCTCTATTGGGGCCTGGACGACGAACTCTTCACGCCAATCCTCTACCCCATCACCGTTTGTATCGACAACCGGAATAAACTCACGATCGGGGATGGTGGTAGTAATCGCCCGTACTGGTTCCGTAACCGCTATCACCTGCGATGTTGTTCGTTGCTCACTAACAAACAATGCACTAAGGACAAGCGTGAGACCGACGAGTGTTGCACCAGCCACTTTGTGATTGATATGTATACGTACCATGTAATATATATTAGTATACCAACATCAGGCGCATTTTTGGTTATTCCCTGTGTATGTGTGAACGAAGTGTATGAAACAATGTGAGCCAGGTTGTTAGTGGCAGGTCCTCACCGCGGACAGTAGTGTCAAGGGACAAATCCGCAAATACCTTGATTAAGAGCATTCGTTCATACTGGTGACTTAATGTTCCGAGTAGTTGTTTACGTTTTTGTCCAAGACCGAGGTGGAGTAAAGTAAAGAAGTCTGCTCGATCGGTGGCGTGAGGTACGTGCTGATGTGAGATATTAGTCACGAGTAAGATGGCGGAATCAACACGCGGTGGCGGATTAAAATGGCCTCGAGAAACGGTTTTGTAGTAACAAGGTGTCCCATATACCGCAACTGATAATGAAAGTAACGACTGCTTTTTGTCCCGAGCAATGCGATGGACCACTTCCTTCTGCATCAAAAAAACGAGCGTAACCGGTGGTTGCTCGAGCTCAAGACAAGTACGGAGGAGGAATCCGGACAAATAGTACGGGATGTTAGCGATAATTTTGTAGGTACTAAACTGATTTGCCAGAGGTGCGATATTATAGGTGCGCATATCGCCTTCATATATAAATAGTTGTCCTGATTGTATATATGTACCCAGGTCGTTTGTGAGGACAAGAATAGCCCGCGTATCTGTTTCGATTGCATGTACTATTGCGCCGCGCTCAAGGAGGACTTTGGTCAGAGCGCCAGTGCCTGGACCGATTTCAATTACTACATCACCAGGCTCAACCTGACCAGCGTCACACATCCAATTTGGGACAATAGGGCTTGTAAGAAAGTTTTGCCCGAGTGACTTTTTATGAGCAAAAGGCGTATCGTTTCGGTCAGTGTCCATAGTATTATGAGCATAACGGTAAAGTATGTTGTCCGCAAGCAGAGAGAGAGCGATTACCTGACAAACACTGTCCCGACTAGTACGATATATCGTACTAATCAGAATCAAGATTGTTCCCGTAAATCTTCAAAAGAAAATTCTGCTCAGGAGCTGTACAACGTGGATCTAGCCCAACTCACTGAAATGCTCATCCCGAGCATAAATAGAGTGTCAGGAAGTATCGCGGCACCAAGGCATACCGATTTTTATAGCTGTTAACACTCCTCAAAAATTCATAAAATTCGCCATAGTTGGCGCAGGCGCCTCGTTGGCTTATTTCATTCCAAAAAGATGGTGGTTTCGTAACCAGATTTATTACTCCCCCACCCGCGCGGATTATCACTCTCGATGTATTCTTTACTAATATCATTTAGGAAGTTGGACGGGATGTTGACGCGTTGGCTGCCATAAATAGTACGCATATGGGCATAGGTAAGAAAAACTTTTTTCTCAGCTCGGGTAAGTGCTACATAAAACAAGCGACGTTCTTCCTCCTGGTCAATACCGCCGTCATCCAGTCGTTCATGTGGAAAGAGACCCTCTTCAAGACCGCTAATGAATACGTATGGGAACTCAAGTCCTTTGGCGGCGTGTACCGTCATTAAACGAACAGCATTTTGCTCGGTTTTATCTTTCAGTTCATCTTGATCACTCTGGAGAGCGGTTGTTTCGATAAAAGCTTCAACCCCTGCCTCGGGGCCCAGTTCATCATAGCGAATAGCAAGAGTGACGAGTTCACGGAGGTTCTCAAGTCGTGAGAGATCTTCCTCAGTTCCTTGTTTTTTAAGTTCTGTCTCGATACCTGTGCGCGCAATAATAAATTTAATCGTTTCCGATAATGGTTTCGTGCGGGCTTCGGCGGCAATATCCATCATCATATCGTCAAAACGACTGACTTTTTCGAGGGCTGCGCCAGTGAGCTCTGAACGCTTCCCTTCTATCACTTTGAGCATTGTCACCTTACCAATCCCCCGCGCCGGTTCGTTGATTACTCGTGCCAAGTCAGCGGTGTTACCAGGATTGAGGGCGAGTCGCAAATAGGAAATGACATCCTTGATTTCCTTTCGTTCGTAGAATTTGGTACCGAGCAATTGATAAGCGACACCATAGTTAAGGAAGGCTTCTTCCAGGGCACGAGATTGGAAGTTGGTGCGATATAGCACGGCAATGTTTCCTGGATCAATCCCTTCCCCCACCAGTTTCTTTGCGGTACGCGCAATATATTCCGCTTCGTCTCCTCCATTCATGGCTGCATAGAGGGTGATCTTTTCACCCGTATCGTTACTGGTGAAGACATTTTTTTCTACACGGTTACGGTTTTTGGCAATGACATCATTTGAGGCACCAATAATGGTTTTGGTTGAGCGATAGTTTTCTTCGAGGAGGATAGTGGTGGCGTGCTGAAATACTCGTTCAAATTGCAAGACGTTTTTGATGTCTGCTCCTCGCCAAGAATAGATGTTTTGGTCAATATCTCCCACCACGCAGATATTTTGCTGGTCGCCAGCGAGGAGTCGAGCGATTTCAAATTGGACACGATTGGTGTCTTGGTACTCATCAATATGAATGTACTGGTACCGTCGTGTGAGAATTTCACGAACATACGGATAATCTCGGAGTAATACCAACGTCTTTACTAAAAGATCATCAAAATCCAAAGCTTGTTCTTGTTGGAGAATGCCTTCATAGTGTAACCATACGTCGGCTGCAACCCGATCAGGATATGATGATGCTGATTCTTTGAAAGTCTGGGGACTCACCGCGTCACCTTTCGCTCGTGAAATTTTACCAAGGAGTGTTCGTGGTTCGAATTCTTTCGGCTTATAATTGGCTTTTTCAATTGCCATCTTCATCGCTCGGAGGCTATCGCTCCGGTCGTAAATGGTGAAGTAACGTCGTAAACCAAGGGTTTCGTGGTGTTCACGGAGTGTACGGACACCAAAAGCGTGAAACGTAGTGACCGTCGGGAGGTTGTCGATTGCAGCTCGATCGCTCGGTGGGTATTCGTGAATGAGTGCGTGTACCCGTTCGCGCATCTCTTTGGCGGCTTTGTTGGTAAACGTAAGCGCGAGGATGCGGAACGGGTC
>JACCDR011685184.1_pt1 | contig 17226 bp, 24 predicted proteins | sample 7446431 | NCBI WGS metagenome assembly JACCDR01 (sample SAMN15323443, study PRJNA562643) | freshwater metagenome | isolation source: river surface water | place: USA:Blue River Watershed | collected 2017-08-17
TAATCCCCCTATAATAAGAGTTAAACATATTAGTAATTGTTTAAGTGATCTAGATTTATTAGCAGCTTCTGTTACATATAGTCTAACTAAACCTAACATCTATGATAGATATGATTATTATTGGCCACTTATTAGAAGATGTATTTGTAATGCAAAAACTAACAAAATATATATATCTTTAACATTTAATGAGCCTACATGTTTAGATGATTTAGTAGTAACGTATATACATAATACAAAAGATATTAATTTGTATCCCTCTCTTAAAGATAGAGTTTTAAGTAATTTATTATATATAATTAATTAAATAGAAGGTAATTATATGAACAAAACAGATGTTGTAGTACCAATACTTAGACCTAAATTTAATAATAAGAAGAACTCTTCTTCTTTGCATTTAGTTGTTATTAGAAGTAGTAAGTATCCTACACAAGTAATACCACTATCAAATGATAAAGAGGGTCCTGATTATATAACATTTGTTGTACCAACTCAACCTAATGAGTGGGTTAGATTTAACATAGAAGAAAGAAGAACTGTTAAGTTAAATAGACCTAAACTTAGTAAAGATAATAAGATTGATGGAGATATTGTTGTCCCGCCAAGATCAATATTTAACTATATATGTTATAACTTAACAGCAGAAAAGATAACAGATGATATTGATCCTAACTCTGAATACTTTATGACAACCTCAGAAGATATTCTTGTTACTAATAATAATTAACAAAATAATAATTACTTATGCTTTCTCTAATACAATTAGATATTTAACTTCTATTGTTGTTGGATTGCTAAATTGATTTCCTATGGGTCCACTAGCACCTATAGGATTTGTTATTTGTATAGTATTAATCTTATTTGTATTGTTAAAACCTGACCTATTAACTCCATAATCACATACATATGTTTTTGTTATATACTCTTGGCCACTATTAATACTGAGAGTAAATGAATCATTACTATAAATAACTAAATATCTAACAACATATAAGTTGTCTATATTTATTATAAAAGGAGTGTTTTTATTGATATTAACAGCCGTAAATGTATATTTATTGTCTGTTACTAAAGTTATTGTGTCAGGTAATATAAGTCTTACATCTGTTACTTCATTGTCAGATATTTGACTTGATAAGTTGTATTTTAATATCATTATTTATTTATTGTTATTGTTGATGTAGTCATCATACAATAAATAAATAAGTAATATGTATGCCTATTAAATAAAGTAATATTAAAATGTCTTGTCCTATTGAATATGAAACAAATTGTGCTAATAGAGATGATAGATGTGATGTATGTGTAGCTAAAACTGGTGAGGGTAAATTATACTATAAGCCTCTTACTAAGATTATAAAAGCACCTCATCCTTGTAAGGATATGGCCGCTTCTAATAGAGGTAAGGCTAATAATAAAAGGGGTAGAAAGATTGAAGCTAGTATTGTTAAAGACTTAGGATTAGAAGCAACAGAGGCTAGTGGTGCTAAGTTTAGAGATGGTGATGGTAACTTGTTATTGCCTAATGGTGACATCATACAAACATCTATTAAGAGTAGAACAACTACTAATAAATTAGCCGTTACTGCTAAGGAATATAACATTCATCAAATACATATCACTCATAGTAAAGAGTATGGTAAGGTCTTTATCATGTCAGAACTAGTGTTTAATCAACTAGAGAATGGCTATGTTAGACAAGAACAACAAGCAATAGAGTAGTATATGCTTTATCATTTAAATGACTACTCAAATTGGACCTTAGAAGATGAGTTAGAATATTGTGATAGAGTTTTTAGTGACTTTAATATAGAGGAGTATCATGTTAGAGAATAACAATAATCAGATAAGTGATGAGGATAAAGAAAGAGTCAATAGGATTAATGATTATATTAGAAAGGGCGCACCTAATAACATAAATGTTGTTGATAAAGCATGTCTTGCATTACAAGCATGTAGAGATATGCAAGATTTATTTATTAGTCATGGTGTTGAGGGTAGATATAACTTGTTATTTGATGATACAAAAGAATAATTCAACCATTAAGTTTGTAATTTAAGAGTTATATAAATCTTATTACAAGGTGTTTATTAATGGATTTAGATCAATATTTAAAGCTTACTCAGTCTGTTGTAGGTAAAAGTAAAGCTGTTAAAGGAGGTGATATTGAATATGCTAGATATAAGTTAGATAGTCCATCTGATAACTACTTATTGGGTGGTGGGATGCCAATTGGCACCATTGTTGAAATCTTTGGTTTAGAGCAGACTACTAAGAGTTTAAAGTCTCTTAATTGGGCAGCTAATCTACAAAAGATTACTGGTAAGTTTGTAGCTTATATTCAAGCTGGTGAGGTTGGTTATACTACTAGTCATGCTGCTAATATAGGTTTAGACACGGATAAAGTATTAGTTATTAATGCTAATACAGCAGAAGAGGCTTTGACTTGTATTAGACAATGTTTAACTAGTGACTTTTGTTGTGTCATATTAGATAGTGTGGCAGGTCTTGTACCTTCTAAACTTACTGATGAGAGTAAAGATGTGGGTGAGGTGCATGTAATGGGTGTAAGAGCTAGACTATTGTCAGAAAATCTACCTCAGTTTAGTATTAAGTGTGTTGAGACGGGCACAGTATTAGTACTTGTTAATCAACTAAGAAATATTAATCTTAGTAGTTATGGTAATCCAGAAGGTAGTATGGGTGGTAAAGGTTTACCATATTGGGCCTCTATTAGGATTAAAGCTACTAAAAAGCCAATGAAGGCTGATGATGATAGTGGTATTGATGGTTTTAATGTTGAGTTTCAAACTATTAAAAGTAAGTATGGTCCTGCTCTTAGAAGAGTTGAACAACAGGTTGATTTAGAAGTTGATGAGGTTAGTGGTACTATAAAGACTAACTATAATAAATATATTGATGTTATTAGAATGGGTAAGCAGTTTGGTATTATCAAACAAGCTGGCTCATGGATTACTTTAAGTCTGTCCAATTTAAGTGAGGAGCCAATAAAAGCTCAAGGTGAAGCTAATTTAATGTTAATGTTAAAGGCTAAACAAGAACTATTTGAAGCTCTTCAAGAACAAGTAAACAATTGTATTATCTAAATTAAAAGGAAACTAATATGTTTGAAGAAACACAGTCTGCTAATCAATTTGCACATCAAGATGTATCTAATGTTGATTTAATTCAATCAGCAGAAGTACCAGTAACTCCTGTTGTTACTGTTGCTGATACTAAGAGTAAAAGAGTAAATATTGCTACTATTGTTACTCAATTATCTAATCTAAGTGATGCACAAATTGAAGATACTAAGCCATCAGTTATTAGAGAGTTGGTCAATCAAGCTAATAGAATTAGTGATAAGTATAAGTCTATCTTGTTAGGTTAAACTATGAAACAACCAACTAACCCAACAAGTTTATCTGTATTATTAAAACAAGCAGAAGGTATACTTACTAGTCCTAAAGCTAGTAAGTATATAACGTTAGATGACATTGAAGCTCTCTCTAAATTTATTGGTGAGGGTGGTAAGTTCTTACAAGATAAAGTTGCTAAGTTAGCTCCTTCTACTAAGTCTAATAACAATACTTATTACAATACTAATACGGCTAAACAAGGTAGTAGTAATGTATTAAGTAGACAGGAGAGACAGCCAGAATCACCAATTGTTATATCATCAGGTGATTTGTTAGGCACTAACTTTATAACTGATGCTAGTATTAGCTTATATGATATAAGTCCTGAGATTGAACAACAAGTTAGTCAATCTAGAGATGAGATCGTAGATGACTCAGTTGATGAGGTAGATGTTCTTAATAGCATATTTGAAAGTGTAAAAGATGTACAAGAATAGCACTAACAACTATTCTTACATTACACAACAAGAGCATCTAGTAGAGTTTGTTATGCAGCCTCTACTAGATGCTTCTTCTAACACTATTGTTAATGTAGGAATAGACTTTGAAACTTATGTTAAGGATGAGTATAAATTAGTTAGTTCAGCCTTAGATCCTTACTGTAATAGACTTAGATTATTGTCTATTAATTGGGGTATATCTCCTATTGTTATTGACTTACATACTGTAGATATTAGAGAGTTATTAATACTTCTAAGTGATAGTAGTAAGTTTATTGTGTGGGCCCATAATGCTGCATTTGAAATAAAACAGATTAAACATCATTACAACTTAGAACTGACAAATATATATTGTTCTATGGTCTTGTTTAATACTTTATATGTTGCTACTGGTTGGAGACAGGGGAAGTCTATTGGTTCTAACTTAGAAGCAATCATGAGACACTTTGCAGCAGTTGAACTAGATAAAGAACTACAATTGTCTGATTGGTCTGGTCCAATATTATCTAAAGAGCAGATAACATATTCAGCATTAGATGTTAGTAATGAGTGGTTGTCTCTTATAACAAGTGTTAAAGACAGTATTATCAATGACTATGATATGGAGTATGCATTTAACTTAGATCAAGAAGCTATGAGAATTCTTGCTATTGTTGAGTATACTGGTTTTATCATTGATAAGAATAAGATGAGAGGTTTTATAAGTGAGTTAGAAGTTCTATCTAATGATACTAAGATAGCCTTGGCTAAGATGTTAGATCAGCCCTTATCAGTTGAATTAAAAGAGGATAGTGATGGTGTATTACAACAATACATATCGGTATCTCCAATTGTTACTAAGATATTTAATAATCCTAAGAAGTTAGGCAGTCTTATAAATAATAAGTATAAGGTTAATTTGACAGCTTTAAATGCTGTTATTATGAAAGAGTTCTTACTTGAACCTGATGAGGAAGAAGATGAGGATGATGATTTAAACATTAATAATATTACTAATAAACAAGAAGCCAAACAAGTTATAGAAACTCTTATTACTTATAAGAGACAGGAAAAGCTAATAACAGAAGTTAGTAAGTATAACAGTATTATTAATCCTATTACAGGGGCCTTACATGCTACTACCAATCCAGTTGGTGCTGGTACTGGTAGAATGTCATCAGCATCTAATATTATTGTTGGTGATAAAAAGTATAAGATGAACTTACAACAGGTTATTGCTAGGGGTAACTATGATGTTAGAAGTGGTTATATAGCAAGACCTGGTTATGTTATAGCTGGTATTGATTATAGTTCTCAAGAAGTACTAACAGCTATGGCTTATGCTAAAGATGAGGCAGGCTTAGCACCTTTTTATGAAAAGAGAAAAAAACCTTATTTATTAGATGATAAGGGTAATGTTCTATTAGATGATAAAGGAGAGCCAATAGAAAATCCATTCACAGATCCTCATTTAACTGCTGCTATAGGTTTATGTGCAGCACTAAGTACTTACTCACCAGAAATAATACTTAAAAAGAGTAAAGGAGGACATGATGGTATTGACTATAGATATAGAGGTAAGATAATTAACTTTAGTATTATCTATGGTAAGACTGAACAAGGCTTTGCTGAAGACTTAAAGTGCTCTGTTGAAGAGGCTGAACATATAATATCAAACTACTTTAAAAAGTATTTTAAACTTAAAGAATGGCTAGAGAAAACTTCAAAAGAAGCAGTTAGATGTAAAAGAGTTAGATTACCAACTGGTAGAATATTATGGGTTAACTAAAATCAGCTCATATAAAACTGGGTTAACTCGGTGAAAGCCTAAGTATTTGTTATAATAATATATGGTAACGCCGAGCCAAGTCTGAGGTGGATTTAATACTCAGAAAGGTGTAACGGATAGGAGAATGACATCCAAAGAATAATTTCTCCCAAGAACGCCCAGTAATAGATTAAGGATTATTAAATAACATGGCACAAGGAATAAAAGTTAATTATTTACTCGAAGAACAAGTAATCTCTGATTATAAATTAGATATAGAATTAACAGAAATAGCAAGTAAATATGACATATCTGTTAGTACTGTAATTAGAATTTGTAAGCAAAGAGGACTATCAAGAAAGAATAATTTTACAGAACAAGACATTATACATATAAAAGAGTTATATTCATCTGGTTTAACAAGTACTCAAATAGGTAAACAACTTAATGTAGGTAGAACTACTATAGGTGATTTACTTAGAGCTAATGGAGTTAAAACAGAGCATGGATGTGTAAGAAAACAAAGAGTTAAGCATAATCCATTTAAAAACTTAGAAGATTCAGAAACGCAATACTGGCTCGGTTGGCTAGCATCTGATGGTTGTATAAGTGAAACAGGGTCTATTCAGTTATGCTCTTGTTTAGATACTCATATACTAAAAGATTATATAAAATTCTTGGGGGCTGATGTTCCTTTGTTTGAGGGATTACAACATAATAAAAAATCTGGTAAGTATAATCATAAAGGTAATGTTGGATTTGTAAATCATGAAGTAGTAAAGTTTTTAACAAATATTGGAATTACTCCAAGAAAAAGCTTAACTCTTAAATTACAAATTCCTTTAACTTGGAATATATTGAGAGGCTATTATGATGGTAATGGTTGTCTAGCTAAAAATAAATATACCTCCATTCCTAGATTTTATACTGCCAGTGCTGCTTTTAAAGATCAAATAGTAGATTTTTTAAGATCAGAGGGTTTTGAACCTAGAATTTATAAGAAACCAAATCAATATGTATATGAAATAAGTATTTGTGGTTTTGAAAATATAACTAATATTGTAAATAAAATGTATTCTGATAATTGTATTTATCTTGAAAGAAAAAAGCCATATTACATTAATAATTGGAGATCTATTAAAGACATATCCTGAACTATATGGAAACATATAGAAGTTAGTATAAAAAGACTAATGATAACATAATTGAGATGAAGCTAACTCAAAAGGAAGTGATAATTCAGCACAAAGAAAAGGGCCAAACGGGTAAAAAACATGCCCCTTTACTAAGTAATTAGTAAATGATAATTGAAGTATTAAGCAGGGAAGTCTGAGATGATAACCTGAACCAAAGGCTAGTAATAATATATTAGTCAGGGGCAACGCCTAGTTACTGAACCTGTTATTAGACAGAATATAATGTAACCAAGAGACTTCAATATCCTACTGTTATACAGGGATAAAAACATAGGCTGAACTATAGTTAATATGAAGCTATAGAACTAAGAGATAAAAAGCTTTTAGGATAACATTAATGGTGTTCAAGGCTTATGTGCTGATCAATTAAAGATGACCTTACCAGTTGTTAGAAACTACTTAGAAGAAGTTAATAATAAATATAATGTTAGAAATAGTATTGTTGCTCTTGTGCATGATGAAATAGTATATGAGATTGAAGAGACAATGTCTTTAGAAATTGGTAATAAGTTAAAAGACATTATGGAAACAATACAAGGGAATATGTTAAAGCAATACTTTGATTGTGAGACTGGTGGGTTTAGTAGTTTAACTATAGCTCCATGTTGGAAGAAGTAATATGAAGATAATAAAAGAACCTTATATTGAAGGTCAAACAACAGTTACTCAAGTCTTATATAAAGGTAATAAGTGGGAAAGAAGGGAGAATAAAAAGGTTATACATTGGTTTTTATTTAATGATTATGAGAATGAATCTAGTAAAATATTTACATATCAATATAGTTTACTTACTAATAAGTGGGTAACATATATTGATGATCTTACTTCTCCACAGAATATTGACATGCCACATATTGAATTTAAGTATTTATTATGTAAAGGTTTTATATGTTTATATAGCTTTTGTTTATCTCATTTTGCTGGTCAAGTAGAGGGTCTCTTTATAGCAAATAAGAATGATGTTGATAAATTAATTGGTAAGGATATAAGAGATGAGGATGAATGCATTTTTACTATTGAAGATCATCATATTACTAAGTTATATGTTAGAAGTGAAACTATAGAAGACTTATTAAAACATTTTCCTAGTATGACAATAAGTGGTATTAATCCTCTTGAACATTTAAAAGATAATTAAGTTTAATTAAGTTTGATATTTAATGTAAATACACCTTAGTTAGTGGTAAATATATAATGTCTATATCAAGTCTTGATTATATTATTGGTTGTTTGTATAACTCTAAATTCAATCTATGGATTGGTGATAATGTAGTTAAACCTATTGTTAGAAGAGATGAGTGGCACCTTAAATCACACAATCAAAACATACAACTTAGTTATGTTAAAGATGGTAACTTTATTAAGGCTAAGTTTCATATCGGCCTATTATATGTGAAGAATATTGGTGAGGCTCAAGATTACTCATTTGACTTAGAACAATATAGTAGTAAGCCTTCCCTTATTGGTTTTATTAATGTTAGACCTCTTAAAGAGGATGAGGAAGTGTATTTTCATTTATCTTATCATCTCAATTTATTTGCTGAGATGAATGTATTGGATTATCTTAATAGAATCTATGATCAAATTGAAGTTATAAAAGATGATTTAAGTTTTAGATTAGGGGTGGATCTACTAGAAGATTTAGTAGAAGGTTATGAGGAAGATGATGCTATTTCTAATACAGATAAAGGAGATGATAATAGTCCTGATGAAGAAGATAGCTTTGTTTCTCCTTATGACATTGGAGGTAACTAATGTTATTTGTAATTACTGATATTAATAGATTTAAAACAACTGTTAAACAAGCGATTAATCTTGCTAATAATAAGTTGGGTTCTTCTTTAGAACAATGTGTTGAACTAGCTGTTACTGATAGTGGTACTAACTTGTACATAACAGCTTTAAATACTAGTTATGGTCTTAAGTTAGTTATGCCATTAGAAGGTACTATTAACGTTGATGGTAGTTGTTTAATTCACTATAGCAAGTTGTTAGGTTTATTAAATAAGATTCCACCAAAGGCACACTATTTAAAAGTTAGTAAGTCTAATAATCAATTAGCTTTTAGTCTTTTAGATATGGGCAGTATTGCTGAATCTATATGGTCTGACAGCAACACTTTATATAATACTAAATTCTTAGATGAGAATGATTATTTAGTATTAGATGAAGATAATACTACTATTGTTCCTCATCTTTTAACTGTTAGTGATATTGCTAAGACTTGTGACAATAGTGTTATTGGTATTAAAGGTGATACTAAAGAGTTAACAATTAGTAGTAAGTTTGGCGTGTCTGGTAACAACTTATTTATTAGTAGATTAGATAGCATTGGTAATATTGTATTTGCTATTAAACCACAACTATTAACTAACACTCTATCCTTCTTAGGAGGTGGTGTTACTATTGGCTATAACACTAATAATAAATGGTTAATGTTCTCTAGTGATAAAGGTGTTGTATGTTATAAGAGTCTTACCTCTATAACTAATATTGAGAAGACAATTGATAACATATTAGCTTTGGATCAAGCTGGATCTATTACTGTTAAGAGATCTGAGTTAGATTTAGCTGTAGCTTTTCACGCTGATGGTGATTATATTAATCTATCTAGCGATAGTACTAATACATTACTAGAAGTATTTAGTGTTGGTAGTAAAGAACCAGCTAAGTTAAAACCCTCTTTGTATAATGGTGAGTTTATTGATACTAAGTTAGAATTAACACATTTAAAACATGCACTAACTTTGACCAATAATACCTGTCCAGGCGTATCAATATGTCAAAGAGTTACTACGTTTAAAGATAGTGATGTGCATATTAATATACTTGTTATTACTAGTCCAGATCAAGGTGCCATAGAAACTACTACTGTTGTTTATGCTTGTATATAAAATAAATAAAGAACAAGAATTATGGCTTGAATTATACAAATATATAAGTGATAAGAACAATCACACGTCTATTGAGGCTGTTAACGTTCCTTGGCAAAGTCCTTCTATTAAATTAGTAAAAACACACCTAGTTAGTAATTGGGCCAGTCTAGAAGATGAGTGGGAAACAGCTTATATAGAAAGTGATTCTAATACTTGTAATAATTTTATTGATTGCTTAAGCTATGTTGTTGATAAATTAAAAAGAGATGATTGGACCTATTAGGAGGTTTATATGTACATTAATAATGAAACTAGAAGTGAATATAGAAGACAGCTTATTAGTTACTACTTTAACACTGTTAATATAAAAACAACTGATACTATGAGTCAAGTTAGAAGACAGGTTGAAGGCATGGATGATAATGCTCTAATTACTGCTTATAATAGATTGTTTAATAAATAAATGACCTACAGAGCTATTGGATTACCAACTACTTGCTCTAATTGCTTCCTAACTAATGTTAAAAAGCCTCCTATATGGGGCCAAGCAGAGATACCCTTATCTAATGTTAAGGGTATTATTATCTCTGCTTACAGTGGTAAAGAGGAAGAAAATAAAAGACAAGTACTAGTTGAAGCAGATGGTTATTTAAATGCTGGGGGCTTTTTAAGAGGAGTTATGAGATCTATTAGTAAAGATCCTAAAGTTGATGATAACTTCTTCTTTACTAATGCTATTAGATGTAGTACTAAAGGTGTTACTAAGGATCTTAAACCATGCATAGAACAATGTGGTCTATGGACTCAATTTGAACTTTCTAAGTGTAATAGTAAAGCGCCAATACTAATTGCTTCTAGTGAGGCTTTAACACAATTGTTTGGTAATAAAGCCTCTATTAGTAAGTATAGAAATAAGTTGGATCTAACATATAGTGGTAGACCTTGTGTTGTTACTTGGAATCCCATCATACCTCTTAGATATTTACCAAAGAAAAGTGATGGTAGCTTGTTATTGCCTGTCTTACCTTATAGTCATACTTGGTTGTTTAAACAGGATTTAATTAGATTTATGCGGTTGGCAGGGGTTATATAATATGTGGACTCGTATTAATAATGTAATAAATAATGATTTATTTTATGAGAAGTCAAACTATCTAATTAAAATAAAAACTACTAATGAATTTGAAGTGGGTAAAACTTATGTTGGTCTTCTTATATCTGTTGATTCTGCTAATGTAGCTATTGAATGCTTTCAACTTAATACAGATTTATCTGTTAGTAGAAGTACAATTGCTTATATAGATATATCTAAAATTACATCATGGTATTTATTAGATTGTTGTTCAAAGATAAAATATGACAGTTAAATGGTCTGACTATAAGGGTCAAGTTAATGCTGTTAAATATGTTAGGAACTGTATTAGTAAAGACTTATTTCCAAAGGCACTACTTGTTACTGGTCCTCCAGGTGTTGGTAAGAGTTTATTATCAGAACTAACAATTAGATCTATTATATGTTCTGATAAAGAAGAACAACCTTGTGGTAAGTGTGACTATTGTAATACTAATATTAGAGAGTTAAGTAATGTTAGATGGAATCAAATAACTAACATTACTGGGATGACTGACTACTTAACAGAGACTGGTTTGTGGGCTAGAGAGGCGCCAATATATTTAAATGATATTGGTATTACTAGAAAGTTTGTTGTATTGGATGAAATACAACTATTAACTACTAATTATATACAAAGTTTATTAGGATATATTGATTGTAGTCCTATTACTACTACTTGGATACTTATATCAATGGATCTTAGTAGATTAAGTAGTACTGACTTAGAAGCTTTAACTAGTAGATGTACTTCTATTAACTTGTATTCACATACAGAAGAAGATTGTATTAGTTATGTTATGAGTAAGTGGCCCGTCTCTTATTCTAATGCTAAATTATTAGCTGACTTATCAGATGGCAATATGAGACAAATTGGATCTCTTATTGATTATTGTAAGGGCGTTGATAGTGAATTAGATGTTGCTGATATATTGGTGGGCAAGGCTAAAAATAGAAGTAACTTTTGGAATGCATTGTATAATAAAGATTATACAGAAGCTATGTTCACTTGTAGTGATTGGTTAAAGAATACTACAAGTCAAATAATAACTAAACTATTAATTGATGATGTTGTTCAACAAATATCAATACAACCTACTGATAGTCTTATACATGATTTAGATTTGCTTGTTAGATATACAACTAATAATATAAAGACGGCTCTATCTAACTATATATGTTTGTTATATGGGTTTAAAGATGTACAAACAATATGTAATAAGGAATTAAATACTTTCTACACATTAAAAGAGTTGGAAGATTATTACATTGAGTATTGTACATACTAACTATGAGCATTATATATATCAAGTCTAAAGAGGATTTATACTTTTGTTATAAGTATAAACCCACTATAATAACTGGCCCAGTTGATATTGGGTACATTGATAATATAAATAGATCTAGTCCCTACTTTAATGAGGATGGGGAGTTGGTCTATAGTTGCTATCTAATTAGAAAGTACAAAGGGAAACTTACTGATTATAAAAGTAATAATATAGTCTTTGTAGTTGATGATAAGTTAGCTAGGATTAGTTTAGGTTTTACTGATTTTAAACATATTATTACTGACTATATAAACATGTTTGATATGACTAGTTATAAAGTGTTTGAAGAGCTATGTAGGAGATGGGCCAATCCTACTAAATGGTTATATGAGTTAGAATATTTAAAAGGTTTAGAAGAAATAATAACTGTTAGAACTTTAAACTTATTGTATGTAGATAGTAGAATTGATGTTTGGGATTATATAAATAACATTGGTAGAAACAATAGTAACTACAAAACAATATTAAGTCTGAACTCTAATAACTTGTGGTATTTATTCATTACTAGAGATGTACTAACCTCTGTTAAAGGAATAGATAGTCAAGTTATATCTTATTTTGAATTGTTAAAAATAAGAGTAATAGAGAATAAGTTGTCCATTAAGTTTGCATTAATTTACTTAGAAATTTATGTACAAACAAGAAAACAATTATAATGAGTCAGACAATTAATCAGGTAGATGAGTTCCTTAGATTGGCCCAAGAATTAGGCATTGAGGATACAACTAGTAAGACTGAAATGTCATTTGCTAATAGAAGTTATGCTGGTATTAATCCTTATAATCCAGTACCAAAAGACTTCTACAAAATTGGAGACTTTGCTAAGGCGGGTAACTTTGCATTTTATATGCCTTATGCTAAGCCTTCTAGTCCTGAAGAGGAAAAAGCTGGTAAGAATGTGTTAAATGTTTTTGCTGACTCTGATCTTGATAAAGAGGTTATTCCTACTTCTATTAAAGGTTACTTTGTTGAGTATAATCACATTCATGAGTGGTCTGAGTTTATTGATGAAAAAGTAGTTAATCAATGTAAAGTTGTAGGTCAAAAGTGTGGTGATGTTGTTACAAATGAACCTATTATTGCTCCTATTAGATGGATGTATTCTAAAGGTAGTACAAATGGTTATAGGGTGCCAAGTAAAGCGTTAGAAGATAGTAACGCTGTTGGTGCTAATGGTTTAACATGTGCTGATTGTATTAGACAAGGTAGAAATCAAGGATTAGATGCTAAGGGTAAAATATCTAGATGTAAAGAGAAAGGTGTTGGCATCTTCTATGTTACTCATTTAGGTGTGTTTAATAAGAAGAGTCAAGTCATTGTATATACTCCAGTATCTGAGTTTTACTTTGTCTCTACTTGGGATTTAGCCTTAGGTAAAACAAACGTTATTAGACATGATATGTTACCTTGTTATTTGCCTCTATCAAGTTCTTATATTCAAGGTGTCTTTGGAGATCCATCTAAGAATATAGACCCTATTGATGGCTTTGCTTCTTTCTTTGAAAAGATTAAGAAGAGTTCAGCATCATCTAACTTCTTTAACATTGTTCAATGGAAAGTAGAAGTAACTGTTGTTGCTGCTAGTCCTATTAATAATCTATCTTTTACAGCAGAAGGTTCTTATGACAGTAAAGAGTTATCCTCTATCATTACACACTGGAAAGAACATAGACCTGAATTTGTACTACAAGAGGTGCCTTTCAACACCTTTACTACTGAGTTAAATGGTAACTACGTTCCACCATCTCCTCAACAAGTAGAAGCTGCTAAGCAAGAACAACAAAAGGCTACTAATCTAGATGAGTTTTAGTACTAATAATACATATGGATAAGATATTAGACTTATCCAACACTACATATAAAGGAGGTAATAAACTACCTCCTTTATCTTATGTTAAAGGTTGGAAGCAGAGTTTATATAATCATCAAAAGGAAGCAGTTGTTGAAGTACTAACTAAAGGTAATGGTATATTAAAACTAGCAACTGGTACTGGTAAGACTTGGATTATTGCTGAGTTATGTAGAAAGATTAGAGGAGCTAAACATATACTTGTTGTTGCTTCTAAGATTGATTTACTAACACAAATAACTCAGCAACTAATCTCATACTTAGAAGGGGCTAATTTATCTATTGATACTATTGGTGATGGTAATAAGCATGATATATATGCTGATATAACTGTTGGTCTTGTTGGCACTTTAAATAAGGTGGGAGGCTTGGATAAAGTTGATTATGTTATATATGATGAGTGTCATAAATATATTAATCAATCTGGTATAGATCTATATAATAAATTAGTAAATGTACAACTAATAACAGCATTGTCAGCCACTCCTCACACAGATAATGTTGATATTAATGATTTGACTAGTAAGTTGTATGGCCCTCTATTATATGAGTTAACAGAGAAACAAGCTATTGATTTAGGTTGCATATCTACACCTCTAATAACAATGTATAAAACGGTGCCAACATATTGTAATCCTAAGTTCTTAGGATGTAAGTTTAGTCATTTTGCTTATAATCAACAAATTAATGCCCTAATTATTAATAATAAAGCTAGAAATACTCTTATTGTTAATCTTGTTAAACAAGATAGACCAACAGTAATCATTGTTAATAAGGTTAATACAACTAAGAATAATCATGCTGTTATTTTAAAACATATGATTGAAGCTGCTTATCCTCATAAAGAGGTCTACATTATTAAAGGTGGGGATATAAATGGTATTAAACATATTAATAAGTCTAATTGTATATTAATAGCAGGACCTAATATACTAACAGAAGGATCTGATATACCCAACTTAGAAGTGGTTGTATTAGCTGCTACTAACTCCTCAGCAACAGTGTTATTACAAAGGGTTGGTAGAGTGCTTAGAAAGAGTTTTACTAAACAGTATGGAGAGGTTATAGACTTCCTAGATCCTATTGGTTGGCCAGCAAGTCAAAGTAAGAATAGACTTAATGTTTATAGACAGATATATGGAGAACATAATGTCTTTATTAATTAATAGTATAAAAGATTTATTAGATTCAAATATAGGAATAAAAGAACTATATAGTTATGATTTTGTTATTGTTAAAGAAAGTAATGAATATACATTTTATAGTTACTCAAGTATTAATAAATATCCACAATTAAATAAAGCTATACAAGAGTTTGTCTTAGAAAAATATAGGGATCTTATAGAGGAAGAAGGTGTATTTTTTATAGAGATAACTAATAAAAATACAATTAGAGTTTCTGTAAATATTATTAAAAATATAACTGATGAGTTTAATTTTAAATAAAAGAATAGGATTATAGAGGATTTAATGCTAACAGATATTAGAATGGTTGCTGGCCCATCAGGGGCAGGAAAAAGTTATAGATTAAGACAAGAAGTAAGTAATAATAAATTATTCTTAACTGCTAGTACTGGTATTGCTTCTGTTAATCTTGATGAGTATGCTTGTACTATACATTCTCTACTAAAGTGTTTAACAGGTGCTGACATATTAAAAGCTTTAGTTAGTGGTAAAATCTTTAAAACATTTCACTCTTTATTTGAAGATTATAGTGGCATTGCTATTGATGAGGCGCCAATGTTATCAAGAGAGTATATAGATGCTTTAATCATGGCTATGGATAGTTATAGTAATAAGTTTGGTAAGCAATTAGAACTATATCTAACAGGTGATATTGCACAATTGGCACCGATCTCAGGGGAGCCGTACTTCAAAAGTAAATATATTGATAGGTTTAAAACTGAGTGGCTAACTAAGATTTATAGACAGACTGATATTAATTTTAAAGAGGCACTAAATGATCTAAGAGTTGGTAAGACTAGAAAGATTAAAGACCTATTAGTTGCTAATAACTGCTTTGCTAAAGAAATAGAAAGTGACTTTTTAGGTCTAACATTATTTAGTACTAAAGCTAAGGTTGAAGCTTATAACATAGCTAGATTAAAAAGTATTACTGGCTATGATGAGTTTGTATATAAAGGTTATAAGACGGGTAAAGTTGATAAGAGTTGGGACATGTTATTAGAACCAGTAACTCTTAAAGTTGGCACTTTGGTAAGATGTATTACTAATATTACTAGTATTGAAGGACATCAAGTTGCTAATGGGGATATGGCTGTAGTACAAGAACTATATAAAAATACTGTTGTTATTAGTCTTCTAAGAAATGATAAAACATTAGTAATTAAACCCATCACTAAGAAGGTATTAAATCCTGATACTAGGTTAGAAGAAGGTAGTATTACATATCTACCTCTAAAGCTATCCTTTGCTTGTACTATTCATAGCATACAAGGTATTACTACTGACTCTCTACAAGTTAGTATGGGAGCCCAAGATAAGTTTATGGGTAAATGTTCTGGCATGGCTTATGTGGCCCTTTCTAGAAATACAAATGTAGAAGGACTAAGAGTAATAGGAGATGTTAAAGACTTTGACGGATGCTGTTACATTGATCCTGAATATTTGAGGTTCATAAACAGTGGATCAACAAGTTAGTATTAGTAATAAGATTAGACAAGTTGTAAAGATTAGTGATGTTTTAGCAACAAGACATAATAAAAGAGTTGACTGTCCTTGTTGTAATAGAGTTAAAACAGCATCTATTATTAATGATGAGTATATATATTGTTTTAGTGCTAGTTGTGGTTTTAAAGCAGACGTTATTAGGTTAAATAGTCTTATAACTTTTGGCTCTGTTGATCACATAAAAGAATCAATAAAAGATCTAATTAATAGATTTAACATATCAACATATATCCCCATTGATGAGGATAAAGTTAATCTATTTAAAAATGTTAAAGATATATATATTGATGATTTGAAAGGTCCTTCTTTATCTTATTTATTAGATAGAGGACTGACAAAAGATATTATTGATTTAATAGGTGTTGGTTATGCTTCAGGCACGTCTTTAAGAAGTCAATTAAGTAGAACAGAGTTGTTAAAGTATGGACTAATAACGTCTACTAATAAAGAATTCTTCTCTAATAGAGTTATGTTCCCTCTTATTGATAATAGGGGCTATATAACCTCTTTTGTTGGTAGATATGTTGGTGAAGTAAGTGATTATATACCTAGATATAAAAATCTACAA
>JACCDR010687588.1_pt1 | contig 17224 bp, 17 predicted proteins | sample 7446431 | NCBI WGS metagenome assembly JACCDR01 (sample SAMN15323443, study PRJNA562643) | freshwater metagenome | isolation source: river surface water | place: USA:Blue River Watershed | collected 2017-08-17
CGCCACGTGGTTCATGTACGGCTCACCGGAGTAGCGGGTATGGCCAGCGTGAGCGTTTTCGGCAAAGGCAAAGGCCCGCTCGATAAGTTCGGCGTCGGCGGCAGTGGCGGCACTGACGGCCGCCACAATCTGCTTTCCGGTAATCATTTTTTCATGGTACCGGGGTCGGACCTGATGTGCAAGCAAGTTGCGCCCAGAAGGTGGGCGACAGTCTTAGCTCTTGAGGAGTTCGAGGGCGACTTCGAGGGTGAGGTCGTCGGTCTTGATGTCGTCAGGAATGCCAATGCGACGGAAACCTTTCTTGAGGTAACGGCCGGACTTGGACTCAAAGACGTTGATTTGCTTACGGGTACGCGGATTGACACCCAGTTCCTTAAGGAGTTTTTCACCCTTACGCATCTTCTTGGGTTCTTTTAGGATTGCGAGCGCTCGCTCGAGAGTAATGTCGTACGGATTGTCGGCGCCCTTGAGTGACCTGAAGTCACCAGCGTGAGCGATGTAGGGACCAAACTTCCCGGTGTTGGCCATAATCGGTTCGCCGCTCTCGGGGTGGGTGCCTAGGGTACGCGGAAGTTCCAGGAATTTGAGTGCCTGGTCAAAGGTGATGGCTGACGGATCAACACCAGCGGGAATTGGTGCGCGCTTCACCGTGGGGGCAGTATCGGCTGTAGCCTTTTTACTTCGACTCTTGGTCTTTGGCTTCTCGGGCATCACTCCCATTTGGATGTACGGCCCATACTTACCATTCATGATGAAGATGGGTTCATTAGTCTCGGGATGGAGACCAATCGGCTCTTCAGGCTTTACCTCATTTCCATCAATCAGTCGTGAGCCGTCACACTCAGGGAAGCGGTCACAGGACAGGAAGGTGCCGGACTTGCCAAGCTTGATCACCATCGTGCTACCGCACTTGGGGCAAGGGAATTTCTTCGGGCCAGGGCCGAGGTTGGTGAGTTTATCAATGTTCTCTTTGCTGGCTACGGCCTTTTGGAAGGGGCGGTAGAAGTCGGCCAGTGTCTTTTGGTAGCTGCGCTTGCCTTCGGCAATCTCGTCGAGTTCGTCTTCCATTTCACTGGTAAAGGTGTCGCTGATGTAGTCGGCAAAGTGTTGCTCGAGGAAGGTGGACACCACGTCACCAGTGGCAGTCGGGATGAGGGTGCGACCCTCCTTCACTACATACCCGCGTTCGGTAATAGTGTTCATGATGGAGGCGTAGGTAGATGGACGGCCAATGCCACGCTTCTCGAGCTCCTTAATGAGACCAGCCTCGGTATAGCGGCTCGGTGGTTGGGTAAACTTCTCTTCGGCCGTGAGGCTTTGGAGCGAAAGGGGTTCGCCGACGGCGAGCCTGGGCACCTCGACCTCTTCACCGCGGGCGCGCGGGTCGGCACGCAGCCAGCCCTCGTCGATGATGCGCGAGCCGTTCATTTCGAAGTCGGGAATCATTTCCTTCGCGCCGGTAATGTTGGCAGATACTTTAGTGCGCAAGGTGCGCGCTTCACGCATCTGGGAGGCAACGGTGCGCTGCCAGATGAGTTCGTAGAGAGCCTTTTGGTCACCGGTAGCGCCCGCGCTGCGGGTAAAGGCGCGGGTGGGGCGAATGGCTTCGTGTGCCTCTTGCGCCGACTTACTCTTGGTCTTGTACTGACGAGGACTCACGTAGTTCTTGCCGTACTCCTTGGCGACCAACGCAATGAGGTCTTTCTGTGCCACGGTACTGAGAGTTGTAGAGTCGGTACGCATGTACGTAATGTGACCGGCCTCGTAGAGCTTTTGGGCGGCTCCCATGGTGCGTGATGGTGAAAAGCCGAGACGTGTAGAGGCGACTTGCTGGAGGGTGGAGGTAGTGAAGGGGGCGCGGGGCAGGCGAGCGGCCTCACTTTCGGTGATGTCGCGAACAATCCAAGGGTGGGTTTCGCCAAGGTGCTTGATGCGCTCGGCTTCGGATCGCTCTTTAGGTTCTTCGGCACAGATGAGGGTCAGTGGTGTTTTGCCTTTAGTAGTGGTTTCAGCCGTGAGTACAAAGTAACCTTCGGGGACAAATTCACGAATCTGGCGCTCGCGCTCCATGACGATGCGTAGCGCCGGTGACTGTACGCGGCCGGCGGAGAGGCCATAGCGAACTTTCTTCCAAATCAGTCCGGAGAGGTCGTAGCCAACCAGACGGTCGAGGACGCGACGGGCTTCTTGGGCTTCCTTGAGGTGCTCGTCAATGGCGCGGGGATGGGCAATGGCTTCTTGAACCGCTCCTTCGGTGATTTCGTGAAAGACGACGCGCTTGAGGTTTTTGTTGGCGTCTTTAATAAGTTCGGCTACGTGCCAAGCAATGGCTTCTCCTTCACGGTCGGGGTCGGACGCGAGCAGTACCTGGTCGGCACTCTTGGCGGCGGCACGCAAGCCGGCGATGACTTTTTCTTTGCCGGGCGAGATGATGTATTTCGGTACAAAACCGCCCTCGATGTCGACGGCGTCGGTGTTGCTCTTGGGGAGGTCACGGACGTGACCGATTGATGAAAGCACCTTGTAGCCAGGGCCAAGGTATTTTTCAATGGTTTTTGCCTTGGCGGGTGACTCTACGATCACTAGCGTGTTGGTTTTGGTAGCCATGAGTGCCGTAACAAATACTATTGGTCTAGACGTCTGTCAAATCAAACAGCGGAATAACCGCTATTCATATAGTAATTAGTGCACCACTCGATAGGTATCGAGTTCGGCGTGAATAAGCCCCTTCAGTTCCATCATCATAAGGAGGGTAGTGGCTTCGGCGGTAGGGAGTTCGAGGCTCCGGAGCAGGGTGTCGCGGTCGAGGGGTTCGCGGAGGAGTTCGAGTACCTTGGCTTCGGTGGGTGAGAGGTCGAGGCGGAGCGTGGTGGGTGTACCAGCCTCGGGGGTGATGCCGAGGGCGTAGAGAATATCCTCAGCACTCGTGATGGGTGTGGCGCCTAGCTTAAGGAACTGGTGGGTACCATGGGAGTTAGTAGCAAAAATGTTTCCGGGTACGACCAGGAGTTCACGGTTGTAGTCGACGGCCATCCGAGCGGTGATAAGGGTGCCTGATTTTTCACTGGCTTCGATAAGAAGGGTGGCGCTACAGAGTCCGGCCATAATGCGGTTGCGCTGGGGGAAGGTCCACTGTGCGGCGGGTGTTGTTGGTGATAGCTCGGAGAGAAGGCCACCACCACGTTCGAGGATCTTACGAGCGAGTGGTCGGTGGCGAGCAGGGTAGAGGACGGAGGGGTCGAGACCACTCCCAGGAACGGCGAGGGTATAGAGGCCGTTTGCGAGCGCTGCTTCGTGGGCGAGGCCATCGATGCCAAGGGCGAGACCAGAGACAATACCGATGGGGTAGCCGCGCAGGCCTGCGATGAGGTGCTCGACTGCCTGTTTGCCGTAACTCGTAAAATTACGGGAACCGACGACGCAGAGGAGAGTGAGGTCGGGGGCGGGGAGTGTGCCCTGTACCCACAGCTCCTTCGGTGGTTGGGGGATTTCGCGAAGCGCAGCAAAGGCGGGCGGGAAGTCGGTCGGCGAGAGTCTCGTGGGAGCCTCAAAGTCCATAGCAAAATTGTAGCACCTTAGTTTTTGTTCCTAGGGTAACCCTTGGAACATGACAGCCCGACGGGTGTCCCAGATGGTTTTTGTAGATATTGACAAAATGATATAAACGTGTATAATACTATTTGAGTGGATGGCGGGTCTGGCCGCATCATCCCTTTGGCTGTCTGCAGCAGTCACGACAAGTCCTGTTGGAGCAGAACGGCAAGACCGCACGGTCGGGTAAACCGTTACTTGCAGCAGGCACGCGTACCCTGTAAGAGGGGTTGGGTCCCCCCTTCGGCCGTCCAGAAGTTTGGTCGATGATTGCGCAAAAATATGAGGGAGTTGCGCCCCTTATCGTTGAAGCCGGTTCGACCGGTAGGCCAGGAAGGGAATAGTGCGCGGCGCACCCCCCTCCTGGCTTCTTTCGTGTATAATCGTCTCTATACTTTTTAATATACTGAGACATGCTCGATATTAAGTTCATCAGGGAGAATGCTGATCTCGTTAAAGAGGCGGCGCGGAAGAAGAAAATCACCGTTGATATCAATCGACTGCTTGCGGTCGACGATGAGCGCCGCGCGCTTATGGGTGCGATAGAAGGCAAGAAGGCCGAGCAAAATAAGGTCTCCGAAGAAATCTCGCAGGCCGACAGCACGCGGCGTGAGTCGCTCATTTCCTCCATGCAAACCCTTAAGGCTGAGATTGTTGCTGACGAGGAGAAACTAAAGCCCGTCACGTCCGAGTGGCAGGCGCTTATGCTCCAGGTTCCCAACATTCCTGATATGTCGGTACCAGATGGAGAGAGTGATGCGGATAATGTGGAGGTGAAGCAATGGGGTGAGCAGACGCAGTTTGCTTTTACTCCCCAGAGCCACACCGACCTCATGGTCAAGCACGGTATGGTGGACTTTGAGCGTGGTACCAAGGTCCACGGCTTTCGTGGCTACTACCTGATGGGTGATGGTGCGCGCCTCTCGTGGGCCATTTGGAATTATGCCAATGACTTTTTCCTCGCCAAGGGTTTTGAACCACTCCTGGTACCGTCAATTGTGCGCAAGAGTAATCTCTACGGCACCGGCCACTTACCGAATGATGCTGAAGATGTCTATCGTACGCAGGACGATGACTATTTGATCGGTACCAGTGAGGTGTCGACCATGGGCCTCTACTCTGACGAAGTCCTCGATGGTGCGCAGTTTCCGATTAAGTTTCTCGCGTTCTCTCCCTGCTACCGTCGCGAGGCTGGTAGTCACGGCAAAGATGTGAAGGGGCTTATCCGCGTGCACGAATTCTTTAAGGTGGAGCAGGTGGTCCTCTGCGAAGCATCGCATGCTGAGAGTGTGCGCCTCCATGAGTGGATCAACCGTAATACCGAGGAGTTTATTGAGTCGCTCGGTATTCCATACCGCACGGTGCTCAACTGTGGAGCTGACATTGGTCAGGGACAGGTAAAGAAGTACGACATCGAACTCTGGGTTCCGGGTGAGGGGAAGTACCGCGAAATCAGTTCGGCTTCATACTTCCATGACTTCCAGACCCGCCGCTTTAATATTCGTTACCGCGACACTGAGGGCAAGATGCGCTACGCGCACTCACTCAACTGTACGGCGATTCCGACGCCACGCATTCTGGTCTCCCTGGTCGAGAACTTCCAGCAGGCCGATGGTACAGTACAGGTACCTGAGGTGCTCCAGAAGTACTTTGGCAAGGCAGTGATTGGATAACCCTATGAACCAAAATCGCTTCGTTGAAGCGCTCGGTTGGCTAGGGGTTAGTTGCATTGTCTCCGCGTATGCGCTCACGACGACGGGTGTTATTAGTAACGGGTTGCTGTATCAGTCTTTAAATCTGATTGGCGCTATCGGTATCATAGTCAGCTCACTTGATAATAAAAACTATCAGCCCATCGTTCTTAACTTAATTTGGGCTGTAATCGCAGTAATCGGTATAGTAAGCCTTTGGTTTTAACGTGGTACCATGACGTACGATGGATAAACCGCTCCCAAAGAAAAACCTCGGCCCGCTTACTAAGCCTGCGCCCAAGCGCTTCAATCTCTCGGCGGAGACGAAGGTGTTGCTCCGTCAGATTGCCATCGGAATGGGGGTGGTCTTCTTGGTGTTACTCATTATTACGGGTGTCTACAACCTTACTCGTTTGCCATCGCTCACCATCTCTACCGTTACTGCGGTGGGTGGTGAGACGATTGATGCGGCAGAGGTACGGGCGATTGCTGAAGAAAAACTCTCCGGCACCTACGGCAAGATAATCCCTCGTCGGTTTTTCCTTTTCTACCCGCAAAAGACAATTATTGAGGCAGTTGAAGAAGTTGACCGTATTCGTGATGTTGTAGTACTGCGTACCGCTCTCACTGAGCTTTCAATCAGTTACGGAGAGCACTTACCGTTTGCGCTGTGGTGTGCGCCTGGTCCAGCTGAGGCATGCTATTTCGTTAACGAGCGTGGTCTAGCGTTTGCACCCGCACCCAATCTCACTGGCGGAAGTTTTGTGCGCTACCATACATCCGAAATGCCAGAAGAAGGTAAATCTGTTTTGTTATTTGATGATTTTTGGAATACAGTCTCGATGACTGAATTGTTGACGAATCAGGGTTTGTTTGTGCAGACGGTTGAGGTTGATGCGGTTGGAGATGTCTATTACACATTGACCACTGGCGGTGAGTTGCGTGCCGCCCTTAGTGACTCGGCGCTGGAAGTGTCAGACAACTTGCGCGCCATCCTGCAGGCAGAAGAGTTTTCGGCTTTGGCTGATGGTAATTTCCACTACATTGACCTGCGCTTTGGAAATAAAGTATACGTAAGTGAACAAGATGTTTCGTTGGCAGTGGCATCCAGTACCGCCAGTACGAGCGACGCGGTAGCAACTGCGTCAGGCCTCATTGGTGGTAACGGGGAAGACGACGAGCAGACGTTGGCGACCTCGACCGACTGATTATTATTTGTAAATAAAGAATGCCGCCCTGTAGTGCCGGGGCGGCGCGGCGGTTGGCCTCAGAATATCCTCCTGATTCTCCGGAGGCCGGTGCGAAAGGTGGCTCGGGCCCGCTTGATATCGTGGGCAATGCCCTGTACTTGCGGCGTCATCGACCTGAGCCCTGAACGCAACTCGTCGATGAGTCGTATTCCCTTGTAGAGGAATATGCAGGCCAGGGTGCCGCCGGTGCTGTACAGAATGAGGTTCACGATATTGAACATCGCGTAGGAGGCCAGGTTGATGGCCGTAAAGATGTCAACCAGCATCACTGGTACCCCTTATTCCAAAGGTTTGGTGGCTGTATTGAATTTGACACAAATAATGTACCTTGTCAAAACAAGGTCTTTTCCTGTACAGTGCTGCCATGAATTTTTGGGAAACTTTGCCAAAACCATTTCTCACCGTCGCCCCAATGGCGGATGTAACTGATGCGCCGTTTCGGCGGTTGATTGCCAAGTACAGTGCGCATACCCGCAGTGACGGCACCACCGGAGGGCCTGATGTGATGTGGACCGAGTTTGTCTCAGCCGACGGCCTCGTGCGAGCTACGGAGGAGGGGAAGAAGAAGCTCATGGCCGACCTCATCTATGGTGAGGAGGAGCGACCAATCGTAGCGCAGCTCTTTAGCAGTGACCCAGGACATATGGAATACGCCGCGGCGTTGTGTCGCGAACTCGGTTTTGACGGCGTTGATATCAATATGGGTTGTCCGGATCGCAGCATCGAACGCCAGGGGTGTGGCTCGGCGATGATCAAGACACCCGCAGTAGCAACGGCGATTATTACGGCCGCCAAGCGGGGTGCAAAGACGGGTGCGCCAGACGGTATCCCCGTATCAGTCAAAACCCGATTGGGCTACAGCAGGGACGAACTCGAAACCTGGATACCACACCTCCTTGCCAGTGAGCCGGCAGCACTCACGCTTCATGCGCGTACCCGCAAGGACCTTAGCAAGGTACCAGCACGCTGGGAGCGAGTGGCGGCAGCAGTGGCGTTGCGTAACGAGCTTGGTGTGCAGACACGCATCATCGGAAATGGTGACGTGCTTTCGCGCGAGGATGGTCTTGCGAAGATTGCAAAGAGCGGGGCTGATGGGGCGATGGTGGGGCGAGCGCTGTTTGGTAATCCATGGTTTTTTCATCCGACGCGGCGGTTGCCGCTGCGCCTCACGGCACTTCCTACTCATGGGGTCAACCGCGATACCATCATCGAGCATGATGTTAGTGCCGATGGGGTGGAGTACATCACTTTGCCGGAGCGTTTGGCTGTCCTGGTTGAACATACCAACCTCTTTCATGAACTCCTGCCCTTTAAAAATTTTGCCGTCATGAAGAAGCACTACAAAGCCTACGTGGGCGGCTTTCCTGGTGCGGCAGACCTGCGCGCCAAGCTGATGGCTGAAGAAACCCCAGCTGGTGTAGCGGCGGTTGTCCACGCTTTCCTTTCTGAGCACTACGCCTAGGGAGAAGGGCGTTGTACACTAGAAGAGATGAACGAAGTGCTACATGCCAATATTTTCTTTTTTATTGCCAGTGTGGCAACGGTCGTTTTTTGTCTGTTTGTCTGTTTTATCCTCTACCACGTGTACAAGATTGCACGGAGTGTACGGCGAATTGTAGAGCGAATAGAAGCGGGGAGTGAATTGATTGCTGAAGATGTGGCGTTTGTCCGTAACTTTATGAAAGGCGGACTGGCACGCATTATCGGCATCTTTGCTCCTGCGCCACGTAGTCGCTCGCGTCGGAGTCGTAAAGAGTCAGATGAAGCCGATACAGATGAGGATGATGAACGCTAATCACCAATAACGAATTCCCTCTAAGAAAACATATGGCAACCCCAAAGAAACCAGCTGCTCCAGTCAGTAAGAAAAGTACGAAAATCAGTAATGGTGCAAAGGTGGGTGTGGGAGCGAGTCTTACAGCCGCTGCGGTCGCTGCCGCCGGTGCTTACTTCCTCTATGGAAGTAAGAACGCTGCTAAGAATCGCAAGAAGGTATCAGATTGGGTAGAAGATGCCAAGAAGGAGGTAGTAAAGGGTCTTGAAAAGGCCAAGACCATGAGTGAAGCTGAATACAAGGAATTGGTTGAGAAGGTAAGCAAAGCCCGCGGCGAACTATCAAAGATTTCTAAGGCCGACCTCGTGAAGTTTCAAAAGGAAATGAAGGATGGTTGGAAGGTGATCGCTAAGAATGCTGCTGGTGCCGTAGCTGCTGCCAAAAAGGCAATGCCTGCAGCACCAGTAAAGAAGGCACCGGCCAAGGCTCCTGTTAAAGCTAAGGTACCGGTAGCAACAAAGAAGTCAGTCGCTCCTAAGGCTACAAAATCTGCTCCCAAGCCAGCTCCCAAGAAGTCAGCGAAGAAGTAACTTGCTCTATTCCTGCACACAACTCCCCGTCACAGAGCGGGGAGTTGTTGGTACTATTAGGTCGCATGGTTACGCGCGTAGTGGTGTGGTTTTTGGTAGGCAAGGTGTCACTGATAGCACTGTTGTGTATTGCTGGTGTGCTTTATGTTGTAGCGGCATCGGTACCGCACTACGCGCCGGCACCGGGACACATTCCGACCTATCACTTTGACGCAGGTGCACCGGTACTGCCATCAGTTCGTTCGTTTGCGGTTTTTGATGTGACGACAGGTGCCGTTTTGGCGGCACAAGACGCTGATACACCGTATCCAGTAGCGTCGGTAACCAAACTACCAGCAGCAGCTGTCGCGGAGGTGGTGGTGCCGCTCGAGGCAACGACGACCCTTACCTGGGATGATGTGGCGGCGGAGGGTCGGGCAGGAAAGCTTGAGGCGGGGCAGGAGTACACCTATCGTGAACTCTTGTTTCCTCTCCTCCTCGAGTCGAGTAACGATGCGGCGGCGGTCATTGAGCGTTCGTATCGTGAGCAGGTAGTGGCCGCAATGAATGAAATAGCCACTGCGTATGGTGCGTCATCGACTCGCTTTGTCGACGCCTCGGGTCTATCGGATCAAAACGTTGCCTCAGCTCGTGATGTGGCACTCATTACCACGAGACTGTATGCCGCCCATCCGTATATTTTTGATATCACGACACTCTCGCAGTACATCAGTCATGAGACCGGCTGGATTAATAATAATCCGGTCGTGCATGAGGAAGGGTACCTCGGCGGCAAGCACGGCTATACTGAGGCGGCTGGACGCACCATCGTTGCTCTGTTTGATGAGCCATTTACTGCCGGGCGTCGACAGGTGGGGTATGTAGTTCTCGGGAGCAGTAACTTAGCTGCAGATGTAGCTACCTTGCGCGAATTTGTACGTTCGTCGGTCCGTTTTGAATAATCTGGTATACTGTCCGCCATGACCGAACACGCTTCACTGTACCGTAAGTACCGACCTCAAAACTTTGCTGAAGTTCGCGACCAAGACCATATCATTCGAGTGCTCGAAGGGGCGCTCAAGAAAGGAGAAATACCGCACGCGCTCTTATTCTGTGGAACGCGCGGGACAGGCAAGACGACGACCGCTCGTCTCTTTGCTCGAGCGCTCGAAACCAGTGACCTCGATCTCTACGAAATAGATGCCGCCAGCAATCGTGGTATTGACGATGTGCGTGAACTTCGTGAAGCCGTCCATACGGTACCGTACGAATCAAAGTACAAGGTGTACATCATCGACGAGGTACATATGCTAACCAAGGAAGCATTCAATGCGCTCCTAAAAACACTCGAAGAGCCGCCAGCACACGTGGTTTTTATTCTCGCTACCACTGAGGAAGATAAACTCCTCGATACCATCAAGTCGCGCTGCCAAGTCTTTCGTTTTCAGAGCCCAAGCCGGGCTGTACTGGCTGAGGCGGTGACTGATGTGGCTCGTAAAGAAGGCTTTGCACTCGCTCCTGATGCTGCTGACCTGATTGCGATTGCCGCCGATGGTTCCTTTCGTGATGCGCTCGGGATTACCCAGAAAGTGATTCTGGCATCAGGCGACCAGATTGGCAGTGCTGATGAGGTGGCGACAATCATTGGTGCGCCGCGGGTAGCACTCCTGACCCGTCTCCTTGTCGCACTGGATGAGCGTAATACACCAGAGGCACTGGCGGTCATTGCTGACGCCACTGCGGCCCATGTTGATATGGGGATGTTTGTCCGCCTCTTTCTCGAGCAGTTGCGCGCGGTCTTGCTGTTGCGGCATGTACCAGCGGAGGAGGCGGCCATTCTCGCTACTTTTGGTGAAGTGGCCCGTACGACTATTGCCACTATCGCTAAGCGCGGTGCAGCCTCGCCACTAAACTCCCACTTGCTCTTGCGTTTCCTCACTGCTGCCGAGCAGCTAGCGCGCTCACCACTGCCGGCACTTCCACTAGAGATTGCTATTATCGAGGTAACTACTAAAGAGGCAAAGTAGTATGGCGTCACACCAATACGTATACATCGCTCGGCATGGCGAAACGGATGCGAATGTGTTGCGTGCGGTTCAGGGTCTTGATGATCCACTCACCGAGCGGGGTCATCGTCAGGCTGCTCGACTTGCGCAACGAGCGCAAAATCTTGAATTTGAACACCTCATTGCCAGTGATGCAGCGCGTGCACATGATACAGCCAAAGCGATAGCTGTGGTGACAGGAAAGACGGTGGTTCTCGATGCCTGTTTGCGCGAGGTGCGGCGCCCCTCTTCGCTTATTGGTGTGCCGTGGACCGATGAGCGCTACCTTGCCTTCCGAGCGGAGGAGAGTGCTAACCAGACTAATCCTGATTGGCGCTACGAGGACGGTGAGAACTTTGCTGATATACGTGATCGGGCGCTTGCGACGCTCAGCCTATTCGAATCGTATGAATCGTTGCCCCTGTTTGTGGTGTCGCACGGACTCTTTATGCGCGCGGTGGCAGCTACGGTGCTCTTAGAGCTACAGCTGACTCGCGAAGCCTGGTGGTCGATGCACCGCGCGCTTCCTGTACACAACACCGGCATCACGGTATTACGGCGGGATATTGAGAACGCTCACTGGGTGCTGCTGTCTTGGAATGATCACTCACACTTTGCTGATGATTAATTACTATGGAAGTACTTTTGATTCGACATGGCCAAACTGATGGCAACCGAGCCTGGCGCCATCAGCACCCCAATACCAAGTTAAATGAGGTAGGGAAGGAGCAGGTTGCTCGTCTGGCTGCTGCGGTCGTTGACTTTGCACCTACACATCTCGTAACAAGTACGAACCTGCGGGCCGTTGAGACTGCTCGGGTGCTTGCTGAAGCAACGGGACTGACACCGGCGACGAGTGATCTCTTTGAAGAACTCCGTCGCCCCACTGTACTCACGGGCCATCGTTTCATTGGTCTGACGACTCTTCGCTATCTCGTTACGTGGTTTTACGGCAAAAAGCACGCCGATGGCGAGAGTTATCCTGAATTCATCAAGCGCCTCCTCGATGCTCGAACATACTTGGAGTCACTTCCTGCCGATGCCCGGGTGGTCGTGGTCTCGCATTCAGTGTTCATTAACCTTTTTATCGAGCATCGCTGCCGACCAAAAGCGATCCCGCTCGCACGCGCCCTCTTTCGTTTTTTGCGCATCATGCGCCACAAGAACACGGGTATTACTCATCTTCGCTTTACCCCTACGGGCGCCAAGGGTACCTGCGAATGGACATTGCTTACCGAAGGGAAGGGTACACACCTGCGCTCGTAGGTGGGTATGTACCTGTTGGCGAATGCCCTTGAATCTTCCTGATTTTCTGGCACTATAGTGCCACCAGAAGTGGGGGGGAAGGAAAGCGTCGATGTGAGTCTGAACCTTGCCGGTTCGTCTAATGGTAGGACTCTGGTTTCTGGTACCAGCTATTGGGGTTCGAGTCCCTGACCGGCAGCACGAGAGTTAAAAGCGCCTTTGTGCGCTTTTTCTCGTGCTGCCGGTAGTGAGTGACTCAATGTCACTCATGTCAGGGACTCGAAGCCTGATTGAGCATAGTTTGGGAGCGAAGCGAACCAAACTATCCAATCAGGGTACTGAAACTGTAAGTTTCGAGTCCCTGACCGGCAGCACAATTTCATCTTTATCCCAAAATTGGGAAACAGTGGCAGTTTGTAAAGGTTTTTTCGGTTCGAGGATTTTTCGAGAGACTTTGAATGATTCTTGGTACTTTCGAACTGGCTCCTTGAGCGTGTAATCAACCTTTCGATCGATGATGCTAATACCATCAAACAAAAGTGAGAGTAACTCACGCTTTTCTTCGTTGGTTCGGTGCTTGCTGTTAAAAATATCCTTTGCTCGTACTGCGAGGTCAAGAATGTTTATGTACAACTCAAAATATTGCGACTCTGCGCTTTTGAGTTTAGTAATCTGATCCTGAATACCTTTTTGTTCAAGGGTAAGTTCGTCATACTTTCTTTGCCAAAAATCAGTTGTTATGAGTCCTGATATCTTATCGTCGTAGATACGTTCAATCTTTCCCTGTATCGACATGTAGTGGGTATTCAAAGCATTAAGGGTATTTTCCTTGTATTGTGCTTCTTCACGATGATTTTCTTTGATTCGACTACGAATCTCCTCGATGTCACTTTCTGGCATCTCAGTAAACATACCAAACACATCTGTCAGCTTTGTTTTTAATGAATCTTCACGCAATCCTCCTTTCTGGTTACAACCATCTTTATGGTGCTTGCAGTAGCAGTACACGTGACCTTTCTGCTTCTCTGAAGAATATGTACCACCACATTGTTTGCAGTAGATCATCTTCTCAAATAAGTGACTGTGTTTTACCAGTGCCGATGCCTTTCCCTTAGTTCGGACATAGGTGATTTGATCGAATAGGTCCTTGGTGATTAAGGGCTCGTGGCTACCTTTATAGAGAGTGCCGTTATACATAAATGAGCCGTAGTAGAACGGGTCTTTGAGAATCTGTTCAATCTTGCTTTTGGTTAGTTTACGACCAGTCCGGGATCGTAAACCGCTATCGTATGACCAGCTCTGAAGTTTTTTCATCGAGAATGATCCTGAAGCATAGTTTTCAAACAACTTCCTCATGATAGGTGCTTTGTCTTGGTCAATCACAAAGACTTTTCGTCCTTGTTGTCCAACACAAAGGTACCCATACTTGTTTGAACCGTGATACAGTCCCTGCCTAACTTTCTCTTGATTGCCTTTTGTCACTTCTTCCGAAAGGTTTTGAGCATAAAATCGAGCAATTGACACCTTCATATTCCAGACAAAGTTCTCGTGTGCTTTTGCTGCTTGGCTTGCTATGAAGTTTTCTTTGATAAAGTGGATGCGGTTTTCCGGGTGTTCTCTGACCCAATCATCAGCAAATCCAGCATCTTTTTGATTACGTGTGAGTCGGTCAATTTTCTCGACAAAAATGTTTCTGACATTATTTGCTCTGCAATATTCAAAGGTTTTGAAGAACATCTTGCGTTCAAATCCTTTTGAAGCGGATTCAGAAATGCGAATCAGTTCATTAATCTGAAAACCGTTATTAAAGGCATAATCCTCCATCAGTCTTTGTTGCGAGTCGAGAGAAAATCCTTGCTCTTGTTCTTTTGATGACACTCGGCAGTAGCCGACAGCCCTTGTGTTATCTTCGGTTAAAGTTTTGCGTCCCATGTTGTTGTGATTATAACTTACTAATAGCGGGTACAGCCGGAGCCTTCCCCTTGAATCGTTGGGGTGAATGAGGATGAGGGGTGGTCTGGGAAGAGCCCCAAATATGTAGCAAAAACTGTCGAGTACACAATGCATTGCCCCTTCAGACGCTCCTAGAGATTAAATCTCGTTACAATTTTCGGGTGCGTCCTATTCCAATACGTTCATACCCAGAGACTATGCGATGCAGATTCAACGACTGGGTGGCGGCTCCGAGGTACCATTTTCCCAGTTTTCGCATCTACACCTCATTCGCCCCTTATTTATTTGCTCGTGCACGTATGTAGTAGTGCACAAGTTTTGATAGTGATTATTTATCCTCTGTTCACTAAAAAGAGTTTCGTTCCTGCGATATGTTGGCAAGAGATAGTTCTTTCAATTTGTCCTCGTGATCAAAACGAGCAAGTAGATCAAAAAACTTAACGATTGAGTCGTCGATTTTTTGAGTGTCCTGTGGTTTTGTGTCGAGTTCATTCATAAAAGAAAAAACCTGTTCTGCCACCAGAGCGCTGGACGCTTGCTCTCTAGTTGCAGAACAGGTTTGGCGTCCAAGCCGAGATAAAGAAAAACCTTATCTCTAGTCAGATGATAAGGTTCAACAAAAAACTGCGGTTCGCTTCAAAAAAGGTAAAAGAAAACGCCTCGGACACTTGCGTGCCCGAGGCGGGAGTCCCATGCGAGATGGGGTTGGTCAGTTCTTGTGCAGAACTTCGTTCAGAACGACCTTGTTCGGCTTGTCGAGGACTTCGACATGACCATTCGTGCCATTCCGGCGGAAGGTCAGTCCGTCCATCCCAGACAGTTCACGGGCTTTCCGAACCACTAGGGTGTAGAGAACTTCCATGCCGGCAGTCACGTAGAGCCCAGCCTCAATGACGCAGAGATCGCCGAGCGAGATGCCCGTGCCACCATTTGCGCCAATGAGACACCCACGGCCGATCGTGATCTTCTCCTTGCCACCGCCAGACAGAGTGCCCATGATGGACGCCCCGCCTCCGATGTCGGACTGGTCGCCAACCACGACACCTGCCGAGATGCGACCTTCGACCATCGAAGCACCCAAGGTTCCTGCGTTGAAGTTGCAGAAGCCTTCGTGCATGACAGTCGTGCCTTCGCCGAGGTAGGCACCGAGACGCACACGGGAAGCATCAGCGATGCGAACCCCCGACGGAATGACGTAGTCCACCATCCGGGGGAACTTGTCGACACCGTTCACGTGGATCGGATGACGACGCATCATGGCATCGAGGCGACGCTTCGACAAATCAGCCGGAGCGACCGGTCCCTCGTTGGTCCATACGTTGTTCGGGAGTTTCCCGAAGATGCCGTTGAGATTGATCCCGTTGGGCTTGACCAGACGATGACTGAGCAGGTGGAGGCGCAGATAGGCGTCGGAGACGGTCTGTGGACCTTCGTCATGTTCCGGCTGGTCGATGAACGAAACGACGATCATCTTGCCGGAGCCATGTTTCTGCTCGAATCCTTTCCGGGCCTCGAAGACAGCCTTGATGGCGTCGATGTTGCCATGCCGTTTGCCGTCGCCCTCGAACGGTGCGAAATAGCCAAGGATCTCATCACGCTGGTCACTGCTCACCAGATAGGTCTGCGTGCCGGCCAAATGACCGACGACCTTGGCGAGCACTGCGGCGCTACCGAGATTGCTCATGTAGTTCGGAAACGGAAAGAAGGTATCGAGAATGTCGCCGGCTTCACTCGTATGAGCAATGCCGATGCCGAAAGCCATCGGTGCTCGATAGCCTTCTTGTTTCCCGAATCCTTCCACGAAATTGCGGAAATCATCCGCAGTCTTGATGTCACTTCCCATTTTTTCCTCCACGGGTTGCGATGGTTGATGAAATGGCTAAGAACAGCCGTGGCAACATTACAATAAAAACAGGGAGAAGTCTAGACTAAAGTTCAATGCTGACAAGGTGCCTGTACTCAGCATAATTGCGCCTGAGTGCCCGATACGCTTTCTCATCGTTAAGTAGTTCACGAAAATGAAACTTGATTTCCTGAGCAAAGAACTCTTCATACGCATCAATAAGGTCAGGCACTTTCACTTTCAAAAACTGGTCTCTCTTTACCTCATCTTCCATCAAGTACTCGTCCCTATTCGTAGACATATCGTTGAATATTCGGAAACAAAGTATTTTGATCACAGGGTCTCGAGGTGGACGTTCCTGTGACTTAAACTCTTCAATCATGCCAGCAACTAAACTGGTGAGATACGTTTGCATCGCACTTGAGCGTTTTTTGGTTGCCCCGAGCAATATTCGTGCCTGTTGTTGGATGTAATCACGATCAGATTTGGTGTAGGTGGTTCGTGAGAGTTCTACTGGTCGTTTGATAATCAGATCGAGAACGTGAGGGTTAGGAATGATTGAATCGAGTGGTCGGTTTTGATACAAAACTAAGTACTCAAAAAATGGATAAAAGTTGTATGAAAGTTTGAGTGGTAACAGAAAAGACTGGTACACGACTTTCTCAAGTTTTTTGGCAATGTTCGGGTATTCAGCCAGATATGAGGAGTTGACCCCAACGTAGAGGCGTTTTGGGACAAATATGGCACCTTGTGACCGCCTATCTGATGAGGGTTTCAGAAATGGAGAGATTCCTAGATCCTTTTGGATGTCTTTTGCTCCCCGTTCCAGCTTCTGTCGTAGGGGGTCGTGTGCCCACAAAGTTTCAATAGTCCAATTGTCCATCCAGTACCGATCAAGTCGGTCGATAGGCTTCACTTTATCGTTTTCGAGAAAATGCACTCGGTCGAGAATAGTAAAACTTGGTTTGTGAGGGCGCCCAGCCATACCTCATTTTAGCAGAAAATGGATGTAAGGGTTCCCATTTAATAATGGGAAATAAATGGGAATGGTTTTCCCTGTTAATACAGGGAAATAACAGGGAATCTGGTTTTCACTTTACGCTGTTAATACAGCGTAAAAACACCGTAGCAGATTCGGGGGTCTAGCGTTAAATAACGTTACGATAACGATTTTCAAAATTGGTCTCTAGCATTTAATAATGCGGAATAAATGCGGCGGATGTTTTTGCTCTATAGCTGTTAATACAGGTAAAAAACAGCTAC
>JACCDR010098458.1_pt1 | contig 17223 bp, 18 predicted proteins | sample 7446431 | NCBI WGS metagenome assembly JACCDR01 (sample SAMN15323443, study PRJNA562643) | freshwater metagenome | isolation source: river surface water | place: USA:Blue River Watershed | collected 2017-08-17
GGTCACTGGCAAAGCCTGTGGGCCGAGTCCATCGAGGGCGTTGTGCGCGTGCAGCAAGACAACTGGATTTCTCCTACCCGCCAAGCGTGGGTGGGGCGCATTGCTAAAACCATACTTGCCCAAGATGGCCCCGTGGTGCTGGCGGCTCACAGCTTGGGCTGCATTGCATCGACCCACTTGCCACCCGACGCCGTGGCGCGCATTCAAGGTGCTTTGTTGGTCGCCCCTGCTGACCCTGAACGTCGTGCGCCTTTGGTGGACTTTGCCCCTGTGCCTTCCCAAATCTTGCCCTACCGCAGTGTGGTGGTGGCCAGCAGCAACGACCCGTATTGCCCTGTGCGCACCGCTGGAGCTTATGCGCGGTCATGGGGGAGTGAGTTTGTGCGTTTGCAAAACGCAGGACACATCAACATTGACTCTGGTTTTGGTGCATGGCCTTTGGGGCTGGCACTGTTGCAATCTTTGGTGGAAACGCCTTTGGTGTTGAAAGCCTCGACACCCACAATTTCTTCTCATTCTTTGGAGTTTCAAACGGTATGAAAAAGTTTCTACACACCACCTTGGCCGCCACCCTCTTGGCGATTAGCTCTTTGGCTTCTGCGCAAACTTTGCTGAACGTGTCGTATGACGTGGCCCGCGAGTTTTACAAAGACTACAACCAAGCCTTTGTGGCCCACTACAAAAAGACCACAGGCAAAGACATCAAGATTGACCAAGCCCACGGTGGCTCAAGCGCACAAGCGCGAGCAGTGAATGACGGCTTAGAAGCCGATGTGGTGACCATGAACACCACCACCGACATTGAGTTCTTGGCCAGCACAGGCGTGGTGGCCAAAGATTGGGCGAAGAAGTTTCCCAACAACGCATCGCCCACCACGTCGACCATGTTGTTCCTCACACGCAATGGCAACCCCAAGGGCATCAAGGATTGGGACGACCTGACCAAGCCTGGTGTGCAAGTCATCATCGTCAACCCCAAAACCGGTGGCAATGGCCGCATGGCGTATTTGGCCGCTTGGTCGTATGCCCGTAAAAAGGGCATGAACGATGCAGGCGCTGCTGAGTTTGTGGCCAAGATTTTCAAGAACGTGCCCGTGCTCGCCAAAGGCGGCCGTGATGCCACCACCATCTTCTTGCAACGCAACATCGGCGATGTGCTGGTGACGTTTGAATCAGAAGTGGTGTCAGTGGACCGTGAATTTGGCGAAGGCAAGGTCGATGCCGTGCACCCATCCGTCAGCATCATTGCTGAGAACCCAGTGGCGGTGGTGGAACGCACTGTGAACAAAAAGGGCACAGGCGAATTGGCTAAGGCTTACTTGAACTACTTGTACTCTGACGAGGCACAAGAAATTGCGGCCAAGCACGCCTTGCGCCCACGTTCACCCGCATTGCTGAAGAAATATGCAGCCACCTTCAAGCCTGTTCAGTTGGTGCCTGTGAGCGAGTATTTCGGCTCACTCAGCGAAGCACAAAAAGTCCACTTCAATGACGGTGGTCAGTTCGACAAGATTTACACGGTGAAGTAATTTTTCATGGCATTGTTTTCTCTGGCGCGCAGCCACAAGGCTGCGCGTGTGCTTCCCGGTTTCAACATCACGCTAGGCTTCACGCTCACATACCTGAGCTTGATTGTGTTGATACCCCTCTCGGCCTTGGTGTTCAAAACCTTCACGCTCACGTGGGACCAGTTTTATGAGGCTGTCACAGGCCCTCGCGTGATGGCGTCATATCGCCTCACGTTTGGTGCGTCGCTGATTGCTGCTTTGGTCAACGTGGTGTTTGGTTTGCTCGTGGCTTGGGTGCTGGTGCGTTACAACTTCTTCGGCAAGAAGGTGGTGGATGCGTTGGTGGACTTGCCTTTTGCATTGCCCACCGCTGTGGCCGGTATCTCGCTTACCGCCTTGTTGGCGGGTAATGGTTGGGTGGGGCAGTACCTCGAACCCATGGGCATTCAGCTGGCCTTCAACCCCAACGGTGTGGTGATTGCACTCATCTTCATTGGCTTGCCTTTTGTGGTGCGCACCGTGCAGCCCGTGTTGGAAGACGCAGAAAAAGAACTCGAAGAAGCGGCCACTTGTTTGGGCGCCACACGCTGGCAAACGTTTAGCCGCGTGATTTTCCCCAGCATCGCACCCGCGTTGCTCACTGGTTTTGCCATGGCGTTTGCGCGTGCGATTGGCGAATATGGCTCGGTGATTTTCATTGCGGGCAACATGCCCATGGTGTCTGAAATCACACCGCTCATCATCATTGGTAAGTTAGAGCAATACGACTACGCCGGTGCTACGGCCGTGGCGGTGGTGATGTTGGTCATCTCATTTGTACTGTTGTTGGTCATCAATGCCTTGCAAGCGTGGCAGCGCCGTCATTCTGGAGCCCCAGCATGAGCACCACCATGAATCCCTCACAGCGACGGGCTCAAGCGGGTACGACAGAACCCGCATGGGTGCGCTACAGCCTGATTGGCTTGGCGCTCACCTTCATGTTTTTCTTTTTGGTCTTGCCGTTGGCTGCGGTGTTCACCGAAGCCTTGCGCAAAGGTTTGGATGCGTATTGGGTGGCTTTGCAAGAGCCCGATGCGTGGTCGGCCATTTATTTGACCTTCATCACCGCACTCATTGCTGTGCCTTTGAATTTGGTGTTTGGCATTGCCGCTGCGTGGGCCATCGCCAAATACGAATTCACGGGCAAGGCCTTTTTGACCACCTTGGTTGACTTGCCGTTCTCAGTGTCGCCCGTGGTGGCCGGTTTGATTTATGTGTTGATGTTTGGTGCGCAGGGCTGGTTTGGCCCTTGGTTGCAAGCGCATGACATCAAGATTGTGTTTGCCGTGCCTGGCATTGTGTTGGCGACGGTGTTTGTCACGTTCCCCTTCATCGCGCGTGAATTAATTCCACTCATGCAAGCGCAGGGCAATGACGAAGAGCAAGCCGCCATTGTGTTGGGTGCCACAGGTTGGCAAACCTTTTGGTATGTCACCTTGCCTAACATCAAGTGGGGTTTGATTTACGGCGTCATCTTGTGTAACGCCCGTGCCATGGGCGAGTTTGGTGCGGTGTCGGTGGTGTCGGGCCATATCCGTGGACAGACCAACACCATGCCTTTGCATGTGGAAATTTTGTACAACGAATACCAATCGGTGGCGGCATTTGCCGTGGCCTCACTCTTAGCTTTGTTGGCCTTGGTGACGTTGGCGATCAAGTCGGTGGTGGAGTGGCGTCATGCGCGTGAGCTGAAGGCCACGGCTGATTTGCCACCGGAACAACCACACGCATAAATACGAGTAAAGAATCATGAGCATCGAAATCAGAAACATCCACAAACAGTTTGGCGACTTCCAAGCGCTGGGCGATGTGAGCCTAGACATTCACTCTGGCGAGTTGATCGCTTTGTTGGGCCCCTCGGGTTGCGGCAAAACCACGTTGCTGCGCATCATTGCGGGTTTAGAAACGGCAGACGCGGGCACGATTTTGTTCAGCGGTGAAGACACCACGCACGTGCATGTGCGCGAGCGCCAAGTGGGTTTTGTGTTCCAACACTACGCCTTGTTTCGACACATGACTGTGTTTGAAAACGTGGCTTTTGGCTTGCGCGTGAAACCACGCAGCGAACGCCCCAGCGAAGAACAAATCAAGAAGAAAGTGCACGATTTGTTGAGCTTGGTGCAACTCGATTGGTTGGCTGACCGCTATCCCTCACAACTCTCAGGCGGTCAACGTCAACGCATTGCTTTGGCACGTGCTTTGGCGGTAGAGCCCAAAGTGTTGTTGCTCGACGAGCCCTTTGGTGCTTTGGATGCCAAGGTGCGCAAAGAGCTGCGCCGCTGGTTGCGCCGCTTGCACGATGACTTGAATGTGACCACCATCTTTGTGACGCATGACCAAGAAGAGGCCCTCGAAGTGGCCGACCGCGTGGTGGTGATGAACAAAGGTAATGTGGAGCAAGTGGGCAGCCCACAAGAGGTGTGGGAACACCCAGCCAGCCCATTTGTGTATGGCTTCTTAGGGGATGTGAACTTGTTCCATGGTCGTGCCCACGAAGGCGAAATGCACATCGGTGTGGAAGATCAAACCGTGCGTGTGGCCAGCCCTGAGCACCATGCGGCACAAGACGCCAAAGCATTCGCCTATGTGCGTCCGCACGATTTGGATGTGCGCCGTTACACATCTGGTGATGAAGGCATCGTGGCCCAACTGACCCGCGCCATCGTGGTGGGGCCGATTGCGCGCTTAGAGCTGGTGGCCGCTGAGGGCGACAGCCCATCAGACCAACAGATCATTGAAGCGCAAATCCCTGCATCGCAGTTTTACGAGCAGGGATTCGCAGAAGGCGAGACCTTGGTGCTCACACCGCGCAAGGCGCGGGTGTTCGTCGCTTAAAACACGACGCAGCGCTTGGTTTAAACGCGTTGTTTGAGCCAAGCCACGGCACGGCTCCAGCCATCGGTGGCTGCGCCTGCGCGGTAGCTGGCACGGTAGTCCGCATGGAATGCGTGCGGTGCATCTGGATACAACACAAACTCTGAGGCCTTGGCCGCTTTGTTGCCTTTGAGGGCAGCTTGCGCCAAGGCTTCTTTCATGTTGTTGATCGATGTCACGGGAATGCCTGTGTCTGCACCGCCATACAAACCCAGCACGGGGGCTTTGAGCGCACCCACCAAATCGATGGGGTGCTTCGGATTGTTGGCATTGGTTTGGCCTTCCATGCGGCCGTACCAAGCCACACCTGCTTTGATCTTTGGGTTGTGCTCGGCATACAACCAGGTGATGCGGCCGCCCCAGCAAAAGCCAGTGATGGCTGCACGGTTGGCATTGCCGCCGTTGTGAGCCGCCCATTGCAGGGTGGCATCTAGGTCGGCCATCACTTGTGCGTCTGGTACTTTGGAAATTACTTCAGCTTGCAGTTTGGCGATTTCGCCATACAAGCTGGGATCGCCTTGACGCACAAACAATTCAGGGGCGATGGCCAAGTAGCCGGCTTTGGCAAACCGACGCGTCACATCGGCAATGTATTCATGCACACCAAAAATTTCGGAAATCACCAACACCACAGGCAAATTGGTTTTCCCTTTGGGCGCTGAGCGGTAGGCGGGCATTTTGAAGCCGTTGACGTCAATCGTCACTTCGCCTTCGATCAAACCTTCGCCTGAAGTTTGAATGGCGGTTTGTGCGATCAAGGGTATGGCAGCCGCTGCGTAACCTAAGCCCAATGCGGTTTGCAATGCCAAGCGGCGTGTGGGTGCCGATTCATCCTTGCTGTTGAGTAGTGCGTGCGTGTCTTCGATCCAGTTGGTGTGCATGAGATGCCTTTTTAGAAATCGCCTTTGAGAACTGGGAAGCCCAATGCCGCCCAATCCAACATACCGCCGCGATAGTAATAAATTTTGCTTGCAGGGAAGCCGTCACGTGTCATGGCCTGAATGGCTGTGGGGCTTTGTGGGCAGACGGGACCATTGCAGAAGGCAAACACTTTTTTGGCGCTGGTGCAGTCCCAACCTTTGGCGGTTTTCTTGCAGCCTAGTTCATTCAATCGTGCAGACACTTCGGTGTAGACGATGTGGTGTGAGCCTGGGATGGTGCCTTGCTCGCGGTCTTCGGGTTCACGCATGTCGACCAACATGGCATCGCGGTCGTTCATGGCGTGGAGCATTTCAATCTCTCCTACGGGGGTGACGCCTGCGACCGGTACCATGGGTTGCAGCCAACCTTTGTTTTTGGCGCAAGGTGTCATCACACGTTTGATTTCGCGCTCTTCGCCCTTGGCGTTTTTGACGACGAACTTGGTGTCGGTGCCAATGATGCGCAAGTATTCGGGATCAGCCGCTGTGCTGATGAAGCTGATCGAAGCCAAACCCATGGTGAGCAAGAGGTGTTTGAAGTTCAATGTCATGACGCTCTTTCTAATGTGTTGAGACTTAAAAAAAGAGCTTCCCTAAGACATCTCTGAGGGAAGCTCATCAAGGTACGAGTACCAGTCGTATTACTTGGCACCACCTAAAACCCAAGTGGCCAAAGCTTTGGCATCCGCGTCGCTGAGTTGCGCTTGTGGTGGCATGGGAATAGGACCCCATTTGCCGCTACCGCCTGCTTTGATGTTCTTGGCCAAAGTGGCTTCCGCATCCGCTTGGCCCGCGTATTTCTTGGCCACATCTTGGTAGGCCGGTCCAACAATCTTTTTATCAGCTGCGTGACACGCCAGGCAATTGTTTTTCTTGGCCAAGTCTGCGTTGGCCCAAGCGCCTGTGGAACCAAATGCGATGAGGACGATGGCGGCGAGTTGTTTCATATGTCTATCCTTTGAAATTCAATAATTCATTAGTTGCTTATGAATAAATTCTAGCAATCCTGAACGCGCAATTTTTCAAGGGATTTCCCTGCTGAACCAGGTATTACCAAACCCGCAACAAGCGTTTGGGTTTTGCCATAGATTCTTTGCACATCTTGTCATCGCCACGCGCATGTTGCATGTAAGCGATGTTGCGAAAGTAGCTGATTTCTTTGATTTGCTCGACGTTGACGATGGCATCTTTGCGCAGTTGACCATCCATCACGACGGGGCATGCGATGACTTGCCACCACTTGCGGTCTTCGCCGTATTGGCTGCGCAATGCCTTGTCCACCGCCGCTATGTCTTCTGCGCAGCTACCGGCTGACGCAGGCATCGTCGTGAGTCCCAAAAAGCTGGCAAGCAAAAACGTGTGGAGCAGTCGTGACCAAGTCATGGTTTATTTCAACAAAGCATTCACTTGACGCAACTGGGTTTCGCCCAATTCACCACTGACAGCGGACAAGCGTAGTTGGTCCATGGCGGTTTGAATACGCAATTGCACCAATGCCAGCTCGGCCTGCGCTGCATCGTGCTCGGCACCCAACAGCTCGTTGGTGGTGCGTGCGCCGGTGCGATGGGCTTGACGGGTAGCGGTGAGACGCGCTTTGCTGGCTTGCTCGGATTGGCTGAGGGCCTGTAGGCGGGCTGGTGCGGTGCTCAGGCTTTGCCAAGCATCGCGCACCCGTTGTTCTAGCTGTTGTTCTGCAGCTTCTTGGTCGTAGCGCAATTTTTCGACTTGCTTTAAGGCTTCACGTTCGCGCGCTTCCACCATGCCGCCTGTGCTAAGCGGTGCATTTAATTGCACGCCCACCATGTATTGAGACATTTGGTTGCTGGCACTGCCATACATGCCTTGGCCAGACAGACGGTCCATGTTGGCTTGGGCCACCCAGTCAACAGTCATGGCGTTGCTGGCTTTGACGCGTTTGGCTTCTTGGGTTTGAATGGCTTGTTGCAAGCCCATCGTTTGCAAGCTGGGCGACTGTTGCTTGGCGCGTTGCACCCAGGTGTTGGCGTCTGCCAAGTTGATGGGCGTGACGTTGACGTTGGCGATAGGCAGTAACTGCGTGGGCTCTTGACCTGTCAATTGGCGGTAGGCCACCTTCTTGGTCGCCAAGTTGTTCTCAAATGTGAGCACGTGAGCGCGAATTTCAGACACGCGGGCGTTGGCCTCTTGGACATCCATCATGCTGGCATCGCCCACAGCGTGACGATTGCTGATTTCGACGGCGGCTTGCTGCATGGCTTTTTGTTGGCGTTGTAGGACGCTGAGGGTTTGTTCGGCGCCCACCACATCAAAGTAGCGTTGTGCTGTGCGCATGATGAGGGTTTGCTGGGCTTGCTGCCATTGGGTGTGTGCGATTTGTGCAGACAGCTCCAACTGTTTGCTTTGCGCATCGCGCTCTGGGCTGATCCATGCTTGCTGCGCGCCGATGCTGGCACGTGTCAAAGCGCCTGCATTCACGTTGGTTTTGAATGTCACATCGCTTTGGCCCATGGCCTCTGCACCCTTGGTGCGGCTGTCTGCGCCGCCGATGCCCACAGCACCACCGGCCGACACCATGGGTGCCCACAAAGCCTTGGCTTGTTCTTGTCTGAACGTGGCTTGCTCGTGCAAGGCACGTGCGGCAGCGATTTCAGGATCACGGGCTAGCGCTGCTTGCCAAGCACTCATCAAGTCGGCGGCGTGTGCGGTCGAGGTGATGCCAGCCAAGGCGAGTGCGGCAATGAGGGGCAAGCGTTTCATGCGTGTTCTCCAGAAATGACAGAAGCAGGCTTGTTCTTGAAAGCCATGAAATAGAGCAGCGGAATCACCAGCAAGGTGAGTGCAGTCGAGACAAAAATACCGAAGATGAGAGAGATGGCCAAACCATTGAAGATGGGGTCATCCAAGATAAAGAACGCACCCATCATGGCGGCCAATCCTGTCAACACAATGGGCTGAGCGCGGGTGATGGCTGAGGCCACCACGGCGTCTTTCAGTGCAACACCTTGCGAGACTTGCAAGCGGATGAAGTCCACCAGCAAGATCGAGTTGCGCACGATGATGCCAGCTAAGGCAATCATGCCAATCATCGAGGTAGCCGTGTACGGTGCACCCAGCAAAGCGTGGCCTGGCATCACACCAATGATGGTGAGCGGGATAGGTGCCATGATGATGAGTGGCACGAGGTAAGAGCCAAATTGCGCCACCACCAGCAAGTAAATGAGCACCAAGCCCACGGCATAGGCAGCACCCATGTCGCGGAAGGTTTCGTATGTCATTTGCCATTCGCCGTCCCACTTCACGGCGTAGTGTTGATACGGGTCGGCCGGCTGTTGGATGAAGTACTCATCCACAGGTTTGCCATTGGGTGCTTGAATTTGGTTCAAGCCACTGCGCATGCCAAACATGCCGTACAGCGGGCTGTCGACTTTGCCCGCCATATCGCCCACCACGTAGGTGACGGGCAGCAAGTCTTTGTGATAAATCGGTTGTTCGCGCTGGGTGTCGCTGATGGTCACGAGCTGACGAATGGGTACGATTTCGCGTTGCGAGTTACGCACGCCAAGGCTCAGAAGTTTGTCCAATGAGTCCTGTTCACTCTTAGGCAATCGAATGACGATGGCACCTGCATATTTGTTTTGGTCGTGCGCGTAGACGGTCGATTCACCCGCCAATGCAGCACGCAAGGTGCTCACGATGGCTTGTTGCGATACACCCATTTGTGCCGCCTTTTGGCGGTTGATCAGTAACACTTGGCGCGGGGCTGCACTGATGGTGCTGTCGTCCACATCCACTACGCCTTGCTGTGCGCTGAACATCGCACGGATAGATGTAGCCACCTGATAGCGACCTTCGTCTGTGGGGCCATACACCTCTGCCACGATGGGCGCCAACACGGGAGGGCCTGGTGGCACTTCAATCACTTTCACATTCGCGTTGAACTGCTTGCCAATGGTTTGCAGAGCAGGGCGCTCGCGCATGGCGATGATGTGGCTTTGCGCCTTGCGCAAGTGCTTGTCTTGCAAGTTGACTTGGATGTCACCCACGTTGCCGCCGCTGCGCAAATAGTATTGACGCACCAAACCGTTGAAGTTGATCGGGGCGCTCAAGCCGGCATAAGCTTGGTAGTGCGTCACCTCTGGCACGGTGGCTAAGTGAGCACCCAAGGCGCGCAATACTTTTTCGGTCTCCTCCACGCGGGTGCCTGCAGGCATGTCGACCACGATTTGGAATTCAGACTTGTTGTCAAAGGGCAGCATCTTCAAGGCAACCAAGCCAGCCACTGGCAAGGCCACCGACACCACGATCGCGCCGAGCACGGCAGCGCCTAGGCTCCAGCGGTTGCGTTGGCCAGAATGCTCATTCAAGAAAGGTGTGAATACGCCATTGAAAAAACGCTTGAGCCATTGTTTGAATGCGCTGTCTTCTTCGGCGCCGTGAGCTGGTGCAGCTTTCATCCAAATGCGTGCCAACCAAGGTGTGACCACAAAGGCCACAGCCAGCGACAGCAACATGCCCATGCTCGCGTTGATTGGGATAGGACTCATGTAGGGGCCCATCAGGCCAGTCACAAACGCCATGGGCAACAAAGCTGCAATGACGGTGAAGGTGGCAAGGATGGTGGGTGCACCCACTTCGTCAACCGCGCCTGGAATGATTTGTGTGAGGGTTTTGTGAGGGAACAAACCTTGGTGACGGTGGATGTTCTCCACCACCACGATGGCGTCATCCACCAAGATACCGATCGAAAAAATCAGCGCAAACAGTGACACGCGGTTGAGTGTGAAACCCCAAGCCCACGAGGCAAACAGAGTGACCGTCAAGGTCAAGATCACAGCGGTACCCACAATGGCAGCTTCGCGACGTCCCAAAGCCATAAACACCAAGGCCACGACAGAGGCGGTGGCAAACAACAGCTTTTGAATCAGCTTCTTGGCTTTGTCATTGGCGGTTTCTCCGTAGTTGCGCGTGGTGGTGACTTCCACGTTCGCGGGAATTTTGCTTTGCTTGAGTGTGGCCACTTGCGCGAGTACAGCATCAGCCACCTCAATGGCATTTTCGCCCGGCTTCTTGGTGATCGCGATGGTTACTGCGGTGCGTTCGCTAGGGTTTGCACCTGCCACGCCATGCGACACGGAAGTGTTGGCCTGTGCCCCGCCATCACGCACTTGGGCAATGTCATGCACATGCAGCGGTGTGCCCGCACGCACGCCCACCACCAAGCTGGCCACATCTTTGGCACTGCTCAAGAATGGACCAGACTCAATCGCGATGGCTTGTTGGCCGACCAACAAATCACCCACCGGTGCACCCAAGTGCGCCGCTTGCAAAGCCATGCGCAGCTCAGGTACTGTGATGCCCGCGGCTTGCATGCGTGCTGGGTCGATGTCAATTTGAATGGCGCGCGATGGGCCACCCACGGTGGTGACCTCGCGTGTGCCTTTGACGCGCTTCAAATCGATCTCTATGTTTTGCGCAATGCGCTCCAGTTCAAAGGCACTCAGGTCCGTGTCCTTGCCGTGTAAGGTGAGCGACACGATGGGCACATCGTCAATGCCTTTGGGCTTGATGAGGGGTTGCAACACGCCCAAACCTTTGGGTAGCCAATCGGCATGTGAGTTGACCGTGTCATACAAACGCACCAAGGCTTCGGTGCGTGGCACGCCCACCTTGTATTGCACGGTCACCACAGACATACCGGGTTGAGAGACTGACATGACATGCTCGACACCCGCAATTTGCGACAGCACTTGCTCGGCAGGGCCTGACACCATTTGCTCTACATCCTTGACCGACGCGCCCGGAAAGGGGATTAGCACATTGGCCATGGTCACGTTGATTTGTGGTTCTTCTTCACGCGGCGTCACCAGAACGGCAAATACACCGAGCAGAAAACACACCAGTGCCAGCAACGGTGTGATCTGTGAAGCTTGAAACATGCGGGCCAATTGCCCAGAGATGCGGAGTTTGGAATCAGTCATGGCGGCTATTCTATAAATAATTGACTGATTATTTAACTAAACAATTAAATAATCAATCACTTAAATAGGTCTACAATTTGTCTATGACCCAACTTCCAGAGCAAGCCATCGACCGTGTGGCGAACTACTTCCAAGCGCTGGCCGAGCCCACGCGCTTGCGCATCCTGAATTTGCTGCGCGAAACCGAGCACAACGTGGGCGAGTTGGCTGAGGCTTGCGGCTACACGGCTGCCAATATGTCGCGCCACTTGGCGGTGTTGATGCAGCAAGGTTTCGTCAAGCGCGAAGGCCGTGGCACCAGCGTGTACTACCAAATCGCAGATCCCACTATTTATGCCCTGTGTGATTTGGTGTGCGATCGCATCGCCCAACAGCACTCAGAACAATCGTGGCCAACCGCCATTGCTTCTAAAAAACGTAACGTCACAAGGAAAGCCGCATGAAAACCGCACACGATTTAGTTGTTGAAGCCAAGCAAGCCGTTCAAGAAATTTCCGTCGATCAGGCTGTTGTCGCACTTCAGTCGTGTGACGTTCTGATTGATGTGCGCGAGACAGACGAATATTTGGCAGGCCATTTACCAGGCGCCATCCACATGTCGCGTGGCATGTTGGAGTTCAAGATGGCGGGCAACCCCAAGATGCAGGCGCGAGACCTGAACATCCTGCTGTATTGCAAAACCAGTGGCCGTGCGGCTTTGAGCGCCAAGTCGTTGGCTGACATGGGCTACACCCATGTGCGATCTATTGCAGGTGGTGTGGATGCATGGGTGGCTGCTGGACACGAGGTGTTCAAACCAGCCCAACCTTCATTTGAATAAGGTCGTGGTCGCTTGAGCTATCTCAATTGTTTCGTCACGCTTTACACCTAGCATTTGTCGAGAAATAGAAAGACATCACCATGAGCACATTTGATCACGCCGGTTTGATTCAAAACATCAACGAATCTTTAGCCCCATTTCGTAAATCCCAATCTGAGGCAATGCTTGGTTTCGGTCAGTTGGCAAAGGCCTCGATGGCCGAAGGAGCCATCACCGCCAAAAACAAAGAGTTGATTGCATTGGCCATTGGTATCACGCAGCACTGTTCAGGCTGTGTGGGTTTTCATGTGAAGGCCTTGCGCAAGCTGGGATGCACCCGCGAAGAGCTGGAAGAAATGCTGGCCATCTGCGTTTACATGGGCGGTGGCCCAGCGCTGATGTACTCCGCTGAAGCCCTTAAGGCTTGGGACACATTGGCTTAATTTTTAAATATCACGATTGCCTGCTATGACCACCGACCACCAAGAACCTAAAAAAGTCATTCCCATTCAAGCTGTGCCAGCCGAAGACAGCGAAGAAATGGTGTCGCTTTATGCAGCAGCCAAAAAAATCTACCCACGCTCGGTTGAAGGCATCTTTGCCTACTGGCGCTGGATCACGGTGGCCATCACGCAACTCGTGTTTTATGGGTTGCCTTGGGTTGAGTGGGGCACACGCCAAGCGGTGTTGTTTGACTTAGAGGCGCGCCGCTTTTACATCTTTGGCTTGGTGTTGTACCCGCAAGACTTCATTTACTTGACGGGCTTGTTGGTCATTTCAGCTTTGTCGCTGTTCTTGTTCACGGCGGTGGCCGGTCGTTTGTGGTGTGGCTATGCTTGCCCGCAGACCGTGTACAGCGAAATTTTCTTGTGGATAGAGCGCAAGATTGAGGGCGATCGCTCGGCGCGCATGCGTTTGGATGATGCCAACTTTTCTGTGAAGAAGCTGAGCAAGAAGGTCTACAAACACACGGTCTGGATTGTGTTGTCGTTGTGGACTGGCTTTACCTTTGTCGGTTACTTCACGCCAATACAAGAATTGGTAGCCACTGCTGTGGCATGGAGCTTTGGCTCTTGGCAAGCTTTCTGGGTGTTCTTTTACGCTTTTGCCACGTATGGCAACGCCGGTTTCATGCGCGAGCAAGTGTGTAAATACATGTGCCCATATGCACGTTTCCAGAGCGCCATGTTTGACCACGACACCCTCATCGTGACGTATGACGCAGAGCGTGGCGAACCACGAGGTGCGCGTTCGAAGAAAACCGATTTGGTGGCTGCCAACTTGGGCTCGTGTGTCGACTGTTCGCTGTGTGTGCAGGTATGCCCAACAGGCATTGATATTCGCAACGGCTTGCAATACGAGTGCATTGGCTGCGGTGCATGTGCCGACGTCTGCGACACCGTGATGGACAAGCTGGGTTATGCCAAAGGCTTGGTGCGCTACACCACGCAAAACGCTATGGATAACAAGTGGACCACCAAGCAAACGCTGATGCGTGTGCTACGTCCACGCGTGTTGGTTTACACATCCATCCTGATGGCCATCATCATTGCGGTGGGTGTGTCATTGGCCATGCGCACACCGTTCAAAGTGGACGTGGTGCGTGACCGTGCGACTTTGGCACGCATCACAGAAAACGGTGGTATTGAAAACATCTACCGCTTGCAAGTGATGAACGCTTCTGAGAAAGACAAAACATTCCAGCTCTCAGTCAAAGGCATGCAGAGCATTGAAATCGCAACCGAAACAGAAGTCAAAGTCGCCGCAGCGCAAGCCCATTGGGTGGTGCTGCGCGTGACCATTCCTTATGGTTCAGCGGATGCCGGTTCGCACAAAATTGTGTTCGACATCAAAGATACATCGGGTACCGATGTGATCCATGAAAAGTCGGTCTTCTTGGTACCGCGTTAAGCGACATGTCTACTGACAGTTGTTGTGAAGCTTCCACTTTTCTTCATGGCCCATGGCCTTGGCGAATGCTGGAACTTTGCATCGGTCATCTTCTAAAGCATGGCCTGATGGTTCTGTTTGCATTTGGGGTTGCGTTTGCATGGTGTTGTGTGTGGCAGTTGGGTGTGCGTTAACCCAGTTAGCCACCGATACCACGGCAGCTAAAAACACCACCACGACCAACCCTTGTATCCAGTTGCCACCTGCGCCTGCAGGGGCTTCAAATTCACACATACCACCCGGGCAAAGCTCGGCTTTCTTGGCGGTGAATGTGTTGTAAATTTTGCAGCCAATACAAATGCCAAATGCTGTTTCAAAAAACATGAGTACCAAGCAGGTGCCGCACATCAGCATATTGATGGGGCCAATCACACCGCGAATGACAATGAGGTAGAGCATGGACAACGCGAGTGCAAAGCCAATCGCCCAAGCAAAACGCTTTTGGGGCGCACCCACATAATCGGGTTGCTGCTTGCGCACCACCCATTGGCCCACGATCATGCTGGGGGCAAAACGTGGGTTGATAAAGATGCGAATAGCGAAATCAATCAGAAATGCCACTACAAAAATGCGCGTAGGCTGAAAGTTTCCCATGAGCCAAGCATTCATGAAAGTGACCATGGCAAAGAAAAACATGATGCCTGCTGCCGCGCGTACGGCACGCTCATTGAGTACAGGGATGTTGTAGCCGGGCAGTTGTTCGCCAAATTGAAAGGTTTTTTGCATTACGAGTGTTTAGAGTGAATCTGTTTATATAAGCATACGCCAATACAATTGCAAATCAGATTTACAACACCTATGAATAACCAACTTCACACTTCTTTGCCTTGGCGCACGATGGTGCAGATGACGCGCCCTGGCTTCTTGGTCATCACAGCCGTGGCGTGTGTGTTGGGCACAGCAGTAGCCGCTGCGTGTGGCCATGGGCCGAATGTGTGGACGGCGTTAGCCACCTTGGTGCTTGCGGTGCTCATGCACGCAGCAGCCAATGTCTTGAACGACTATCACGATGCACTGAATGGCGCGGACGATGCCAACACCCAAGGCTTGTTTCCGTTCACAGGTGGCGCACGCCTGATTCAAAACGGCCATGTCACCGTGCAAGACACACATGATTTGGCCAAAGCCCTGATTGTGTTTTTGATTCCCTGTGGCTTGTGGTTAGCCGTTCAAACCGGCGGTGGCTTGGTGGTGTTGGGGTTGATCGGCTTGTTGTTGGGTTGGGGTTACTCAGCGCCACCCCTGGCTTTGATGAAGCGTGGTCTCGGCGAGTTCACGGTATCCCTGACTTGGGGATTGGTCGTGGTCGGTGCTGACTATGTGCAACGCCATCAGTTCTTTGTCATCCCTTTGGCTGTGGCCGTGAGCTATGCCTTGCTGGTGGGCAACATCTTGGTCATCAATGGCTTCCCTGATGCGCAGGCCGATGCCCAAGTGGGCAAGCGCACCTTGGTGGTTCGCCTAGGCCCGCGTTGGGCCGCTTGGGCATATTTGTTTTTTGCTTTGCTCGCGTATGCGTGGTTGGCTGCAGGTGTGTGGTTGTTCATTCACCCAGAGCCAGCGTTGTGGGGTTTGGTGTCCATGCCCTTGTCGCTGTGGGCGTTTGTGCTGTTGTACAAACATGCAGAGCACCCCGAACGTTTGACATCAGCCATTGTGCTGACCATCGCTGCTTCGGTAGTGCATGGTTTGGCCATGTCGGTTGGGTTGCTTACTTTAATTTCTTAGGTCTTTATGAACCGTCATCTCGTATTGCTGTCTATCGCGCAGGGCTTGTTCCTGACGAACAACGTCACCTTCATTGCCATCAATGGTTTGGTGGGTTTGAGCTTGGCGCCCGAGGCTTGGATGGCGACCTTGCCAGTGATGGGCTATGTGGTGGGTGGTGCACTTAGCACCGGCTTGGTGGCCAAGTCGCAACAACGCTTTGGCCGCAAGGGTTCGTTTCAGTTGGGGCTGTTGGTGGCTTTGCTGTCAGCCGCATTGGGCGCGTTTGCTGTGCTCTCGCAATCTTTCTGGTTATTGGTCACTGCCACCGTGGTGGCAGGTTATTACAGCGCCAATGGTCAGTTGTACCGTTTTGCTGCGGCCGAGTTGTGCCAACCCGACTACCGTGAAAAAGCGGTGTCGTTGGTGATGGCCGGTGGTTTGATTGGCGCGGTCATTGGCCCGAACTTGGCCATTCAAACCAAAAGCATTTTGGGTATGCCGTTCGCCGGTGCTTATGTAGCGTTGATGGTGGTGGCTGTGTTGTCGATGGCGGTGATGAGCTTCATTACTTTTCCACCTGCACCTGTTGTGAAGGCGGATGACACAGGTGGTCGACCATTGGGCGAAATCATGCGTCAGCCCGTTTTTGTGGTGGCGGCGATGGCCGCAGCTTTAGGCTACGGCGTGATGAACTTGCTCATGGCCGCTACGCCATTGGCCATGCAGGTGTGCGGTTTGTCATTTGAAGACACGGGCTGGGTGCTGGAGTGGCACGTGATCGGCATGTTTGCGCCGGGCTTTGTGACGGGCCATCTGATTAAACGTTTTGGCGTGTTACCCATCATGGGCGTGGGTGTGTTGCTCAATATCGCCTGTATTGCGGTGGCGTTGTCTGGTGTGGACTTGCACCAGTTTTTGTGGTCCATGTTTTTGTTAGGTGTGGGCTGGAACTTCTTGTTCACCGGCAGCACCACGTTGTCGATGCAGGCCTACACGCCGCAAGAGAAAAACCGTGCCCAAGCCGCCATTAACTTTTGTGTGTTCGCCACCATGGCCTTCACCTCGTTTGCTTCGGGGGCTTTGGTGACCACGCAAGGTTGGGCTTGGCTCAACTGGGGTTCGTTGGTGCCTGTGCTCATCACCGGTGCTGGTTTGCTGTGGTTGGCACGCAAAAAAGCCTCAGCCCCTTCACAAGGCTGAGGCTTTGTAAGAGCGTGCGGTTTACTGTGCGTGCTCTTCTTCGGCAGGCTTCATGGGGCAGGTGTTCACACCCAACAAGGTGTATGCACCGCAAAAGCGGAACACGCCTGTGGCCAACACGATGACGCCCAAATAACCCCAAGCACCCACCACGCCCGTGGCGGCCAATACTATGAGGACCAAGCCCGCGACGATGCGCAGAATGCGGTCAATGCCGCCAACGTTTGCTGTCATATGTTTCTCCTAAGTGATGATGCATTAGACAC
>JACCDR010230025.1_pt1 | contig 17223 bp, 28 predicted proteins | sample 7446431 | NCBI WGS metagenome assembly JACCDR01 (sample SAMN15323443, study PRJNA562643) | freshwater metagenome | isolation source: river surface water | place: USA:Blue River Watershed | collected 2017-08-17
ATTGGTTCCTTGAGCGGTGTTACTGGGTTCATTCGCTGCCTCTAATGTTATTCTTGTCCATCACGCCGCAATCTCCTTGCGTTGCTTCAACCCAAGGGCATCAAGCCATTGCGGCAACAACGTCGCCATGCTGTAATCACGCGCCGGTATAACCTCTGGCCACTCGTTCTGCTCGATAGCCTTCACGAATTCGTTTGGTTCAGTATGAATGCTCCAAGGATTGGCGAGTACTTCTTTCAGCGCACCTGGACCATTGGTACACAATACCCATGCAGGTCGCTTTACGATTTCCGCCATCACATGTACGCATCCAAACGTCTCAGTCAGCACGTTCACCTGGAACAGGCCGTCGCTATTGGCAATGCGAGTCATCATGTCGCCCAACGTCTTTTGTTGCTCATAGATGACGCCTGGCGTATCGCGCAGCTGGTCGAAATCAGGTGAGTCATATCCAGGACTCGTGACGATGAGTGTGGCTTTTTTGAAGGCATATGAGTTCTTCTTTAGCTCACGCCACAACGTCAGTGTTGGCGCGAGACCTTTAATGGCCGCCGACCCGGACACAAATACACGGTCACGCTTCTTACTCGTCAATAGCGTGCTCTTAAACTCATAAAGAGAGTCTTCAAATGCCGCTGGGATAATCGTCATCCCTGGCCAATCAGGATACAGGCCCGCATTGAATTTACTATGTACAATGGTCTTGCAGTTTGGCACCTCGGTCATGGCGCCCATTATGTTGTAACATCTATCATCTGGAAGATCATGCATCTCAACCGCGAGACGCGAGAATGAAACATTAATAGGCAATTCACCAAATCTCTGCGACAACAGAACTTCACATCTTATATCGTATAATCCTCTGTATATTACATCTTCAATAGATAAATAATCTACATTTTCCCATCTAACAAAACTTGGTCCTGGCTGAATTACAGCGACAGTAAACCCGCTACGGCGCAACCCTTCTGCTAGTATTACTGTATGTAATTCTGATCCGCCATTAGGCTGTGTTCTGGCTCGCCATGAGTCAATTGGTCTACCAAAATTTTGGGAGATTACTACATCATATTCTAACACAATTTTATCTAAAGATTTTCTTTTTGTAAATCTCATATCAAATAGAGCTTAATTTATGATCTTTTATTATGTTTCTAACATGATTACGAGATATGCCAATTCTTAATGCTATTACTGATGTTTGAAGACCATCTTTTTTTAATTCTAAAACTCTTTGTTTCCTATATTCAGATACCTTTTTCTGTTTTTTGCTTTTAGCCATCCACACTCCGTAATTTATACATACAATACTTATTATTAATAGTATGAGTTGTAAATAAATTACCAGTATAATATTCTTTTTCATCCATTATTAGTTTTGTTATTAACTTTGCTGGTATATTTGGATTGATCCAGTCATTTCTTTTTTCTTGTGCTGTCAAATTACTTTTTATTGGTCCAGGTGCAACTGCATTTATGCATACATTATCTAATTCTTTAGATAACGCTTCAACAAATCCTACTATGCCAAATTTTGATATTGTATAAGGTATTCTTCCTTCAGGATAATTACCACCACCGACATTTGCGCCTGATAATAAAACAATTCTCCCTGGTCGATCACCAAGTAGTCGTAAGAATTTTTGAACTTGTAAGACATGCATATATAGATTTAATTGAATGGCTTTTATTATATCTATTGATTCCATGTCCTTTAATTTTCCATTTGGACCGTAATTTCCGAAACAACAGACTAGTCCCCATGGATTATCAGGACACCACATCATATGTCTGCCAGGGGCATGTACATTCGCACCTGCTTTGGCTATGCTCTTTGAAACTGCTATACCTATTGTCCCAGAAGCGCCAAGAACAAGTACGTCTTTCATTTATATTCACTATTAATCGCTCTAGTTGCCGCCATGGACCTGGACATATAATTTTTTTTCGCCCATCTATCTAATAATTTTACTGTTTTCTTAGGAATATAAATGGTTATAATTGTCATATTGTCTTTTAACTTTTTTCTAGTTTTCATTTTCTTCTATATTCCGACCATTTGCTCATCTACTAGTTTAGTTTGTTTATGACTATAAAGTTCTCTAAGAATTCTTAGATGATCTTCAATGACATATCTTTTTTGTTTTTTTACTTCTTCTCCGACAATATTTAGTTCCCCCAAAGAAGATGCCGTAACTATTTTAGTCTGAAGTTCTTGCAATATATTAATAGAACGTTGTTCTTTTTCTCTATTCTTTTCGTCATCTTTATCAAATAGTTCCGCATCTTTTGCTTGTCTTTCTTCTTCGTCTTCTTGAGGGGCCTGTACATCTCCTAGTAATCCGAGTAAAGGTTCTATTGTAAGAAAGTTTGGATTTCTTATCACCTTACCTGATAATACACCTGAACGATCCTTTTCTATATGAGCCTGACAAATTGATTGGGTTGTATTATCAGGATTAGTTCTAGATTCCATTCTTATGCATATGTGCGGCTCATATGCAGTTTCTCCTTCAGCTCTCATGCCAACACCAACCTTTTTCATCTCACCGTCATCATCATTTTCAAATATATTTTTTTGTCTGCCGAGTATAAAAACATGGAATGGAGAAGATATGAGCCACGAAATCATTTCTTTATAAGGTTTTTTAATTTTCCCCCACGCATGCATTGGTATGCTATCTATTTTTGTTCTTTTACCTTGCCAAGCTTCCATGGCAGAATCCCATAGATGCGTAATAGAATCTATTACAATTACACTGTATTCATTTGGATTTAATGATTTAATTGCATTTGTCACTTCTGATATGCTTTTCGTATATAAAGCATCAAAATCAAAAGAATTTGGATGTATGGTTCTTGATTTTACTTCCTTAGCATAAAAGTCAGTCCCTCTTTCAGTATCTACATATGCTATTCTTTTAGAAGATCTATTGGCCAATCCTTCGGCCATCAATAACGAAGTAAATGTCTTTCCAGATCCTGGCGGACCATAAATTGATAATTTGAGTCTGGCCTGTTGTGGATTAGCCTTTTTAAAGAAGGTCATTCTTGTATCCTTGATTTTTAAGTGATGATTATTATCAATCTACTACTACTTGAATTAGTAGCTAAATTTTCTTGTATTTGTTAATAAATTTGAGGAGTTTTTTGGCATTTTTTCTTTTAATTTTTTAATCGATAAGACTATTTCATAAAACTCTACTTGGTCAGATATAAGAGTAGCTATTGCATCTTCTAATCCATTATGCGGAAAGGCAGTTACTTTTACATTGAACCATGATGCTATAGTGGCGAACCCACGCGTAATTGAACTATCAGTCACTAATACTGTCTTTACATTTTTAGATTTTAGAATATCGAACATCATGCTTCTTTGCGTTGGACTAGTTATCGTATTACCAAAAGCTATTCCTATGTAAGATGATACATTTGACTTTTTTATATCTGACAACAATTCAGACCATTTATAGTCATCAACTGTTCCTTCATCAGAGATGACAATGAATACTGAATTGCAAATTCCCCATTGTAAATTTGCATTCATGACATCGCCACCTTTGTGTTAAATTCTTCTACTATACCCCATATATCTGTTGCTTTTTCCCAAGTATCTCCATTCATCAACATAGTTGATGAAGAACATTTTTGTTGTATGACTATTAATTTGCCTCCTGAGCAATAAAGCTTAATAAGAAAATTAGAGCTATCAACGGCATTATTAATAAAACTCTTAGTAAAAGTCTTTGTCCCATATCCATCACCAAATGGTAGTTGGAAAAAAAGTACTGTTTCGTTTTTTTCTTCTAATTCTTCATCGCTAACTAATAGCCTTACTAAATTCGTTGCTGTCTCTTCATCTTTTTTAGAAATCATAACTGCTCCTTATTTATCCGCGTTGGCATTATTGCCTTTGCGTTATTAACCAATATCAATATAATCTTCAGGTTCTCCGCTTTGACCTATGTATTCTTTACCAGTACCATTGCAGCATTTGCATTCTACCCATATGCATTCATTATTATAAAATTCATCGACACATCCTTCACCATTGCAAACATGACATGAGGCATAATCAAATTTTGGCTCATTGGCTTCCAATCCTCTGCCGCCAATCATTGTCATCTCCTCTCTATGTTATATATGTCGAATGGTAACATGACTTGTTAACCCGGTCAACGGATATTGTGTTTTTTTGTTTGCCATGGCATCATGGTTAAAATGAAGCCAAAAAAACAAGCAATTACTATAGAATTACCAAATGAAGAATATGACCAGCTCGTATTCTTAGCCGAAGAATATAATACTTCTAAAGTGGCTATAGCATCGGCATTATTGCGTATATCTAAAAAAATATGTCGCGAAGATTTGCTATCTGCACTTCATCCTAAATATTCTGACAAGTGACTTTTTTGCGCGAATGGTTATTTTTTACCGTGGCATTTGTGCTCCCATCTGGTACATAAAAGCGCAAAGAGGCCTGGAAACCTCATCAATATAATTTAAATCCATGGCTGCCTGCAGACTTCCAGGCCCTGCAGGCAGCCATGGCAACCATTAATATTTGCGCGGAGACTAACATGGCACGAAGCAGATTGATCAAGCCTGGTTTTTTTGAAAACCCAGGTCTAGCCCAGGTGTCGCCCAGGGCTAGACTAGGTTTCATTGCTACTTGGCAAATGGCTGACAGGTTAGGTGTGTTCGAGTGGGATATTATGAAACTACGCAAATATGCTTTTGGCTATGAAGACGTCACAATTAAAGATGTGGAAAAATTCTTGGATGAACTTCTAGAAAAAGACTTCCTTAAGTACTCAATATATAATGAGAATAGCTATGGATTAGTCATCAATTTAACAAAACATCAAATATTTCATCATCAAGAAAAATCGAAATATTCTGATGTTTTCAATAACGCTAATTGGGTAAAATCCAGGTGCAGCCCAGGTGCAGCCCAGGTGCAGCCCAGGTGCAGCCCAGGGCCAATCCTTCCTAGTACTGTATTAACTGTATTAACTGTACCAACTGTATTAACCGATGAATCGGCGAAACCGCCGATAGAACATGCACACGTAATTGAAACGCAGAGTCTGGCAAGAAAAACGAAATGGATGGAGCCGCTGCTTTTGGGCGAATATAAAATGCTTGCAGAAAAATTTAAAAGGCCAATACCAGAAAATTGGGATTCCGTAGATGCCATGTCAGCAGGAAAGATTTATTCAAAATATCCGCAGAAATGGAAAGATATTGTAAGAAAATATCTTACAGATGAATTTTACGGTTGTTACGGTTGGTCAATCCAATCTTTGGCTAAAAATATAGATCAGATAGCTAACCGTAAAGAAATTACACGGTCAAACGATGAAAAACGTCAAGTAATACCATCAGTTAACGATGTATTCGAGAGGCGGAAAATAAACGGTGTTGATGATGGGCCTGCTTTAAAACAAGAACTGGCATTAGAACAGATTCAGAGACTCAAAGAAAAACTTCGATTCTAAACGAGTTTATTTAGCTTATAGGACATCATAGTGACTGCAGGCATACCTTGCCATTGGCAAAACAATTTGAAGCTCTATAACAGGTTTTAAGAACTATTTATTTTTCATTATTATTTATTGACAAGGAATTATATTTATGATTCTTTTTATAAAAAGGAGATGTGAATGCGTATAACAATCGCTGGTCTTGGTCATCTTGGAACTATAACAACATCATGTTTGATTGAGTCTGGCTATAATGTTAAACCATGGGATCCTTCATTGTCATATAGAAATCCTTATCCTGAGGTTGGAGTTGCAAATTTAAAAGAACCTGTTGATGTGGATGATGCAGTGAAAGATGTCGATGTAATTTGGATTACATTCGATACTCCAACACCAAATGGTGTACCGCAAGTTTCATTAGTATTTAATTGGATTGATGAAATTTTAATACATGCGAGCAATGGTCAAAAAGTTCTCATTAGTTCTCAATTGCCAATTGGCAGCGCGCGTAAACTGTGTGAAAAATATACAAATTTGAAATTTTATTACTCACCAGAAAATCTGCGTAGAGGTACCGCTGTTAATGATTTTAAAAATCAAAAACGTATTGTTATAGGTGCGCATGGATTACCAAGTGAAGATATTTCTAATATATTTAAACCATTTTGCAGTAATATATTTTGGACTTCATTAGAAAGTGCAGAGTTTATTAAACATGCCTTAAATGCATTTTTAGCGACAAGCATAGCATTCGCTAATGAGCTTGGTGAAATAGCTATTAAATATGGTGCCAGCCCAGGTGCAGTTGAATTTGCATTAAAATCAGATGAAAGAATTGGATCCAAAGCATACCTTGCTTATAATAAAGGTGGTTTGGGTCCACATCTCTCTAGAGATATTAAATACCTATTAGATTTATCTCCTGATTCGCCATTATTGAATGGCGTTAATTCAGCAAATAAACTATGGGAAAATAATAATAAGGAATCATGAGTATGAGACAAGCTTTTACAAAAGAAGAGCTAGCAAAGATTATCGATAACCATTCATCATGGCTTCTTGGTTTAAAAGAAGGAATTCGAGCAGACTTGAGTGAAGCCGACTTAGGTGAAGCAAACTTGAGTAAAGCAGACTTGAGTAAAGCAAACTTGAGTGGAGCAGACTTGAGTAAAGCAGACTTGAGTGGAGTAAACTTGATTCGAGCCGACTTAGGTGAAGCAAACTTGAGTGGGTCTAATTTAAACGGAGCAAATTTGTTTAAAGCTAACTTGAATGGGGCAAACTTGGTTGGAGCAAACCTGATTGGATCCGACTTGAGTGGAGTAAACTTGATTGATGCGAATTTGTTTAATGCAAACTTGAGTAAAGCAGACTTAATTGGAGCAAACCTAAGTAAAGCAGACTTGAGTAAAGCCGACTTGAGTGAAGCAAACTTAAGTGAAGCCAACTTGAATGAGGCCTACTTGAGGGGAGCAGACCTAAGTGGAGCAGACCTAAGTGGAGCAGACCTGAGAGAAGCAGATTTGAGTGGAGCTAACTTGAATGAAGCAGACCTGAGTAAGGCTCTGATAGATTTTTAAAAAAATGGTGGCCGATATGAAAGCAATCATAAATGATGATCACCGCGAGCTGGCCGAGGCAGTGACGAGCAAAGTAGCATTCGACATTCCTGGTTGCTTGCATATTATCGTTTTTGCTGAGGCTGTTGCCCAAGCAATCGCGGACGCGGAACAGCGCGGTCGATTTTATGGCATAAGAGAATCTGTCCATGCAGTAAGTATGATACAGTACCAGAATACAGAGGAAATGTTCCAACAGAAACTACGCGACATTTGGTGGGAGTGTCGAGAAGCAGTAATTGCCCTTCTGCCAGAGAAGAAGCAGCCATGAATAGAACGACTATCCATTTGGCAACATATCCAGCCACTCATATACTTCCATTGGAAGTACAATTAAGAGATGAAATTATATCAGAATTAAGAAACAAAATATCATCACTTTATGATGCTATAGCTCATGGAGATGAAGCACATCGTTCCTGGCTAAAACAAAAAATAAAAGATCATTTTGGAATATGATGTGTGAATATATCGGAGATAATAGAAAGGCAAGATATGCATTCTAGGTATCATGGTGTTGTATGGAGCAAAAGAGCCAACCGGTGGGTAGCAAGATATGCCAGAGACCATAATCAAGTTTTTGTTGGACAATTCAAATGTCAGCATATGGCAGCTATTGAATTAAGTAAGGCAATTATTGATAGGGAAAAAGAAATAATACGAATGGCCATGGCAGCTATGCTGCCAGAGAATGGTAGCCATAAATAGCGGTACAGAATGACACCGGAACGAAAACAAATGATTGACGACAATGAACTTGCTAGATGGCGAAAAGCTGCTCGAAATGACAACCCTAGTTTTTGGAGCGCCGATGCAATGCGTAAAGTATTTGAGCGTTTAGATGCGGCATTGGAAGAATTAAAATTGTTGCAAATAGAGTTTAATGTCCTGAAGACAATAAGGGAACATGGTTGTCAATGTAGTGATGATGATGCCTGTGCTTTTGTTCGTGAGCGTAATCATTATTTTGAAGCTCTGCAAGTAATAGACAGAGATGGAAGTTGAACCGTGATAGCGGTTGGAATTATGAGTAAGTAATAGAATTAAGAAATATGGGAAACAATAATAAATTATGAATACAAAAATTCAGAGCACGGTAACTGTAAAGAGGGGTAATCCAAATTGGCTTCCAGGACAGTCGGGTAATCCAGGCGGATTAACTAAAATTGCACGAGAAGCAAAAAGGTTATCACAGGGTTTTGCGCTGGAAGCATTAGAAAGGTTGGCCTATTGGATGAGGAGCGATGACCATAAAGCTTCTATACCGGCATGCTTAGCAATTCTTGATAGAGGTTTAGGAAAACCAAAGGAAATCGATCAAGAAGAGGAATCTGAGGCAATTGGACTTTCCGATGCTGAATTATTACATGAAGCAATTGCGAGGGCAAAGGCTATTGAAGCAGGAAACTAGAAAATTTAATAAAGGCAAATAAATGGGAAGAACGAAAGGTTCAAAGAATAAGGTTAGCAAACCACCTAAAAAAAATGTCACCATTAGATTAACATATGATGAATGTAATGCATTATTAAATGCAGCTACCGCTAAAAATATAACAATGAGTAAAATGGTTCGTGAATTGATTTATGAAAGTGCATTGTTGGTATGGGATAAGAATATGACAGTTTAAATAAAAATATGAACATCATCGTTTTAGCCGGCGGCCGGTCGAGCCGCTTAGGCGCGATCGGCGACGAGATGCCAAAATTTTTAGTGCCGGTGGGCAGCCGTTGCTTTGCCGACATTCAGCTCGCCTGGCTTAAGCAAAACGGCTTTCACCATGTCACGCTGAGCGTCGGCTATCGCGCCGAGCAAATTATGTCCTATTGCGGTGACGGGACACGGTTTGGCGTAAAAATTCAGTACGTCAGCGACGGCCCAACGCCCCTCGGCACTGCGGGTGCCATCAAAAAAGCATTTTTACAGACCCCCTCTCACCGGCAAAGCTGCGTGATGTACGGCGACACAATTTTAGATTTCGACGTAAAAAAAGCGCTTTATTGCGGGCCAGAACTGATGACCGTTATCCGCTGCCCCCCGGGGTATGCGCCAAACGCTCAACTACAAAGCGGTCGCGTGCGGTATAATAAACGGCTACCGTCACCGGGCTGGCACTATATTGATTATGGCTTTTTATTGCTGTCGGCCGGTTTCATGCAAGCCTTACCGGACCGAGGTGATATCGCCGACGCGTTGGCAGCTATATCGCTCAACGGCTTCGAGGCAAAAAAACCTTTTTGGGAAATCAATACGCCGGAATCATTGGCCGCTTTTCGCCAACATTTTTCTTCACCTTGAAACTTAGCGCCAGGCCCGCTAAACGAATGAAAATGAATAACGAAAAAACATTTACTGTACAATTTTTACAACAAAGCAATGCCTGTATGCAGGCACTGGATGTAGCGGCAATAGAGGCGGTAGCAGCCGGCTTGGCGGGCGTGCGCGATGGCGGCGGCCGTTTGTTTATTTTGGGCGTAGGCGGATCTGCCGGGCATGCCAGTCATGCGGTCAATGACTTTCGTAAAATCTGCGGCTTTGAGGCATACACGCCAACCGACAATGTGTCTGAGCTGACGGCACGCATTAACGACGACGGCTGGGAAAGTTGCTTCGCCGAATGGCTTTTGGGATCACGCATCGGTAAAGCCGATGCGGTGCTCGTGTTTTCTGTTGGCGGAGGTAACAAAGAAAAAAACGTGTCGGTCAATTTGGTTCGGGCGCTTGACGTTGCCCATGAGGCTGGGGCGAATATTTATGGGATCGTCGGAAAAGACGGCGGCTATACGAAAACTATCGCTCGGGCGTGCATCGTTATTCCTCCCCTGCATCCAGAACACATCACGCCGCACACAGAAGGGTTGGCTTCTGTTATTTGGCACCTGCTCGTCAGCCACCCGGCACTTTCATTTATCTGATGCAATCCTTGGATTTTATTTCTGCATCGAATGATTTATCGGCATCGGACCAAAAAGGTCTAATGTGGTTATGATCACAACCATCTGCTGTTCTGCATAGCCATATATGTGTTAGTTCATGTGTGAGTATGGCCCTAAATAAACAAGATTCAGGTTCACCTTTTACCCTTATGTAGGATACATCGTCTTCATTATATGTTGCACATCCAGCGGCTATAGTTTCACTGCAATCAAAAGCTCCAGATTCTTTATATATTTCTATTAATGCCGTAGATGCACCAAAATATGCTTGTTCCCCCTGATACTTACGCATTGTTTCTAGCGCATGTATTTTTGCTTCAGCTATATTGGCGTCATCTAACCGTGCGAATGGCCTTCCGCAATCACATAAAACCATGCAGATAAGCAATCTCATCTATATTTATTACTACAAAAATATAATTCTGCAAGTCCATTTTATCCATATAGAGATGGCATTATCATTATCGGATTTGAAGGATCTAATTTCGTTTGGAAACGAACTTGGATTGCAGCAGTTACAAACAGAAGGATTAGTTGTTGTTTATGGACAGAAAATATCTAATAAAATTAACATATTAGATAAGAGTGAAGAATCTGATACAACAAATATTTTAGCCCATTATTCTGCTATTGGACGAGAAAGGCTAAATAGAAAATGAATAATGGTCATTGGACTGATTGTGATCCGTATGAAGCACATAACATTCTAATACCATATCTTGAATCATTAAAAAGTGAGTACAGAAATACTAGACTAACATGGTTTGAATGTTTCCTTGGCATGTATTCCGATATGCAAGATATAAGCCTTCTGCCATCACGTGCGGCTTCTCCTGCTAGCCCATTATTGAATAGATATGCAGTACCAATTAATGTCGTGGCCCCTTTGGTTGACACCGCAGAAGCTAGAATAACTCAAGCTAGGCCTCGTCCATTCTTTAAAACAGTTGGTGGGTCATGGTCGCAACAAAGACAGGCAAAGAAATTACAGAAATTTATTGATGGAATATTTGATGAAGTAAATGCATATAGAATTGGCGCTCAAGCCTTGAAAGATGCGGCTTTATTGGGAACTGGATGTGTAAAAGTATTTACACGTAATAATAGAATTAAAGCCGAACGAGTTTTAATGAGCGAAATATTAGTCAATGAAATATTGGGGTTCGATTCAAAACCGCCAGAAATTGCACAGGTAAAAGAGGTTGCAAGAGAATCAGTAAAAAAAATGGCCCAAGATTTGGGAAAAGAAGAAGAAGCATTGCCATATATTGAAAAACTTATATCTGTTGCTAGCAGGTCAAGCTCTTTTTATACAGATATGGTTGAGGTATATGAAATATGGTACCTGGCTTCAGGTGATAAAGATGATAAAGATAATTATAGACCAGGAAGACATGTAATATTAATCGATGGATACACTCTTCTTGATGAAGAATGGAAACATGATTATTTCCCTCTTTTATTTATTAGATGGAGAGAATCGCCCACCGGATTTCATGGTTTAGGCATTGCTCAGCAGGTGATGTCTACACAGATAGAAATTACATCTACAGTTAAAAATATATCAAAAAATCATCATCTTCATGCTAACCCAAGGGTTTTATCTCCAAACGGTTCTGGATTGAATCCAAATCACATTACTAATGCCTGGGGAACAATATTAGAATATACACCGCCATATAAGCCAGAATTATGGGCGCCTCAGATTGTTTCACCTGAAACGTATCAATGGTTTCAGATGATGTATGAAAAATGTTTTGAACTTACAGGTTTATCTACACAGTCAGCTTTCGCTAAAAAACAACCAGGAGTTAATAGCGGTAAAGCGATGCGCGAAATGTCAGATATACAATCTGATAGATTGGCTCCAATTAGTCAAAGATATGAGAATTTCTACTTAGATATGGCCAAGGCATTTGTTGATTGCGCTGAAGAATTAGAAGAATATTCAGTTATATCTAAAGGCTCAAGAATGGCTGAGCGGTTGTCATGGAAAGAAGTAAAAATGCCTAAGGATTATTATACAATTCAGCTATTTGCATCTAACTTTCTATCAAGAACTCCATCAGGTTTATTTGAAGATATCCAAGATCTTTTGCAACTACAATTGATAGACTCTGTCGTTGCTAGAAAACTGTTAGACTTTCCTGATTTACAACAGGTTTTTGATCAAGAAAATGCGGCCCGTGACAATTTCGAGTCTCAAATAGAGAAATTATTGGATGGAGGACCACTTATCAATCCTCAACCATTTGATGATTTGGAACTTGGTATTAAAACATATAGAGACGCATATAATAGGGCAAGACTTGACGATGTTCCTGAAGAACAGCAGGATAAGATGAGGCAATGGATAGAGCAAGCACAGGCTTTAATGTCAATTGCTCAATCACAACAGCAAGGACAACAGCAAGTTAATCAGCAAGCGCAATAATAAAAATGGATAAAAATAAATGGCAGAAGATACTGAATTTACACAATTTGTCGCACAAGCAACAAGCGCCCAGCCAGAAACAGCGGCAACAGAAAACGAGCCGGCGAAGTCAGACACGTCGAAAAACGAGTCAGAAACCGTCAAGGCAACAAATTCAGAATCAACAGAGATAGAAAAAAAAGAAGAACAAGAGACCAAGCAACAACCAGATTGGAAGAAGGCAGCCGCAGCCGAAAAAGCGAAGAGAGAAGCACGCCAGGCATCTAAGTCAAATGAATTAAAATTACAACAGCGACTTCAGCAAGTTGAGCATGAATTAAATAGATACAAATCTATTGAAGCAAAAAAGGATACAGATCCATTAGCTGCCGCTGAAGAGTTTGGATTAAACTATGATAGACTTACAAAAGAATATATAAAAACTCTTGATAAAAATCCTGAATCTAATCAAAACCAAGAAGTAAAAAATCTTGTTCAGAAAATTCAACATATAGAAGGGTTACTAACACAGCAACAGCAAGTCATAGAGCAACGAGCACAAGCGGAGGCGATTCAATCTTTCAACGCTGATGTTAAAAAAATTCTGGAAACAAAAGGCGAAGAATTTGAATATGTAAGAACTGACCCACAAGGGCTAGATCTTGTTAGAGAGATCGTGGCTGCCCATTTTAGGGCCACTTCCACATTCGATAGGTCTGGAAATATTATTTCTGCTGGTGAATTAATGCCAACAGAACATGCGTGCAAGCTGGCTGAGAAACATCTCGATGATTATCTTGGCCGGTTCAAGGGCACTAAAAAGCTTGGTTTAAAAACTGAACAAGTGAAAACAACTAAGCCACCAGAAAAACCAACATTGAGCCAAGATATGAGAACCGGTGGAACAAAACCAAATACTCCGCATGGAGACGAGATAGAGCAGCTTCTGTTGTTGAAAAAAACATTAGAAGCACAATTAAACGCTAATCAGGGGAATTAACCCTTAATGGGATGAAAGATGACACTTACTTCTACTTTATATGATAAACTATTAAAAGACTGGTATGCGCCAGGCAGGCTGCAGAGTATGCTTTTCAAGCAATTTCCACTGCTTGAAAAAATCAGGAAAGAAAAAGCCGCTGGTCGTCAATATGTTCAACCGGTATTGAATGGGGCTAATGTCAGGCGTTCTGCTTCATATGCCTTTGTGCAAAATTCCATCACTGAAGTGGCTCGTGCCGTAGCGTTCTCTGTGCCATATCAAGCTGATTATGCCACAGTAGCCATTGCAGGAAATACATGGCGGCAATCTGAAAGTGATGTTGGTGCATTTATTTCCGCATTTAAATTGGTTAACGACCAAGCTATTGCGGCTTTGCGTAAATCACTTGCATTAAAATTATATCGAAATGGCACCGGATCGGTGGCGCAGCTGGCAGGTTCATCTACGGCGGCAACCGTGCAAGCACTTACGAATAGAGCTGATGGCTTTAATTTCGAGATCGGTGATATATGCGCATTTTCTTTAACTGATGGTGGGTTGATCAGAACAGGCCTGCCAGCTTCTACTACTGGCGCGGTGATAGCAGGAATTCAAGATGATGGAACAACCGCAAGTTTGGTTTTCTCTACCGCATTGAATTCAGCAGTTACAGATGTTGCATCAAGTGATTTCATTTATTTGAATTCAGGAGATGCGCAAAATAATGCCTCAACTGCTGTCGTTGTGCAGGGTCTTTTGGCATATTCGCCAGCATCTACAGTGTCACTGACGGTGAGTTTCAATGGTGTGGTAAGGTCAACTGACCCTCGTCGTTTGCGTGGTCAATTTGTTGATAATACGACCAGTGCACCAATCGATGAACAGATACAACAAGGTATTACTCAATTGATGTCGTTGGGTGGCATGCCTGATGCTATCTTTATGAATCCTCAGGATGTATTGAACTTACAGAAAGTTGCTGGTGCTAAAGTAACACGTCAGCAAGGTGGTTCTGCTACCATTGGATTCAAAGCTGTTACATTTGAATTAATGAGTGGTGACATCACAGTCTTCTCTGATCCTGCTTGCCCGCAAGGATTATCATTAATTATGGAAATGGATGGCATTAAGCTTGTCTCGATGGGAGAACCAATTGGAGTGCGTAAGCAGGGTGACGCAACAATGGTACGTACAAGTACATCTGCCGATGCATGGCTTATCGATTGGGTTGGATATACCAACTTGGTTTGTGAGCGGCCCGGCCAAACCATTTGCACAGTGAAACTGTAAGGAGAGCAAAATGGGATTTTGGTTTAGGGGTGGTAACCCTGTTCGCACAAAAGGTGCAATAGAATGGATGGTTGTTCCATATTCTTTTGCTCCTAATACAAGCGATTCTACGGCTAATCCTTTGGCTGCTTCTACATTTGGACCAATTACATTTTCTTGGACGGCTACAGGTACATATAGGGCAACACTTCCAGGTGGCTCACCAAGAATGATTGTATCTCCTCCAGGAGTGGAGACTGCATTAAAAGGATTGTTCCAACTGGATGTTTCCAATGTTAATGCCACGGCAGGAATTTTTGATATTAAGGTTTATACATTTGCAACAACAACATTAATTAATTTTACAGCCACAACTTCAGTGCAGCGCGTAAGTGGCCAACTCTGGGTCCAAGCATCCAGTTATACGAGGGGGTAATAAAAAATGTTTGACCCCAAAAAGGCTGCATTATTGATTCTAGCAAAAGGTAAAACTGATGAATCTGACAAAATGGAAGGAATGCATGAAGAAGATGGTTCTGATGGTGAAGATGCGCTTAAGGCAGCTTTTGAAGCAATGAAGAAGGGTGATTATAGCACCGCTTACGATGCATTTAGAGTCGCCGTGCAATCATGTTCTGATGAAGAATATTGAGGAATGACTAATGGCCATAGTTACGTTGCAACAATTGATGGATAGATGCAGGCAACGTGCCGATATGGTCAACAGTGGATTCGTCACTGACTCGGAGATAATTAACTGGATAAATGTATATAAGAGAGAATATGATGATCTTTTAACCAGAACATTTGGCGCTGATTACTCAGCAACATCTACTACATTTAGTGCTACAGCAAATACAGGATCTTATAGTTTAAGTGCATTGACCGGTGGGACATTTTATAAATTGCAAGGCCTTGATATCAAAGATAACTCTAGCCCCTCCGGATGGAGAGATGCCAGGGCCTTCAATTTTCATGATAGAAATAAAGTTTTCGTTCCTACTACTATATTGCCAATACAAACAAATGGTGACATTCGTTATCGTGTATGGGGTAACTCATTAATACTTAGACCGATACCATCAGCAACAATTAACATGCAGATATGGTGGACACCACAGACAATTTCCATGTCATTAACCACTGACAGCTTTGATGATATCAATGGTTGGTCTGAATTAATAGTATTGGATGCTGCAATAGCAATGAAAGATAAAGAAGAAACTGATACTTCTGTTCTTCAGGCTGATCGCCAACGAATGGCAGCCAGAATAACAGAAATGGCACCTAATAGGGATGCAGGAGATCCACATACAGTTAGTGACGTTAGAACAGCAATAGATAATGGATTACCATGGCCAAGGTATTAATATGGCTAATATTAATTGGCAGGATATTGGCGAATTAACCGCAGTAAATGTCAGCAGCATAAATAAAGCCATTGTAATTCCAGCCAAGGAGGCTCTTCGTCAAGCCAAATTTGCCATTGGCGGTAATCTTACCGTTAATGATAATATGTATGCTGCAATAATAACGCTTGGTAATTCATCTCAGACTCTTCAAAATGGTGTTGAATATACTTTTAAAAATCCACTTAAAACTACCCCTATTGGGTTTACTCCAATAAAATCTGTTGATGCAAATAATTCTAGTATTGCAATACCTCAATGTGAATTAAATATATCTCGAACGGATGGTTTGATAGGTATAACACCATTTATATTCTCTACTACAGGATATGTCGGAGAATTTTTTGAAAGTTTTATAAATAGATCTGCAACCACTGCACTTGTAAATGGTACCGCAAAAACTATTACATCGATAAATTTATCACCTGGAGTATGGAACGTATATGGTGTTTCTGTTTTTTCTGGGGCGTTGACTGGTACTGTTATACAAGCAGGTATTAGTCTAACAACCAATACTATGCCAGGAGTGAATGAAATAGGAAGATCAAGAATGGACGACCCTCAGATGCCGACAGCACAGGCAGACAAAACATTGTCAGTAATAAATAATAATTTTTCTATTACTATAGCAACTACTATTTTTTTAGTGTCACTAGTAAACTTCACTGTTGGTACGGCTGGTGGACATGGAAGAATATCGGCGGTTAGAACTTCGATGTTAAATAATGGTCAAACAGGAATAGTCACTGGTATCTTATGGGGTGGATAAATGCCTCTTGAGACAAGAATAATTAATATCAATTTTGGTATGGGCTTAGACCAAAGCACAGATCAAAAACTAACAACAAAATTAACCACTGCAGATAATGCTGTACTTCATAAAAATGGTACTATAGAAAAAAGATTAGGTTTCATACAAAATGGTTTTTGGAGTTTGACATTTAATAATGTCACAGCTGTTGGCCCTGTTAGAGTATTTCCATATAATAATGGCGAATTTGTATTAACTGATTATAATGAATCGGCAACAGATCCAAGCAGTTCTGAATTCTATTTAAGAAATTTTTCATTTCCATTAAAAAAAATAGGCGAGAAATGGTATTCTAATTAC
>JACCDR010185761.1_pt1 | contig 17217 bp, 18 predicted proteins | sample 7446431 | NCBI WGS metagenome assembly JACCDR01 (sample SAMN15323443, study PRJNA562643) | freshwater metagenome | isolation source: river surface water | place: USA:Blue River Watershed | collected 2017-08-17
CTGCATCGTGACGGGAGCGGAGAACCACCGGAGGTAGTAGGCGCCCGCCGTGGCCGCCGTAGCGGAGAACTGGATCGACTTGCTCGACCCGGTTGTGACGACGGTCAGCGTCGGCGAGGTGAAGCCCAACGTGATCGCGGTGGCGAACTGGTTAAGATTCTGGCCGTTCCACTCTGCGAGCGTGCCGCCGCTGCCGCTGCCGCCCGATTCGACCGCCTCAAGCCGGTCCTTGACCGTGCCGTCGAGCGGGTCCCATCCGGCGCCGAGCAGCTCGCTGATCGCGACGATGGTGTCCATCGCCTCGTTGTGCTCGTCGGCGTCCGTCGACGAACCAGGCGCCGAGTTGCGGCGACGGTTGGTCTTCTCGGTGCCGAGGCTGCCCTTGGTGCGCGTGGGGAGGTCGTTCGGGAAAGTCATCGAGTGAGCTCCTCAGAAGTTGCGGGGGCCGGGGTCGGTGTATTCGACGACGAGCATCCCCGCCGTGTCGTTGTCCGTGCCCGCGGTGGCCCCGGCTTCCAACTCGACGAGGTAGGTCGCGGTTTCGTTGTCGACGGTGATGGGCAGGCTGGTGAGCGCGAGCGTCTGCGGGTTGAGCGTGCCGTCGTCCGGGTCCGAGTCGACCGTCGTCGCGGAGCCCGCTGCGGTGACGGTGACGAGGCGGAGGACCATGCGGTTCGCTGGCCCGCGCGGGGTTCCGGGCGTCACGGCGATCTCGAGCGAGGTGATCAGGGCGCCGGACGGGAGGCGACCCGACAAGTCCCACGCGAGGATCATGTCGTCGCTCTTGAGCGTCGCGCTCGCGTTCGTTCGCACCCACGCGTTTGCGGAGTCGCCGACGTGCGCCGCCGCGGGAGACAGGATCACGGTCCGCGTCGGAGGCGTCGTGTAGACGAACTCGGCGCCGTCGCTCACCTTGAGCCCACTGTCCTGCACGAGCTTCCCGGTCGTCCCGTCGAACCGCGCGATCGCGTTGTCGGTCGCCGACCCCGGACCCGTGGTCTTGTTGTCCTTGAGGTGCTCGGTGCGATTCGTGAGCGCCTGCAGCGCGGCCTCGACGGTCGCGCCCTCGACGAGATCGACCCCGTCCTCGGGACAGGTGACCGGAGCCGTAAACGTGCTCGATGCGGTAAGGTTCTTCATCGATCAGACTCCCTCGTCGTAGAGGACGGACGCGCCTTCGCCCCAGGTGGTGACGCCGTCGCCCCATTCGGTGCCGTCGCCCCACACCGCGCCGCCCCAGGTGAGGATCACGCGGAGCAGGACGTGCCCCGCCGTCCACTCGCGCGGGATGCGCGTGTACGCGTCGACCTGCGCGTCCGTGAGCACGCCCGGGTCGGCGTCGAGCTCGTAGACGACCGTCATGCGCGCCCACCGGGTCGTGTCGGCGTTGCTCGGGTGCGTCGTGCGCGTGATTGTGCCGAGGCCGTCGTCGTCGAGCACCGTCGGGTCGAGCGTCCACCGGGTGCCCGAGACGTATCGCAGCGAGATCCGCTTCGGGGCCTGCGCCCAGAACGCTTCGATCTGCCGCAGCATGGCGATCGCGTTGCCGCGCGTCCGATGGTCGGTGAGCCACCGACGGAGCCGCGCCGCGTAGATGTCGTCGTCTTCCTCGGGGCCGCGCGAGATCCGCCGCTCCCGACCGGAGACCGAGAGCGCGTCCGAGGCGAGGTAGGGGATGACGAGCGGGAACGCGTCGAGCCAGTCGCCCGGGAAGCGCGCCCGGACGCCGTCGCGGCTCGCGTCGAGGATGTCGTCGAGCACGTCGGCGCACGCGCCCATGATGGCGCCGCCCCGAGTGCGCGTGAGCCACGGCGGGGAGACCCGCTTGAGCGCTCCGGCGATGATGCCGTCGACCTCGCTCACACGACCTCCCCGGTGACGGTGTGCACAGCCGTCGCAGTGAGCGTGCCCAGCGTGGCGACCTCGTCCTCGGCGAGCGACACGTCGGCCGCCGGGAGCGTGATCGAGAGCTTCACGAGCGAGCGCGGCGGCAGGGCGTCGGCGATGGCCGCACGGAGCGCGTCGACGTAGAGCTTGCCGCCGGCCGGCAGGATGATCTCTCCGCCGATCGGATGCGTCGCGAAGAACGTCTCGAGCGCGGTCTGGATCGTCGTCTCGACCTGCTCGTCGGTGAGACCGATCGTCGAGCGCACCCAGATCTCGTAGGTGACGGGCACGACGACGGTCGAGACGCTCGCGATGTTTGCCGTCACGCAGAGGGGCACGACGTTGCGCTGGATCGCGTCGTCGACCGCGCCGAGGGCCGTCGAGGTGTCGCCGATCGTGCCAGTGACCGCACCCGACGCCGTCGCGATGTAGACGTCGACGGTGCCGGTGCCGTCCGGGATGACCCGAACGCGCGTCACGCCCGCGCTCGTGCCGTCGTCCTTGCGGGCCGAGCGGGCGAAGTACGCGTAGGCGTCGGCCGGGCCGTTCGGCGAGAGCGCGCCGAGCTTCTCGCGGCACCGGAGACGGAGCGTCGCGTCGTCCTCCTCGTCCGTGCCGACGATGGCGGTCGCGTTCGTGACGGTGACGCCGGTCAGGGCGGTGACCATCGTGTCGACGTCGCCCGCGCCCGCGCTCGAGGCCGAACCGAGCTCGACCGCCTCGAAGTCGATCTCGACGCCCGTCGCGAGCGCCCCGATCGTGTAGGCCGCGGTGTTCCGGTACTCCTTGCCGGTCACGCTCGAGGAGACGATCAGGTCGCCGGGGCTGCCCGAGTAGACCGCGCCCGAGGCGTTGTCGAACGTGAACGTGCCCGCGGCGAACGAGCCGAGGTCGCGGTCGACCCCGTAGACGTAGTAGGCGACCTTGGTCAGCCACTCGCCCTCGGCGTGCTCGATGAACCCCATCTTCGCGAGCTGCGCCTGCATGTGCGAGAGGCCCGAGAGGACCACAGCGAACGACGCGATCATCGAGCGGACGACCGCGCCCGACTTCCACGAGGTCGTGCGAACGCCGCGCGCCGCGATCGCCGTGTAGATGGCCTCGTGGGCCTCGTCGACCGTCATCGGCGTGAGCAGGACGTCGAGTGTGGTCATCGAGAAATCTCCTGCAGGAGAAGGGCCGCCGTCGTGACGGCGAAGGTGAGCGAGAAGGGCCCGCGATCAGCGCGCGCCGGCACGATGCGGATTCGGACCGAGAGCGCGTTCAGCGTCGGTACGACGACCACCGTCGCGGACAGGATCCGGTCGTCCTTCTCGACTTCGTTGCGGATCGCGCCCGCGAGCGCGTTCGTCTCGGCAGGCGTGACGCCGCGGTTCAGCCGGCCGACGATGTCGAGCCCGTAATCGAGGTCGTCGGCGAGTCGGCCGCGGGGGCAGTCGAGGCGCCGGATCACGGCCTGCGCGATCGCGTCGGTGCTCTGCGGGTCGACGTCGTCCATGGGGTCGACCATGTCGAGCGTCCACGCGACGTCGGTGCCGTAGCCGAGTTCGCCCGTCGGCGAGTCGACCACGCGCTCGACCGTCGCGAGCCCAGCATCGAGAGCGGCTCGAAGAAGCGCGTTCACGTCGACCTCACGAGGGTGGAGGCGGTCGGGGCCGCGGTGTTGACGACGACCGGCGGGGTCGCCGTGCCGATGGGCGCGGGCGGGGCGCCCGCCGTGACGACGTGCGTGTGCGCCGCCAGCGCTGCCCAGAGCTTCGAGATCTCGAGGTCGACCTTCGTCGAGAGCGCGACGAACGACGTCGGGTTGTTCCCGAGGTCGATCCCGACCGGCGCGAAGCCCGGCCCGCCCTTGCCGACGAACGACGTCACGACCGGCCGGGTGCGGTCGCCGTTCACGAACGCGACGAGCACCTCGGCGCCGAGCGCGAGCGTCGCGTGCGCGCCCGCGAGCCCGGGCCACATGGGCGTCGGGCCGAGGTCGGGCAGGCCGATCGTCCGGTCGAGGGCCTGCAGCTCGACCCGGTCGGCCGTGAGCCGCGCCACGCGGTACGCGTAGAGCCCGTGCAGGCGCCGCCCGGTCGCCGCCCCGACCACCGAGCGCAGGGCGCCCTCGAGCCGCCCGCGCGCGCCCACCGGGGCGCCCGTCCAGGCGACCAGGCGCACGGCATCGGGCGTCACCCGGATCTCGAGGTCGCGCACCGTCTGCGGGGCGTCCAGGCCGACGGAAAGCACCGAGCCCGGCCCGATGGCCGAGACGTCGTCGACGGCGAGCGTCACGAGCCGCGCCGCGGCGTCGTACTCGAGCACCTGGTAGGTCCCGTCGGCCGCCGCCGCCGTCGCCCGGGTGCCGACCGTGGTCGTGCCGTCGTACTCGACCCACCACGAGGCCGAGCCGATGACGTCCTCGAGCACGCGCGCCGCCGGGCCCGCCTGCCGGACGTAGTAGGACCCCAGGGAGGCCGCCGAGGGCGAGAACGCCCCGAGGGTCTCGCCGGCCAGCCGGGCGGCGTCCTGCGCCACGAGGGACGACCGCACGCCCTGGTCGTTGACGTAGCTCTGCGCGCCCACGGAGGCGCCCCAGCCGGCCGCGCCGCCCACGATCCGCGCCCGGAGCTCGGCGCCCCGGGTGCCGGCGAAGCGAGCGTCGATGGTGCCCCGGAGCGTCACGTCGCCGACGGCGAGCTCGACCGCGCCCGAGAGCGCCGGGTCGTCGAGGAACACCACGTCGGCGAACCACGCGCCCGACCAGGGCACGTGCACGGTCGCGTGCGCGATCGGGTTGCCGGAGACGTGCGCGAAGCCGGTCATCGAGCGAGCCCCCGGGCCTCGCCGCGCAGGTCGTCGATCAGCGCTTCCACCGGATCGGGCGGCTCGGCGGGCTCGCCATCCTCGGATCCGTCGGTGCGCGCGAGCATAGGCCGCGGGCGCCGGTGCTCGACGAACTTGATCACGGCCGTCCACTCGCCGTCGCCGGTCTGCGTGGGCGCCCCGATCTCCTCGACGACGACCGCCGAGATCCCGAGTTGGTCCGTCTGCGGGTGCGAGAACGTGAACCCGCGCATGCGGTCGTTGCGCGGGTTGAAGCGCCGGAGCGTGTCGACGAACGTCTGCCACGCCTCGAAGTGCGCAACCTCGAAGAGCCGCACCGAGGCCGAGAAGCGCGCGAGCTTCTGCCCCTTGACGACGGTCGTCGCGCCCATGAGTCCGAAGCCCTTGCGCTCGTCAATCGTGCGCGAGAGCGTGACGCCCTGCAGCTCGGCGACACCGGGCGAGCGCTGGCCCGCGACGGTGAAGTAGTCGACCGGGTTGCGCAGCGGATCAAACACGCGCGCCTCCCATGGTGAGCGCGAGGCCCTCGAAGAGCCGCGCGACCTCGTCGCGGAGGTTCGCCGCGATCTCGGCTGAGTCGCCGCCGTTGACGTGGATGTCGCCGAAGCTCACCGACACGGAGCCGCCGCGGCCCGCCGGTGCACCGAGCGTCTCGGGGATCTCGAGCATGCTCGCGACCGAGTCGTCGGCACGCGCCGCGCCCGCGTCGACGCCCACGGCGACACCCGCCGGGATCTGCCGGCCGAGCTCGGCGAACACGCGCGAGGGCGAGTGAATGTCGAGGGCGCCGCGCAGCGCCTCGATCGCGCCGCGGCCGAGCTCGCGGACGGCCTCCTTCGCGCGGTTCAGGCCGTTCTTGATGCCGTTGACGAAGCCCGTTACGAGCTGCGAGCCGATGTTGCCCCACTCGCCGCGCATCTGCCGCCACGCCTCGCCGAGGAGCCGGAAGCCGCGGTACGCCATGCGCAGGCCGAGGACGATCGCGATGATGGGCGAGAAGATCACCCCGAGCGCGAGCGCGATCGCGCCGATGCCGAGGGCCGCCATCGTGAGGAACGCGCCGAACGCGCCCGCGCCCGCGTAGAGCGCGATCTTCATGTAGTCGAGTCGCGCGAGGAAGCTCCCCGAGAACGTGTCGCGGAACCAGTTGCGGAGCCGGAGGAACGCGATCGTGACGTAGAGCGCCGCGATCACCATGCCCTGGAAGAATCGCTTCACGATGGGCGTCGCCGCGCCCGCCGAGTTGATCATCGGCTGGAAGATCGCCTCGACGATGGTCTTGAGCGCGCGCCCGGTCGCCGTCGACTGCGAGAAGAAGCCGACGACCTCGCGGAACAGCTTGAGCAGCGGCTCGAGGTTGAGGCCGTCGAAGAGGCTCGCGAAGTTTTCGCGGAGCTTCGTCGAGAGCACCCCGAGGTCGAGCATGCGCCGGGCCGCGACACCGCCGAAGCGCGCCTGCACGTCGTCGGCGAGGCGGTTGATCGACACGCCCGAGCGCGCCGCACCGACGGCCATCTGCGCGAAGGCCGCGCCCGACTCGTCGCCGAGGGCCGCCGCGCGCGTCGCCGCCGCTCGAAGAGCGGTCGTGAGGTTCGCGCCGCGCACGCCGCCGCGCTGCAGGATCTCGGCGAACCGCGCGACCTGCTCACGCGAGGTCGCCGTCGAGCTCGCGACCCGGTCGATCGCGCTCATGACCTCGCCGGCACCGGCGCGCGCGCCCATGAGACCGCGCCGCATGCGCGAGATCGCCTCGAAGTGCAGCTCCTGCGAGCGCCGCGCGTTGCCACTCTCAAGCCCGAACGCGGCGATCTTCGCGCCGGCCGCCAGAGCGGCCACGCCGACCGCCACGAGGGCCGCCACGACGCCGAGGGCGCCGAGCTTGACGCTTCCGAGGTTGCCCACGAGGCCAGAGAGGCCCCCGCCGACGCGCCCGAGAGGGCCCGGCATCTTGCCGAGCGTCTCGCCAAGCTCCTTCATGCGCCCGCCGGTCGCCTTCGCGCCCTTGCTGGCCGTGCCGAACTTGCCGCCGAGCGACACGAATTTCGCCTCGGCCTCGGCGATCTTGTTCTTCTGCGCGTCAATGCGACCCTGCAGCTCGCGGAACGCCTCGACGTTGACCGTCGTTCCCGACTGCAGGCGCTTCATCGAGGCTTGCATGGCCGCGAGTTCCTGCGTGTCGCGCTTGATCGACCCGCGGAGCTTCTCGAGGGCGTCGGCAGCGGACGCGGCAGCGCCCGAGGTCTTATCCTCGAGTACGACCGCGAATTTTGCCTGGTCCTCTGCCACTGCTCACCCCTCGCTGAAGACCTTGATCAGGATCTGCCGGATGTTGCGGAGCTCGATCAGCCCCTCGGCTAGGTGCATCGCGCCCGCGTAGGCGCTCACGTACTCGTCCTCGTCCTCGATTTCGCCTCGCCCGGCCGCTGCGAGCAGGGAGGCCGCGATCCGTCCGATGTCGGTGCGGCTCTCCCCGTGCAGCGTCAGGATTTTCCCGTGAGCCTCTGCACGTCCTGCCCCGCGAGCGAGGCGCACGTCATGGCGAACGACTCGAGCGCCGCCGGCTGGTCATCGAGGATCGAGTTGAACTCGGTCTTCGACGGGTAGAGCAGGCAGCCCCGCACCATCGTCTCGGCACCCTCGCGCGGGTCCTTCGCCGTCTGGAACTTCTTCCACTGCGCGGCCGAGGGCTTGCGCAGCGCGACCGCGCCGAGCCGGCAGACGACCACGTCGTAGTCCGTGCCGCGCTCGCCCTCGAGCTCCGCGAGGTGCGGGTCGTCGCGCAGCGCGTTCTTCGCCGCGAGCACCTGTGCGCGCAGCTCGGCCGCGCGCGTCTTCTGCTCCTCGGCCGCCCGCGTCGCCTGGTTCGCGTCGCGGAGCGCCTTGAGCTCCTCTTCGAGTTGCTTGATCTCGTCCATGGTCCTGGTCTCCTCCCAGCGGCGTCAGACCGACGTCGCGTCGAACAGCGTCTTGCCGTTGCGCCGAAGGCGCATCGCGTGGATCTCGATCTCGGTCTGCAGGGCGTCGGCGCCCTCCTCGGCCGAGTCCGAGAGCCCGACGATCCGGCAGTCCTCGATCTCGATGGTCACCGACTGGCCCGACGACTCCTCGACGAACTGCAGCGCGATGTCGAAGCGCACGTCGCCGTACGACGCGCCGTCGTCCGCCTGGCTCGCGAGCGACTCGACGAAGCCCGTCGCGTCGGCCATCGGGCCCTTGATCTTCGGATTCTCGACGGAGTACTTGCCGAGCGTCCGGCCGCGCGGCGCGTGGTGGCGCCCCATGCCGTAGACGACCGAGCGCTCGCGCTTCTCCGAGTACGAGATCGACGTGAGCCAGTGCTGCGGCGTGCCGTTGATGCGGCAGATCACCGAGCCCCAGGAGAGGACGTTTCCGTTGATTCGAACTTCGTTCGCCATGGTCGATCGCTCCTGATCAGGCCGCCGAGGTGAGCAGCGCGGGGTTCTGGAAGCCGAGCTCGATCTCGATCGTCTCGGCGTAGCCGAGCGGCACGATCCGCGCGGTCACGTTGATGGTCCGGGTGGAGAGGAGGTTGTCGGTGCGCGAGAGCGCGACCGACCAGGCGCTCGCCTTCGGCTGCGCGCCGAGCACGGTGCGCAGCGCGGCCTCGGCGCCGGTCTCCATCTCGCGCGCGACCGTCTCGAGGATGTAGCCGGTGCGGCGGTTGACCTGGATCGGCTGGTTCAGCCGACGGAGGAAGTAGTTGTAGAGCGCGACGTGCGCGAGGTTCATCACGCGCCGGTGCGGCATGAGCTGGAAGTCGGAGGTCTCGCCCGAGAAGAGCCGCGGGCGGTTCACGTACACGCCGCGCAGGCCCGGCCACGAGCGCGCGACGCAGAAGCGCAGGTCGTCGAGGCCGGGGTAGATGCTCTCGTCGTGGCTCTCGGGGTTGCCCGCCGAGTCGGCGATGGTCGCGCCACGGAACGGCCCGAGGTTCACGTCGGCGATGTTGATCTCCTCGCTCACCGAGGCCGTGCGGGCCGCGACGAGGAACGAGAAGGGGCGCCGGTGGTAGCCGCCGTTCAGGCTCGAGCGGAACCGCACGTCACCCGCGCAGACCTTGCCGTAGGTCGTCTCGTAGCCGTTCATGTCGGCCACGATGGCGGCCGAGTAGGTTGCCTCGTCCGCCGTGGTGAGGTCGTTCGCCATGACGGGCACGGCCGCGTTGCCGATCCACGCGCGCGGCTTGTGCGCGGCGCGCTGCGCGTCCATGAACGCGTCGAGGTAGCCCGCGATGGTGTCGTCGACCGGGCCGACGTAGTGCAGGATCGACCAGGGCTGCGCGGACTGGCCGAGCAGCGCGAGGTCGTCGGCGACGTTCGCCGCGAGCGGCGTCGGCGCGTAGGCCGCGGCCGTCCAGTAGTCGCCCGCGATCAGCGTGCCGGCGGCGAGGTTGAACACGATGCCGGTCGTGCCGACCGTGATCGACGTGCCGGTGCCGAGGGCGAACGTTTTCGAGTAGGTCCGCCCGCCGTCGAGGCTGTACTTGTAGGTGATGCCGGCGACGCCGATCGTGCCGCCCGCGATGACGTCGACGCGGACCTCGTAGTCGCCGTCGCTCGTCGAAGCGTTCGCGATCGTGGGCACGCTCGTGCCGCTCACGCCGTCGCCGACCGCGTCGAACGGCGACGGGGCGCCGGGGAAGCTGCCGTCGTTCTGGTCGCTCGCCGAGAGGCAGAGCACCGGGTTCCCGTAGGTCTCGATGTAGTGCGCCGCAGCGTCGACGAGCGGCCCGCGCCCGAGCGCGTTCTTGAGCGCCGTGACGGTGCCGAACGCCTGCGGCGTCGCGATCAGGGTCGTCGAGACGCCGTAGAGCGCGAGCATGGTCGAGGACGTCGGCGGCAGGACGCCGAGGGCGCCGTCGAGCTCGGTGATGTTGACGGAGGGCTGGGTCATGTCGTGGTCCTCACTCGGGGGTGACGGTGAACGCGGGGTCGGCCGTGCCCGACTCGTCGTCGACGGCGTCGAGGCTCGGCGTGATGTTGGCGGCCGTGTCGGCCGGGGCGGTCTCGAGCGGCTCGTCGGGGATCATCGACTGCACCACGAGGACGCAGACGATCATCGCGCCCTTGCGGCGCACGGTCTTCGTGGTGTCCCACTTCGACGAGACGATCTCGTACGTGCCGTGCGCGGCGAGGTAGAGCGCACGCACGAACGCATCGAAGAGCTCGCGCGTCGCCTGGTACTGCGTGCGCTCGTTCTCGGGGTCGCGGGCGTCGTACGCCTCGACGAACACCGTCACGAGCTCCTCGAGCGTGCCGAGGGGCCGCGGGTTGCGGCCGGGGAAGCGCGCCGGGCCGACAGCGCCGAGCGCCCCGGAGACGTCGCCCGGCTGCCACACGATGCGGCGCGGGCTTGCCGGCTGCTTCTGCGTCTCGCGCCAGCCGAAACCGAAGTCGCACGCGGTGCCCTCGTCGGCGAACCGAGCGACGACCGCGTCGTAGGCGCGCGGGACTGCGAGCACGATGCTCACGCCGTCGCCTCCCGGAACGCGCGCAGGACGCGCTCGCGGATGCGGGACGACCACTTCGGCGGGATCTTGCCGTTGTACGGGATGACCCGGCGGGTGACGTTGCCGCGCGCGTAGCCGAGGTGGTGCAGCACGGCGACGCGGGTCTTGATCCGCGTGATGATGGTGCGCCCGATCGAGCCGGTGACGATGTCGGTCGGCTCGACGAACCGGAACGCGCCGTCGTCGCGCTTCTTCGGCTGCCACGCGTTGCCGTACGCGTCGACCTTCGCCGCGACGGTGCGCCGCTGCTCCTCGTTGATGATGCCGGCGACATCCTCGACGACCGCGTCGGGCACGTCGGCGAGCTTCACGCGGAACTGCGCGATCTTGTCATCGAGCACCGCGAAGGCGGACGCGTTCGGGTCAGCCATAGGTGCCCCCGCGGTTGCGGTCCTCGGAGCGCGCGGCGTCGGCCTGGACGTCCGTCCACGAGTACGGGCTCGTCTCGGAGTAGACGGCCGTGCCGCCCTTGGCGATGCCCGTCGCGGTCGTGTCCTCGCGCAGCGGGAGGTCGAAGAGGCCGGCGACGGCCTCGGCCGCCTCGCGGATCTCGGCGGTCGCCGTGTCGGCGTCCGCCTTGATCTCGGCGAACTGCTCGTCGCTCGGACGAACGCCGAGCTTGAGGTAGCAGCGGACCGTGACGATCCGCGTGAGCCACCCCTGCACCGCGAGCGGGTAGGGCGACGAGAACGGCGCGGCGTACCGCTTGCGCAGGCGCGAGTCGATCTGCGCGGACCAATACTCGATCTGCGAATCGATCCAGCCGGGCGACACCTCCTCGAGCGAATCGAGATCGCTGCTCGGCATGAGCGAGAGCGCCTTGAACTCGTCGAGGGTGAGGTAGGGAGTCGTCATGCTGGATCGCGTCGCAGAGAGCGAGGACCGAGTCAGCGGGGGGAGCGAGAGGGAGACCGGGCACCCGCTCCCCCCGCCGACTCAGAGGTGGGGGATCAGGTCGCGTCGCACCGGAAGATCAGGTACGGGTGGCCCGGCTGGACCGTGTTGCGGCCCTCCGTGGTCCACTCGTAGACCTTCTTGTGCACGAGCTGCGCGTCGGTCATCGGGCCGTGGTACGTGACCGCGAAGGGCTCGCGGTCGACGTACACGAGGGCGCCGAGCTCGTTCGACGTGATCTCCTCGGCGAGGAGGTAGTACGTCGAATCGGAGCCGCCGAAGGCCGCCCCGAGCTCGTCGCACTGGATCGGCTGCGCGAGCCCGAGGTACTTGACCACGGCCTCGACGTCGCCGGTGAGGGCGCCGCTCGCCGCGGACTGCACGATCGTCTTCGCGTTCGTGAGCTGCACGGCGCGCGCCATGAGGGCGGGCGGCACGAGCATCTTCGTCACGCGCAGGCCGCGCGGGTCCTCGCCGTTCGGCATCTTGATCCCGGCGATGTACGAGACGGCCAGCGCGAGGTTCGCGAGGGCGGCCTCGACCGTCGTCGCGCCGCCGATGGGCAGCGCGCCGGGGTAGGTGCCCGACGCCGCGCCCGTGAAGCGGTTGGCGAAGGTCCCCGCGCCCGTGTCGAACGGGTTGACCGGGTGCGCCGTGTGGAACAGCGCGACGCCGTCGTAGGTCGTCGGGTTGGCCTTGATGGCCGACGCGACTTCCTTCTGTGGCCAGTAGGCCGCGTACGCGCCGATCTGGCGCGACCAGTGCGACGCGAGCCGCACGCCGTTGCCGTCGAGGTCCTCGAGCTGATCCTTCTTGAGCGTGAGGCCCGCGACGGCGTTCTCGACCTCGAACTCGGTCGTCGCCGAGACGATGTCCTCGAAGATCGCCTGGCCGCCGCCGCGCGAGGCGTTCGGCCGCTCGATCTTCGCGGTGTCGAGGAGCCAGTTGATGCGCTCCTTCTTCGACTTGGTCGACATCCGCTTCGCGACGTTCTCCCACCACGCGTTGCGGTTGAGACGCTCGTACTCGTTCGCGGAGATCAGGCGCATGTTCGACTCGAGGTCGAACAGGAACTCAGGGGTGATAGCAGGCATGTTCGTGCTCCTTCAGCCGCCGATCAGGCGGCACCCATCTCGACGAGCACGCCCGCCGAAGAAACGCCCCACACGCGGCCCGCGGCGACGCGGGTGCTGCCCGCGTGCGAGATCGAGACGGTGTCGGAGTCGACCACGTAGCAGAGCTCGCCGAAGTCGGCGTCGGTGACGGGGGCGCCGCCATCGTTGCCGAGCCGGTCGAGCCAGATCTCGCGGAAGAGGCGCACGCGAACGGTCGCGCTGCCGTCTCCCGTCTTCGACTCCTCGAAGAATCCGATGGGGCGCAGCGTGGTGTCGGTGGCGCCGGGGACGATCTCGCCCGACGACAGCTCGATGCACGCGAGGTGCCCCTTCTCCGCGACGGCCGCGTTCTGCAGCACGCGCTCGACGTAGCTCCACGCCTCACGGCGGGTCATGCGCTCGGCCATGGATCAGCCTTCCTTTCCGACGCGCTCGGCGCCGAACGTGGTCTTGAACGTGGACTGCTCGACGCCGAAGGACGCCGAGGTGAGCCCCATCGCGCGGTCGAGCGCGGCCTTCGACTTCGGGTCGAGGCGCGGGGCGCTGCCGGCCGCTTCGCCGCCGCCACGGGTCGCCGACGGCGTGGTCGCCGCGGCCGGGTTCGGGCGCTTCGGGCGCTCGATCTTGCCGAGGGCCGCCGCGTACTGCGCGAGCGGGAGCGAGGCGAGGGCGTCGTGCACGCTCGCCGCGACGTCGGGCCGCGACGCACGCAGGGTCGCGCGCTTCTCGCACTCGAGCGCCTGCTCGAGCTGCGCGACGCGCGCCTCGAGCGTGTTCGCCGTGCGACCGAGCGCGACCACCGCGCCGAGGTTGCCCCCGGCCTTGGCCTCGTCGCCGTCCGGCTCCTTGTGCTCGCCGTCGTCGCCATCGGCCTTGCCCTCGTCCTTCGGGGGCTCGTCGCCGTCGGGTTCGCCGTCCATCGCGGCGAGGATCGCCTTGGCCTTCGCCTTCGCCTTCTCGTCCGACTTTTCGTCGTCGAGGATGGCCTGCAGCGAGGCGCGGTACGCCTTCTCGTTATCGTCCATGGTGTTCGTGTCCTCGGTGGGGGTGGGGGTTTGCGCGGACGCCGCCGCGACATCCGCGCCCGACCGAACGAGCGCGAGAACCTGATCGAGTGTCTTCACGTCGTCGGCGAGTCCGAGCCTGACGGCCTGCGCGCCGTGCACGACGCCCGCCTGCAGCGCCGCGACCTTCTCGGTCGAGATGCCGCGGCGGCGCGAGACGTGGTCGAAGAAGATCTCGGCGAGCGAGTCGACGCGCGACTGCGCCGCGGCGACCGCTGCGTCCGTCGTCGCCGCGTGCGGGTTGCCGTCGGCCTTGCGCGCGCCGCTCGTGATGATCGAGAAGCCGAGGCCCATCGCGCGGTCCTGCGCGGTCGCGTCGACGAGCGCGTCGATGACGCCGATCGAGCCGACGATGCCCGTCGCCGGGACGAACACGCGCGAGGCGACGCACGCAAGCGCGTAGGCCGCCGACGTCGCCTGCCCGTCGACGTACGCGACGAGCTCTGCGCCGCGCGCATCGCACGCCGCCCGGATCTCGTCGGAGGTGTCGAAGCAGCCCGACACGAGTCCGCCGGGCGAGTCGATCGAGAGGACGACCGTGCGCGCGCCGTTGTCGAGCGCCCCGAGGACGCGCGCCTTGATCGCGTCGTACGAGTCGCAGAAGTAGTCCGCGTGGTGCATGAGCGGGCCCTGCACCTCGACCACCGCGACACCGTCGTCCTGGTGCTTCGCCTCGCGCGGCGCGGGCGGCTCGAAGAGCAGCATGCCGAACGCGCGCGGCTCGAGGGCGAGCGGCTGCCCGTACGCGGTGAAGACGCGGTTCACGCCGGCACCGCCTTTCGGATCGGGACGACGTCGGCGACGGGCGCCGCCGCCGAGGACGCTGGCCGCGAGACGGGCACGCCGAAGCGCGTGCACACCGCCGACACGTCGAGGGCGAGCCCGGTGGGCGCGAGCGCCTCGGTGAGCGACTTGATCGCGCCGGCCGCAGCCGAGAGGCTCGACGCCTCGGCCGTCTTGTCCTTCGGGGGCGCGACGTCCCACTCGACGGTCGCGCCGTCGAAGATCGCATCCTCGCCGAAGCGCTCGGCGATCCACGCGGGAAGGACCTGCGTGTTGATCGTGTACGCGAGCGCGTCGGCCGTCGACTTGATGAGGTCCGCGCGGATGCTCCGGTGCACGTCGGCGTTCGCGAAGCCCGTGCCGCCGTCGGTCGTGACCGTCTGGCCGCACACGGCCATGACGAACTCGTGATCCTGCGCGGCGATCGTGGTCTCGAAGCTCTCGAAGCCTCGGCCGTTGCTCTCGAGCAGCTTCACGTCGTAGCCGGGCCGCAGCGAGAAGACCGTGTTCACGCCCCAGGCCATGACGCGCCGAAACCACGCGAGGGACTGCTCGTCGGAAGCGCCGGCAGGCGCGACGGCCACGCGGGCCGGGTTCGCCAACTTCGACTCCCAGTTGTCCTTGTGCATCGACGCGTGTTCCTTGCGGACGTACGCGCGACCGACGGCTCGCCAGAGGCCGTGCTGCCACGGTGCGATGCGACCGCCGGGAACGTGGAGCACCCAGCGCCCGCCGCCCGGCTCGATGGGCAGGAGCCCCGCCACGCTGCGGAAGTACCAGCGGTTCTCCTGCCAGCGGTACACGAGGTGCTCGGGGTCGAGCCGGACGAGCACCGGGTAATCCCGACCCTCGACCGGCACGAGCTCGGCGACCGAGACGCCGAGCAGGATGCCGTCGGCGACCATGAGCGCGAGCTCGGCCGCCGGGCACATCTCGTCGAACACCGAACGCGACTCGATGCTGCCGGCCTCGAGCGCCGCGATGATGTCCTCGCGCCCGCGGAACATGCGCGGTAGGCGCACGAGGCCGTCGGTGCGCGTCGAGAGCACGCCCGCGAAGACGCCGTCTTTGCGCGCCGAGCGCATGAGCTGGGCCGCCATCGAGATATCGCCCGCGTCGGCGGCGTACTCGGCGGTCTCGATCTGCTCGAGGTACCAGCGGGTGCGCGTGGTCGGGAGCGGCTGAACCTGCCCGCCGAGGGCCCGCCGCACGGTCTCGACCTGCGGCGATTCCAGGGTCAGTGCGTCGCGGGGCGCCGGCTGGTAGGCTGAGACGCCGAGCAGGGCGCGCACGTGGTGCTGGAATGCCACGCTCCCAACGTGGCTGCGAACGGGCTAGCCGTGTCTCACCTTCGGTCGTTGCCCGGACGGACAACGGGGCAACCCCCACGAATCAAGCGGAATCTCGTACTCGCGCAGAAGCGCCTCGCGCGCGCGCTCGCCCGGGACGAGCCGCCCCGAGCACCACGACTTGACCGCGGCGACGCTCACGCCGCACCGGGCGGCGACGAACTCGCGCCGCGTGCGCTGCAAGATGATCAAGAGCGAACGCCGGCCCGGCGTCATCGCCACGCCTTGTAGCCGGCGTACGGGTCGAGCGTGGGGCCGCCGTCGTCGTCCTCACGCGCGGCCGCGCGCTTGATGCCGGCGTCCTCCTCCCGCAGCGAGAGCGGCTCCCACGCCGAGAGCGCGAGAGCGTCGTAGCGGTCGGGCGAGCGGCCGAGGGTCTTGCGTAGGTCGTCCTTCGCCGTGAGCTTGACGCGCCCGTTCGCCGCCGTGCGCCACTCGAGCGCGTGCAGCTCGGCCGTGAGCTTGACGTCCTCGGGGATCGACCCCCCGTCGCGGAACCACGACTCGAGGTTCGCGGCGAGCTCGTCGCGCATGCGGTCGTAGACGAGCGGGGTGCGCGCCGCCCGGTCCGAGCTGCGGACCGCGACGAACTCGAAGGGCGGGGCCTTCTCGCGCGGCTCGAGGTATGCGCGGATCAGGCCGGCGAGCTCGCTGCCGATCGCGCCCTCGCGGTCGAGCACGACGACGGGCACCTCGCGCGGGAGCTTGTACTTGCCGATCGTGCCGAGCAGGTGGGCGAGGTGGCCCTCGCCGGTCAGGCCGCGGAACGGCAGGAGAGCGAGGAGCTTCAGCCCGCGCCTCACGGCGAACATGGTCTCGTCGCCCGTGCCGCTCGCGCCGGCCGGGTCGAGGCCGATGTAGAGCCGCCCCGACTCGGGCGTTTCGTGCCAGCGCTCCTCGGCCTCTCGGATCGTGTGCACCGAGAAGATCCGGCCTTCCTCCTGCAGCGCGAACTCGCCGAGGACGTGGATCTTGAACATGGCCGAGTCGCGTCCCCACTCGATCTCGCGCTCGCGGATGTACTCGGCCGTCGCGAGGCCGGGGATCACGATGCGGCCCGCCTTCACGTTCGGCGAGTCCTCGCTCGAGGTCGTGACGCAGTGGTAGCCGAGCCCCTGCAGTTGCTCGTTGCTCTTCTTGCCGAACGCGTCGAAGAACTCGCCGCCGTTCTTCGTCGGGTTGCCGGTGAGCAACACCTTGCCGCCGCCCGCGCGGTTGCCGCTGATCACGTCGAAGATCTGTTGCGCGATGCCGGACGCCTCGTCGGCGAGCACGAGTTGGTTCGCGCCGTTGAAGCCCTGGAACGCCTCCGGCTGCCGCGCGGTCGCGCCGGTGATCATGCGGAAGTCGTCGGAGCGCAGGCCGGTGCTCGGCTTCACGCCTGGCTCGTCTGCGATGATGGCCGAGTGCGGACACGGGCGCGGAATGCGGATCTCGGCCGCCACACGCGAGAGGCCGCCCGCGACGAGCGCGTCGATCTCGGCCTTGCATCGGACGCACCGGCCCGACTTCATCCGCATCATGCAGAGCTCGCGCCAGAGGATGTCCTCGACCTGCCGCGCGGTCGTGCTCGTCATGGTGACGCGAGCGTCCTCGTACGAGGCCCAGAACCAGAGCGCAGCGCCCGCGACCGTGTGCGACTTCGCGACGCGTCGGCCCGACTTCCACGCGACGCGGTCGTGGTCGACGAGCGCGCGGAGAACCTTGCACGCCTCGTCCCACGGCGTGACGCCGAGGATGTCCTCGAAGAAGCCGACGGGGTC
>JACCDR012306352.1_pt1 | contig 17213 bp, 15 predicted proteins | sample 7446431 | NCBI WGS metagenome assembly JACCDR01 (sample SAMN15323443, study PRJNA562643) | freshwater metagenome | isolation source: river surface water | place: USA:Blue River Watershed | collected 2017-08-17
CCGCCAACACCTCCAATAACTCCTAATCCAACAGTAGTAATAGTACCCGCGTTTACAAAGTTGCCCTTACATTTAATAACCGGTACCTTGTCACCAGCCGTACCACCACTGAAGTTCAATGTTGCACCGAGCGCAATAGTGACAGAAGAAAACTGCCAAACAGTTTTTACACTGAGGTCAATAGTATAGGTACCAGACGTTACGTTGAGTGCTCCATCAGATCCGTCACCCGCAAAGAAAGATACTCCCAGGATTTCGGCTAGTTTCAGCTTTTCTGCAGCACTTGGAAGTCGTGTCGCATAGTTTGAAGTGGCAAGGTAAAAAGGGTTTACTGCCAACAGAGCGCCAGTAGCGCCTAATTCTGTCCCTGAGTTAATTTCAGCGGTAGTAGCTACTTCTACCAGTCCTTTTCCAGTAAGTGAAGCATCAGCAGCACCAGCGTTTGCCATGCCTTCTGCATAGGTCAAAATGCGGTCGTACATCTGTGCATTGTTCGAAACAATAACTGTTGTACCGGCCGCGTGCGCGAACGCTACACCACCCGAGGTATACGGGGTTTTTCCGCTTCGGGCGCGCAAAATATTCTCATTTATAGTGACTTTGCCATCATCAGCGACCGTAAAATCAGTACAACTGACAATTTCTTCATTTTTACCACCAGGATTGAAGGTGAGTTCGAGTATTTCTCCAAAATCTGACATTGCCAGCGGTATATTTCCTACTGCAACCAGTTTTTGAAGCACAATTTCAGTATTCTCGGTATCTGAGATAGAGACATCGAGGACTGTGGGACGCGCTTGTACGAATTGTGGTCTTGCCATATTGATTTTATTATAACCTATCTAGTAATAAAACTGGGTTCGTTATCCGACATCTTGATATTTTCTCCATAAGCGATAATTTCAAAGCGTACCGCCATACCTTCCGCGGAAAATACTCTTTGTCGCTCAAAGAAGTCTAATCTGGTTGTCCGGTCAATTGCACGGACTTTTACCAGTTCTGGTATAGGAGTGATGAGACTACCCAGTGGTTGTGCACCAAGTGGGTATGCACCTAGACCGGCAGGAACAGCCGGAGCAAAGGTTATTTTCTCGTCTGCTCCACTCACGGTAAAATTACGAGTGTCTCGGGCTCCCAAGTAATCGTAGTAAATGGTTTCAGTGAGTTCAGTAGTACGTGATAGATACGCTTCAATACCAACTTTAGTGAAGTTTTTAAGGCTAAATCGAGCGCCAAAGTTTTCATATCCAAAGGCAGCAATATATTTTGTAGGTGCATCGAGACTGTCATAGCCACTATAGAGCTGGTATGTTTCATTGGCCCCGCGGGAGTGACCACATAACGTATCGTCAATAATAGCTAATCGAGCAACCGGAAACTCTTGCGGTGGTTGCCAGTACCCAAAACGGGTATCGTATTCAAGGACCAAGCCTTCTATAGGCAAACAAACGAACAAAGAGCGCTTGTGGTAGAGCAAATGCGCGTCTGTCACGTCAAATTCTTCGAGGTCGTTCTTGATATCATCAGAAATCGGGACCGCCTGTTGGTTCGGGATATTCTCAATGTTACTGATTGTATCAATGATACGTTCCTTCGATAGGAAGGCCACACTGTTTTTTACAAATGCAATAGCTCCCTGACTGACTGCTGCCTGCCCTGGCGACGTTTTAAGGCGCTTCACCTCTACCGTTTCAGTACCCTGTTCGGCAGAAAGGGTCATGGTAATCTCGTACCAGTAGTCGTCTCCGGCTGAAACGGACATATTGTCGTTCTCAGATGGTGCAAACCCAACCGGACTAGCGTCCAAAGTGAGCTTAAAGCCCTCTCCTGGCGCGCGTAGTGGAGTTGTGTACCCAAAGTCGTCATAGTCAGTATTCTTTGAAATAAACACCTCTCGGGACAGCGTAGAGCCTACAAACACATGGTTGCCATCAACCGCAACCAGATCATAATTGCGGTCAGCGAGGACCGTAGGTGCAGTTTCGACAATATCCTGTACTACAAAGTCACCATCAGCTACTCCATCAGTGACCGGAGAAGGGGTAACACCTGTCAAAGTACCACTATTTTCACCGCCAGTGTAGGTGTAGGTTTTATTGTTAATTACCACCGCCCGTCCAGCAGCACTCACCAAGAACCGAGCTTCAGCCCAGGTACCAGAACCGCTAGTTTTAATGACAGTCATAGCTCCCACACCACTATCTGTGAGAATATAGTTGTCGGTTACAACAATTTCGTCGTCAGTAACGCTTAAAATATCGTACTCACCGTCGTTATCGAGCGAGCCTGATACGCTAATTACATCACCGGCAGCATAGCCAGCCAGAGTAAACCCACCACTCGTTTTCTTAATGGTTCGGGTAGCAGCTATAAAATAGATATCGTCGTCTTCAACATACCCTTTTTTGGTAATAGTATCAGCAGTCACACTCGCAACCTCAGCCAGACCACCAGACCACATATACATCTTGTCGGTGCCGTTAACGCCAATAAGAAGGTCAATCAATTCGTTATTGTCCCAGACCTCAGCCCACTCAAAATTAGCCTTCTTAAAAGCCCGTTTTACTCGTTTCCACTCGTTTTTATACCAAACCTCAGTCTCACAAAGACCTCCGAGCATGTATTGGCGAATATTTCGATACACCTTGGTACTGGTGCGCCAGTCGTAGCTTGCTTGAATACCGTTATTTACGGTCTTGGCCGCTCCCTTCAATTGGTACCGCTTGGCACTCACTACCTTTTCACCATTTACGATCTGGGTATTGATACTACCTTTAACGAGAAAATGCCCTGGGAGATTAGTTATCTCTCGGTTGTTGACATACCCCTTCGGGCTTATTGTCTCAACAAAATCTTCAGTGACATTGGTACTCATATATTTTAATCTTCTTCATCGTGACTATACCCACCGCCAAACCGGTAATACGTCATTTGGACCGGTAGTGATTGGCACGGGTTATTGCGGTTGTAGTTTTTATAGAGACCCTCAACCTGCCCGTACCCATTGAGCTGCTGCATGAACCACTTGGCACTCCGTTCGACACTTTTCTCCCCAAGCTCCTGAATAATAATTAGCATCAGTTCGTACAAAAATAGGTTTGCGCCTTCGGTACCTTCAATGTTGATGTAATCATTGTCTGCACTTGGTTTCGCCCTGTACGTGCCGTCTGTGCCCTTAAAAAGGTAGTTACTGTAGTACACCAGTTCGTACGGTTTACCGACACCGGCTGAAATCTGATTGACCCGCACGTTTGCAATAGCGGTACCAACAGTGTAATTGAATATTACCTGCAAATATTTGATATTAGTCACGGCCGGAGCGCCAGTTTTAGTGGCGCTAGACCAATCGAAGCGACATAGGCTCCAGGCTCCACTCACAAACGATGTTCGGTCGTGTGGTGTGGTGACAGTCTTTTGCCAGTAGTTACTAGCATCAGTCCCCCAGCGTAGTTGAACATTGGTGAGGCGAGCGGCTTCGGGGAAGTTGACCCAATTAAACAATGAGCCAATATCCTCCATTGTTTCGAGATTGATAGCATAATCCATGTTGATGGTAATACCACCAGCACCGGTAACGCCTGAGAGCCCAAACTGCAAGGCTCCATTGCCCTCTACATAGTCATAGCTGTTAGTTTCGATATCAGTAGCATCACCGGCTGCAGTCACGGTATACCCGCCAGACGGTACACCATCAAGCGTAGCGAGTATGACGTGGGTTCCAACCTCTTTTTTGAGACGTAGGGTCTTAATACCGTTAACCACCTCAATCGTGAAGGTGTCTCGTTCTTTGTTGATATCAAATTCGGTGCCGTAGCGTCCCACAACATCATCATTTCGGGTTCGTTGAGAGATAGGCCGGATATCAATAATACCTTTGTTAGCGCGGATATCCTGGTTAATTACGTAGTTATTTACGTGACTGAATAATGCGCCTTCAATTCGTGAACTTCGGATCGTTTCTAGTGGATATGACCGTGAGAGTACGTTACCGGCTGCTTCCTGGCATTTGCCGTAGAAATCAGACACGTCTTGGATTGTGCTACCCCGCAGCTTGCCTGTTACTTTGGTCTTAATGTCAGAGATTTGTAATTGCATATTATTTGGTTATATTAGTCAAAATATCACGTACTCGGGCCAACATCCACGCCACCGCGTCAAACTCAACCTTCGGCTGTCCGGTGCGGGCTGAGTGAATATTCCCTAATATTGAGTATAGCTCCCCGAGAGTAATTACAGAAACAACCGCCTGGGCAAAGTGCTGAAACTCGAACCCGACGCTTTTACTAGCTAACGCGACTGAGATTAAACCACCTAACAATAGACATTTTGAAGCAACCCCTTTTTTAAGGACTGAAGATTTAATTTGTTGTCCTCCTTCATTGAGCCAAACACGTACAATTGCAGTTAGAATATCGAACGACATGAGCAACCCCAGTATTGTGAGAGCTTCAATATTGAACCCCAGGTACTCGAAACTGTACCAGAAAGCAACGATATATGAACCGTTTTTGAATACTACTGATGAGGTTGCAATTGTTGTCATACGATTTTAATAATCAATTTGTGCGTAAATGTTTGCTACTTCAAGCTGTGTGGCATTGACAGTAGTTAATGCAGCGTTACTTGCCAGAACACCAAGAGTGAGGAAGGTAGTAGCTGACGGTAGGTTAGCGGTAGCAACACCAGAAACCTCAGTACCAGTGTTTATATCTTTAATCCACCAGCCAATTTGAGAACTGTTTGGCGCTGCATAAAAACATGCCTTGTAGCCTTTACCTGACGTAATAGTAAGTCCGGTAGATGCTTTTGTTGCAGAAGTCCCACGGGTAAGGAAGTGAATTAAACCGTTATCTGCAGCATCAACCGCAAAACCAACAGTGTTGTTGAGCGCAGATGGATCTGCAGTTACTACACCCGTACCAGAGTGTAGGCCATTAAAGTGGCGACTGCCGTTTGTCCAAGTGTTGTAACCGAAGTCTGAACAGATAAAGAAACCTCCTTCATTAGCACTGTCACCACGCCAAAACAGAGCTTCAGTGTTTCGTTGACCGAGGACCTGGTTGAGTGTAGTAACGACGTTTGAGTACCGAGCGCGCTTTTGCTGAGTGAGCAATGTACTGTTTGACGGTAGTGTGTTAGCGAACGTACCAGCACCGGCTCCAACAGTTTGCACCCATAGCCCGCCAGTAGCAGTAGTTGGCCGCCATTGAACAATGGTTGAGTTCCACATTGCGTCCTGTTGTGGCATTGCATTACCAGCAGGGTTCTTTGACATAAAGAATGATTTTCCTGCAATATTTTTTACAAATTGGACGAGTTTTCCAAGTATCGGAGCACTTGGTTCTGAAGTTGTCGTCGCCATTTCAAATGCACCACTAGCAAGCACAGTAAATAGTGCCGCGCCACTTGATGAAGCTACTCTAAATGGATTTACGCCAGCTAGGGCCTGAACATCAAGTGTAGCGTCTGGTGCAGTATTATTAAGACCCATACGCCCTGCAATACCAGAACCTACACCGGTAAGTGTCAAAAGACTGGTTCCAGCAGGACCACCGGCACCGTTGTTATAAAGGATTTCAAACAAGCCCACGTTAGTAAACTCATTTTGCATACGGAAGCGGTCAGCCCCAATTTTACCGTACCCAATGAACGCTGAGTTTGACGAAATAACCTCGATACCTTGGTTGTTTGCTACCTGCACCGTAAGTTTATCGGCTGGTGTAGTTGTACCAATACCAACCTTGCCGTCTGATGCAATGAAAAGGGTCGAAGTACCTGATACAGCCGTACCGTTACTAGCATAATAAGCTACTTGGCCTTGTGTACCACTGTTTACTGTTCCAGAACCACCTCCTCCTCCACCTAATCCAAGAGTTGAGGTTGCTACCCAGCGAGTAGAAGTACCAGTAGTCTGCAAAACCATACCTGATGTACCCAATGAGTTAGTTACATCTCGCAAACCGGCTCCTAAAGCCAAATCACCACCCGTCAAAGACAGTAAGTTCGAGGTTTTAGTGAACAATACATCTCCGTCCCAGTTGATTGAGTTTACTCCGTGACTAACACTGTTTGAACCATCATCAAGTATCATTGTTGATGCCCCAAATTCAGAATATGAACCACTACCTACTCGCAATTGCGCGCCTGATAGTTGGACTAGGTTGTTTGTTTGCGTTAGTGTAGCATCTCCATTATCCCAGTTGATTACCCCTCCTTCTGCCAAGAACATATCTGAAAATTGCAGAGAAGTTGAACCAATAACCGCACCATCGTTTGTATCTGGTAACAAAGATTGATTTATGGTCAATTGCGACATTGTGGTTGTGGCAAATGTTGAAGTTCCATTTACTACTATGCCGTCAGTTGATGTTAAAGGGGTAAGCGTTAAACCACTATCTGTCCAATTACTAGATCCGCCAGCTGGTGTGTAATAACCCAATACACCGCCTGATACACCTAAAAATGTACCGTTACCGCCTTGTGCAAGACGTGTGGTAGCTCCTGAGATACGGGCAATGATGTCACCGTTGGTTGTTAATGGGTCTGCAAATCCACTTGATGGTGCAGCAAACGTCCCGTCACCGCGCAGGAACGTGGTTGTATTGTTTGGTGGTGTTGGTACCGCTCCACCTACAGTAGCGGTCATTGTAGGCGCATTGAGTGTGTTACCAGACCAAGAAAGGTTAGTGCCCGCGGTGATGCGAGATGAAGGTGCACCGTAAAATGTATCGTAATTGGTAGTTGAAGCAGTTGTTGGAATTATATGCCCTGATGTCACTGAAAGGACCCCTGTACCGCTGTTATAGTCCAATCCGGTGGTAGTTTCACTAATTGAGGTTCGGACCGTAGCCACGAAGTCTGAGATGGTTGCGGCCAATTGTGTACCAGTGTGGTTTGCTCGGGCCAAATATGAAGCAGGCGCTAAACCGTTGAGTAGCGTAGCGGTCAAATTACTTGATGTAGTGGTCGCCAGGGTTGTTGTACCGGTAAAAGTCCAGTTTCCTGAGATAGTTGCAATGCCGGTATTGAGAAGGTCAAAAAACTTGGTGCCGGTATTGCTAAACAAGCGTAGAATACTTCCATTGTTTTCACCGTTAATTTGTACGTCGGTTTGGTTTGAGTATGGTGATGCGTGAAGTGTTGGTTCGATTTTACCGCTTCCGTATTGGTTATCACCGATATGCCACAAAGACACACGGCTGATACCTTCACGTTCCGCCCGCTCGCGTTTGATATTGATGCAGGTATTATCACAGGTAAAGTAACTATTTCCACCGTTAGTCCAGGTAAGCTCCCCACTTTCAGCATCTCGGGTCGCAGTAGATGAACCAGGGCTTGCCATAGCTGCAGCGTACGTTTGAGCTAAAAATGAGTACCCGCCAGTTGCGCCACGATATCCGGCTGCAGGAATACCAATAATCAACCGGTCATGGTCTGATATTTTGCGCTTGGCGTAGGCAATAATTTCATCTTGCCACTTTAATGGTGCGTTAGGTCGTCCAGCACTGTAATCGAAGTGGTAGTCATACACGGCAATAAGCAGGTAATCAACCGGCACATCTTCAAAGTCTTGGTATTCAAGCTCGTAATATCCGTCAGAGTTGGCACTGTCCCACTCATCACCACTACCCGATTCGGCGTTCGATGCACTGTTCCAGATAGGAGGCAGGTAAATCATTGTCTTTAAGCCGTATTTGTGAGCCTCATTGGAAAGCTGGCGCACAAAGTTAATGTAATTAGTAGTTGAAGCAGCGCCCCAGTCTGCAAAACCTTCCCAGTCCAGTTCGATACCAGTAAAACCAGTTGAAGTAGCAAACCCAATAAACGTATTGATAGCGTTAGTTGCCAGTGTAGTAGAACCGGTCAAAACATGGATTTCTGGGTCATTACCAGAGACAGTCACAAACTGCTCAACTGAGTTTTCTTTAATAATCTGAGTATTACTCGCGTTATAACCAAAAGCACCAAAACCAGCGACGGTTCGGAGAGTAACAGATCCGGTTGCGTTTACTTGGTACCAAATTGGTTTGATAGTATGAAAACGATTATTTTGAATATCAGTATTTACATTGAGCCCATCAGGGAAAGTCCAAGCCTGCAAAGTTGAACGCCACATTGGTGTAGTGGTTGCACCTACAGTAAAACTACCGCCACCGGTAGAGTTAAGGGTGTTACCAGACCAAGAAAGACCCGTACCAGCGGTAATACGAGACGAAGGAGTATTATAAAACGTGTTGAAGTTGGTACCAGATGCTGTAAGCATCATTTCATACCCAGGTGAGAGTGAGATATCAGCAGCACCACCAACCAGACCGCGAGCTGCTGATATTTGAATACCAGTTATACTCTCGGTCAAAGTACCGGTTGCAACACTAGAAAGCGTCGAAGCGCCTGTCCAAAATGCTAATTGACCGGCTGTTGGTACTGAAGAAGTACCAATTGAACCGGCAGGCCAAGCAGTCCGGCAGTCTGAACCAATACAAAGACGTGTTGTAGACGCATTTGGAAAAGTAGAGGTTGCAGTTGTTGAAGTAGCTTGAAATACACTTCCACGTACCACGGCTGACCAACCGGATTGAAGTGGTTGCAGTACACCAGAGGTAAAATCCCAAGAAACTGGCGCTGAAAGTGCCAATGTAGGTAGTACCAGTAAGCCTAAAATGAACGTAAGAAGTAATTTTTTCATAACTAAATAATAGCACGTATATACTGGCTCGGAGGCACGTCCATTGTGATAACTAGACCTGCAATACTGTAACCAGCACCGTCAAAATTGATAATTCCGTCTGCAACCACCCACTTCGGGACCGCCGATACGTTAAATGAGGCATTGACCGCATTTATTGCACCGGTGGGCGTCTCTACCGTCACTCCACCACCTACTCCCTGCTCCACGTCCTTCCAATCTGCATCTAAACTGTTTCGGTATTGCATCACTCCACCATAATCACGAAAACCATACCCACTTACGCCACTGATAGTGCCAAAGTTGAGGTATTTGTTAGCCCCGTAGATGAGTACATTGAGACCATTTTTTGCTGCGGTTCTGGTGTACCCACCAGCTTTAGTTATCCATGTAGTGGCGCGGATCATGTTATTCGTTATTTACTTCAGGGACCCACGGTACGTATTCAAGACCAGCGTCTTGGAATACCTCGCGGATATAGGCTTCCTGCTCCTGTACGTACTTCTCGCGTCTGCTGATATTTACAATACGAGCAACCGCGTTTTGATATTCTTCCTTCTTTTTAACGATACTGTCATCGAGTGTCGCGAGCTCCTGGCGCTTTTCATCACACAATGGCGTTAGAGCGTCCTTTTCTGTCTGTAGTGTTGATACCTCATCTTGTGCTGTTTTGAGTGCACCACGGGTCGATTCGAGGTCTACACGGGCCTGTTCCAGTGCCTGTACTACCCCGTCTCGTTTATCTTCCAACCCTTTGATAGTTTTAGTGAGAGTTGCAATATCCTGCTTGAACCCTTCGTGCGTCTTGGTAGCAGTTTCGATTGCCTCATTGAGTGATGCCAAGGTCTTATCCAGGGAGGCAATTGAGCTTTCGATAGCGTCCTTCTCCGTCTTCAAACGGGTAAGTTCGACTGTTTCGTGAGCAATTTTGTCCTGTACCTGCTTTTGCGCCGATTTTACTTCTGCCGCTACACCGTTACGGATTTGTAGTTGCTCCTCTTTAAGGGTGTGAATTGACTTCTCTAGTTCTCCAACCTCACGGACCAAGCGAGTTTTTTCTTGATGGAACCCTTCAACCGTAGTCTCGTTGGCCGTTTTTAATACCTCTAGCTTGTGAATATCAGCTTCGAGACCGGTTACAGTCTTTTGCAGCACGAGGATATTGCGGTCAATTTCTTCTTTAGTGATTTTGGCATCATTGATAGATGCAAAAATACCCTCACGTTTCTGAGTAGCTTCTTCAATTTCTTTACCAAGCGCACGGAGTACGCGCTGCATATCACCTTGCGCACCTGCAAAATCCTTTTCCGGCATAGCTAGATAGTCTTAGGCTTGGCCGCAAGATGGAATACACCAGCCGAACGGCCACTGATAATAGCGTTAATCCACGTCGCACCATCAACATCGAGGTTAAAGTTGCGGTTTTCATCGGTACCAGCGAGCACTAAACCAGTGTCACCGTCGAGAATTGCACCATCTTCGAGATCGAGTACCTTGGCATAGTCCCAAGAGTTTGTTGGACTTTGCGCACCGGCAAAGTCTGGCATGGTCTTTTGGTACGAGACTTGGAACCGAACAGTTGCAGCAGCACTACCGGTCGTATGAAGCGACAAGGTAACTGCATTAAAATCATCAACGAACAAAGGCCGGCCAATACCATTGGCGCTGGCACCATCGAGGATTTTTGTAGGGTCTTGATTATACATAAAGTTATCGTTATTGGTAAAAAACCGGCGCTACTCGGTTTTGCCCCACCTCCCAATCTGGGAGAAGTGGGAAAAACCTTGTAGTGAGTGAGGTTAGATAAGCGTTCCAGCAGTTGCAACAGCAGCAGCGTAGTAGTTTGCACCTACCCATGACATACCAGCAGCAGTAATAGGCGCAGTACCAGAAAGGATTTGCATATTATTGTTACTAATTTGTCCAGTAGTACCAGCTACAGCCGTAATTGCCTTGGTACTTGATGCAGTATTGTTGGCAATTCGGTTGTTTCGGATAGTCAAACGAGTGACAGCGGTAGTGATGTTTTCAATCGCACCGTTACCTGCACCGTATGAACCGAAGAAAGAGTTGCCTTCAATGCGGATATCAGCACCACCAACCAACCGAACGGCAGTAGTAGTACCAGCATCAGTAGAGCCAACAAATTCGTTATCGAGGACCTGAAGTCCACTAGCGTTTGCATCAGTAAGGAGCGCGAGCGCTGCTTGGCCTGAAGCACTACCATGAATAACGCGGTTATTGCGGAACGTGAAGTTAGCCGCATTTACGTCGATTGGAGCCGTAAGGTTATCAACCCCAGTGAGGTCAAAGATACAGTTTTCAATCGAGATGTTTGCAGCATCAATATCAATGTCAGCACCAACCACACCACCAAAGGTGAAAGTTGGACGGAGTGAACCTTGCCCGAGACCGATAATTGAGATGCCAGCAATATCAATGTCAATAGCGCCAGCAGAGTTAACGGCTTCAGCGTGCCCTGGAGCAAGCAAAATCACGTCACCGCGGTCAGCTACTACATCACCTGAGTTGAGACAGGCTTCGAGACTTGAAAAGAGACGAAGGGCACCATCACCGTCAGGTTTATAGATTTCTTGTAAACGTGAAAGGTCTACTGTGGCACTGTCACCAACGACAAATACCTTCCCAGTAGTTCCTTTGAGTGTGTGGACGCCGGCGGCTTCAAGTGCGCCGTATCCAGAATTAAGATTGTGCATATCGTTTTTGTGTATGAAGCCCACCACCGCCTAGAGGGTAATAGACCTCATAGCTTCATACGTTATTGATAATGTACAGCTTTGTGGGCTGTGTCTGAGCGCACCCCCAGATTAGGTGCGCCAGACACAACCCGCAAGGGATTGTGTGCAAAGTTTAGCTTGCGAGGGCACCAATGATACCGCGGCCTGTAACAGCACGAATACCATAGCCAGCACGAGTACCAAAAGTCCAAGTGTCAGCAGAGTAGTCATGGTTTGCAGACGTTTCGTTCATCGGCATTTCCTTCATGTGAGGAGCTTCCCACTCACCGAAGTAAGCCTGCCACCCGTCAGTACCTTGACCAACAGCACCCAGGAACCACCATTTACGCTTTGCAGCGTCGTAGTTACCAAGCGCATCAGTAGCGAGGTAAGGGAGGATAATGTGACGGTACTTCCCTTTGTTGACGTTGAACACACCAGAGTTATTCTGATCCACGTCAGCCGTAGATTGGAGAACTCGCTTTACAGCGTTAGTTGTGTTCGGGTCTTCAGAGGTGATAATCACATTGAAACTCATCACCCGCTTCTCACCAAAGTGAGACAAGATGTTGGTAGTAGCCAATTCTTCTGCCATTTCAAGCGCTCCTTGACTAAACGCAGGGTCTCCCGTAACACGGTTAGACCAAGTGCTAGAAGAAAACTTGAGAGTGTGCGCATTGTGCACGAGCGGGAGGTTGTCACCTGTTGTCAGAGTAACAGTGTCACCGTCCATATCCACGTACGAGTTTGCGTTAGCAAACGTAAGTAAATGGGTACTGTCGAGTTCAATACGTTGTGGACAGAAGTGTCCGAGGCTTTTAATAAATCCACCAACTTCGGCATATCGGTTTTCATCACGCATTTCCTGGGTGATGTCGATTTCCATACCAATACGCTTTTTCGTCATAGTTACGTTGTAACCAATACCTACTGAAGCCTTCTTGGTTTTTTCAGCTTCCCGCTTTCGGCGACCAAAAGTTTGGATATCAACCTCATCGAAGCGCTTTGTATTTCCGTTACCCTTCGCAACAGGGGTGTAGATATAAAGCTGTCGCGCCGCCGGCGTGACCATCTTTGAGTTGATTACAAACTGTCGACGAATGAGGTCAACCATTTCTCCAAACGTAATTGTATGGAGCATTGAACCTTGATTTCCGTTCATAGTCGTTAATCTTAGGGGTTAATAAATAATAAAGACTAGGTTGTAACCACGTCCTTATGAGCTGCCATAGCGTTAATCTTAATGATTGCTTTGGTAGCAGAAACGAAGCCAACGATTGTGACTACGTTCTTAGAGGTTGCTGCACGGTCGATACCATCACCAGTAGCAGTAAGGTCACAGGTTTTACCCACGTCACCAACTACTAATCCACCAGCAGGAACATCAGCTTCAAACAGGTCTTGTGGACCAGCTACGTCGATTGGGACCATCGCATTCTCAGCATAGTCAGTGTCTGCCGCAACGACAGAACGCATGATTACACCGAAGTGGTCTCCCGAAGTAGCATCAGCAGGCTGTACTCGGCCAGCACCATCAGAGTAGACGAGACCAAGAAGTGGGAAGGCTGTTGAGGCCTTCTTTGGCATGTATTCTACTTTAGGTGCGCCAGAAAGTCGCTTAATCATATCAAGAAACTTAAATCGAATAATAATTGTCCCAAACAAAAAAGACGCATCGCGTGATGTGTCCTACGGCAGTTTTTTTGCTAGGTTGCCACCCCTGAGGATTTAGGAGGAGTTTTGCTTGATCTCCTACAGATGATTGTCTTCAACCGTACCTTTGGCACACTGGGTGACTGTGGGAGCGATAAGAAACTTATCACCCCTCACTCACTCAGTGCACAAATGCACTTACCACCAATATACCACACTAGACAAAACAAATGTGCGGTTGTGTGGACAAATAAAACCCGCAACTAGGTTGCGGGTTTTATTTACGGAATAGCGTTCGGCACTACTCCAAGCCACACTTCAGGCGAAGCGGCGGCTGGCATCACCCAGCAGCACACCTATTCTACCTTCTTTTCTGCAGCCTTTTGCATCAGTGTGTGGACATCTAGGTCGGCCATCGGCATACCATAGAGTTTATTATCCGCCACTGTACGCAACATTTCGAGGTCGTCGTTTACGACAGTACCGAAGTACGTGACAATTTTGTCCATTACCTCAAATACAAATGAAACTTCATTGTATTTGATTTCGAACTGGTCGAACGTCGGCTCCACAATTGTTTTGTAGAAACTATAATAGAGCGCAGCACGGTCGATACCGTCTTGTTGCCCCGCGTCAGCATTAAAGTTTAGGTCAAGCGTTTCCTGGTCTCCCAAGAGCCTGAGAATGGTTAATGCTGCATCAGTGAAGCGTGGGTCTTCTGGGTTAACCGGCATTTTGGACCGTTCCCGAACCAGAGCAACCGAAGTCTTCATCAATTGGAACAGATAGTTAATATCAGTCAATTGGAGCTTGTTTTCAATTGCTTTTGGTATGAAGTGCGCGTCCATTATACCCTGCCAGATTTCCTTTTCTTTTGCCCCAGCTTCTTTACTGCCGTCACGATTGAACTCAAACGTAGTATTTCCAATGATACTGATGAGGTATTTAACGATAGGAATGACGCGCGCATCACGTTCTCCCGTTAAATCTCGCTCCCGTTCCTGCTTTTCGACTTCAGTTTCAACCGCTCCCTGCATATCAATCGGTGATGGTACTGCACCTTCTTGTACAGTTTCTTCCGGTGATTTTACTTCTTCGTTGTTTTCTGGTGTTGACATACTTAGTTAAGAATAGTGTTTACAATCTTTTCGACTTCCTCCTTACTCGCTCCGTAGGTGCATCGATCTGCAGCATGGAGTTCGTACCGTGTTTTACCGGCAAATACATTGACCGAGTACGCAATAATGATTTGACCTTCGTACTTGAACTTCCCAGTAGCAATAGCGTCAGCAATAGGGTCGCCTGTAGAGGCCACAGATGCCTCAGGTTGCGCTTCTTCGTCCGTTTTGGTATCTGCATCATCTCCTTCACTTTTTCCGTCTCCTGCCCCAGGATTACCCTTACTAGCAGCATCTTCGTCCTTCATTGTCTGCACCTTTGTTGCCAATTCTTCAATTGGTAGTTGGGCTAGTTCAACGAGGATAGTGCGGCGAGCTTCTTCTTCGAGTGCACCAAGCAAGGCCCCCGCCTCAGCAATGAGTTCTTCGCGGGCAACATCTTCATCAGTTGGTGCCGGTACGAAAATAACATCACCGAGCTTCAATTCACCAATATCGGCCGGCTTGATACTTTCAGCATTAGCCTTCAACCAATCTTCAGTGATGCGGTACGGATATCCCTTTTCTTCAGTGGCCTTTTCAATGAAGCCAATCCGGAGAGCAGCGTTAGTCAGACCTTCTGGTTGTTCCATACCACCATCAACAAACAGTTTGATGAGTTCGTCGAGTTCTGCAACCTTCATCTTCGCGAGCGTTTTATTATCGTAGTAAATCATACGTATTATTTAGATTTTGATTAAATACTGCTTGGTAGATACCGTTTTTAGATACCTTCCGCAATAAAGTTCTTCGCGGCACGAGAGGTTGCCCGAGCCATGTTCACATAATCCTGTGCCAGCTCAATCACTTCATCGTTACCAATATCAACACGATACACCATGTCCACCCCTTCAACAATCAGGTCACTTTCTTGGCCGGTAGCCTGCATTGCATAATCATCATTACGCAATTCGCGACGTTCGGTAGTACCAAAGTTCATCTCCCACTCCTTTTTGAGGATTTTAACCACTTTGCATTCGCGACGTTCTCCCTGCTGCACAAAGTTCAAAAACGGCACTTTTGATACTGTTTTAGTGGTTTCTCCATCAGCTTCGAGCACGAGCAAGTCCGCATACATGACGTATTTGCGGTTATCTTTTGGATCTACTTCTTCATAAAGGCGCACCGGTTCATCATCAGAGCCTTTGTTAGCCATACCCACGACCGGACGGCCATCAAGGAACATAATAGACACGGTACTTTCACGACTTCGACGAGCCTTTTGTCCTACTTCACTAGCAGGACCAGCATTTACCGCACCCGCCGCTACCAAATTGCGTAGGTCTGCGATAGTTTTCATTATTCCCTGCAATTCACTTTGCTTCAATTGCACAATTGGGTCATTTTCAGACATATTTAAGTGGTCTTAGGTGCTTCGGTTGGTAATCCCATCATCGCTGCCATCTCTACCCCCTGTTGACTTTCTGCAAAATCGCCAGGCTTCACTACTGGAGCGTCACCACCACCAGCGTTCATAGCGTTGCGCACTGGGTCAGGACGGTCAGAACCAAGCATGTTGAGTGCTGTGGTCATAAACGGCGCTATCTCAGTCTCAGTGGTTGCCAATTCTGCCCCTCTAATGAGTTCAAAGTTCTTTAGAACCTTATCAATAGCAGCTTGGTCATCACCCACGAGTTTGCGAGCGAGCTGTGTGCGACGTTCTCCCACTTCTTTTGCTAGATTATCGGCTGTTTCTTGGGCCAGTTTCTCCTGGTTAGTCACAACCTCGTCCATCGCTTCCTTCTCGGCAATCTGTTCCGGAGTGAGGTTTGCCTTTTCCTCATCAGTCAGTTCGTCGAGCTTCTTGTATTTCTTGCGCGTACCAATGATGTCATTGTTCTTTTGCGCAATAATCAAGTCCTTATCCTGCACCGTTTTAGTGAGAGTGGCGACTTGCCCCTCCAACTCGGTAATCTTGGCTTTGTAGGCTGCTTCGTCCATATTACGTGATACTAAATTTATTAAAATCCTCCTCTGGTTGATTTGCCTTTTGGAAGATACCTTCCGCTGCTTTGAGTTCGTCCCAAATGAGAGACAAACCATTGATACTCGCGCGGTTGAAGTTTACTTCTTCAATGTTGTGCGCTTGTAACGCTATATTCATCACCTGCTTTTGAACGAGGAAGTTGCAGATCATCTGTAACGTCTCGTTTTCATAGAGTTCATGAGCCGCGGTGTAATAATCATTACGTTGCGTCTCACTCATACCCTCAGTGATTTCAGAGATAGCGATATTAAGCGCTGATATAGGCCGCATCTGGTAGCCTTTGAGTTGCTCCCGAGTGAGATTAACTATATCAATGTTGGTGTATTGGGCTTCCAGAGCTTCTTTACGAGCCTGCAAGACCAATTCATCAGTGGCAAATAAACGCTGGCGAAGCCATGATTTTATTCTGGTAATCATTTTGTTTCAGCGCATTGTTCTTATTGTGCCGGAGTGAGTGGCATACGAGGACCGCGAGGCGAGGCAGGCGCTCCTGTAGGTGCACCTCCCATTGTACCACCTCCTCCCTGGAGCATGGTCATGATGTCAACAGACTTGAAGAACTTGTTATAGTCCTCATTGATGAGTACCGCAAACCGTTGTTTGATGTAGTCCTGGTTGAGCGCTTCCGGACCAAAAATAGCAATAGCTTCGTTGACGTTCTTCACGAACATGAGCTGCGCGAGACGGTCATTACTCTTTGGTGTAGGGATAATCACTACAAACCACTTATACCGCATCATACGAAGCTGTTCAGGGTTCAAATATGAAATACGTACCTGCTGCCCGTATTGTTCAGACAGCGCCTTCTCCTCTTTGATTTGTTCACCAAGCGGTGGAAACTCTTTGTCAGTAAACCGGAATAACCGAGTACCTTTCTCCCCGTTTTCGACAGTAGTCGACACAGACATACTGCGGTACTTCTTCATCTCTTTAAGAATACCTTCCTTAGTAGCTTCGAGTGATTGGTCTACCGGCATAGTGAGGTTCACTAC
>JACCDR011402968.1_pt1 | contig 17212 bp, 19 predicted proteins | sample 7446431 | NCBI WGS metagenome assembly JACCDR01 (sample SAMN15323443, study PRJNA562643) | freshwater metagenome | isolation source: river surface water | place: USA:Blue River Watershed | collected 2017-08-17
ATGAGCGCAAGCCGGGCACGCTCTACGACGAGAAGCGCACCTACGTCGAGCGGCTCGTCGCGGGCAGCATCGTCGACGACACGTTCTACGGGGTCGTGTTCGCGGCGCCGGACCGGATGATCGAGGACGACCCGTTTGGTGACGAGACGTTGATCGCGGCGAACCCTGGTGTCGGCTATACGGTGACGATGCAGTACCTCCGATCGGAGGCCCGCAAGGCGCGCACCACCCCGACGCTGCTGCCCCGCTATCTGCGGCTCGTGCTCGGCAAGCGGCAGAAGCAGTCGGTCGCCTGGCTGAACATGGGCCGATGGGACGCGACCGCCGGGATCGTCGACGTCGAGCGCGACTTCCGTGGGCTGCCGGTGTGGATCGGGCTCGATCTGTCGTCAACGACGGACTTCACGGCGGCGTGTTTCCTCGCTCCGTCGCCGCGCGGTGGCTGGGTTGCGCACTGGCGCGTGTGGATCCCGGAGGAACGCGTCGACCGGCTTGAGGAGGTGACGGGGGTTCCGTTGCGGGAGTGGATCCGGCAGGGGTTCATCACGACGACCGAGGGCAACGTCGTCGACTACGCCCGGGTCCGCGCGGACATTGCTGCGGACGTGCGCCGCATGGGCTGTACCGTCGCGGAGTGCGCCTACGACCCGTGGAACGCGACCGAGACGGCGCTCGAGCTGGCGAAGTCGATGACGGTCGTGCCGTTGATCCAGGGGTACCGGTCGCTGAACGCCCCGACGAAGGAGATCTCGCGGCTCGTCGAGGGGTCGACACCGAAGCGGCCGCTGCTGCGCCACGGCGGGAACCCGGTCATCCGGTGGATGGCGGACTGCGCCGAGGTGCTGGTCGATCCGGCCGGGAACCAGAAGCCGGCGAAGCCGGACCGGCGCAAGTCGACGACCCGGATCGACGGGATCGCGGCGCTCGTCAACGCGATGGCGCGTGCGATGCTGCGCGCCGAGGTGCAGGGCCGCGCCGGCGGAAGTTTCTGACGATGAGGAGGGCGTGACCATGCCGTTGAAGGCGAACCCGCAGGACCCGACCGACCCGGTAACGATCCTGAACCGGCTGCGCGGCCAGCTCGTCGGCCGGGAGAAGGCGATCGACCAGCAGGCCGCCTACTACTTCGGGCAGCACCCGCTCACGTTCGCGACCGACAAGTTCCGCGACACGTTCGGGGACCTGTTCTCCGCGTTCGCTGACAACTGGTGCGAGATCGTGTGCAACGCTCCCGCCGAACGGCTCGAGATCCAGGGGTTCACTGTCCCCGACGGTGAGGGCAAGCCGAACGAGGCCGCCCAGCGGATCTGGATGCGCAACGACCTCGACCTGCAGATGTCGGCGTCGATCCTGTCGTCCATGTACGAGGGCGCGTTCTACCAGCGGGTCTGGTACGCGACGAACCCCGACGGGTCCGTCGACGAGAACCGGGCGGAGATCACCTGCTGGTCGGCGCATCAGGCGATCGTCGAGATGCACCCGCGGTTCCTGCGCCAGCGCCGCAACGCGCTCATCGTGTTCACCGACGACGACGGCTACGAGCACGCCGAGCTCTGGGTGTCGCGGCCCGAACCGGGCGTCTACCTGTTCCGGTCGACGAACAAGACCACCGAGGGCGTCGCGACCCCGTCGACGATCACGTGGGAGGTCGAGGACATGCTCGCCGCCGACGGCATCAACGCCGACGGCTGGATGCGCAACCCGCTCGGCGCGATCCCGGTCGTCGAGGTCCGCAACCGGCCGGCGTTGCGGATCCCGAAGTCGGTCGGCTGGAAGGCGCATTCGGAGATCGCTGGCGTGATCCCGCTGCAGAACGCCGTGAACAAGCTGTTCGCCGACCTCATCATCGGCTCGGAGTTCGCGTCGTTCCGGCAGCGTTGGCTCACCGGCTACCAAGGCGACCAGGACCCGCGGACGAACCAGCGGCGCCCGCCCGAGTTCAAGCCGGGCGCCGGCACCGTCTGGTGGCTGCAGGATCCGAACGCCCGGTTCGGCAGCTTCGACGCCTCGGACATCTCCCAGCTCGTCGAGCCGATCGGCATGGTCGTCAACCACATCGCCGCCCAGTCCCGCACCCCGCAGCACTACCTCAGCTCGAGCGCGGATCGGCTGTCGGGCGAGTCGATCCGGTCGGCGGAGACGTCGCTCGTCAAGAAGTGCGCGATGAAGGGCACCGTGATCGGTGTCGGCGAGGCCGAAGTGATGCGCCTCGCCGCGCTCATCGAGAACGAGGCGGAGCTCGCCGCTGCCGGCACCGACGGGACGCTGCGCCCGATCTGGGCCGACATGGAGACCCGCACCGAGTCCGAGCACATCGACGCGCTGACCAAGAAGGCCCAGACGTTGCGTGTTCCGCTTCACCAGCTCTGGCTCGAGGCCGGCTACGACCCGGTGCAGATCGCGGCGTTCCCCGCGCAGCTCGCACAGGAGCAGCTCACCGGGCTCGCCGACGCCGCCGCGCAGACCGCGGCGCTGGGGGTTCCGACCCGCGCCGGCGTCAACCCGGCGGCGCCTGAGCAGCAGTGACCGTCGCCGACGAGCTCGTGCGCGCCGCGCGCGCGCACCATGCGACGCTCGTCGGGCTGCAGAACACCAACGCGCGTCTGATCGAGGACGCATGGAACCAGTACGCGAACCTCGACGACGTCGCCGCCGCCCGCTTCGCCGCAGCAGCCTCGACGATCTCCGGGCAGGCCGTCCAGACCGCGGGCACGTTCGCCGCCGGCGTCATGCGGATGAACGACGAGCTCACCGGCCACCAGTCCCCGATCAGAGCGATCTCCCCGACGATCCGCCAGGGCATCCCGCTCGACGAGGTGTACCGACGGTCGATCGTCGAGGCCCGCCGCGCCGTGGCGCGCGGCGCCGACTACAACGACGCGATGGACCTCGGCCGTGCCCGCGCAATCGGCACGGCCCGCACCGACGTCACCCTCGCCAACCGGCAAGCGTTCGATGAGGGCGCCGTCGACCGGCCCTGGGTCGTCGGCTACCGGCGCGTGCTCACCGGTCTGTCGTGCGCGCTGTGCGCGACCGCGTCCACGCAGCGGTACCGGCGCGCCGAGCTCATGCCGATCCACGCGCGATGCGACTGTGACGTCGCCGAGATCATCGGCACCACCGACCCGGGTCGGATCATCGACCGGCAGCCCCTCGATGACATCCGCGCCCAGGCCGAAGCCGACGGCGTCGACCGCTACTGGCACGGCCCTTACGTCATCGACCCAGAGACCGGAGCGATCCACTACCGGCAGCTCGTCAAGCTCACCGACGCCGACGGCGCGCCGGTGCTGCTCGAGTCCGGCAAGCAGGCCACCCGTGTCGTCGCCGGTGAACGCGTCGAGGTGTCGATCGCCCGACACGGCGAACTCGGTGAGGTGCTCACCGACGCCCGGCATTCGTTCACTGCCGAGCACGACCTCGCCCCCGAGGTGCCCGAGGTCGTCCCCGCCGAACGCAAGGCGCGCCGCCGGTACACCGTCGACGACGACGACGTCCGCGCCGCCGCCGAGCGCGCCGGTGTGTCGCCCGACGAGGTGCTCGTCGCCCGGACCCGTGTCCGGGAGGTGCGCCGCACCATCGCCGAGGAGGCCGCCCGCGTGCAGGCCGACACGTTCGCGACGCTCGACGGGTACGACACGCTGAAGGTCCGCCGGCCACCGCTCGCGACAGCACGATCCGGCAGCGGCTCGAAGCTGCGGCGCGGGGAGTACGACTGGCTTGAGCAGCTCGACCCGGCCGAACGCGCCCGGCTGTCGCGCAAGTGGTACTCGGACGCGGCGACCGACGCCCCCGACCAGCTCGCCGAACGCATCGCCCGTCTCAACCCGCGCGCCGGTGAGACCGTCGACGACGCGCTCGAGCACTGGCTCGACCTCACCCGCCGCCACGAGGCCGCCGGCGCGATCCGGCGCGGCAAGCTCCCATCGGACCGCGCCTACTCCGGTGCGATCGACCCGAACGATCTGCTCCCGGCCGCCCGCGGCGAAGGGTATGACGTCGTGCGGATCCTCGGCGACGACCTCGACGCCGCCGCGCACATCGCCGCCGTCGAACGCGAGGCGCTCGCCCGCGAGGCACAGGACGACCTCAGCGACGCGCTCAACCCGGTCGAGGGACCGGCCCCGTACCGGATGGGGTTCCAGACCTGGGAGGAGGCGGTGCGCGACCTTGAGTACCTCGACGGCGTCGGCGACATCACCGCGCAGCAACACCGCCGCCTCGCCGAGCTCGTGCCCGAGTACCTCGACGAACCCGGCACCAGCTACGAGGAGCTGTACGCTCGCATCGTGACCACCGCACGCCGCGCCGGTGAGGAGGTGCCAGACCATGCCGTCATCCCCTGGGCGTGAGCACGGCAGCGTGACCCCCGAGTCGATCGCGGCGTGGGAGGCCCGCCGGTACGACCGGTTGCGCCGTCTGCGCGCCGCCGCCGCAGCCACCCCGATCGACGACGCGCTGCCCGAGGACCCCGCGCAGGTCCCGACCGCGGCGCGTGCCGCGCTGCGCGATCTGGACTGATCCGCCGATTCGGCAAGATCGTGCGCGTATGCTGCGCTCGACCGGTCGGCGCGACGCCACCGGCGAACCCTCCCGACCGCCAGCGCGACGCTCGACGGCCGGCCCGAAGCACATAGGAGGCGGACGCGATGTCCGGCACCGCAGACACCACGTCGACCACGGACGGCACCAGCACGGGCGACCCGGCTGGCACCAGCACCACGACGACCGATCCCGGCACGACGACCGGCACCGGCGAGCACGAGCTCGGCGACGCCGGCAAGCGTGCACTCGTCGCCGAGCGCGAACGCGCTGCGGCCGCCGAACGGGCTGCCGCCGAGCTGCAACGCAAGCTCGACGCGCTGACCGAGGCCACGGCGAGCGAGGCGGAGAAGGCCGTCATCAAGGCGCGCAAGGAGGGCGAGCAGGCCGCGACAGCCAAGTTCGTCACCAAGCTCGCCGAGTCCGCTGTCCGCTCCGCGGCGACCGGCAAGTTCCGCGACGTCACCGACGCCGTCGACCACCTGCGCGGCCGGCTCTCCGAGTTCGTCACCGCCGATGGGGACATCGACGACAAGGCCGTCACCGCAGCTCTCGACAAGCTGCTGAAGGACAAGCCGCACTGGGCCGCGACCGGGTCGAACCCGGGTCGGCTCCCGGCGTCCGACGCTGGGGACCGCAACCGCTCCCAGGGCAAGTACGGACCCATCAACGACCTGCTGAGACAGTAGGTCGAATCCCAGGAGGGACAGCCAGCACATGGCCTACAACGACGTCATCAACCGCCAGGGCGCACAGGCGCTCATGCCCGAGGAGGTCTCCCGCGAGATCCTCGGCAACGTGGCCGCCGAGTCCATCGTGATGTCGATGGCCCGCAAGCTGCCGAACATGTCCCGCAAGCAGTCCCGCATGCCGGTCTGGTCCAGCCTGCCGAACGCGTACTTCGTGAACGGCGACACCGGTCTCAAGCAGACCACCGCGGCGGCGTGGGAGAACAAGTACATCAACGCCGAGGAGCTCGCCGTCATCGTCCCGGTCCCGGACTCGGTCCGCGACGACGCCGACTACGACATCTTCGGCGAGATCCGCCCGGCGATCGAGTCGGCGATCGGCGCCGCGGTCGACCGCGCGATCCTGTTCGGCATCAACGCCCCGGCGTCGTGGCCCGAGTGCATCGTCGAGGGCGCCGAGGCTGCCGGCCACGAGGTCACGATCGGCGAGGTCGGCGACCTGTACTCGGACATCTTCGGCGTGAACGGCGTGTTCAACCTCGTCGAGGAGGACGGCTACGAGGTCACCGGCAGCGTGGCCGCGCTCACGATGAAGGCCCGCCTGCGCGATCTGCGCGACAACGAGGACCGGCCGATGTTCGTGTCGTCGCTCATGAGCTCCGGCCGGATCCAGTACTCGCTCGACGGCACCCCGGTGTCGTTCCCGAAGAACGGGGCGATGGACCCGTCGCGGGCGTGGCTGATCTCCGGTGACTGGTCGCAGCTCGTCTACGCGATCCGCCAGGACATCACCTACAAGGTGCTGACCGAGGGCGTCATCCAGGACGGCAACGGCGACATCGTCTACAACCTCGCGCAGCAGGACATGAGCGCGCTGCGCGTCGTCATCCGGCTCGGCTGGCAGCTCCCCAACCCGATCAACCTGGTCAACCAGAACGCGGCGACCCGCTACCCGTTCGCGTTCCTCGAGCCCCAGGCCGCGAGCTGAGCCGATGAGGTGGCGAGCGTGAGCACCGTCGTGCTGGTCCCGATGCTGGGCCGGGCACACCGGATCGCTCCGCTCGCCGCCTCCCTCGCCGCCGCCACCCCCGAACCTCACCGGCTGCTGTTCGTCGTGTCCCGCTCGGACCACGACGTGCGCCGCACCGTCGACGAGCTCGGCCTCGACTCGACGATCTGCCCGACCCCCGCAGGCGCGCCCGGTGACTACGCCCGCAAGATCAACCACGGCGCCTCCGTCACCGACGAACCGTGGATCTTCCTCGGCGCCGACGACCTCGCGTTCCATCCCGGCTGGCTCACCGCCGCCATCACCGCCGCCGGCGACCGCGCCGGCGTGATCGGCACCCAGGATCTCGGCAACGCTCGCGTGATCGCCGGCGAGCACGCCACGCACTCGCTCGTCGCGCGCCGCTACGTCGACGAGCACGGCACCGTCGACGAGCGCGGCAAGGTGCTGCACGAGGGCTACCCGCACGAGTTCGTCGACGACGAGCTCGTCGCCACCGCGAAGGCCCGCGGCGCCTGGGTGTTCGCCGGCGACAGCATCGTCGAGCACCTCCACCCGAACTGGTCGAAAGCTCCCACCGATGCCCTGTACAACCAGCAGCGGCGGCGGATGAAGGTCGGCCGCCGCATCTTCGAGCAGCGCCGCCACCTGTGGGAAGGTCTCCGGTCACCGGCGTGACCTTCGACGTGACCGTGCTGGTCGCCACGTTCGGGACTGACGCCTGGCGGATCACTGGCGAACGCCGTGCGTGTCGACTCACCAGCCACGGGGCGCCGATCGTGCACGTGCACGCCGACACGCTCGCCGAGGCCCGCAATCTCGCCGCCTCCCGGGCACGCACCGGCTGGCTGTGCTTCGTAGACGCCGACGACGACCTCGCCGACGGCTACCTGCCGGCGATGGTCGCTGCGGACGGTGACCTGCGCGCGCCAGCGCTCGTCGAGGTCGCCGACGACGGCACCGAGACCACGATCGACCTGCTCGAGCCGCGCCGCGACATCGTCACCGGCTGGAACCCGTGCCCGATCGGCACGCTGATCGGCCGCGACCTGTTCCACGACGTCGGCGGGTTCTGGGACGAACCGGCGTGGGAGGACTGGTCGCTGTTCCGTCGGGCGTTCCTCGCTGGTGCGTCGCTGCGGCATGTCCCAGGCGCGGTGTACCGTGCGCACGTCCGGCCCGACTCTCGGAACCGGACCGTGCACCAGCCTGACCAGCTCCGCGCGGCCATCATCGCCAGCCACCGTCGGTGGCTCCGAACCCGACAGGGGAACCTATGATCTGCCTGCTCGTCATCACGAACGGACGCGACGACTGCCTCGATCGCACGATCGACGCGACCCGCAACCTCGACGGCCCCATCACCGAGTGCCGGATCTGGGACGACACCGGCGACCCCGACCACGCCGCCATGCTGCGCCGCGCCTACCCGGCGTTCACTGTGCACCAGCACCCCGACGGCCCGCAGGGGTTCGGCGGAGCGATCCGCGGCGCCTGGCAGGTGCTCGCCACGCAGTCGATGACGCCGTTCGTGTTCCACCTCGAGGACGACTTCGTGATCCGCGAACCGGTCGACCTGCAGGCGATGGCGGACGTGCTCACCTGGCGGCGCGAGGTCGCTCAGATGGCGTTACTGCGCCAGCCCTGGAACGAGGCCGAGCGCGCCGCCGGCGGGATCTTCGAGACCTGGGACCCAGGCGACGCCGTCCAGCAGTCGACGCTCGGTCACTGGTGGATCGAGCACCGCCGCTACTTCACGACGAACCCCAGCCTCTACCGCCGTGCGCTGCTCCACGAGCACAACGGCTGGCCCATCGGTCCCGACTCGGAAGGACGGTTCGGGATCGGGCTCGCGCACGCCGGGCGCACGTTCGGCTACTGGGGCAGCCTCGGCGACGCCCCCCGCGTCGAGCACATCGGCACCGAGCGCGTCGGGACCGGCTACTGATGGGCGCCGTGCTCGCGGTCACGATGGTCCGCGACGAGCTCGACATCCTCCCGTACACCCTCACGAACATGCTCGCCCAGGTTGACGCCGTGCTCGTCGCCGACAACGGCTCCGTCGACGGGACCCGCGAGTGGCTCGCCGAAGCCGAACGGGAGCACGCTGGCCGGCTGCTCGTCGTCGACGACCCCGAGGTCGGCTACTACCAGTCGGCGAAGATGACCGCGCTCGCTGTCCGGGCGTCGCGCGACTTCCTCGGCCTCGAGCCGGACCCCGCCACCTGGGTCGTGCCGTTCGACGCCGACGAGTGGTGGTACACCCCGTTCGCGCCGACGATCGCCGAGCTGCTCCGCCCGATCGCCGAGCAGTGGCTCGTGATGCCCGCCCGGCTCTACGACCACGTCGTCACCGCCGACGACTTCGCCCGTGAGATGAACCCGTGCCGGCGGATCGGGTTCCGTCGACCGGACCCGGCACCGCTCCCGAAGGTCGCCTGCCGGCTGCGCGCCGACCTCTCGATCGACATGGGCAACCACGGCGCCACCTACACCGGCGGCGCCACCGTCCACGACTCGCAGCTCGTCGTGCACCACTACCCGTACCGGACCGCCGAGCAGGTGATCCGCAAGGTCCGCAACGGCGCCGAAGCGTACGCGGCGACCGGCGACACCTTCGACGAGACCGTCGGCGCGCACTGGCGGCAGTGGGGCAAGTTCACCGACGACCAGCTCGTCGAAGCGTTCACCACCTGGCACACCCGCACCTTCCCCCGGACCGAGGAGATCGTCGGCGGCAGCGAGCTGCAGCCCGCGCTCGTCTGGGATCCGGTCGGTCCGAGCGAAAGGCCCCGCCGCCGATGAACCCCACCCCGACCGCCCCGATCACGAAGTCGGTCGCCGTCATCATCCCCTACCAGTCGACCGACCCGCACCGGCTCCGCGCGCTCGAGCACGTCGGCCGCTGGTACGCCCAGTTCCGCTGGCCCATCATCACCGACACTGGCCCCACCGACGGCGGCTGGTCCAAGGGCGCCGCGGTCGCCGCCGCGGTCGCGCGCACCGACGCCGAGATCTTCGTGATCGCCGACGCCGACTCCTACCTCGCGTCCGTCGCTGCGCTGCGCGACGCCGTCGAGTTCGTCGCCCGCGGCCGCCACGCCTGGGTGATGCCTCACGGCCCCGTGCACCGGCTCACCGAAGCTGAGACCGAACGGGTCTACGCCGGCCGCCCGGCACGCCTCGGCAAGCTCGTGCGGCCCGTCTACGCCGGCGTCGTCGGCGGAGGGATCATCGTCCTGTCTCGCGCCGCCTACGACACCGTCGGCGGCATCGACCCCCGGTTCGTCGGCTGGGGAGGCGAGGACATCGCGTTCGGCTGGGCGCTCGGCACGCTCGTCGGCCCCTACCACCCGCTCGGCGCGCCGCTCGTGCACCTCTGGCACCCGCACCCGGCCCCCAGCCTGCGCGGCTCCGAGCAGTCCGAGGCGCTCCTCGCCGAGTACCGCGCCGCCAAGGGCTACCCGCGGCGCATGCGCGCCGTCATCGCCGGTGACGACGCGGGACCGCTCCCGCCGCTCGAGCATCCGGTACGGTTCCGGTTCGTGGACCACACCGCGCGCTCGACCCTGCGGCTCCCGTCCGGCGAGGTGATCCGGTTCGCCGACGGCGCGGTCGCGACCGACGACCCCGACCTCGTCGACGTGCTCGACGCCCACCCGCTGGTGGAACGAGCATGAGCGATCTCCTCGCCACCGCGAATGATCTTGCGATCTACCTCACCGGCCAGCCATCCGACGACCCGCTGTGGATCGCGAAGGCCGACCTCACCCTTGAGCTCGTGTCCGGCGACATCCGCGAGGCCGCGAACAATCAGATCACCGCCGCCGCGCACGACGACCTGCTCGCCGGCACCTGGGCCGACGACCTCGAGCTGCCGAACCGGCCCGTCACCGCCGTCCACGCCGTCTACCTCAACGGCGTCGAAGTCGCCTCGTCGGACTGGACATGGAACACCGGCCAGATCGTGCGGCGCGGCGTGAGCGCGCTCGCCGACTTCGCCGACCTCGGATCCGGCGCCGGTGGCTGGGGTGGCCCCACCTCCCAGGTCCGGGTCCGGTACGACGCCGGAAGCTCGCCGATCCCGGCGTTCGTGCGTGGTATGACGATCCGCGCCGCCGCCCGCCAGCTCGGCAACCCGACCGGCATCAAGACCGAGTCGCTCGGCGCGTACGCGGTGAGCTACTCGGCGCCCGCCGGTGGTGAGGTGACGATCACCGAAGGCGAACGGATGCGGCTCCGTCAGAACTTTTCGACGACCGGGTCGACGATCATCGCGGGTCGCTGATGGACGCGTCGCGGCTGATGACGATGACGGCGACGTTGCGGCGCCGCACCGACGGCCCGACCCGCGACGACCGCGGCGACCTGCTCCCGTTCGTCACCACCACGACGACACGCTGCTACCTGTGGCAGACCGCCCGCTCCGCCGAGACCGCCAACGAGACCACCGGCAACGAGACGTGGCAGATCGCCGTACCCGCGGCCGCCGCCGACGCGCTGCGCCTCGCGACCGAGGTCGTTGTCGGCGACGTCACCTACTTCACCGACGGTCCCCCGTGGCAGGCGACCAACGCCCGCACCGGTGTCGTCGAGCACGTCGAGGCGACCCTCCGACGGAGCGCGTGACCATGCCCGGCCGTCCCCCCCGAGCGATCATCACGAACCGCACCGTCGGCGCCGGCCGCTCGACGTTCCGGTTCGTCCCGAACCCGCAGATGATCGTCGAGGTCGACACCTCCGCCGAGCTCGGCCGCACCGTCGGCAAGACCGCCGACCGGGTCGCGCAACGCGCCCGCGCGCTCGCACCACGCCGAACCGGCACCTTCGCCCGGTCGATCCGGTCGCTGCCGTCATCGCTGCGCGGCCGCCAGTGGGTCGGACGCGTCGTCACCTCCGACCCGTTCTGGCACCTCGAGGAGTTCGGGTCCGTCAACAACCCGCCGCACCGCACGTTCGCCCGGGCTACCGTCGCGGTCGGCCTCGACTACGTCGACGAGAGAGGACCGGCATGACCGACACCCCGCTGATCCTCACCGCCGACGTCGAGGCGCTCGTCGTGCGGTTCCTGCTCACCGTCCCCGAGCTCGCCGCGCTCGGCGTCGACGGCGCCGGCAACCCGCGGGTCTACACCGTGCTGCCCAAGGACGTCGAGTACCCGTGCCTGCGCGTCACCCAGTTCGCCGACGAGTCGATCACCCGCCGCCCGAAGTGGCTGACCCGCACCCTGGTCACCGTCGAAGCGTTCGGCGGCACGAAGGCCCAGGCGCACACCTGGGCAGCCACCGCCGAAGCGGCCCTGTTGCAGCGGCTTGCCGAGACCGATCACGAACGCGCGGTCGTGGCGCATGTAGAGTCCGACTCGCTGTGGGACCAACCCGACGAGACGACGACGCCAGCGAAGCCACGATGGCAGTTCACCGCCTCCGTCTGGACCCATCCGCACCGGAGCTGACCCGAGGGCTGCCCCCTCGGCGAACCTGAGGAGGATCCGCTCATGTCCCTCGATGCCACCGAGATCGTCGTCGGTCTGTCCGGCCACATCTGGCGTGCCCCCGTCGGAACCGCGTTCCCCGCGAACGCGTCGACCCCGGTCGACGAGGACGACTGGATCGAGCTCGGCTACACCACCGTCGACGGCGCGCAGTTCAACTTCGCCCGCTCCGTCGAGCGCGTCATGGGCTGGCAGTCCCGCGAGGCGCTGCGGATCCTCGTCACCGAGGAACCCAAGTCGCTCAGCTTCACGGCGCTGCAGTGGAACCAGAACACGAACGCCACCGCGCTCGGCGGCGGCACCTGGACCGAGCCGACGCCCGGGAACTTCGAGTACCAGCCGCCGGCGGAGGACGAGGTCGACGAGTTCGCGCTCATCGTCGAGTTCGAGGACGACGGCGAGGTGTTCCGCTTCCTGTTCCGACGGGTCATGAACACCTCCGGTGTCGAGTTCGCCGTCACCCGCACCGACGCGCTGAAGCTGCCGATCACCGTCGACGTGCTCGCCGCCCCCAACGGCGCCAAGCCCTACGCCATCCAGACCACGTTCGAGTCGCTCGGCGACCCGACCGAGGCCGGGAGCTGACCCGGCGTGGCTGACGAAGCCACGCCGGCCGTCCCCAGCTACCGCCTCGAGGACTTCCTCGAGACCCAGCGCGCAACCCCGGCGCTGCGCGTCCCGTTCGGCGACGACGGCGAAGCAATCATCGTCGAGGCCCCGGTGCTGTGGACCGACGAGATCCACGCGCACATGATCACCGGCAACATCCGCGCGGGACTCGTCGCGATGAACGGCACCGACCGCTGGGAACGGTTCGAGGCCGCCGGTGGGAGCTGGCGGATCGTCAACGCGCTGTACGACAAGGCGAAGGGCGCGACCCCGCTGGGGGAATAGCCCGCCTCCTCGCGTTCGTGCGCGAGCATGGGGAGGCGCTAGAGGTCGACCTGCTCCGCCTCGGCATCGACCTGCCCCGCGACCTCGGCACCGAACGGCTCACCTGGCGGCGTCTCGAGCTGCTGATCCGTCACCTGCCACGCGACTCGGCGACCGTGCGGCGCATCCACGGCCCGCCGCCACCGTGGTCGGTGACGGATCACCTGCTCGCCTCGGTGATCGACGTGCTCCGCTGGCAGGGCACGGCGACCCGGCGCACGCTCGCCGACGTCACCGGCGCCAAGGGCCAGCGCGAGGACTTCCCGAAGCCGATCAGGCGGCCCGGCGACGAGCAGCAGCAGCAGCCCACGCGGCGAGTCGTGCGCCCTGGGGAGCTGGCGAGGATGATGGGCAGCAAGAAGCGCGCGAAGCGGAGGAGGAACGATGTCTGAGACCAGCGTCGGCAAAGGCGTTCTGACCGTCGAGGCCGACACGTCGAAGCTGGGCGACCAGATCGACAAGGGCGTCGGCGACGCCGCGAAGCGCGCGAACGATCGGCTCGCCAAGACCGGCGACGAGCTCACGAACTATGGCAAGAAGGGACTCCTCGCGACCGCTGGCCTCGCGACCGGTCTGTTCGGGCTGGCATCCGCGGCGTCAGACCTCGGTGAGACGATCTCGGCGTCCGAAGTCATCTTCGGCGACGGTGCCAGCGCGGTCGCGAAGTTCGGCGACGAAGCGGCCCGCTCCGCCGGTCTATCGAAGCAGGCGGCGATCGACGGGGCGAACACCCTCGGCACGTTCGGCAAGGCCGCCGGGCTCGCCGGTGCCGACCTCGCCACGTTCTCGACCGACCTCGTGCAGCTCGCCGGCGACCTGGCGTCGTTCAAGAACACCAGCCCCGAGCAGGCGATCGAGGCGATCGGCGCGGCGCTGCGCGGCGAGTCGGAGCCGATCCGCGCGTACGGTGTGCTGCTCGACGACGCCACGCTGAAGCAGCGGGCGATGGAAATGGGCATCTACGACGGCAACGGCGCGCTGTCGGCCCAGCAGAAGATCCTCGCCGCGTCGCAGGAGATCTTCGCCCAGACCACCGACGCACAGGGCGACTTCGAGCGCACCTCGGACAGCATGGCGAACCAGGTCCGCATCCTGAAGGCCGAGGCGATGAACCTCGCCGCGTCGTTCGGTGAGTCGGTGCTCCCCGCCGCCAAGGATCTGCTCGGCATCGGTCTGTCGCTCGTCGGCATGTTCAACGACCTCCCCGGCCCCGTCAAGACGGTGATCGGGCAGACCCTCGTATTCGGCACCGCGATCGGCGGCGCGGCGTCGGGCGCGCTGTACCTCGCCGGCAAGATCACCGGGCTCGTGTCGTCGTTCCGCGGGCTCGCGTCGGGCAGCCTCGCTGCGAAGTCGGCGCTCGCCGGTGTCGCGTTCGTGGGTACCGCCGCCGTGCTCACTTACGCGGCGATCGCCGATGAGAAGGCCCAGGCGAAGGCGATCACCGACGAGTTCGCACAGGCGCTCCACGACGAGGCCGCCGGCCAGCGCGACGCGCTGAAGGCCGCCATCGCACGCCAGATCGCCGACAAGGACCTGATTGAGTCCGGCCGCGAGCTCGGCATCACCGCCGCCGACATCGCCGCCGCGATCCAAGGCAAGCAGGTCCCGGCGTTCGACCGGCTCAACGCCGCCGTCGACGAAGCCAAGCGCGGCCACGCCGGATGGGACCTCGTCAACACCAGGCTGAACGACTCGATCGGCGTCGGCTACCAGCAGGTCGGCGTGTTCCTTGAGCGCGTCAACGACCTCACCGTGTCGATGGGCGCCGCGACCGAGCAGGTCGCCGCGCAGACCGAAGCCGAGGAGGCGCTCGGCATCGAGACCGACACCGCCGCCGACAGCGTCGACGATCTCACCACCGCCACCAACAAGCTCAACCCGGCGACCCGCGCCAGCGCGACCGAGGTCTACGGATGGCGGCTCGAGGCGCAAGCCGCCGACGAGCAGGCCCGAGCGCTCGCCCAGTCGCTCGCCGACGACAAGATGCAATTTGAGCTGCTCGTCGGCACGCTCAGCAACGACAAGTCGCTGCTCAACCTCGAGACGTCGTTCAACAACATCGAGACCGCCGCAGCCGAAGCGTTCACCGCCGCCGCCGACGGTTCTAAGACCGCCGAGCAGGCATCGATCGACTACCAGCTCGAGGTCATCGCGCTGAAGGAGCAGGTCGCCCAGTACGCCCGCGAGGTGCTCGGACTGCCCGCCGAGCAGATCACCAAGATGCTCGCCCAGATCGACGAAGGCGCCTACGCCGCCGTCGAGTCCCGGCTGCAGTTCCTCTCCCGGAACCGGCCCATCGTCATCGGCGGCCAGATCGTCGGGTCTGAGCTGCGCGACCTCCTCGAAGGCCGCAAGGAGCGCGGTGGCAGCGTCCGCGCCGGGTCCGCGTACCTCGTCGGCGAGAAGCGGCCCGAGGTGTTCGTTCCCGACCGCAACGGCACGATCGTGCCGTCGGTCCCCCAGTACATGGCGACCACCGGCACCGGTGGCGGCCCGACGGTGAGCATCGAGAACGCCTACTTCAACAACGGCAACGACGCCGCCGGCCTCGCCTCCGCCCTACTGTTCAAGCTGAACTAGGAGACCCGCCCGGATGCCGTCCACCCCCGAGATCCGCCTCGAGGCCGACGACCTCGACACGCTCGTGCTGTCCCCGACCCCGGCACGGATCTGGCGCGGCAAGGACATCACCTCCCCCGACATCCGCGTCGACGCCGACGACACCCCCGACGCCGACGGCACCGACGACCAGACCGAGTTCCACGGCGCCGCCACGCTCACCATCTCGCTGTGGCAGGACCGGATGACCTGGACCGAACGTCAGGCGATCAAGGCGTTCCTGCACCCGTCGCGCCGGCCCCGGTTCATCATCCGCGAGTCCGCCGACGCCCCCGAGATCGAGTACACCCTGCGCGCGTCGCAGTGGGCGACCCCGCTGTCGCAACGCGAGATCCTCCACAACCTGCACGACCTCACCGCCCAGTGGGTGATCCCGACCGGCGTCGGACGTGCCACCACCGTGCGCACCGCCACCGCGTACGCGACCGGTGACATCGGCACCGAGGGCGTCGTGTTCCCCCTCGTGTTCCCCCTCGCATGGCCCGCCTCAGCGATCGGCGGATCCGTCACCGTGTCGCACCCGGGGACCGCCACCGCCTACCCGATCTCGCGGCTGTACGGACCCGCCGACGACCCGGTCTGGGAGAACCTCACCACCGGGCAACGGCTCGTGTTCGCCGACCTCACCATCGCCGCCGGCGACTTCCTCGAGCTCGACCACCGCGCTCGCACCATCCGCATGAACGGCGACCCCGACGACTCCCGCTACGACCAGCTCGTGTTCCCCGACTCGAGCTGGTGGACCCTCGCCGGGATGTCCGACCAGATCCTCCGGTACGCACCGGCAGACTTCGACGTGCCAGCCCAGGCCGTCATCGAGTGGAGGGACACCTACCTACCATGACCCGTGAACTGCCCCTCGGCATGCAGAAGGACGACCCGGGCGACGCCGACATCGAGTACACCGCCCGCGTGTTCCGACGTCTCGCGATCACCACCGATTGGCACGAAGGCGTGCTCGACCTCGCAAGCTGGGAAGTGACCCAGCGCGCCGAGGGCGCGAACTTCGTCATCGACATCTCCGCCGGCACCGGCGTCATCACCGGCGACGACGAAGCCCGCCAGGGCAACTACATCGCCGAGTCGACCGCCCGCGAGCAGCTCACCATCGGCGCCGCCCCGTCCGCCGGGCAGGAACGTCGCGACCTCATCATCGCCAAGCTCGACGACGAGCAGGCCGGTGGCGACCCGGGCGTCGACCCGTTCTGGCAGTTCGAGGTCGTCCCCGGCACCCCCGCGTCGACCGGCAGCAGCGTGCTTCCGTCGGTGCCGACGTCCGCGATTCCGCTCGCCGCGATCGGCCCGATCGTGAACGGCACCTCGTCGATCACCGACTCGCTCATCACCGACATCCGCCCGCAGGCCGGACGGCGGCTCATGCCCGCCAGCTCCCTCGACGGCTACTGGGACCGGCTCCCCACCGGCTACCTGTGGGAGGACGGCACGAACACCTACTCGCGGACCACCTACCGGGCGTTGTGGATCGCGCTCGGCCGACCAGTGAACGGTGCCGACGGGTCGACGTTCGCTGTGCCCGACTCGCGTGGCCGCGTGCAGGCCGCTGTCGACAACCTCGGCGGCACCGACGCCGGTGTGCTCGACGTGTCCAACACCCTCGCCTCCCGCTTCGGTGAGCAGAACGTCACGCTCACCGACGCCCAGTCCGCGCTCCGAGCGCACACCCACTCCGTGCCGGGCCACTCGCACACGATGAGCCACCAGCACACCGGCGCGACCGCCGACACGGACATCGCCGCGTACATCGGTGGCGGCCCGCTCGTGAACTTCGGCGGAACGTTCGAGCTGCCCGTCGGCGGCACCGCTCAGGCCGTGACGATCCCGAACTACAACGGCGACACCGGCACGTACCCCGGCGGCACCTCCGGGTCGACCAGCGCCTCAGCCACGCCACACAACAACATG
>JACCDR010524843.1_pt1 | contig 17208 bp, 15 predicted proteins | sample 7446431 | NCBI WGS metagenome assembly JACCDR01 (sample SAMN15323443, study PRJNA562643) | freshwater metagenome | isolation source: river surface water | place: USA:Blue River Watershed | collected 2017-08-17
ATGGCGGGCGCCGGGGCCGCGACGGCGACGGCCGGGGCCGCAGCCACCTGCACCACCGCGGGCTGGCCCTTGACGATGCGGACCTTGCCTTCAGCCTCGGTGATTTCCAGTTCGGACACGTTGGATTCCGACACGAGGTCGATCAACGTCTTGAGTTTGCGCAAGTCCATGAGGTCTCCAGGGATCCAGTTTCGTGAAAGGCGCAAATGTACAGCAAATTACACTTATTCACGCCATTGACAGCCTTCTGCCGCCTTTTTGCGCCAAATTTATTTTTTTGACGCGATCTTGAGGGTTGGAGCCTGGCTGCTCAGGTACTGGCAGCGGCCTTCCATTGCGCCAGCTCGGCGGGCGACACCTGCCCCATTTTACGCTGCCTGATCGCGCCGTCCGGGCCGATCACCACCGTGAAGGGCAAGCCGCCCGTCTGGTTCCCCAGCAATTTTCCGAGCTCCGTGCCGTCAAGTCCAGCGAATCCAATGGGAAAAGTGACCATCGTGCGGGAAAGAAACTGGCGCACCGAGCTGGGCTGGTCGATGGCCAGGCCGACGACTTGCCAGCCCGATGACGCATTTTCCCGGTAGAAGCGATCGAGAAGCGGCATTTCCTCCACGCATGGCGGGCACCAGGTGGCCCAGAAGTTCACCAGCAGGTGACGGCCGCGGTAGTTGGCCATGCGCAGGGGGCTGCCGGCCGGGGACTCGAAGGTCTGGGCCAGCAGCTGGGCCGCGGCGCCGTCCGCCACCGGGGCCGGCCGTGTGCGCCACCAGGCCAGGCCGCCACCAGCGGCCGCGGCGGCGACGGCCACGCCGCCGACCAGGAGCTTGCGGCGGGTGTCCGGGGTATCAGCGGCCATGGCCGGCGCCCTCCCCTTCGGCGGCCATCAGGGCCCGCAGGTCGTCCAGGTCGCCGCGCGGGCGGCGGCCCTGGGCATCGGGGCGCAGCGCGCCGCGCACATCGTCGTGGTCATGGATCATGAGGTGCACGCCGATCATCTCCCCCAGCTCGTTGCAGCGGGCGGACAGGCTCAGCGCCTCCACCGCTTCGCCGTTGAAGCCGGTGACGGTGCGGGCCTCGAAGTCCACGCCCTTGTCGATCAGGGTGATCTCGGCGGTCTTGGGGTCGTCGCAGAAAAGTTGCAGGTAGATGTCCGACAGCCGGGTGGCCGTGCCATGCCAGACCGCGCCGCACAGGTAGGGCCGGAACTCCGCCAGCCGCTCCATCCAGGTCGCGGCCAGCCGGCGCAGGGCGGCCAACTCGCCCGGCTGGGTGTCAGCGCAGAACAGTTGCAAGTACTCACGAACCGATGCTTCGAGCAGGTCGTTGTCCGGCAGCGGGGCGCGGGCGGGCATGCCCAGCTGCTTGGCGGCCCGGCGCTTGGCCGGTCCGTACTCCAGCCCCTCTTCCACCACCAGGCGGGCGGCGGTGGCGGCAATCTCGTGTTGGGCGCTTTCCATGGCCCGGCGATTGTGCGCCTTCCCGGCGAGCGCGCCCATCCTTCCCTACCGAATGCCATGTCCCGGGCCACGGATAATCGCTGCCCATGCACATTCATATCCTGGGCATCTGCGGCACGTTCATGGGAGGCGTCGCCGCCCTCGCCCGCGAGGCCGGCCACAAGGTCACCGGCTGCGACGCCGGCGTCTATCCCCCCATGAGCGACCAGCTGCGCGCGCTGGGCATCGACCTGATCGAGGGCTTCGGCGCGGACCAGATGGCCCTCCAGCCCGATGTCTGGGTGATCGGCAACGTGGTCTCCCGCGCCCGCCTGCCCGACGGCACGCCCAAGTTCCCGCTGATGGAAGCCATCCTGGACGCGGGCCAGCCCTATACCAGTGGCCCGCAGTGGCTGCTGGAGAACGTGCTGCAGGGCCGCCATGTGCTGGCGGTGGCGGGCACGCACGGCAAGACGACGACCACCTCCATGCTGGCCTGGGTGCTGGAGGCCGCCGGCTTGGCGCCGGGCTTCCTGGTGGGCGGCGTTCCCATGAACTTCGGCGTGTCCGCCCGGCTCGGGAAGGGATCGACCTTCGTGATCGAAGCCGACGAGTACGACACCGCCTTCTTCGACAAGCGCAGCAAGTTCGTCCATTACCGCCCGCGCACGGCGATCCTGAACAACCTGGAGTTCGACCACGCCGACATCTTCCCGGACCTGGCGGCGATCGAGCGGCAGTTCCACCACCTCGTGCGCACGGTGCCGCCGTCGGGCCGCGTGGTGGTCAACGGGCTGGAGGAAAGCCTGGCCCGCGTGCTGCACCAGGGCTGCTGGAGCGAGGTGCGCAGCTTCGGCGCGGCGGTGAGCGACTTCACGGCCGAAGGCGAGCCGTCGGCCTTCGACGTGCTGCGGCACGGTCAGAAGGTGGGCCGCGTGGAATGGGCCATCACCGGCGTGCACAACCAGCTCAACGCGCTGGCGACCCTCGCCGCCGCCGAGCATGTGGGCGTGTCGCCCGAGGTGGCGGCGAAGGCGCTCTCGAGCTTCCAGAGCGTCAAGCGCCGCATGGAAGTGCGCGGCACGGTGCGCGGCATCACGGTGTTCGACGACTTCGCCCACCACCCCACCGCCATCCGAACCACAGTGGACGGCCTGCGCCGCCAGCTCCAACCGGGCCAGCGCATCCTGGCCGTGTTCGAGCCGCGCAGCAACACCATGAAGCTGGGCACCATGAAGTCCCAGCTGCCCTGGAGCCTGGAGCAGGCCGACCTGGCCTTCTGCCACTCGGGCGGCCTGGACTGGGATGCGAAGGAAGCGTTGTCGCCCATGGGTGAACGTGGCCAGGTGGCGGGCGACATCGACACGATCGTCCAGCAGGTCGTGGCCGCCGCGCGCGAGGGCGACCAGGTCCTGTGCATGAGCAATGGCGGCTTCGGCGGGATCCACGCCAAGCTGCTGGCGGCGCTGGGCACGAGTCGCTGAAAAGCCGAAGGGCGCCAAGGTTGCCCCTGGCGCCCTCCTGCCGGCCGCGTCGTCGCAGCCCTTGGCCCGCGGTGATCACACCGCCGGCCCTCCTCATCAGCCGCGGCGCTTCTTCACCGCGTCCGACAGGACCTCCAGCGCCTGCACCGACTGGTCCCAGCCCAGGCAGGCATCGGTGATGCTCTTGCCGTAGGCCAGCTTGCTCACGTCGTCCTTGCCGGGCGTGAACTTCTGGGCGCCGGCCTCGATGTGGCTTTCGATCATCACGCCGAAGATGCTACGCGAGCCGCCGGTGATCTGGCCGGCGATGTCGCGCGCCACGTCCAGCTGCTTCTCGTGCTGCTTGCTGCTGTTGGCATGGCTGCAGTCCACCATCAGGCGGGGCGGCAGGCCGGCGGCCTCCAGGTCCTTGCAGGCGGCGGCCACGCTGTCCGCGTCATAGTTGGGCGCCTTGCCGCCGCGCAGGATCACGTGGCAGTCCTTGTTGCCCTGGGTCTGCACGATGGCGACCTGGCCGTTCTTGTGCACGGACAGGAAGTGGTGGCCGCGCGCGGCCGCCTGGATGGCGTCGGTGGCGATGCGGATGTTGCCGTCCGTGCCGTTCTTGAAGCCCACGGGTGCGGACAGGCCGGAGGTCAGCTCGCGGTGCACCTGGCTCTCGGTGGTGCGCGCGCCGATCGCGCCCCAGGCGATCAGGTCGCCGATGTACTGCGGCGAGATCACGTCCAGGAACTCGCTGCCTGCCGGCAGGCCCAGGCGGTTGATCTCGATCAGCAGCTGGCGCGCGATGCGCAGGCCCTCGTCGATGCGGTAGCTCTCGTCCAGGTAGGGGTCGTTGATCAGGCCCTTCCAGCCCACGGTGGTGCGCGGCTTCTCGAAGTACACCCGCATCACGATCTCCAGCGAGTCGGCGTACTTGTCGCGCAGGGGCTTGAGGCGCTTGGCGTAGTCGATGGCGGCGGCCGGGTCATGGATGGAGCACGGGCCGATGATGACCAGCAGGCGGTCGTCCTTGCCGGCCAGCAGGTCGTGGATGCGGCGGCGGGTGTCCGAGATCAGCTTCTCGACGGGCGAGCCGCTGATCGGGAAGAACCGGATCAGGTGTTCGGGAGGCGGCAGCACGGTGATGTCCTTGATGCGTTGGTCGTCGGTCTGGCTGGTCTTGTCGACGGGATGCGCATACCAGGCGTCGCCGGTTTGGGTGGACTTCGCGGACATCACTGACTCCTTCTTCTGCAATGGTTTGAAAACTATCGGGACGAAAAAAAACCGCCGGTGGGGACCGGCGGTTTTTTCGGGATTCCTTGTGCGTTTCTTTGGGGGTGCGCTCAGGACTCTCGGCCGCCGGTGGGGCTGGAGAAGTACCAAAAGTAGCCAAAAAAGAAAACGCTGCTGCGAGGCATGAACATCAATCTAACACAGTTTCCCGTCATTCAAACTGACAGCCATCCCCGATCAGGCGGTGCCGCCCACGGTCAGCCCGTCGATGCGCAGCGTGGGCTGGCCCACGCCGACGGGCACGCTCTGGCCTTCCTTGCCGCAGGTGCCCACGCCGCTGTCCAGGCGCATGTCGTTGCCGATCATGCTCACGCGGGTCAGCGCATCGGGGCCGTTGCCCACGATGGTGGCGCCCTTGACGGGATAGAGGATCTTGCCGTTCTCGACCCAGTAGGCCTCGCTGGCGGAGAACACGAACTTGCCGGAGGTGATGTCCACCTGCCCGCCGCCGAAATTGGTGGCGTACAGGCCCTTCTTGATGCTGGCCACGATCTCCTCGGGGGCCTTGTCGCCGCCGAGCATGTAGGTGTTGGTCATGCGCGGCATGGGCACGTGGGCATAGCTCTCGCGCCGGCCGTTGCCGGTGGGCTTGACGCCCATGAGGCGGGCGTTGAGCGAGTCCTGGATGTAGCCGCGCAGGATGCCGTCCTCGATCAGCACGTTGCGCTGGCTGGCATTGCCCTCGTCGTCCACGTTGAGCGAGCCGCGGCGGTCGGCGATGGTGCCGTCGTCCAGCACGGTCACGCCCTTGGCCGCCACGCGCTGGCCGATGCGGCCGCTGAAGGCGCTGGAGCCCTTGCGGTTGAAGTCGCCCTCCAGGCCGTGGCCCACCGCCTCGTGCAGCAGGATGCCGGGCCAGCCCGAGCCCAGCACCACGGTCATCTCGCCGGCCGGGGCCGGGCGGGACTCCAGGTTGGTCAGGGCCGCATTGACGGCGGCATCCACGTACTGCGTGATGCGCTCATCGTCGAAGTAGGCCAGGCCGAAGCGCCCGCCGCCGCCGTGCGAGCCCACCTCGCGGCGGCCGCCCTGCTCGGCGATCACCGTGATGGACAGGCGCACCAGCGGCCGCACGTCGGCCGCCAGGGTGCCGTCGGCACGGGCCACCAGCACCACGTCCCACTCGCTGGCCAGGCCGGCCATGACCTGGGCGATGCGCGGGTCCTTGGCGCGGGCCATCTTCTCGGCCTTTTCCAGCAGCTTGACCTTGGCCGTGCTGTCCAGGGTGGCGATGGGGTCCAGGCCAGCGTACAGGGCGCGGCTGCCCGCCACCTTGCGGGCGGGCACCTTCACCCGGCCCTTGCCGGTGGCGGCGCCGATGGCGCGCACCGTGCGGGCGGCGTCCAGCAGCGAGGCCTCGGAGATGTCGTCCGAGTAGGCGAAGGCCGTCTTCTCGCCGCTGACGGCGCGCACACCCACACCCTGGTCGATGCTGAAGTTGCCCGTCTTGACGATGCCCTCCTCCAGGCTCCAGCCCTCGCTGCGGGTGTACTGGAAGTACAGGTCGGCATCGTCCACCTGGTGGGTGCGGATCTCGGCCAGCGCGCGGGCCAGGTGGGTTTCGTCGAGCCCGAAGGGCTCCAGCAGCAGGCCCTGGGCAGTGGCCAGGCGCTCGAGGGTGGGTTCGCGGGAGATCATCGGTTCATTCTAGGGATAGAGGCGGCCGCGTGCAGGCATGGGGCCGGTGCGGGAAGGGCCTTCAGGTCTGCACCAGCCGCTTGGACCGGGCAATGGACATCTGGATCCCCAGCGCCAGCCCCAGCGTCACCATGGCCGTGCCGCCATAGCTGATGAAGGGCAGCGGTACGCCCACCACGGGCAGGATGCCGCTGACCATGCCCATGTTCACGAAGGCATAGGTGAAGAAGATCATGGTCACCGCCCCCGCCAGCAGCCGCGAGAACAGGCTGGAGGCCTCCAGCGCGATGGTGAAGCTGCGCAGGATCAGGAAAGTGAAGCCGGCGATCAGCAGCAGGTTGCCCAGCAGGCCGAACTCCTCGGAGTAGGCGGCGAAGATGAAATCGGTGGTGCGCTCGGGGATGAACTCCAGGTGTGTCTGCGTGCCCTGCATGAAGCCCTTGCCGAACAGGCCGCCGGAGCCGATGGCGATCATGCCCTGGATGATGTGGAAGCCCTTGCCCAGCGGGTCCTTGGTCGGGTCCAGCAGGGTGCAGATGCGCTGCTGCTGGTAGTCGTGCAGCACGGGCCAGCGGTTGCCGGGTGCGCACAGCGAAGGCTCGAAGATCACCAGCAGGAACATGCCCACCAGGCCCAGCGCCAGGGGTGGGATGATCAGCTTCCAGGACAGGCCGGCGAAGAAGATCACCGACAGGCCGGCCGCCATCACCAGCAGCGAGGTGCCCAGGTCGGGCTGCTTCATGATCAGCCCCACGGGCAGGGCCAGCAGGGCGCCCGCCACCAGGAAGTCGAACGGCCGTAGCTGGCCTTCGCGCTTCTGGAACCACCAGGCCAGCATCAGCGGCATGGCGATCTTCAGGATCTCGCTGGGCTGGATGACGATGCCCACGTTGACCCAGCGCCGGGCGCCCTTCTTGGTGATGCCGAAGATGGCCACCGCGATCAGCAAGGCCACACCCAGGGTGTACAGCGGCACGGCCAGCGACATCAGACGCTGCGGCGGGATCTGGGCGACGACGAACATCACGAAACCAGCCAGCAGCATGTTGCGGCCATGGTCCATGAAACGGGTGCCGTGGTCGAAGCCCGAGGAATACATGGTCAGCAGGCCGGCGCAGGCGAGCAGGAAGACGGCAAACGCCAGCGGGCCGTCAAAGCCTTGCAGCAACGGCGCGGCCCGCTGCCACAGCGGGGGTTTTTCGAACACGGCGGACATAAGCCGAAATTATGGCCGGTGGCATGATGGGCGGCATGTCCTCGACCGCAACAGGGCCTGCCGCCGTCACCCACCTGCTGTATCTGCACGGCTTCCGCTCCTCGCCCCGCTCCGCCAAGGCGGTGCAGGTGGCGGCCCGCGTCCAGGCCCGCCATCCCGGCCTGACCTGGTGGTGCCCCCAGCTGCCGCCCTCCCCGGCCCAGGCCATGGCGGGGATCCTGGATGGCATCGCCGACTGGCCGCGGGCGACGATGGGCGTGGTGGGCTCCTCGCTGGGCGGGTTCTACGCCACCTGCGTGGCGCAGGCCACGGGCTGCAGGGCGGTGGTGCTCAATCCCGCCGTGCACCCGGCGCGCGACCTGGCGAAGTACATCGGCGAGCAGACCGCCTGGCACGACCCGGCCGAGCGCTTTTTCTTCGAGCCCCGCTTCGTGGACGAACTGCGGGCCCTGGAAACCGGCCCCCTGGCCGACCCGGCCCGCCACTTCGCCGTCATCGCCCAGGGCGACGGGGTGCTGGACTGGCGGGAAATGGCCGCCCGCTACCGCGGCGCCCGCATCAAGCTGCTCGAAGGCGGGGACCATGCCCTGTCGGACTTCCCCAGCCATATCGATGAGGTGTTCAGCTTCCTGGGCCTGTAGGGAGGCCGGGGGCGCATGGCACGCATGGGACAATCGGGCCCATGTTTGTACTGTTTGAAGAAGCCGGGAAATTCCTGGCCGGCCGGGTGCTGTCCGAAGCCGAGGCCTCCGCGCAGGTGGAGCTGGACTCCGGCAAGCGGGTCAAGGTCAAGGCCGCCAACGTCCTGCTGAAGTTCGACAAGCCCTCGCCCGCCGAGCTGGTGGCCGCGGGCCAGGCGCTGGCCGCCGAGATCGAGCTGCAGCTGGCCTGGGAATTCGCGCCCGAGGAGGAATTCGGCTTCGCCGACCTGGCCTCGGAGTATTTCGGCGACAAGCCCTCGCTGGCGCAGCAGGCGGGCGCCCTGTTCCGCCTGTTCGAGGCCCCGCACTACTTCCGCCGTGCCGGCAAGGGCCGCTTCAAGAAGGCGCCGTCCGAGATCGTGCAGCAGGCCCTGCTGGCCATCGAGAAGAAGCAGCAGCAGCTGGCCCAGATCGCCGAGTGGGCGCAGGCCCTGGCGGACGGCCAGTGCCCCGCCCCGATCCGCGAGCAGTTGTTCCGCATCCTGTTCAAGCCGGACAAGAACGCGCCCGAGTACAAGGCCGTGGTCGAGGCCTCGCGCGCCACGCACCTGGCGCCGCTGGCCCTGCTGCAGAAGGCCGGCGCCATCGACTCGCCCTACCAGTTCCACTGGAAGCGCTTCCTGTTCGACCACTTCCCCAAGGGCACGGGCTTCCCCGCCCTGCAGGCGCCGGCCATCACCGACGACCTGCCGGTGGCCACCGGGGTGCAGGCCTATTCCATCGACGACTCCCACACCACCGAGATCGACGACGCCCTGTCCGTGCAGGGCCTGGGCACCGGCACGGTGACGGTGGGCATCCACATCGCCGCGCCGGGCCTGGCGCTGCAACCGGCCTCGCCGGTGGACGCGGTGGCGCGCCAGCGCCTGTCCACGGTGTACATGCCGGGCTACAAGATCACCATGCTGCCCGACGAGGTGGTGCAGGCCTACACGCTGCAGGAAGGGCGCGACTGCCCCGCCGTCTCCCTGTACGTGACGCTGGACGAGGCCACCCTGGAGATCCGGGGCAGCGAGACCAAGCTCGAGCGCGTGCCCATCGTGGCCAACCTGCGCCACGACCAGCTCGATGACGCCGTGACCGAGGCCTGGCTGGAAGACCCGGCCCATGTGAATGACGCGGTGCCGCCGGTGGCGGCGCAGGCGCGCGAGCCGCTGATGTTCCTGTTCCGGCTCGCCAGGCATCTCAAGGCCCTGCGTGAGGTGGTGCGCGGCAAGCCCGAGACCTTCAACCGGCCCGACTACAACTTCCGCCTGGACGGCCACGGCGACGGCGAGCCCACCGGCCACGAGACGGTGCGCATCAGCGTGCGCAAGCGCGGCGCCCCGCTGGACCTGATCGTGGCCGAGGCCATGATCCTGGCCAACAGCACCTGGGGCCAGTGGCTGGCCGACCTGGGCGTGCCGGGCATCTACCGCAGTCAGGCCAGCCTGGCGCCGGGGGTGAAGGTGCGCATGTCGACCAAGGCGGCGCCGCACGCCGGCATCGGCGTGAAGTGCTACGCCTGGAGCACCTCGCCCCTGCGCCGCTACACCGACCTGGTGAACCAGTGGCAGATCATCGCCGGCGCCCGCCACGGCCGCGCCGCCGCCCTGGCCGCGCCCTTCAAGCCCAAGGACGCGGAGCTGTTCTCCATCATCTCCGGCTTCGACGCCGCCTACAGTGCCTACAACGGCTACCAGGCGGGCATGGAGCGGTTCTGGACGCTGAAATACCTGCAGCAGAACGGCGTCACCGAGCTGGTGGCCACGGTCTTCAAGGAGGGCCTGGTCCGCGCCGACGACCTGCCCCTGGTGCTGCCCGTCATGGGCGCCGAGGGCCTGCCGCGCGGCGCCAAGGTGCGCGTGCGCCTGGGCGAGGTCGACGAGATCGCGCTGGACGTGCGCGGCACGGTGATCGAGCGCCTGGATGCCGAGGCCGCCCCCGAGGCGGCGGAGGAAGGCGGCGAAGAGGACGAGGAGGCGGTCGCCGGGCCGATCGCGATCGCGGTGGACATCAACGAACCTGATCCGTCCGCCGATAATCCGGCATCGTGAAGCTCAAGTCCCTCACCACCCTGCACCTGGCACTGGCCGCCTCCGTGGTGGCCCATGCGGCCTTGCTGGCGGTGCGCTTCGTCGACCCGGAGCGCTTCAACCGCGTGTTCCAGGACACCCCGCTGGAGGTGATCCTGGTCAACGCGCGCAGCAACGAGCGCCCGGACAAGGCCCAGGCCATCGCCCAGGCCTCGCTGGCCGGTGGCGGCGAGGCAGACAAGGGCCGCGCCAGCTCCCCGCTGCCGCCGTCGGCCCTGGTGGAGATGGGGGATGCCGCCGAGGACGCGCAGCGCAAGGTGGAGGCCATGCAGCAGCAGCAGACCCTGCTGCTGGCGCAGGTGCGCCAGGCCCTGGCCAACCTGCCGCCGCCCGATCCCAAGCAGCCCACCGACACCCCCAACGCCCAGGCCCGCGAGGAAAAGCGGCGCCAGCTGATGAACCTGCTGGCCGAGATCGAGCGGCGCATCAACGAGGAAAACTCCCGCCCGCGCAAGCGCTACGTGAGCCCCGCCACCCGCGAGGAGGTGTATGCCGTCTACTACGACGCGCTGCGCCGGCGCATCGAGGACCGCGGCACGCAGAACTTCCCCGAGCTGGCCGGCCAGAAGCTGTATGGCGAGCTGACCATGCTGCTGACGGTCAACCAGGACGGCCGGGTGCTGGGCGCGGAGATCATCGAGAGCTCGGGCAACGCCAACCTGGACCGCCGCGCCCTGGGCATCGCCAAGGCGGCTGGCCCCTTCGGCCGCTTCAGCGAGGGCATGCGCCGCCGCGCCGACCAGATCGTCGTGGTCTCGCGCTTCAAGTTCACGCGCGACGAGACGCTGGAAACCCGATTGACCAGCCGGTAAGCAGCCGCCGGCAAGAAGAAGACCGCGGGGAGGAGACCCACCATGGAACGAGCACTGGACCGATATTGCGTGATGGGCAACCCGGTGGCCCACAGCAAGTCACCCTGGATCCACGCCCGCTTCGCCGAGCTGACCGGCGAGCCGGTCGACTACCGCCACCAGCTCGTGGCCCTGGGCGGCTTCCAGGAGGCCGTGCGCGCCTTCCGGGCCGAGGGGGGCCGGGGCTGCAACGTGACGGTGCCCTTCAAGTTCGACGCCTTCGCCGTGCCCGGCGTGCGCCACTCCGAGCGCGCCACGCTGGCGGGCGCCTGCAACACGCTGAAGTTCGACGGCGCGCAGGCCTTCGCGGACAACACCGACGGCATCGGCCTGGTCAACGACATCACCCTCAACGCCGGCGTGCCCCTGGCTGGCGCCCGCGTGCTGCTGGTGGGCGCCGGCGGCGCGGCCTCGGGCGTGCTCGGCCCCTTCATCGAGGCCCGCCCGGTAGCCATCACCGTGGCCAACCGCACCCTGGAAAAGGCCCAGGAGCTGGTGGCCCGCCATGCCGCCCTGGCCGCCGACCACGGCGTGGACCTGCAGGCCTGCACGCTGGACGGCGTGGGCGCTGGCTACGACATCGTGGTCAATGGCAGCGCCACCAGCCTGGGCGGCGAGGCCGTGCCGGTGCCCGCCACCGTGCTGCGCGCCGGCACCCTGGCCGTGGACATGATGTACGGCCCGGCCGCCGCCCCCTTCCTGGATTGGGCGCGCGCCCATGGCGCGGTGCCGCGCGACGGCCTGGGCATGCTGGTGGAGCAGGCGGCCGAATCCTTCGCCATCTGGCGGGGCGTGCGCCCGCCGTCGGGCCAGGTGCTGGCACAGCTGCGCACGCACCTCGAGGGCGGCGCGGCATGACCCGGGCCCTGGTGCGCTGGCTGCTCCTGGCGGCCGTGGCCTTCCTGGGCCTGCAGCTGTTCTTCGTGGGCCGCATCGCCCTCATGGCCGTGGTCGCCCCGCAGTCCACGGCCTTCCAGCGCTCGGAAGCCTTCCGCATCGCCAGCGAGACCCACCGCCTGCCCTGGCGCCAGGAGTGGGTGCCCTACGCGCAGATCTCCGACAACCTCAAGCGCGCCGTCATCGCCTCGGAGGACGACGGCTTCGCCAACCACGACGGCGTGGACTGGGAGGCGCTGGAGAAGGCCTGGCAGAAGAACGCCAAGGCCGAGGAACAGGCCGCGCGCCGGGCGCAGCTCAATCCCAACCGGGCCCGCCCGCCCAAGGTCATCGGCGGCTCCACCATCACGCAGCAACTGGCCAAGAACCTGTTCCTCTCGGGCGAGCGCACCCTGATGCGCAAGGGCCAGGAGATCGTGCTCACCTTCGCGCTGGAGCAGCTCCTGTCCAAGGAACGCATCCTGGAGATCTACCTCAACAGCGTGGAATGGGGGGAAGGGGTGTTCGGCGCGGAGGCGGCGGCCCGCCACTACTACCGCAAGAGCGCGGCCCGGCTCACGCCGTACGAGGCCGCCCGGCTGGCGGTGATGCTGCCGCGACCGCGGTACTTCGAGAAGCTGCCCAACTCGGGCTACCTGTCCAGCCGTGCCGGGGTGATCGTGGGCCGGATGCCCAACGCCGAACTGCCCTGAGCGGTGGTCAGCCCTGCCGGCCGGTCAGGTGCTGGCGCAGGCGCGCGAGGGCGGCGTCGATGTCCGCATACGCCCGCTGCGCCACGATGTGGTCATCGACCGAGCAGTGATCCTGGAAGCGCTCGAACGCGGCGCGCAACTCGCCGAGCGTGCGCAGCTGGGCGGTCACATCCCCGCTGGCGTGCGCCCGCTGCCAGGCCGCATAGCGCGCCTTCAGGCCGTCCCGGTTGACGGCACCGGTCATCACGCCCAGGAACCCGTCCATCCAGCGGCGGGAGGGGGCCGACAGCTGGGACAGCCCGCGCTCGACCTCGTCCAGCCGCCCGCTGGCGGCTGCGGCCGCCAGGCTGGAGGCGTCGGCCGGCGAAGGCGTGGCCCGGGAAGCGTCCAGGACGGGGGAGGTCATGATTGCGTTTGAATAACTCAAGATTTGTCGACCTGAAGGCATATTAATGCCGACATGTTGAGCCTGAAGGTTTTATTTTGTGTATCCCTGCTGGGATGCCGGGATCAGCCCCCTGCCCGCTCAATCCGTCTCGCCGGGCGGGCGCGGCGTGGCGGGCTGGGTCTGCGGCGTGGCCTCGGCGGAGGACGGCGCGGCGGAATCGGGCTGCTGCTGCGCGGAGCGCTGGATGGACTCGGCCAGGACCGTGAGCGCATCGTTATCGGTCTCCAGCGGGGCATGGGGCGAGAGGATGAACCCGCCGACGAACCGCACCAGGGCGCCGGGAGCCAGGCCCACCGGGGCCGGGGAACGGGCGGGGGCCCTGGCGTCACGCGGGTCAGCCTGCTTCGAATCTTGGCTGGATCCGTGCACGGATTCCTGCTTCGATTCCTGCTTCGATTCCTGCTTCGATTCCTGCGCGACTTGCGGCGGCATGTGGATGCGCGGGATGGCGGGATGCAGCCGGCTCAGCGGCAGGTATCCGGCATCGGGCGACGGGGAATCGCGCAGCGGGCGCTCGACGCGCCCCACTCCCCCCGCGGTGGAGGCCGCCGTGCCCAGGGTGGGCGCGGAGTGCGAGGTCACCAACGGGTGGGCAGCAGGCAGCCCGGGAGGCTGGGCACCGGAGCGGTCGAGGTTCATGGCGTCCTTTCAGGCGGCAAACCGCCATCCAGACGCCATTAAACCAAATGAATTAACTCGGCGCGCCCAGTGGCCCGGCGCGCTCAGTCCTGGGGCGCCCGGCGCAGGGTCTCGACCACGGGCCGACGCAGCACGTCGCGCAGGCCCCACCAGCCCGCCGCCAGCGCCAGCAGCGCGCCGCACAGCGCGCCCCCGGCGGGCACCAGGGGGGACGCCCGCCAGGTGAAGTCGAAGGCGTAGCGCGCCAGCGCCCACCCCACCGCCATGGCCACGGCGCTGGCCAGGAAGCCAGCCAGCAGGCCCACGCCCGCCAGCTCGGCGCGCTGCACCTGGCGCAGCAGTGAGGCGCGCGCGCCCACTGCCCGCATCACCGCATACTCGCGCGCCCGCTCCTCGCGGGTGGCGGTGACGGCGGCAAACAGCACCACCACGCCGGCGGCCAGGGTGAAGGCGAAGAGGAATTCCACCGCGCGGATCACGCGCTCCAGCACGCCCTGCACCTGCGTGAGCGTGGCCGTCATGTCCACGCTGGTGATGTTGGGAAACGCCCGCACCAGGGCGTTGTCGAAGCCCTTGCGCTCGGGCGCGCGGAAGGCGCCCATGTAGGTCGTGGGCACCTCCGGCATGCGGCTGACGGGGTACATCACGAAGAAGTTGGCCCGCATCGAGCCCCAGTCCACCTTGCGCAGCGAGGTCACGCGGGCATCGGTCTGCACGCCGGCGATGTCGAAGCGCAGCGTGTCACCCAGCTTCAGGCCCAGGGTCTGCGCCAGGCCCTCTTCCACGCTCGCGGCGCCCGCTTCCTCGGGCTGCCAGCGGCCCGCCACCACCTGGTTGTGCGGCGGCTGCGCGGCGCTGTAGGACAGGTTGAATTCGCGGTCCACCAGGCGGCGGGCCCGGTCCTCGCCGTACTCGTCGGGCGACACGGCCCGGCCGTTCACGGCCACCAGGCGGCCGCGGATCATGGGGTACCAGTCGTAGCGCTTCACGCCGGCCTCGTCCAGCATGCGGCGGAAGTCCTGCTCCTGGTCGGGCTGCACATTGATCACGAACCGGTTGGGCGCATCGGGCGGCGTGGCCTGCCGCCAGCTGGCGATCAGGTCGGTGCGCAGCAGCACCAGCAGCACCAGGGCCAGCAGGCCCACGGACAGCGCGCTGACCTGCACCACGGCATAGGCCGGGCGGGCGGAGATCTGGCGTGTGGCCAGCACCAGCCAGCGCGGGGCGGTGGCCTCGTTGACCGCCAGGCGCAGCAGCTTGACCGCCACCCAGCTCAGGCCGGCGAACAGCAGCACCGCCACGGCAAAGCCGCCCACCGCGATGGCCCCGAGCTTGAGGTCGCTGCTGGCGGCCAGCAGCAAGGTGGCGAAGCCGGCCACCCCCACGCCCAGCACCACGGCCGAGGCCGGCTTGAGGCCGCCCACATCGCGCCGGATCACGCGCAGCGGCGGCACCTGGGCCAGCTGCAACACGGGCGGCAGGCCGAAGGCGGCCAGCAGGGTCAGGCCCATGCCCACGCCAAAGGCGGCGGGCCAGGCGCCCGGCGCGGGCAGGGTCGCATCGGCCAGGCCCGCCAGGAGCTGCACGAAGATGAAATGCAGCCCGAAGCCCAGCGCCACGCCCAGCGCGCTGGCGAACAGGCCCACCAGCGCGAACTCCACCGCGTAGGCCAGCGCAATGGTGCGCTGGCTCAGGCCCAAGACGCGTAGCATGGCGCAGTCGTCCAGGTGGTTGGCGGCAAAGCCGCGCGCCGCCAGGGCCACGGCCACGGCACTCAGCAGCGCCGCCAGCAGGGCCACGAGGTTGAGGAATTTCTCCGCACGGTCCAGCGTCTGGCGCATCTCGGGCCGGCCGGCCTCCAGCGACTCCAGGCGCGTGCCGCGCAGGCCTTCGCTGGCGATGCGCGCCTGCGCCCACTCGGTGAAGCGCCGCACGTCGGCGTCCGCACCGGCCACGGCCGTGCGCCAGCTGATGCGGCTGGCCGGCTGCACCAGCCGGGAGGCGGGCAGGTCGGCCTCGTGGATCATCACGCGCGGCGCGAAGCTCATGAAGCCGGCGCCGCGATCGGGCTCGGTGACCAGGATACGGGCAATGCGCAGCTGGATGTCACCCAGGCCCAGGCGGTCGCCCACGCGCAGCGACAGCGCGTCCAGCAGCGGCGCATCGACCCAGGCCTCGCCGGGCTGGGGGATTTCGCGGGTCGCCGCCATCGGCGCATCCGGGCCGGCCGCCACCTGCAGGGTGCCGCGCAGGGGGTAGCCGGGGGCCACGGCCTTGAGCGCCACCAGGCGGCTGGCACCGCCCTGCGCGTCGTCGGCGCGGGCCATCGTGGGAAAGGACAGCGTGGTCACGGCCGACAGGCCCAGGCGCTTGGCCTGCTGCGCGAACTCCGGCGGCGGCGCGTGGTCGGTGGTGACCACCGCATCCCCACCCAGGAGCTGGCGCGCATCGCGCGCCAGGCCGCCCTTGAGGCGGTCGGCGAAGAAGCCCACGGCCGTGAGGGCCGCCACGGCCAGCAGCACGGCCACGATCAACAGCCGCAGCTCGCCGGCGCGCAAGTCGCGCCCGAGGGTACGCCAGCCGAGTTGCCAGGGGGAAATGGGACGCGCCTTGGTGTGCATGGCGCGAACTTACCTCAAAAGGAAAACCCCCTGCCCGGCCCGCGGCGCCACCCGACGGTGCAAGGCTCCAGGCCCGCTCAGGCGGGCTCGCGGCGCGCGGCCAGCTGGGGCTGCCACTGGAGGCGCTGTGCGCCCGTGTAGCACAGGAAGTGCTTGTTGGTGGCCCGGCCAATGGCGCACAAGCCCAGCTGCTGCGCGACCTGGTGGCCCATCTGCGTGATGCCGCTGCGCGAAACCACCAGGGCCACGCCCATCTGCGCGGACTTGATCACCATCTCGCTGGTCAGGCGGCCGGTGGTGTAGAAGACGAACGGCAGGTCGGGCGTGGCGGCGGCGGTGTCCACGCCGTGCATCCACATCCAGCCGGCGATGGTGTCGATGGCGTTGTGGCGCCCCACGTCCTCGACGAAGACCAGCATCTCCTCGCCGCGGAACAGGGCGCAGCCGTGCACCGAGCCGGCCGATTTGTACGTGCTCTCCTGCAGCCGGATCGCGTTGACGATGCCATACAGCTGCGCCTGGGTCAGGCGGGCCTCGGGCAGGCGCAGGGACTCCACTTCGTCCATCAGCGCGCCGAACACGCTGCCCTGGCCGCAGCCGGTGGTGACCACCCGCTTGGCCGTGCGCTCCTCGATGCGCTCGATGCCCGAGCGGGTCTTCACCGCCGCCGAGTTCACTTCCCAGTCCACGGTGACCGACTCCACCTCGCCGGGCGAGGCCACCAGCCGCTGGTTGCGCAGGTACCCCAGCACCAGCCACTCGGGGTGGGCGCCCAGCGTCATCAGGGTAACCAGCTCGCGCTTGTCGACGTAGACCGTGAGGTCCCGCTCGGCGGGGATGTGCAGGGCCTGGCGCTGGCCGTGCTCGTCGACGGCCTCGACCTCGCGCACCAGCGGGGCACGGGCCTCGGTCAGGCGGGGCAGACAGGGCGCAAGGGGTTCGGTCATGGCGGGCAGGCTACACCAAAAATGAAAAAGGCCAGCCCCATGGGGCTGGCCCTGCGAACACGCCGCAGCGGAAGCTCAGGCCTTCTTGGCCGAAGCCGCCGGGGCCGCAGGCGCGGCGGCCGGCTTGGCGGCAGACGCTGCCGGAGCAGCAGCCGTGGCGGCCGTCGCGGTGGGCGCCGGAGCCGGCGGGGTGTAGACGAACGGGCCCGGGTCCACGCAGGGCGTGGGCGCGGTGAACACCACCGGCGTCGGGGCCGCAGCCGGGGCGGCAGCCGTCGCAGCGGC
>JACCDR012340666.1_pt1 | contig 17204 bp, 21 predicted proteins | sample 7446431 | NCBI WGS metagenome assembly JACCDR01 (sample SAMN15323443, study PRJNA562643) | freshwater metagenome | isolation source: river surface water | place: USA:Blue River Watershed | collected 2017-08-17
ATCGTGCGTGTCGGAGGTAAAGACACGCTCGCCACACAAAGTTGTGATAGTGAGCCAGAGCAATCTGGTAGTGTCTTTATCTCCCGTCACTGATTGATTGTTTCTTAGACCCAATCGCTGTTTACAAAGCTTAGCCGTAGCGTAAGCAGTCCACCACAGATTGTGTTTGTGAGAGAATCATTCTCCATAACCCCTGACCGTTAGCAGTCGCGATTATAAACCGTAGTTCATTTGTGACATGGAAATTAAGCATATTAAAAAGCGGGATGGCTCGATTCAGCCGTTTGATATAGCCAAAATCGAACAAGCCATTTTGCGCGCTCTCACCGAGACCAACGCCGGTGAAGCCAAAGATGCCAAAAAAGTAGCTACACTGGTTCATCAGAAAGTTATTTCAATGTGTGTGCAATCTGGCACAGCTGAAGCTGGTGATGAAAAAGCCCAGAAGTGTATCGATGGCTACCCGACAGTGGAAGAGATACAAGACTTGGTAGAAGCATCTTTAATGGAGTGTGGGTATTTTGATACCGCCAAAGCCTATATTATTTATCGCAATGAGCGTAAGAAATTGCGTGAGCGCGATATTTTCCGCAAGCGAGTAAATCTTAAGCCTTATGAATATCCAGAGTTGGTTGAATATGTGGATGCGATTCGCCACTCATATTGGATACACACTGAGTTTAAGTTTACTAGTGACGTTCAAGATTTCCATGTCAACGTAAATGATATCGAGCGCAGTGCTATCAAAAATTCCATGTTGGCTATCGCTCAGATCGAGGTAGCGGTCAAAACTTTTTGGGGTGATGTCTACAAAAAGATGCCAAAGCCAGAGATTGGCGCGGTAGGGGCGACCTTCGCTGAATCAGAAGTAAGACACATGGATGCTTATTCTCACTTGCTTGAGATCCTTGGTCTTAATGATGAGTTTAAGAAAGTCAAAGATATTCCTGTTTTGGAACAGCGAGTGGCTTATCTTGATAAGATGATCGCTCTTTCGCGGACTGAAGAAAACAAGCAGTATGCTCATGCAGTTTTGTTGTTCTCTCTATTTATCGAACACGTGTCTCTCTTCTCGCAATTTCTCATTATGATGTCTTTCAATAAGCATCGTGATTTGTTTAAGGGTATTAGTAATGCGGTCGAGGCGACCAGTAAAGAAGAGCAGATCCATGGACTATTCGGTATCGATCTCATCAATATCATAAAAGACGAACATCCAGAATGGTTTGATGCCGAGATGAATGCCAAGATCATAGCTTCTTGTGAAGAAGCATTTGAAGCTGAAAGTAAGGTGGTGGATTGGATCTACGAAGCTGGAGAATTGGATTTCTTGCCTTCGACCAACGTTAAAGAGTTTATTAAGCATCGCTTTAATAATTCTCTAGCGGCTATCGGTTTGCCTCGACACTTCGAGATAAACGAAGCCGTGCTTGAAGAGACTGATTGGTTTGACAATGAAGTAATTGCCACCAAGCATACCGATTTCTTCAATAAGCGCTCTATCAATTACAACAAACGCAGTCAAAGTGTGACTAGTGCTGATCTATTTTAGTTAACATTATTACAAAACCGTCGCTTTATTTCTGAAAGATTAAATTACATGAACAACTATTCAACCCCGTGGTATTGGTTAAATGATAGCAGTCGACTCTTTTTGGAAAGAGGGTATCTGCTTGAAGGGCAAACACCAGAGGAACGAATTGGCATTATTGCCAAGAAAGCGGAAGATATCTTAAAGCGAAAAGGTTTTGCTGAAAAGTTTACTGAGTACATGAGCAAGGGATGGATCTCGCTGGCTTCTCCAGTGTGGGCTAACTTTGGTGCGGAACGTGGTTTGCCGATCAGTTGTTTTGGATCGTACCTTGATGACAGTATGGCGAGTATTCTCCTCACTCAAGCCGAGATGGGTATGATGTCTAAGATGGGTGGTGGTTGCTCTGGCTACTTTGGAGCACTTCGTCCTCGTGGTAGTACTATCACAGACAATGGTAGTTCTTCGGGTGCTGTGCACTTCATGCAGCTATTTGAGACTTTGGTAGATGTGGTGAGCCAAGGACACATTCGTCGTGGCCATGTCTCGCCATATTTGCCACTTGAACACCCTGACATCAATGAATTTTTGGAGATTGGTATGGAAGGCAATCCGATCCAAAAGCTTACTCATGGTGTAACAGTAGGGGATGAATGGATGAACGAAATGATTGCTGGAGACGAAGCCAAGCGAGCGATTTGGGCAAAGGTGATCCAGCGCCGTGGCCAGATGGGTTATCCGTACATCATGTACAGTGACACTGCCAACAACAACACTGTTGATGTCTACAAGGACAAAGGACACCGTATCTATGCTAGTAACATGTGTAGCGAGATTATGTTGCCAAGCTCACCAACATGGTCTTTTGTTTGCTGTCTGTCTTCCGTTAACCTTCTTCATTACGAAGCATGGAAAGATACCGACCTCATAGACACGATGATCTCTTTCCTTGATGCAGTGATGGAAGAGTTTATTGTGAAGCTAGAAGCCTTGCGTGATCACAAAGATGCGGATAAGCGTCTTGGCTTTACCTTTATGGAACGAGCCTACAACTTCGCCAAAGCCAACCGTGCTCTTGGTCTTGGGGTGCTTGGCTACCACTCATACTTGCAAGCCAACATGATTCCGTTTGAGAGTGAAGAGGCGGCAGCAAAGAATAAAGAAATGTTTAAGCAAATCCGCGAACAAGCTGATGCTGCGACTATCAAATTGGCAACCGAGCTTGGTGAGCCCGAAGTACTAAAGGGCTACGGTCGCCGCAATACCACTCTTTTGTCTATTGCCCCGACTACCTCGTCAGCCTTTATCTTGGGACAAGTTTCGCAAGGTATCGAACCAGTGTGGAGTAATTGTTACACCAAAGACGTGCAAAAGATGAAGACGACTTTGAAGAATCCTTTCTTGGTAGATTTGATTGTTGCCAAAGGCGAAGACAAAAAAGAAGTTTGGGATAGTATCCGCGACAACGACGGTTCGGTCCAACATCTAGATTTCCTTGATGAAAACGAAAAGGCCACTTTCCGTACTTTTGCTGAAATCGACCAAAACGCCATTATTGAACAAGCGGCTGATCGCCAAGTCTATATCGATCAGAGTCAGTCTCTTAACATCATGGTGCCGCCAGATACGCCGGTCAAAGATATCAACCAGCTTTATATCAAGGCTTGGAAGCTTGGTGTGAAGAGTCTCTACTACCAGCACAGTATGAATGCTGCTCAACAACTTTCTCGCAAGAAGATTCAAGAGAGAGCAGGGAAGTAAAGACTTAAGTGTAAAAAGAAAAAGCCCGCCGATTGCTCGCGATCGGCGGGCTTTTTCGGTCGGGCATCAGCGCTCCTTGATCGTCAGTTCGCGCAGGCTCTGGAGCATATTCTCAGCCAATCCCGGCAATGCCGGATCTTTGCTCCAGTAGTGTTTCAAAAGGGAGAAGCATGTCGGCTGGCACCATTCGATCAGCCAGCGCCTCGAGATCTCCTCTTGTCCACCAATGGCGAAGAGAACATCGACGAGTCGCCGCACTTCGCTGTGTTTGTTGGGTTTGCGGATACGGAGCTCCTTGAAGAGCTTGATCCTCGAAGAGGTCTCCAATTTTCTGAAATCGGTGACGATCTCGCGCAGCTGCACATCGCTGCTGGTAGGAATGGTGATGTGGTCGTTGATTCTCTCGCCGATCTTCGGCTTTAGGCTAGCGGCGGTGCTCATCGTTCGTCCTTTCCTGTGAGAAGGGTGATGTGATAGGGAATAACATAACTCATTGGCGGGGAAAAGGGAAGGAGTCCTGCGGTGGCCGGTTTCTAAAGAAACCGGCCACCGCAGGACTTTGCCAGTGGATATGTCTTATAGGCAGATGGTCTGATCGTGTATGATAGAGAGTAAAGAAGACAGCGATGTTCTGCAGGGGCTACGTTTCGCGACGACATAGCCCCCGCCGAGTATCGCTTTTTTCGTATCTGGTTAGCGTGGTATGCTTGTAGTACATGCTCGAATCATACAAAGATACAATTTTGTCTGCGACAGGGAAAGCCTTGGCGACTTCTGGCCCACAAGGTCTAAATGTGGTGCCGGTGTCTGTTTTAAAAATCGAAGACGATAAAATTGTCTTGTTTGATTTTTTTATGAACAAATCTGTCGCAAATATAAAATCCAATGGTCAAATCGCTTTGACCTGTTGGCAGGGTTTGTCTGGATTGCAAATCAAGGGTGATGCGCTTTATATAAATACCGGCCTATCTTACGAAACTCAAAAGGAAGAAATGAAAAGGCAGTTTCCGGACAGAAATCTCAATGGTCTGATTGTTATCACTCCCAAAGAAATATATGACATAAGTGCCGGTGATAAAGCTGGAATGTTGTTGGCTTCTTAAGATATGTCCCGTTGGCTTTTTGTAGTATTTATAGTTTCCTCTGGACTGTATTTTTTCGTGACCTACGCTTCTGTTTGTCGGGCACCTTTATCGTATGAATTGGTCGCTCTTGATGAGCGCTTTAATCTTTCCAAAGAAGAAGCCCGGGAAACAATTGCCGAAGCGGAAGCTGTCTGGGAAAAGACCGCTGGTCGCGAACTTTTTTATCAAAGCGAAGAAGGGAAGAAAGCTGACATAGAAATCAGTTTTATTTTTGATGAGCGTCAAGAAAAACTTTTGGCTGAAGAAGCTCTACGTGAGACTTTAGACACCAAAGAAGACACCACTGAATCATTGACAGCAAAATACGAGGAATTGGTAGCCGAACACAAAAAGGCTGAAGAAAAGCACGCGACCGCGATTGCTTCCTATGAAAAACGTCTAGCTGCCTATAATGCAAAAGTCGAATCATACAATGCTGCCGGCGGGGCGCCAGAAGATGTTTACAACCAGTTGGAAGCAGAAAAAGGGAAATTAGCTAAAGAGCAAGAGTCTTTAAATGCCAATACTGCAGTTCTTAAAAAGCAGGTAGAACAAATAAATGCTATTGGCGAACAGGGCAATCGATTGATAGAACAATACAACCAAGGAGTGTCGGCATACAATAAAGATTTTGGTGAACCGGATGAGTTTACCCAAGGTGATTACCAAGATGGCCAAATCCATGTCTATACCTTTACAAGCCGCAGTGAGCTGGTAAATGTGCTGTCACATGAATTTGGGCACTCGCTTGATATTGGCCATGTTGAGGGGAGTGAATCTATCATGTATTATTTAATGGAGGATCAGCCTACTCCACCACAGCTGTCGGCGACTGATGAAGCGGCTTTGGTGGCAGCTTGTGGGGAAAGTGGCACCTTTATCACTTGGCTGCGATCACTTATTAATACTTATCTATAATTTTTGATTTATGTTTGGAAATTTTTTCGCTGAGAAGTACAATCGCGTTTTGCTTACACTAGTTTTGGTAGGTGGAGTGGTTGCTCTTTCTGCTTATGCCTACTTCACTATGAAGCAAGCGCTAGATTGGAATATGGGCATGACCACTATCAACGTAGTTGGAGAAGGTGAAGTAGTAGCGACTCCAGATATTGCACAATTCAGCTTTAGTGTACGTACTGAAGGTAAAACAGCCGAAGAGGCGCAAGCTATGGCTGCCAGTACCACCAACGCTATCATGGCTTATCTCAAAGCTTCTGGGGTAGAGGAAAAGGATATCAAAACCGAGGGCTACAATATGTATCCGCACTACCAGTACGATAGTAAGCCATGTGCTTATGGAATGTATTGTCCGCCAAGTGAACCAGTTCAAGATGGTTTTGAGGTTAGTCAGATGGTGACGGTCAAAGTCCGCGCTACAGACAAAGCGGGTGAACTAATTGCCGGTGTAGGCAATCTCGGGGCGACAGACATGAGCGGTCTATCTTTCACAATTGACGATACCAATACTTTGGAAGATGAAGCCAGAGCAATGGCAATTGAAGACGCTAAAGCTGATGCAGCACTTTTGGCTGAACAATTGGGTGTAAAGCTTGGCGAGATGGTTAGTTATTATGAAGAGACCAATCAACCATATTATGGTTATGGTATGGGTGGTGATATGGCTATGTCTGCCAAGGCAGAAGCTGCGCCGGTACCAGAATTGGCTCCAGGGGAGAGTACTGTGACTAGTCGTGTAAACATTACTTACGAAATTAAGTAAAACAAAGAGCGAAAGCGATTATGTTTTACTTAGTTCCCGATTCGTCCCTTCCTAGGACGAATCGCTGGAACCCATTCCCAACCCTGTTTCTCTAATCACCTTCAGAAGTAGCGACTATTGCGAATTTTGTTAGGATTTTTTTATACCTAATAAAAATCCTAACCCATTTCCAACCCTGTTTATTTAGAAGGACCTATTGCGAAAAAATAAAATACTATCATATATGATAGTATTTTATTTTTTTTAGATAATCCTTACTAGTTCTTATTGTGTTCGCCCCCCCCTTTGACATTCTCCAAAAAGGGAGTAGAGTATAGCTACTTCGCCCCTCGAGGCGTTTTTATTTTGTGATATAATTGCACTACAAATATGGATAGATTAATAACATATCTACGCGCTACTGCTGCTGAAATGAAGCACGTTAAATGGCCTACTCAACATCAAGCTATGGTGTATACAGCGGTCGTTATCGGTATTTCATTTTTAGTGGGAGTATTTGTGATGGTGGCTGACTTTGTCTTTACTTCTGGTATCGAATTTATTACGACTCATACTGGTCAATTTTAATTAATTATTATTATGGCAAAGCAGCAATTCACTGGCGAAAGACACTGGTACGCGATTCATACCTATTCTGGTTATGAAAACGCTGTCGCTCGCAACCTGAAGCAACGTATCGAATCTCTCAACATGACTGAGAAGATCTTTAGTGTAGTAGTACCATCAGAAAAAAAGATCAGAGTGAAGGGTGGCAAGCGTGTCATGGAAGAAGAAAATCTCTTCCCTGGGTACGTTTTGGTAGAGATGATTGTAGATGATGAATCTTGGTATGTGGTGCGTAATACGCCTCGCGTGACAGGCTTTGTCGGTAGTGGTACTCAGCCTGTCCCATTGTCTGAATCAGAATACAAAGCTTTGATGAAGCAAATGTCTGACGACACCGTGACTCACAAGGTAGATCTCTCTATGGGTGACTTGGTCACTATCGTAGATGGTCCATTTAAGGATCTCGAAGGTAAGGTAGGGGAGGTAGATGAGAAGTCTGGAAAGGTGAAGGTGTTGGTGGCGATGTTTGGGCGGGAGACTCCTGTCGAACTAGATTTCCTCCAAATCAAGAAAGTGTAATATCACTGCATCTACTTTGTTGGATTGCGAAAAAAGACGCTCGCTGGGTATGCACCCCACTCGCGTCTTTTTTCTTATCCGCCTCGTATCTGCTGTAATCTTACACTTTCTTTAAAAAGTATAATCAAGGGCTTTATCCGCCTCGCCGGAGTAACAAAATAGAACAAGTGTGCGATAACAAAGGCGTCGACCCTTAGTGCTGACGTCTTGCACTTTATAAAAAATGCTATATCATATGAATTGGAGTTCTTCGAATGGCTCTAACAGGCCTAAAGGGATAAGACCCTAACCTACAGCTAAGGTTGCGCAGCACACTAAATGGTCATGATCACTGCTGGCGCGCAGGACCTCACCGAAGCTTTGGACAGATTGCTTATAGCTTATGCTGTGTGAATGCCTCCGTGCGAACGGGTGAGCACTACCTCAGGTGGCCAGAAAATGGCAGCATGAGAAGCAAAAACTGTGGTAGGAGAACCTCCTCAAAAATGGCCCGCGCTGGGAAACTGGCGCGGATTTACCTTTTTAAAATAAGTTGCAAAATGGGGATTTTCTTGTATACTACGCGAGCTTCTAAATGTCTGATGTTGTGGCTATGGAAAACACAGCAGCGGACGAAAATTTTAATTATTTCATTCTAAAACCATGGCAAAGAAACTTGTAAAGAAGATCAAGGTTCAAGCTGTTGGTGGTAAAGCCACCCCAGCTCCTCCTTTAGGACCAGTACTCGGTCAGGCAGGTATTAATATCGGTGAATTCGTCAATCAGTTCAACGAACAAACCCGCGCAGAACGCATGGGTGAGGTCGTACCGGTAGAGATTTCAGTCTTTGACGACCGTTCATTTACTTTCATCACCAAGACCTCTCCAGCTTCTCGTCTTATCTTGAAGAAGATAGGCAAGGAGAAAGGTTCACAAAAGCCGGGTACTTCACAAGCTGGTACTATCACCAAGGCTCAGGTGCGTGAAATTGCTGAAGTGAAGGCTGTCGATCTTACTGCGGCTTCTATCGAAGCGGCTATGAAGAGTATCGAAGGCACTGCTCGCTCAATGGGCATAAAAGTCGTGGACTAGTAAGACTTTTATGAACCTTGTCAGCTATTTTTCTGACAACAGAAAAATAGCGACAAGGTGTACTGTTCCTGTAAGGAATAAAAGTCGTTGACTAGTAAGACTTTGAATACAAAAAGCGCCTTTAGGCGCTTTTTGTATTTGACACCAAGACAAAAGTGTCCAATAGAGGCTTGTTTTGAAATTAAATTGCCAGCTACGCTGTAAGAAATAGCGGACAGGCCCGTCTAAGGGTTTGGAAACGTACATGAACAGCAAGGAGAAATCATGTCTAATACCTTCAGTCCGAAACTGATCTCTGGCAAGATTTCTGCCGGTCGACACCATTTCAGTTTCTTGGTCTACCATGGAAATGATGTCTATGAAATCAAGCCTTTGTACCATAAGACATTTCCGTCTTCGGCGGCTTTCAATTTCTGGTGGAACAATGTCGTCAGAAGGGCATATCGAGCACAAGATGCGCTAAGCATCCGTGCACGCGCCGTTGTACGTCGGGCGGATATTGTGCCGCTCGAGGTGAAATACATTACCACTGTGGTTGTGTCGGCTTCTGGTGGTGATGTCCGCTTCAATCGACATGTTGTCGGTATGAGGCTGAATGAGTTCGAGTTTGCCTTCTTGCGTGATGAGAATTATCTGAAACTTCTCCATCGTTTTGAAGATGAGGGTGTGGATGAAAATCGCAGGAGGGAACAGATGAGGCAAGCTCTGCTCGGTCTGATACCCTTCACGAATAGGTTTCTTTCGGCCGCCTGATTTTTTGTTCTTTTGGCTCATATTGAGTCCTAGCGCGCATCGCCCTACGGGGTGGGCGCGTTTTAATTTTTTGTGGTATAAATTTCGGCAGGGAAGTTCTAGGGGAGAAGCGAAATGAAGTGTCAGCCTTTTCGACTTGATGTTCCGGTAGACCATCGGGAGTACAGCGATGGCGTGAGGCCGACGGTCGTCGCAGTCGTTCGTACTGGTGAGTCTTTGTTGCTCGTTTTGCCCAAGGTTGCGGGCGGCAATGGCTACATTTTTCCGCAAGGTCCGATCAATCTTGGACAAACACCGCAGGCTGCTTGCATTCGGATACTGGAAGAAGAATGCAGCATCGGCGACAAGATGATCGAAAGCACGGTCCCATTCGGTTTGGCGAATAAGTCGTCACACCATGGTGACCGTGAAAACGTTTGCCGACTGGTATTCGTGAGTTTGCGGCCACATTTCGTTCTGCCGCAACCGCCTGCGGGAGGCATACAGAATCTGATTCTCGTAAACGGCCCCAACCATCTGTGGCAGAAGATTGCCGATTGCAGCGTCAATCGTCGGGGATTCATGGCAAAAGCTGTTCGCAGTCTTATCCAACAACGTCTTCTGGTGACTGGTCGCTGGCAGTTGGAGCGGCTCGAGCCGTTCTTGCGGTATGCGGCGGAGTAATGGTCGCAAGAAGATAGATGAAGAACGCGGCGGACCATCGGTCCGCCGCTCTTTTCATTTTCCAAAGCTCAACTATACTAGGGTATTTATGGAATATCTTCCGGTCAAAACCCGTATCTTAGTGCCGCCACAAGATGATTTGTTTGCGGCTCTTGATGAGGCTAATTTAATCATAAAAGAAAACGACATCGTTCTAATTAGTTCCAAAGTGGTTGCTATTCATCAGGGTAATTGTGCCGTGATTACCGCTGAAGAAAAACAAGCCAGAGCCAAAGCCGCTGCTGATTTGGTAGTGCCGAGGGCATATGCCACCAAGCCGATTACTGTGACCCACAATGCTTTTTTAAGTTCGGCGGGAATTGATGAAAGTAACGGCAATGGCTATTGCATTATTTTGCCAAAAGATTTGTTTGCACCAGCGGCTGAAATTTATAAATATTTTTGCCAAAAGTTTGCTTTAGAAAATATTGGTGTGATTATTACCGACACAGCCTCTAAGCCCTTTCGCTATGGCGCTCATGGTGTGGCTTTGGCGTGGTGGGGTATTGAGCCGCTTCAAGATCATCGTGGCCGCACGGATTTGTTTGGTCGCACTATCAAATATGAACGCTCAAATCTGGTTGACGGTCTAGCGGCTGGAGCAGTGGTCTTGGGGGGAGAGGTGGACGAATGTACGCCGGTAGTGATAGCTCGTGGTGTGCCCAATGTGACTTTCACCAAAAATAAAAATACCAAAGATGATTTATTTGCCGATTTTACTGACGACTCCTTTCGTGTGCTTTACGAACAGTGGCTATAATCTCTAAGAATTTTTTCGTTGGTAATCAGACCACTGGTAAGAAAGATCATTGTGGTTTTGTTTTTCACTTTCCTTTACCAGCACAAAGTCATCTTCAAAAGCAGGGAAATGAGCGTCGCCGTCTATCTCATCGTCCACCCAAGTGATGTGCAGTCTATCGACAATAGGTAGTGCTTCGGCATACAGATGAGCGCCCCCTCCGATATGAATTTCAGTCGGATGACTTTCTGCTGCGAGAGTAAGAGCGTCTTCAAGTGAGTGAGCGACCACCACACCATCATAGTGAAAATCAGTATTTCTTGTCACTACAATATTTTTTCTCTCTGGCAATGGCTTGCCTAAGATATCTATTATCGACTCAAAGGTCTTGCGTCCCATGATAATGGGTTTGCCAATGGTAAGCTCCTTAAAACGCCGCATATCCGCTGGTATGTGCCACAAAAGCTGATTATTTTTGCCAATAGCACGATTGTGGCGACTCACTGCCGCTACAATGACGACCGGAATGTTGTTTACCATAGTTGAGTTTAGTATACTATCTGTATTAAGTCCCGTATATATGGCCATCAACGCAGGTATTTTTGGAGATCAGACAAGTTTTGAAAATCGGTATATTCCCAACCACGAGCAATTACAAAAATCAGTAGAATTATGGAAGCAGCTCGGATTGAGAATAGTTTTAACATCCGGCACCTTTGATCTTTTCCATATTGGACACGCGCAATATTTGGAAAAAGCTAAGGCTTTGGGCGATGTATTGATTGTTGGGGTTGATAGTGACGCTCGTGTAAAAAAGCGCAAAGGCCCTGAGCGACCAATCGTGCCTGAAAATGAGCGAGTGCTTATCTTGGCTCATGTGCGCCACGTGGATGTGGTCACGCTAAAGAATGTCGATGACCCTAGTAACCATCTCATCAAGCTAGTGCAGCCGGATATTTTGGTGGTATCAGAATCTACCGACCACAAAGCTAATGAAGTCGATGAAAAGTCTCAATACTGCGGCGAGATTGTAGTACTCGAACCACAAGCGACCACGAGTACCAGTGCCAAGTTGCGCATGATTCAGATTGGGAAAGATAAGGGTTTGGCGCACGGCTAGTATGATTGCTATTTGTCATATTCCGGTTGTTCACAAAGGCTATCTAAATTTTGTTCGCCATTGTGAAGAGAAAGGAGTGACTAAAATTTATTTGGTAGATTTAGAATGGCTACGACCAGAAGAAGAGTTTGATTATTTAGTGCGCAAGAATAGTTTGCATGCACTATCTGCCGGCGAGATAAGACAGGCCCTTTCTCAATACACCAATATTCCGGTAGAGATTTTGCACGATGAAATCATTTCAGAAATAAAGGCGAAGAACGAGGCCATATTATTACCTAAAGAAGACCTCAGTACTTTCTTGGCAGAAAAGTATTTTAGCGAGCAGACTGTAGAGTTTGTAGAATTTTTCTTACGCTGGAATCGCGAAAATATTGGCGAGACCAAAGAACCCGATGTGATGGCCTCTGATCTACCTGCCTTTGTAGCGACCACTTTCCATCAGGTGCTTGAAGAAGCGACCAAAAGCGCCGATTGGTGGCGCAGTGTCGGGGCGGCCTTGGTGAAAGATGGGGAATTGATAGCACTGGCTCACAACGAGCATATGCCACACGAGCAGTTGCCAAATATCTATAGTGATACCAGAGCGTTGTTTAAAAAGGGTGTAAATATAAATTACGTTACAGCAGCCCACGCCGAAGTAGGTGTCATTGCCGAAGCAGCTCGCAAGGGTATTTCGCCAGAAGGAGCTGAACTTTTTCTAACTGATTTTCCTTGTCCGTATTGCGCGCGGCTAGTTGCCAAGGCTGGTATTAAAAAGATTTATTTCCTCAAGGGGTATGCGGTACTGGAAGGCGATGATTTTCTTAAAGGGGAGGGGGTAGAGCTTGTGCAGGTGGGTCTGTAGTTTGGCTGCTTGATTTTCTTTATAAAAAGTTGGGGCCGAGGCGGAATTTTCCGCCTCGGCCCGTGATGTCTTCAGAACAGACGGTCTTGGTGCATGGATTACGACTCGAGGTACTCTTCTTTCGTCATGCCGATCTTGTAAGTGGCGGCAAAATGGCGATAGCGAGTGTTGTCTTTCTCCCAGCCTTCACGTTCCTTGTAGATGGGTACTCGCAAACCTTTTTCGCCGACCACTCCACTTGGCACGTCAATGTTGGTGTGCAAATGGCGTCCGACCGTGCCAGCATTCCAGACCGGAGAACCGAAGCGGGTGTAGGTCATGCCGCCACTCTCAGGTGAGAAACATCCGTATTGCTTCTTGAGGAACTGGTAGCATTCCAGCTGATCCACGGCTTCTTGGATTCTGAGCTCGCTCGGGTCATCAATGTGCCGTTTGAGCACCATCACAAACTTCAACCGCAGCTCACTTTCGTGCCGGTTGAAATCGCTTGGCGGCACAAAGATATACCATGAGTTGAGGGGGAGGTTGAAGATGAGCTCTCCTCGAAACTGCATGCTGCAGAACACGCAGTTCTTTTCGTGTCTGTGCATCGATTCGACCATGTCATAAAAGGCCGATTTGTTACTGCAACGACCGAGAGCGATTTTCTGTTCAAGGGTCAGAGTCAGGTCGGCAATGTCCGGCCAGTTGAATTCTTCATGCAGTGCTGACTGGACGATTTCTTCACCAGACATCTTTCGGTCTCCTCTGTTTGGGTATCATTACCCGTTGCTGTCTGTCGTTACAATACAATAATTTGCAAATTTAGCAATGTTAGGTAGGATACGTTAAATCTGATGATGAAAGGAATATCCAATGCGTGACTTCCATCTAGGTTGTGTTCTTTCCATCGCAACGGGCAGAGTTTTGTCCAAAAGATACATCCTCGGCGTATATGATGTGGTTGCATACATGTGGGCTCAATCTTGCAATGACGGTATTGCGTACCAAGCAATGTACCCTGAATGTAAATTGTGGCTGCTTAAGCAGTATCCGAAATTTGATACTGAGCAAATGCAAGATCATGTCCGCGGCTTGGATCAATTGGTGGCTCAGGCCGAAAATGACAGATCTGATTTGAAAAGTGTTGTCTTCGGATGGGTAGATGAAATGATTTTGCTCTATGGTGAGAGTTTGCCAGTTCAGCCAATCCCTGAGTCGCACCGGCGACCCATCAATTTGTTTGATGAAGCCAAACTGATCATGGGTCCGGGGCGAACTATTTTCATCTAGTTTTATCTTGGTCATTATGCCGAAACCGCCGGACGAGCTTTGCTCGCCCGGCGGTCGATTGTTTTAGCCAACAATCTTTTTATAAGACAATTTTACTTTGAGCCCTTCTGTATCGTCACCTTTTTTAACGCCAGTGATGAGCTGCCCGTGCAGGTGCTCGACACTACTGCCATTGTAGCCACCCTCACCAAAACGCATAAAGAAGCCACCCCCTGGAATATTGTATGTTTTAATGACCCACTCAATCAGGTCAAATAATTCCACACGACTCTCCGGAGTGAGCTCTGAAGGTAGAGTGATATGGGCTGGTTTGTAGACAAAGATATAGTGCTGAGTGGTCCCTTCGTACGGACTCATGTTTTCTGTTAGAAACCACGAATTAGTTTCCTTAAGAATTGGCTTGGGGTGATACTGGCGGAAATGCTCTTCACAGAAAGGACACACTCCATCAGACTCGATCTTGGCCATCAGGTTTTTTTGTTCCTCAGTGCGCGCTTCTTTATGATCAAGGCGGGCATCAGGTGAAAAGGTCATAAATTTAGATAGCTACCGGAATATCTTTCATCGCTTCACCAGCTTGATAATCATCTCCCAAGACAAAGTCAGTGTTACGGAAAGCAAAGAGGTCGGTGGTCGGATTGGTAAGAGTAACGGTCGGGAAGGCGAAAGTTTCGCGTTTGAGAATTTCTTCTACAGCTGGAATCTGATCGACATATATATGCGCATCTGAAATAGTGTGGACGTATTCGCCTGCTTCATAGCCCGTAGCTTGTGCGAGCATCATAGTAAGCGCAGCGTACTGGATCATATTTGATGGTACGCCGATAGGGACATCACCAGAACGCTGGAACATATGCAGATTGAGTTTGCCATTAAGGATACGAATATGAAGCCAGCCGTGACAAGGGCAGACCACCACCTTCTGCTGCCGACCTTCGACGCGTACAGTGTATTGCGGTACCCAAGGAGTGATGAAGTGGGTCTTCAAATGTGGTCTTTCCTTGATTTGCTGTACGATGTATTTGAATTGATTAAAGCTTTCGCCTTCAGCGGTCGGGAAGTCGTGGAAAGCAGCGCCGTAAGACCCTGGGCCAAGGTCGCCAGTTTCTAGGCCGCGTTTTTTGCATTTTTCTTCGGTTACCCAAGCTGCCCAAAACTTGCAACCGTAAGACTCCAACTCTTCTTGTGTTCGAGCACCATTGATAAAGCCAATGATCTCGCCGACGGCTTGTTTCCAAAAGCCCTTTACATTTCGTTCGGTAATAAGCGGGAAGCCGTTACTGAGATCAAAGCGCATCGGGTTAGCGCCAAAGAGAGTGATGCAGTCTGTACCTTCAGGATTTTCGGCCGTGGTGCCAGCTTGACTCTGACTGCGGATACCACGATTGAGAATATCTTGTAGCAATTCCTTGTATTGGGTATTGGGCGTACGTTCGCTGTATGGCTTCATCATATTTCTAATATATGTTTATGAATATGAAGCTAGTATAACAGTTGGCTGATAGCATCTAAATAGTCTGGCAAATTAGGACATAAAACTATTCCTAGATGAAGAAGTTCTTTTGGTGTTACTATACCGACACTATGGAAATTAAGGTTAAAAAATTGCATCCAGCGGCCAAAATTCCAGCTTTTGCTTATCCTAGTGATGCGGGTATGGATTTGTTTACGGTGGAAGATTTTACAATTGAGCCACAGACACACTATCTAGCCAAGACCGGCATTGCTTTAGTAATACCAGATGGATACGCGGCTTTGGTTTGGGACAAGGGGGGTGTGGCCAACAAACGTTTGCTAAAAACTGTTGGTGGCGTGTTTGATACGGACTATCGGGGGGAGTATTTGATTGGTCTATATAATTTTGGTCAGACGGCGCAGTCATTTAAAGTTGGTGACAAAATCGCTCAACTATTGATACAAAGAGTTGAGCATCCGATACTGGTCGAGGTGGAGGAATTGGATGAGACCGAGCGTGGTGCTGGAGCGTTTGGCAGTACGGGGAAGTAAAACAGCGGGCGGGGGCGTAGCCCCCGCCCGTCGTTTGCTGTATACTAATACTACTAACAAACACTGGCTTATGATTTAAGGTTTTGCGACATTTGATGGAGGTTTATAAAAACAGTATTTTCTTTTTATTTATGGAACACTATTCATTCATCAAAGCGCAAGATCCCGAATTATACGCGACTCTGGTCGGAGAAGAGGCTCGTGAGGCTCGCGGCGTGGAGCTTATCCCGAGTGAAAACTACGTCTCACAAGCTGTCCGCGAAGCCAATGGTTCGGTATTTACCAACAAATATTCTGAAGGATATCCATATAAGCGTTACTACGGTGGTCAGCAATATACCGATGTAATGGAGACACTTGCTATCGAACGAGCCAAGCAATTGTTCAAAGCCAAGTACGCCAATGTGCAGCCGCTAGGTGGCGCAGCCGCGAACGTCGCTATGTATTTTGCTTTGATGGAGCCCGGCGACACCGTGCTTGGTATGGATTTGTCTCATGGCGGACACTTGACACATGGACATCCGACCACAGCCATCAACAAAGTTTTCAATTTTGTTCGCTACAAAATGAAGGATGTCGATACGGGCGAAATTGATTTTGATGAACTCCGCCAAGTCGCTCTCGAGCACAAACCAAAAATTATTCTCGCCGGATTTTCAGCGTACAGTCGCGAATTAGATTATCAAAAGTTTGTCGATATCGCTCGTGAAGTCGGAGCATATGCAGTGGCTGATATGGCGCATATCGCTGGTCTTATCGCAGGTGGAGTAGCGAAGAATCCTTTTGACTATGGTTTTGATGTTATCACTACTACTACCCATAAGACCTTGCGTGGTCCTCGTGGCGGTATGATACTGGTGCGTGAAGATGAAGATATCGCCAAGCGTATCAACAAAGCTGTCTTCCCCGGAATGCAGGGCGGTCCACATATGCATATCATTGCCGCCAAAGCTGTAGCTTTTGGCGAAGCGCTCACTCCAGCCTTCAAGGCCTATGCAGCGCAAATTCTCAAAAATGCCAAAGCCATGGAAGCGGTCTTCAAAGCCGAGGGCGTGCGTCTACTCTGTGGCGGGACGGACAATCACTTGCTCTTGGCTGATGTGTTTTGCTCTTTGAGTATTACTGGTCAAGAAGCGGAAACTGTCTTGGATGAAGTTGGTATTACTCTTAATAAAAACATGATTGCCGGAGATACGCGCACCGCGATGGACCCTTCTGGTATTCGTTTTGGTACGCCTGCTATGACCACCCGCGGTATGAAAGAAGGGGAGGCAGCGAAGCTAGCCGAGATCATGATTACTACTATGCGTGCTAAAGACGATAGTGCCAAAAAGGTAGAATTGCAAAAGGAGGTGCAAGCTTTGTGTGAAGCTTTCCCTGTGCCAGAGAAGTTTGTTTAAGAAGGTTTTTAAAGTTAAAAGCAAACGAGGCC
>JACCDR011774890.1_pt1 | contig 17203 bp, 17 predicted proteins | sample 7446431 | NCBI WGS metagenome assembly JACCDR01 (sample SAMN15323443, study PRJNA562643) | freshwater metagenome | isolation source: river surface water | place: USA:Blue River Watershed | collected 2017-08-17
CATGGCCCTTATGTTCAAAATGCTGGGTATCAATCAGCCAGGACCTCATCGTGTATAGAAACATACGCTATCCGGAATACAAAACGCAAGTAGAGAGTATCAACGTTGATAACCTTCGTGTCACTCATGATAGCATCTGCGATCGCTGTTGCTCTATGAGACATAAACTATATGGCGATGATAGGTTCAACATATGCAGTGTGACCTGTTGTAACATTCTCCGCGATCGCAAGAGAGTGTTGATATGTTGTGTAATATCGCGTTTACATCCCGACATACAACGATACTGCACGGCGCTATATGTTGCATCGTGTATGAACCAACCATACTTCCCACTATGATGCGTTGCTGCGCATATGAGCGATTGTCTTTTGTAGTGATGTGTTGGACTAATTCCAGATCTCAGCTCATCGTATACAGAGATGCACACTACCCAACCAGGATTGATGAGCTCAACAACATCAATGTTGACATGCTAACCATCGATAAACACACTCACACTTGCGATCATCGCTACACCGTAACGATAAGATCGCATAGAGGCAGCATATTCAAGGTATGTGAGAGTTGTCAACAGATGCTCGCCAAGCATAAGAACGTGCTAGTGCGAGTGATCCTATACAACTTACATCGCGATGTACAACCATACTGTCTGAAGATATATGTTGCGATACGATGGGACTGCTGATTCATTTTGTATGCATTCACCTTACCACCACTCGTTCACCTTAGCAATTCGCTACTGTTCGTTCATCTTCGCTGGGTTCATTACTACAAAAGAGCATCCTCACGTATGATCCTGTCACAACTCATGATCCTACCACAACTTGCGATCCTTCACTTCATATCGCATAGTTGGATCGCCACGATTGAAATGGACTATCTTAGAACAACTCCGACACCAGCATCGAGTGATGTTATCATCATAGGATGTGTATGCTGCTATGTTGTCTCTGCTATGCGGGCATTGTAACCATCGCTGGATATCATCGTATGATGGGTCAAAGTATACTGGTCTCCCGCTAGCGTCATACGCGATCGGACCCACTGCATCTTGTATCGACATCTTATCGGCATCACTCATCTCGTTAGTCATATATCCTCTGTTATCGCACGATTCAACTTTACATCCTGCGAGCCTACTGAAACAGTGCTCTAGTCGGACAGTCGAACTGTTCATCAGCTATGAGAACGTCCTAGAACAGGAGGTCCGCGAGTATCTATTCTACACAACTGCTCAGTTGCGGTCTCTCGTGTTGGTGAGTACAAAAATGCATGTTGCGATGCGGATGTCGCAAGAACATCACATCGCCATTAGATCAGATCGTCATAGCTCGAATCGCTGGAATGGTCTAGTAACCTCACGCTTGCATAACTCCGATTGATCGTTGGTATTCTATATCCACCGAATAAGCACACTACATCATCGCCATCGCAGTAGTCTACATTATCGTATATCTCATCGATGCTGAAGTATCGTTTGCCTTGTTGTAACCACTCGCTATCTAAACCAGTCATCGCTTCAATCGCGATCATATATACAACTTCACTAGGTAGGTTACTGTTGTTGAGTGTGCCTGCGATGAGCCAATATACGTATACAGCATCAGCATACAGCGTTGTCATCTTACAGTTGAGTATAGGATGGAACGATGCAGTTATCTCGCATTGATCATCTGAGTACACTGTGAACTCAAGCGATGAGTCGTCATATCTGCTGCTAATGTGAAATGGGTTCATCGTATACGCTAACAGCAACGCATAACACCGCTCACATAGCCGACTGAAGTTTGTAAGAGTGGCGCCATCGCAAAGTCTACAACAGCAAGTAGATTGGAACAGATCGTCGCTCTCGAACGATCCTAACTCATCAAGCCATAATGATGCTCTACAACCTTGAAACGTGCATATGTATGCTCCAGTACTCGTGCAAACGAATATCTCTATGAACGCCTCTTCATCAAGTAGAGCTATGAGTCTGTTTACATAGCTAGGTAAGTCATCGATGGGTAGCTCATGTTCAGCTGTGATTGCTGAGTATGATCTGCTAGTTGATATCGCCATTGTGTTTCTATATACACCACATGATTCAACTTTATAAGAGGGCTGATCGCATACAACGACATCGCGATCTACTATCGACACAGCATTCATGACTTGACGAACGCTCTGTTGATATCTGCGTTGTCTTGTGGATTGCAACCTATGTATATCCACTCAGGGTGAGCTTGATTGAATGTATGCGCTATCCTTGTCGTCGTTAAGATGATGTATGAGTTCCAATCAGGTAGTAACGTAGTGTTAGTGCTCGTCAGTGTTGACTCGTTTGCTAGGATGGTCTTGTTTGTCGCCAATCGATGCACGCGGTCACAATCGATCAGCATGTAAGGGTCGTTCTTATATGGTATCCAAACGACAGTTAGAACTTGCGATACGAACATCGATTGATCACTCTGAGTGGTTCGTTTGTTGATGTAAGATAGCGACGTGTACATTGAATGCTCTGGACCAATGAGTTCTAGTAGAGTCTTAACTATACAGTGATTGCATCTGCCATTATCATTATACAACACTAGCGGGATGGTGTTCTTCACACCGTTGAATATGTTCATATACCACAGTTGCACTCGTTCCATGAGACCGATGATGTCGTTGGATGAACGACATAGCATCATCAGCGCTCCAAACAGTGGGTTGGGTTTATCAGATACATACTGAGTAGATGTATGTTGAGTAGCTGCACGCTGGGTGAGGGCACGCTGAGTAGGTGTATGTTGAGTAAGGGTACGCTGAGTAGCTGCACATTGATCAGATGCATGTTGATCAGCCATATATACAGATGGTGATTGTCGGCTGATGCTATCCACGTCACGGTATAGTTTCTAGATGACAAAACGAGAACTATCAGCTCAGCAGAGTCGCATCAGCATCACCATGATACATTGGATGATATCGCGAACACTAATCACTCGTGGTAGTGCACACATAACAGTAACACACCCATCGCCGAAGCACTTACATCTATCGCATATGAAGATGTCAGGATCATAGCGAACGTTATATCCTGATCCAGTTGTATTACATACTATACAACCTGCATAAGCGAGGCCCTGATAAGCGTTGATCGTGAATCGATAACTCAGCAGTGTAGCTCTGATGGACTGAAGGTTCGGAGGATACTTCATCTTCAAGTACTGCAAACATCTAGAAACGTCACTATAACAGACTAGCAACTCAGCATGTGGGTGATCTGCTTCACCAGTTAGTAACTGATACCTTATGTTGCGAACGTGCTCTTGCAAACATACATCACATGGTCTATTGACCACCATCATAGCTCGCATATATGCAAATGATAGCCTTGATGCATGTTGGATCACTGCATTAGCATGTGAGTCCAGTTTACATCGCACTTCATAGTTGATCCCGTGAGTGAAACACTGCTGAACAGCCATCGTTGCTATCTGCGATTCCACGATTCAACTTTCCCAGGTGAGGTGCATTCTGATGATGAGCAACGAACGTGTACAAAAGTAGAGATGCTCTACGATCACGCGTCTATCATCATGATGATCTTAGTTCGTATCTCAGGTATCTCAACAACAGTAGATAGCAGTAGTAGTATCTTTACGAGGAGCTCACCTCCTGAATACGCTTGGCACCACTCACATACGTTCATACATTGAGCCTTGCCGATGATAATGATAGCAGCTGCATGTTCACTACATACGTGACACTGAGATACAGCGTTGACTGTTCTAAGGCTACAACGACTCTGGCTGAGCCTGCGTATAGCGATATCTAGTGGGTATCTCAATCGCTGGGCTTGTCTGACGCGCCAGAACATCCCTGAGCACAAGTGGACTACCTTTAATGTATCCAACCCTACCCAGATGTGGGAGATCATGACTCTACCTCTGCATGTATGTTGATCGGTTACTACGCATTCAAATGGTGATGGTTGTAGCTGTTGTATGAACGTTGGTGTCGAGCATATGAGATGTTCGAGTACCAGGTTGTTGTGCTTGTGAACAGCTAACATCAAATCGTGTATAGTGTATGTAGGTTGATCCATATGCTGAATGGCGATCACGATTCAATTTTAAGATCATCATAGATAGTCCTGATGCGCGTGTTTGAGCTACTAGTGTTGCATCGCACCGTTCGTATCAACGCCACTATGCTGTATCGCACATCAGCGATATCGACTACGCATGACAACAGCATCATCAGTTCGCCATAGTACATAACATCGCTCGCTGACTTACATTGAGCGCATATAAACAGCGATTTCAATACATGCTTGTAAACGACATTGTTACGACCTTCCCAACCGCAGATATCGCAACGTGGATAGTATTGATAGTACACTTCTGTGAACTGTTGACCTATGAGCCTCTGTCGTACTGCAACGATATTAGATGGTAGTATTGATCGCTGCATCAGTTCACACTGTAGCTTAGCATCTTCGCATAGTGCGAAACACGTTAGGCGGACCTCGCCATCGATCAGGCAATACATGCTGCATAAGTATGCATTCTCAGTCTTACAGCCGTTGCACTTCAATCGAGAGTCACGAGTTGCTCCCATGAACGTACTCGCCATCATCGATGGGTTAGCTCTGATTGTAATCGCATGTTCTTTAGCTAACATGACACTTGATCGCGTCTTTGCTTTACGTGAGCACTCTGTATCATCCATCAGAATATGGACACGTAGTGTAACTGTATAAAGGGTATGATGATATCGTCGTTCGTAGTCTCACTCAGATGGTGTTTCAACGTGTGGTGTTTCACATATAGCATAGTATGGCTATCATAGTATAGATAGCGTAGTTCGTCGAGCGATGGCTAAAGTGTGTTATGCTTTGCAGTGTATCAAGGAGATAAAGGGTTCAGCTAACTACACTGAAGATGGGCCGACTATGATAGTGGGATCGGGAGGTGACATGTTTGGCACTATGCATAGTGAGAAACACGAGATCGTATGTGATAACATTGACTACTACATCAACTCACTGAAACTAGAGTTCGCTAGATTCAGACTAGCAGAGCACAACGTCAATACATGCAAGCGCAAGTATGTGATGATGTTCAAGTTCCCAGCATCCACAACAGCAAAAGAGCTATACGATCTACTACTGCATAGTGAACTACCCAATATCAATGATCAGCTAGCAAGTGTAGTCAGTGATCTACAGACTCTAGAATACAACATGTGTTTGCTAGTTGAGCAACTTACCAACTCTAATCAGCGTTATGCGATCACCATTCCGAATGCACCGTTCGTACTCACACATACTGATGATCCAGCTCAGATGAGTGCGATGATCTCTTCATTGCGGAGCTACGTTAGTCAACTATCAATGAGCGGAACATACAACATCCGCTGTGGTGATATGCGATCAACCGGTCTAACCAACACACCGATCAACACACCGATCGACACATCAGCGATACATCAACCAGTGTTAGGTGATGAGCTAGTGTTGACTGACGTAACGTACAAAAACATCACAGCAGATGAGATGATACAGATCATGGAGAGCACCATCGCGACCGTATCGAAGGTATGTGATCAACTGAGAATACGAGAACGTGAGCTATGCGCACTCAGCAGCGAGCTTTCACAGATACATACTGCTATCCGTGATATGATCAGTCAACTTGCAACTCACATATTATAAGAACCCAGTGTTCCTCTTCGTAACTCCGTGAATGCCTTGATTTCGAACACATGCTTTTGTCCGAACTTATCAAGTTTAGTTGTGAAGCTCATTCGTTGTTCTGGATGCACAGCTATCGATATGTGATCTCCTAAACTAGCACTAGTGAATGGTAGTATGTAATCGATGTTGATACTCGCGCTGATGAACCCACCATGTGGGCATGTTGATGCTAGGTCGATCAACGTGCCATCTGGATATTGACTGGTCCAATTGATTGATGCTGGATCATGCGTTATCTGCACTCCAAACTCGCTACCATGTTGTATCATCATGACCTTGCTGATCTTCGATAGTGCAGCTACCTTCTGCTTGAAGCACTTACTCAACACGGTGAACTTGAGTGGGTAGTCGTTATCATTGTCGAGTTCATCGTAGAACGCATGTTCAGTATTAGTCTTCACATCTAATAGGAACGTCTCTATCACACCATGATCGCTACCATGCAACGTGATCTTCAGTTTCGTCAGATAGTCGCTCCTCAACTCAAAGTACACCTTCTTATATGACTTAGTCATCGTGCCGAACACTATCTGGAGATCCTTTCGCAAGATAGTCACTTCTATCGGTGAAGTGCAGCAATATGAATCGAGTGTAGTGCAGTCAGTGATGACGTAGATGTTGCTCTTGTTCAAACGGTCCTTCGTCGCCATGTAGATCTTAGTCTTGTCGAACAACATAATCACATCAACAACACCATATCCATCGTGCAGATCGATGATACTCTTCCACGATGCAGGGTTATGATACTCCATCTCAACTCTGTTATCTGGTTTCACTGGAGTCTGTATAACACCCTTGATTGATGACTGTTCTACGACTATCGTCTTTCGAGGTCTACCTGGTCCTCGTTTCTCAACTGGAGGTTTGTCGACTTGCTTCTCCATTAGTTAATTTGACACGCGGTATGTCTTAATGACAAAATAACTCCACCATCGAGTTGCTTACTCACCTACCATTGTAACCATGCGATCGTGCTGCTCTCATCTGTTGTATCGCTTTGCTGTACGCTCGTTCGCGAGATGCGACATTGCCAGGCGTGTAATAGTAGTGAGCGCCATGATCGCCCCACTGATAGTATGTACCCCTTGAGTCCTTCCTACGATTGATCGGCATAGCGAGTAGTCAGTATACTGTGTTGTATATACTCGCATACATACTGCGTTGCATATATCTACTACACTCGCACAGATGTGGTTATCATCAGTATGCTCAGATGATGATCTGTTGTTCGCGGATGACGAACAGTTTCAATGAATCATCATACTCCAACCAGATACCTAGCTTATCTAGATCGATGACAACTTTAGATACCACATCATCAAACGATGTCAAGATAGCATCATGTAGTGTGTTCTTATAGTTGTTGGTGTTGTCGCTGTTGATGAAGATCCTAGGTGAGATGGGCTCTTTGTTCCACTTATCGCCGAACTGCATCACGAACTGCCTAGCTATGGTTGATATCTTCTGCATGTAAGTCAGCGTCTGCTCTATAGCACTACCATGTTTGGGTGATTGAACTAAGAGCGTGTTCACAAGTACGTCTACTATGATCTCATCATCGATATGCATACCCTTCAGCTGATTGACGTTGGTATACTCAGTTTCACTCAAGTGATCTTGCATCCATTTGTGTAGATGAGTCTTGACTGCTTTCATAGTGAACTCAGATGAGTGGCGTTGTTCAGGTCGTGTCTTATACTTCTCTAATACAAGTGATAGGTCCTTCTTAAAGCAGTTCTGCAGTATGATCTGTGATTGTATCTCATTGTACTGTTGTGGTGTTGTTGGAGTACCACTAACAACAGCTCGTAACACATCATTACTATCTGATAGCACCCGATAGTTGCGACCATCGATCGTATCCAACACTACTCCTTTGTCAACGTGCAACTGATCTACGTTTGGAAACTCAACTTGCGAACCAGCTACGAACATAGATAGTATGCTGTCTTTCGATTTGACCTCATCACCGAGCAACTTGATCGTAGTGTACTTAGCGAGTACCTTCTTAGACAACCCCTGTGATGGTTTGATGAACAGATCATTGGACCTGACATACTGTTCATCAACTAGCGGTTTGATATTGAACTCAAGAGGTGTTCCGATGGCTCTATTGATGACAACCACATTCATGGTTCTAGATAGCGATGCAAGTGTGCTGATCGATGTTGAAGATGATACGTGCCGAACTGTATCTTCCAGCAATCGCGATTCTGAAGGTACTAACTCAAAGCGAGTGATGTTAGTAGTGTAGTTTGGTATCCTCGTGGCTCGTAAGATCGCGTTCTTCTGTTTGTTTACCAGCAACCTCAAGCGAGCAGAAGATGCAGTTTGCTTATGACCCATCAAGTGTTTCAGCATAGCCATTGTGAACTCGTTCATCTTGTCGCCAGAGTGCTCGATGAAGTACTCTTCTGTTAGTAGTTGACTTTGATCTAGCATCGCAATCACAGTCTTGATTGCATCAGCTATCTCCACATGAACCTTCTTAGAGTGATCGTGGGTGAAATCAAGTAAGGACTCACGCGATTGCTTCATCTCAGTGAACGCACTACTGGATATGACACCCATCATGTACTTAGAGTATTGTGGATCAGTTGCTATGTGTGCAGTCTTCACTAACGAGCGATGTAACGATTCTAACGCAGTGAACAACTCACTGATGTGAACAACAGGTACTGATGATTGCTCTTTCCATGAGTTGATATAGCTGATCGATGTTTCACACTGAGTGATCAGAGTGAGATACGCTTGATATGTTTCTGGTTGCGATCCACGCATCACTCGTTCGATCAGCTCCATCTCTTTCTTGATGCGATCAAGTATAGTCTTGCTACGCTTGATGATGATGGTGATCGTTCTCCAAACTCCAGATACTTCCATCTCACTGATGATCCGTTCCATTAGACAATGTACTCTATATCCTGTTAGTCATGAAACGTCATTCGTTTTTAACATTCGCTGTTGATGGGTAATGTCTCAGACTCTCATCGAACCTCGTTATACCAAACCACTAGGTGCTGTAGTTGATTCGACCGTCCCAGCGCAACCTGATGTGACTGCAGCTAACACTCAGAGTCAATCGTTCTCTTCTGTGTTTTGTAACAACATAATCGCTATCGTGATAGTCATCGTGCTGTTGATGATCGTGTTGGTTTCAGCATACTGGTTATTAAAGAACACTGCTGATCCAGAACCACCCACAGCATCTCGCGTGTCGAACTACAGATCAGGAGCACAGATGCCTGATGTTCAATTCACTAACCCTCAATATCAGCAACAGATGATGCAACCGCAATCTCAACAACCTCATCAGTTCGCACAACCCCAACAAGCGATGCAACCTCAACAACAGATAGCACAACCACAACAACCATTAGCGCAACAGCAGGTTATGCAATCACAACAGCCACAACAGCAGGTGATGCAACCACAATCACAACAGCAAATAGTGCAATCACAACAGCCACAACTGATAGTGCAACCTCAACAATCATCAGTACAACAACAGATAGTGCAACCACAATCGCAGCCCCAACAACAGGTAGTACAACAGCAGATAGCGCAACCACAATCACAGCAACAGGTTATACAACCACAACCGATAGTACAATCACAACCTGTTCAGCCTGTTCATCAATATCAATCTCAGAAACCCAACAGCAGTCCATCTAGCGTTACCTTAGATGACATCATACAACGAAGCGCAGATGAGCTCAATAGATCAGCGCCGATAGTTGATGAGTCCAAATCAGAGGATGACTCTGCTCCATTCACAGAACAAATCAACAATACACCTTCATCATCTGTGATACTACCGCATGTGAGCATTTGTGGGAAGTCACTCAAGAACGGTAAGCTGTGTCAGAACAAAACAACCAATGGATCGCATTGTAGTAAACACTTGTAACAACACATAGATCTCGATGGTTTGTTTTTGTGAGCTAGTAGAACAACTCAACTACAAAATGATCCCTCCTATTTCGTTATAGAGTTTACAAGATAGAGAGTATCCTTCCTCTCAATGTCAACAGCTCTCAAACCTAGACGACAGAATAACGCACAGAAGAAACCCCTTACTCAGGGAGCTCAGACAATATCTACACCTAAAATAACCCCACCTGTAGATACTGTATCTGCTCCATCTGAAGAGACTAGTAAAACGACCACTCCAGCTAGTCCACTCAATGATAGCGTTCCATTGTCAACAACTGAAACACCAGTCTCTTCACCATCAACGAATAGCAGTTCTGCAGTTCAATCTACCGATAGTCCCAGCAACAAAAGCGACGTGACGACTAACGGGGTTGATGAGGTCAAAGATGGCGAACCAGATATTGATGTAGATGCTGATATCAATGGTGATGAATCAACGCGAAAGCGACGTGAACATCTGTTGATAGCTCCAGCTAAGGTTAAGCGATACCTCGATGTAGAGGGACTGAACAAGGTTATGCAGCGACATGTTGCAGAACTACAAACTGTGATGGCTGAATACAAGAGACTCAAGAGCATAGTGGAGAACGGTAAGATCACTGAGTTCGTCAAAGACCAGAGTGGCAAATCAACACAAACGTCTCGTGAGATCACATCTGAGGAGAAACAGAAGTATGTCGATGCGCTCGCTGAGTATGAACCTAAACACAAACTCGCAGATGAACAGCTCAAAGCATACTCCAAGGAGCGAATACGATTCGCCAACATGATCGCAGATGTGGTTTCGATCGTCTCTGGCGAACTACTCAAACAGATACTCACACACGGTAGCAAAGCTACTATTCTCGACAAGAAGAAGAGCGTTCAGGTCTATCACTTGTTCCAGGATGGAATAGAGAAGATACCTCTGTATCCGTTGATCGACAACTTACCTGTGTTCGTTGAACAGCGACAGAGGATAATGGCTGAGATAACGAAGAATGAAACCGATGAGCAGATACGCGTAGCCATCATAGCTGCTGAACGTAGCTTCAAGAAGCTGTATGGTCTCAAAGGTAAGAAGAAAACAGACACTCCCAACGGTCAAGCGGACAAGAAGGACGTTCCAGTTGAGAAGAAAGAAGAGAAACCAGAACCCGATGATACAGATGATGACGTTGGAACACCATTCAAGACCTATGTCCGCAAAGTGTGCGTCGCAGTCAACGAACAACTGAACATCAAAGTCAACGTGTCAACAGCAGTTAAGAAGTTCCTCTCAGATCTACTCGTTGAGCTGATTGGGAGAATAGGTGTCAGAGCTAGACACTTACTCGAGTTACTATGCAACAAAACAGTCACTCAGTCGATCATCATGTCGATATTCGCATCGCAACTCAACGAGCGATGCGAAACACTGGAAACATGCGAGATCAAGGATGAACGCGATCCTAACAAACTCAAAGAAGAGACTGCTAAACAGAAGGTCAACAAGGATCACACATTCAACGTTGAGAGTATACCGATGGTGAAACGAGCACATCGTTCTCACACATACAAGAACTCATACTATCCGACACTTGAGAAGATGATCAAAGACGAACTAGCATTCATCCACCAAGACAACAAACCTGCTGTTGAGCAAACACAGTAAGCATATCAAGTGTTCGTTGTTGATAACTAACCTGCATTGAGTCGCTTTCACCGGTACATCGTTATGTACGAGTACCTTTTTTGGCTCAGTTCAACACACCTAGCTGGTAGTGCAATCATGATCCACTGATGTTATCGCTGTGATGCTTGACACTGTGTGATAAAATTGAATCTGCCAATTCATTAAGAACAGAAGAGGACCATTCAACAATGGACACTTCAAGCGATGACAAACAGCAGTCTGATCATGAGATACAACAGTATGATGACTTCAACATAGGACGACGTGTTCGTAAGATGCTAACTGGCCTACCAGAAGCGATGATCGAACGTGTGCACTTCGATTATCAAGCATCCCAATGTATGAGCAACTACTTGATATCGATCAAGGTTACATCGGTGCTAGCTGCGCTACCAGATATCACGCGTGATAGCATACTGACTGATGCTATGTGTGGTATTGGTGGGAACACATTCGCGTTCATGCGGTATTTCAGATTCGTCTATGCGATAGACAACGACAAGTCAATGTTGAGCATGCTCGCCAACAACGTAGATGCTCTACAATCATCGCTAACTGATGTTGGGGAGGTGGAGATGCATCTTGATGACTTCATCAACATCATGTATCATCTGCAACAAGATGTGATCTTCTATGATCCGCCATGGGGTCTGGACTACAAAAAGCACAACTTGATGAGGATCAAGATCGGCGATTACCCGTTAGAGGAGGTTATCGCAGTACCCATCTGCAAGTACGTTGTGTTGAAGCTACCATACAACTATGACTTCAACTACCTGTTTAGAACAGTCCGCCGCACATTCGCACACGTAACAACGTTGCGATTCCATCGACCCAACACATCCAACTATGTGTTCTTGAGACGCATAGCTTACTAGGTTTCTCGTTTTATAAAGTTGAATCGCACACACAGCTATCAACCTGATGAATCATCTGTTGCAACGACTATCTAGTTTGCAGATCTCTACTGATGATCGCTGTGCTAACTGTAACGTACAAACTGTAGGTTGTCGTTCGCAGTGTGATCTATGTTCAGCTCTCTCATTCAATGGAACGCTATGTATGTTGTGTTCGCAAGTGGTCAATGAGTTCAATGCTAGGATCTGTTATTACCATCTGTGCAGTATGATCAATGAGAACGCCATAGCATACTGCTCTCAGTGTGACGACTTGCTAACATCAGAGTGCGATCATAACCCGATGTACTTAGATTGCGAGCGAGCTAATTGGATCTTACGTAACAAGTATCCGTATGTGTCGCGCTCATCGTAGCCAACATGTAAACCTATGTTAGCATGATGAGTGTAAACTGCTCTTTTGTGAGTTGGCGAGAGTAGATGACTATACAAAATTGATTATCGCGATGATCATACATATGTCCAGCGTGATCGAACGAATAGAACACTGCAAGAGCTTACTGCGCACAACAGATGATGCTCCGCTATGTCTGACGAACATAGGCAATCAATGTCGCTATTGTGAACTGTGTGGCTGCACTAGCATCACTATCAAGTATAGATACTACGATTCAGCTGATCCTCTCGATTTCATACTATGCTCTGTATGTGCTATCGTCGTATTGGCTGATTTGAAGTGCACGTTGTCGTTTGATGAGCTATGTTGTAGAGTAAGACGGTCACAAGAGCAGATACATGTGACATCTGGTAGACTGCATATGTTCGTATGCTCATCATGTGGATCATATGGACTGAGTAAGAAGTACTATCTCTCTGCATCGTTCATCATATGCCAATCATGTAAGGTATATCGCGACGATGATCTGTTCGTCTACATATGGTTCACGTTGTCAACGATGGCACATCGCGATGTAGTTCTAACGATAGTACTCATGTTATATGATCACTGCACTCCACCAAACTGGCAGGAGTACTATGCGATACCATACTGATGTTCATTTTGTCCTGCTGTGAGCTGATGTGTGAGGTGATGTATGAACGGGTGATGTGAGCTGATGTATGAGAGTAGTGGTGAGCTGATAGACGAACGAGTGATAGCGAAGTGAGTGTTCACTTGCGTAGTTGCTGTATGATGGTTCCGAACACCTTGCAGAACTTGTCAACCTCAGCTGGTGTATTTGCATCGCCTAAGCTGATACGCAGCGCTCCTTTCTTGAATAGAGTATCAGCATTCATCGCAACGAGAACATGCGATGCTGACTTGGATGCAGTGTTGCATGATGAGCCTATCGATACTATGATACCTTGTTTCTCGAGTTCATTCTTGATCTGCGTGTTGCATATAGGTTCGCCTGCTGGCTTGATGATAGATAAGAACAACGTGTTCATCAGGTAAGCACAGTTATCATCAACGACGAATACGATCTCGAACCCACGTTGGCCGTCCTTCACATACTGCGTGTATGTTCTGATCGGGACTATCTTAGCAAGCGATACCATCAACTGTATTCTCATCTTGCTCAGTTGTTCGTTCTTCTTGTTTCTATCAGTCATAGCTAACTGTAGCGCTTTATAAGATGCACCTATCCCTAGCAAGTTCTCAGTTCCACCACGTAGAGACTCATTCTGCGTACCGAACATGCATGGCTGCAACTTGAATCCGATGAGGAACTTCTGCCTGATCACCAGGCAGCCGATACCTGGTGGTCCACCCATCTTGTGAAACGAGATGGTGAAACTATCAACATCACTACCTATGATTGGTGTTTTACCATATGTCTGAACTGTATCACAGTGAATAGGTACATTGCGAGCATGTGATGCTTTACTGATAGCCACTATGTCGTTGACCGCACCTGTTTCATTGTTAGCATGCATAACACACACTAGACAAGTGTCTGATGTGATGCACTTAGCAACATCCTCAGCAAGTATGTGTCCAGATGTAGTTGGGTTGACGTATGATACTGTTGCTCTATCTCTACTGACATATGATCTGACGATGTCTATGATCGAGCGATGTTCTACTGCACTGACCACTAGATGAGGTATCTTACCAGTTGCATCTTCATATGCTTCGATACATGATCGCACGATGGTGCAGTTACTCTCAGTTGCACCGCTAGTGAATATCACTTTGTAGTTGTTAGGATTCAGTCGTTTGGTGGATTGAGCTGCGTATGAATCACGGCTGTTCGTTTCGTCAACATCACGATCTTCCTTACAACAGATGTTGACGCTAGATAGTCGTCCGATGTACTCCTTGAACTGATTCATCATCTCGCGAGACTTGATCGCTGATGCATAACTAGAACTGGGGTTGCCTTTGTTCATCCAGCGAACCATCTCTTCACATACCTCCTTGGGCATGTTGGTAGTTGAGTTGTTATCAAAGTAGATCATGCGAGCGATGTGCTGATAGTATATTACTATGCATAGAACTGTGTCATCAAAAACACAATATAGCTCAATAGCCATAGTTCAGTTGCGTGATGGATGATGTACTATATGCCGACACACTACACACGATGTGATGTGTACGATGTAATGCGTACGATGTGATGTGTATGATGCACTGCACCTGATACACTGTACGTGATGTACTACACCTGATACACTACATACGATACTACGCACCACAATGCGGATGATGCACTGCGCGTGGGCTCTATATAAAATTGAATATGCGGTCACTAGAGAGTATATACAACGATGAACTTCATCTCTACTGTCTTCGCTTACATCTGTGCTGGAACAAGGAGGGTATACGATGTGGTTATGCCCGAGAGGTTCCGTGATTACATAGCGCGAGTGATCATCTCGATTGTCATATTCCATGGGTTGACTACGTTGCACTTCATAGGATTGAATCGTCTCAACATCAAGTTGTGAACGTGATTGCTTTTGTGGGTCTCTCAGTGTTTGTGTATCTTCAATTATGTCAACGTGGATGTAAAGTTGAACTGTGCTTATGTGAGCATATATGGTAGCTATAGTGAGCACCTTGTTCATCTTACCGCTCATGCTGTTACTGCTCGATCTAGATAGTGCGTTGTTCATAGATAAGATCGACGTGACGATCGCTGATATCACTTCGTTGGGTTTATACTACATGTACGTTGCGCTGTTGCTATGTGTGATGTTCCATATCGATAGAAGAGTCCTCAATAGAGAACTGTTCGGCCGATAGTGCTGATCCGCTTTTGTATGATGGATAGTCAAGTGTCGATGTGTTGCACTCTCATGTGTGTAAAAAAGGATAGCTCTTACGAGCCCCTTACACCACCACATACCTTATATCGTTTCACTGACCTCTCTTAACCACTTCCAGTCTCCACTGTTCACAGCGAAGTTAGGATTATGCTCGTATTGCCAGTAGTACCATTCGAACGTGTATTGAGTATCACGTATTCGTTTCAGCTCATCTGCATATGTTAGTCTATCGTCTGGATCGCCGTTCTTGATTATTCTCTTGAGAGTTGTTGCTCTCGGTAAGAATGTCTTGTATCGCTTGCCGAGTTGCTCGCAGAACATATCGTCCATGTTGTGTTGTTATCTTTAGAACGTGCAGAATCAACTTTCGCCAACACAGTAGGTAGTAACGATGAACGAGTGATGCTATGGCGGACAAAAGATGCTCTTTCGAGCCCTTTAACATCACCACGTACCTTATATCGTTCTAACCCACTCTAACCATTTCCAGTCATCGCTAGTTGGAACGTATCCTTGTCCTTGAGCATAATACCACTCAAACTGAAGGTGTACATTGCGCAGTTGTTTCAATACCCCTTGATATGTTGCAACATCACGAGGGCTGTTCCTATTGACAGCGCTATTGATAAATGTAGTCTCTCTTAGGAAGTCATCGTACGCTCTATCAAATTGTGTATAGAATGAAGCTTGCATTGTATGTTGTTACCTTTAGAACGTGCAGAATCAACTTTCGCTAAGTAGGTCATCATCACTAGCGATGCAGCCACGTATACAAAACAGTATGCCACCGCTTATCAGTATACCTTGGGTGATATATCGTAGTGAGCTCGTACCCATACATCCATCGATGATCCGCTATGCAAGTCCAGCTCTCGTAGTGATTTGTTACCATTGTAACGAATAGACTCAGGCATATCGAATAGAGAGACACGCCCAATGGCTGCCTTGCAACATACTCGCTGTGTTCTATCATCGATGATGTTTATCACTCGTGATAACGTCCATGAGAGATCAACACCTATCTTGATTTGATAGTAGACGCTTGGTTTATAGTAGTCTTGCTTATCACGAACGTTAACAGTGATGTATTGATGCGTGAGCTCTCCCCTGCAAAGTGGACAACACATCTTCCTTTGTCGCATCGCAAGATACGCATCTCGATTGAACCCATTCCAACAACAAGTAGCTATCGTGCAATCGTATATAGATATCTCTTCACAGCTAACCGGACAGGTGATGTACTCCGCTCGCACACTGTCGTTGCTCGCTCGCACACTATCATTACTCGCTAGCGCACTGTGTACATCCATGTTCACATCACCGCATTCATCAACACACATCGCATCGCTCGTTGATCGTTCTTCCTTGTTCTTCACAAGATCATATATCGATTGCGCATCATCTGATATCGAGTAACGCTTCCATGGTTCGAGTTCACGGTTCTTCTGTTTGTGATCATGGATCAGTAGTATGTTACGAACTCCAACACATCCAGTTACATACGTACCTTCGTATCGTGCATCATGCGGTTTGATCTTCGCTATCGTATGAGTTCGCAGTAGACATGGTTGATCAACATCATAGTGTTCGAGTGCGTCACAGTGTTGATGCCATGTGCTGTGGTGGTTGGTATCCTCAGTGAGAATATGATCATCTGTCATAGCTGTTATACTATACCACAGACGATTCAACTTTATATCAACAGATACAAAACGAGAGATAGTGCAGCGGGTGTGACGAGCTAACGATAGTGCA
>JACCDR011166180.1_pt1 | contig 17198 bp, 41 predicted proteins | sample 7446431 | NCBI WGS metagenome assembly JACCDR01 (sample SAMN15323443, study PRJNA562643) | freshwater metagenome | isolation source: river surface water | place: USA:Blue River Watershed | collected 2017-08-17
ATCGAGCGGGTAGGTAGCCACTAACGCCACGCCGTAATACTCCTTATCGCTTCTAAGGTGTGCATATCGGCCTGGTGCGCCTGGATTCTTGTTATAGCCCTTGTAGACCTCGAACACGTTTTCATCGAGGTTGATTATGTAGGCCCATTCACAGAAAAGGCTATCGGCCAAAAAATCCGCGCTATCAATCATCTCGTTAATCGTACCATCGAGCAGGGCGTCAAGTTTACCTTGGTAGTCGCGCAACCTCCAGTAGTCCTCTTCGGTTTCTGGAATGAGCTTGATAGTGCGGGCTACTCGGTTTAGCGTGTCAAGGTCGGACTTGTGTAGCTCCCTGAGAATGTTAACTCCCAGGTTGGAGGGATAGGAGTCAAAGTGATTATAGGTTACAATATCCCTTCCGTTGAGTCTAAAGCCATATGCGCCTCGGGTTCCCACGTCAAGCTCCCTTCACAAGATGAATATATACGATAGAAACATGAAAAACATTAGAGATTAAGCGGCGGCCTGATGATGGCCCCATGCTCAAGAAGTGCGAAAATGGCCCCGATTGCATTCTCTTCACGCACGGCGTAGTAGAGTGGCGACCAGACCCAAGGCCCTACCGCGTTGACATCAGCGCCGTAGCGGACCAGCAGGTGAACCAGGTGCTCATCGGCGCTATGACGGCTAACCGCACGGTGTAGCGGGGTCATACCCGTCTTTGACGTAGCGTGTACATCGGCACCCGCCCTTAACAGCATCTCTACAAGCACGGGGTCTTCGGAGTGTGAGCACATCTGATGGAGTACCGTGCTGCCTAGCGCATTGCGATTGTTGACGTAGACACCCTTACCTACCAGGTACTGCAAAATTTCGCGCCCTAAATGACCATCACGAACAGCCGAAAGAACACTATCCCCATGCTCCGATAACACATTAACATCAGCCCCAGCTTCCACAAGGTCTACAACTGGCTGGATGGTCCTTGCATACGACACCGCGCAGTAGAGCGGGGTGTAACCACTGCGACGGGTGCTGTTAAGCACCTTGACATCCGTGGTCGGAAGCGTGCCAGGGTAGTTCATCCAAAATCCCATGTCCCACAGAAGTTCGTTACTCATATGACAAGCATAGACCAGATTGATATGAGAAATATGATAAAATTATATCTCATATAACTCATGTTAATCTTATAAATCTCATATGGAAATGATTAAGATATAGATATGACTACTTACTTAGACGGCGGCGTGTTTAAGACGAAAAAGGCCCTCAAGGAAGCGATTAAGGAAGGACAGGAGGTGTATGTATACGCCATGAACCCCTGGGGCATTACCGACGTGCCTGACGGGGAACACGCCCTGGTCGGACCTGGGCCATACGAAAGGAAGTGGTACGCTAGCATCACCACGCAGGGGCAAAAGATAGTTAAGATTAGCTAAACTAGAAAGGAGACGGACCCCGCTACTAGGCGGGGTCCACGCGCTTTTGACGAAAAGCGCGGGCGGCGCATTAGCGCCGCTAGGGTAGCTCGGGGTCAACCATCCGTACTGGCCTCTTGCTATGGGAAAACCACCACCAGTTCCCATCAGTCGCAATGTCCGCCTCACGGTTGAGCTGTTCGGCCTCTTCGTCGGTGATGAAGCGCTTGTCAATGACCTCTTCGCCGTCTGTCAACATCCACCATGCACGGGCGTTATCCATAAGGATAGTGTAGCCCGCGCCATGATGAGAATGATGAGTGAGAGCCCTACCCGAAGGTGGTAGGTAGGGCCTCAAGCGGGTAGGTGCCGAGCAGGGCTACACCGTAGAACATGCTACCAGCAGGCCCACCGCGCTTAGCATAGCGGCCAGGGGCCTTTGGGGACTCGTTGAGTCCCTTGTAAACCTCTAACACACCCTCATCGAGGTTTACTATGTAAGCCCATTCACAGTGTGAGCTTTTTGCAAGAAAGCCCGAATTGTCTATGATGTTAGTGAATTTACCGGCGAAAAAATCCGCTACCGAAATGTCAGGGTGGTCAACCCTACGAAAATCCCTCGCCTTGATAGACCTAGCAACGCGGTTGAGTGTGTCACTATCTATTTTGTGCAGCTCCTTGAGTATGTCGTTCCCTAGACCAGAGGGGTAAGAGTCATAATGATTATATGTAATAATATCCTGACCATCTACCCTAAATCCGTAGGCTCCCCTAGTCGCCATTAGCCCACCCCTCTCGCCGCGCCCGGACCTCAAGGCGATACTCACGCACACAAGCATCATAGTAGTACAGCCACGCGGTAGGAACCCCACGCAGCGCCCTGTGTTGCTGCTTGGCCCTCTCCTTGGACGCCCTAACGCGGCTCAGTAACTCACCGTAGTCTCTCATGTGGTCCCCTTTCACAACTAAATTATAGTTTATAGGAATATGAGAAAAATGAGATTTTGACCAAAGGCGCGGCGGGCAACCTTACGGTTGCCCCACAGGTCACAGAATTTTCTCGTAAACGCTCTGGATGTCAAAGGGGTCGCCGTACCAGCTAGCCCAGATGTCGGTGTACTCTCCCTCACCTACCCGCACCATCAGACCAGTCACTCCATAGCCACGGTCTTCATAGTTCGTGAGGGAAAGCACATCCTCGATGTCCTGGCTATCCAGGACTAAGTGCCAGCCGTGGTCAAATTCTCCTAGTGTTCGCTTGTTTTCCATGACCATATCTTACCCCTTATTTTTATTAGAATTATGAGATTTTGCTCGCTTCTATGGCCTATATGCTGTTCTAGCATCTAGGACGAATAAGGGAAGCGGGGGTTATTCCCCCGCCCTCCGGTTAAAGGTTAGGACTGGTCCCTTGATGCGGTCGAGCCGAGCAGTGCGCCAGCCCTCTTTGATAAGGTCGTAGATGGTGACGTATGTTTCAGTTACCTTGTCTACCACCCCGTAGCGGGTCCGCATTTCCCCATCACCCGCAATGTACGCGAAAGCTACCAGGTTGCCTTGTGAGCGAGCCGCGCTGAGTGTTTTTTGAAGTCCCATATCTTCCTCCTTTATTCTGCTAGTCTGATGATTGCGCCGTTTTTTAGTAGCGCGGTTTTTCCGCGTTTGGCTGACTCCTTGGTAAACCTCGCTACCGCCTGGTCGTGTTCGTAGGTGTTGAACACAATCTTGTGCTGACCGCTAGCACTTACCCGTGAGACCTGGAAGAGCGTTTTCATATCTATATCTTAATCCGTATATTTATGAGAATGATGAGAGGGGGACTAGCCCCCTACTCCGCAAACCTCTTGAGTTTTCGGTACTGTCTAGGGGTAATTTCGAGCGTGAAGCGGCGCAGGGGCTGTAGGTGCCCTGGCAGGACGTTATACCCCACATATCCCTCGTCCCACACCCCGACAACATCCTCACCATCGAGAGCGACATACAGGCGGCGCGGGTTGCCGTTAGCATCATGCTTGGCCTTAAGGTGCAAGATGGTCATTAGAATACCCCCAGGGACTCTACGCGGTCAAGGCGGCTAGCGCTTGAGGTGTCGCGCACAGTGTCAAAGATTACTACGTGTTCGGTGCCTACGTGGTCAACGATGCCAAACCGCTTGTGCGGCGTGCCATCCAGGGCACGGCATATAAAGGAGACGGTTTTACCTTGAGCTTTGGCGACTAGGAAGCTGGTCCTGATGTCCACATGTTCCCCTTTCACAAAACAAGTATAAGACTTGATAAAATGAGTAAGATGAGAAAAATCCGCGCCATCTTAATTCTTAATCTCATTATTCTAACTTTTTTCTATCATATGCTTATACCATGTTAAGAGCATCTGACACGGTAAATCTAGGTCTTAGAGTATCCAGAACAGCCAATTCAAAGCTGGTAGGCAACAGGCGTGACCTTAACTTTTTCGCTACCTACCGTGAGGTGGGTAGCACATGCCCTAGCACATGCCCGTTGCTTAACGCGGGGTGCTATGCCCAACAGGGTAAGGTACACCTAGCGGGGCGTGGTAGGGTGTCGCGTAATGACGGCGAGGTATTCCTTAGCGCGGTTCGTGATATGCCCAAAGGGGCTATGGTGCGCTTGCACGTGTCGGGCGATGTCATGGCTGATGGTAAAAAAACCGGCTCTAATAAAATTGATATTAAATATCTAAGGTCACTGATTAAAGCGGCAAAATCACGTCCTGACGTGACCTTCTACGGCTACACACATGCCTGGTATTTAATTGATAGAAATAAGTTTAAGTTTCCTAAAAATTTAGTATTAAATGCTTCTTGTGATAATGATAAGGATGTAGTGGTAGCCAAAGCTCTCGGCTGGGACGTGGTAACTGTCTGGCCCGAAACCGTTACGAAGCGGCGAATTGGCAACACCGTAGTTTGCCCTAATCAAACCTCTGGGCTTTCGTGCGCTGAATGTAAATTGTGCATGAAACCAAATCGCGTGCTAGACGTGGCTTTCCTAGCTCACGGAGTTTCTAAAAAGAAAATATCAGCGCGGGTTAGATTGGATTGAGGGGCTAGATTCCCCTCATGGGTGGGTGCGTCTTTTCACAAGCTGGGGCGTCCCGATAGCTTTTTCACAAGGCGGCCAAGGCCGCCCGCGCCTTTCGTCAAAATAATAATTACAATCCTATTTCTTCCTCAATTCCATTATTACAGGAATTGCTGAAATAATGTATATTAAGATGATAATTATGTCATATATGCTATCTATCATCAAGTACCGCCACCGCAGCGATTATAAACACAACTATATAGAATATAAACAAAAGTATATCACATATCATATTTTATCTCCAATCTTTTTATATTTGTTAATAATTCATAAGATAATCAATCCTTCCAGTATAATTCATAGTTTTCTCGTCCTGGACGTGAAATTACGAAGTCCGCCGTCTCTTTTATAATTTCTAAAGATTGTATAATGTACTCAAAATCACTAGGCACCACCACCCGAACCGAGTCCTGTCCAGGGAATATGGCTAGCACCGTAAGGCCCTCGAAGTAGTGTGCGGTCCTGGTGCTAAATTCGCGCTCCCTGACATCATTTATCGTATTTTTATAAACCTTGATTATATCAGTTATCTGTATTTCATTATCAGATGGATTATAAAACTCAAGTACATCATATTTTTCTTGTTTTAATAATTCTATTGTCCTAGACGCATTTTCTCTGATTTCCTCCCAGCTCTTATCAAAGAATAATTCATATAAATCTGTATTTAATACTCTTCTTAACACCCTATTTATACCATAATTGTTATAACTGCTACGCCAATATCCCACCTGGAAAACGTGTTTGGGGTAGAGTTCTGATGGTTGAGCTATGAAGTGTTTGTCTTCTCCCTCTCTTCTTAGTAGATAGACCTCGATGCCCATTTTAGACTCCTTTCATGGCCGGGATTTTTTCGCATACCTGTTGTTGTTGCCACGTTACCTGCCAGGGTAGCTCAAACCACGCCGCTGGTAGGAAGTCCTCACCCGTGTGGAGCCCGATGTCCCTCCTAAACCACGTCACCCGCCAGCCATCATCGGTGTGGATAGTTCCCGTAACCGAGTTTTGGCTACTGTCCTTGTAATTATAGGTTGACACTCCGATATGCTTCACTCCAAGTCCAATTATCTTGTGGATTGCCCCGTCATCGGGTTTACCAACAAGGTTCGTGATATTGTCGTAGGCAAGTTCTGCCTCTTCTATCATCTTATTTATTTCTCGTAAGGTAGCCATATCTAATCCTACCCCTTCTTATGATTAAAATTATGAGAATAGAAAAGCCCCCGCTTATATGGCACCGCGCTACGGCTTGACCAGACCTCATCACCGCGTACCATCACCGCCGTAATGCCGCTTGTGGCACCTCCGAGCAGGGAAGTAATGTCCTCTTCATCTTCAGGCATGGTCAGCAGTACCCAACCAGTCCCCTTGAAGTCCTCAAACAACCTATCCCCGGTCTTCTGCCAGGGCAGCTCATCCCAGGCCGATGAAAGAAAGTCAGCACCCGTTAGGGTGTTAGCATCTGCCTGTACCCAGATGACGCGCCAACCGTCGTCGGTGTCGAGCAACCACATCCTTTGCTCGTCATCATCTGTATAGCCATTAAAGGTAAAGACCACAAACTCCCTGCGCTCGTCGTAGGAGCTTACATATATCTCCGCCCCGTTATCAAGGGGGTAAGCGGCATCTTTGGCGAGAGCCGCTTCCCAGGCTAGATTGGAAATGTAATTTATGTTCATAAGGTAGTATAGGGTATATCTATATTAGAAATATGACAACACCCTTCTCCCGAGCACTACCCTTGCACCCCTGTTTAACATGAGAGCAAGTGTCGCGTAGTCCGAAAGGTCCGAGTTCCTAACGGCTACCGTAAGCGGTGAGTCCGTGTAATCCCCCACGGCGTTAATGTCAGCGCCGTAATCTAAGAGCAGTTCCACCAGCTCCCGCATGTTCTGGTGCCCCCGTAGAAACACCATGTGAAGTGGCGTATTTCCCCCGAAGTCCAGATAGGCCGCGTCGGCTCCGTGTTCGAGCAGTTCCCTGATGACCTCAAAATCCGAGCGTACCTGGATATGATGGATAAGGGCCGTTCGTCCCATAGCATCGAGATGGTCTATGTCTATTTCTTCTAGGGAGAGTAGGTACTTTAACACGTCAATTTTTATAGCGCGGAAAATTGCGGTTTGGCCCCTGGTGTCGGCTATGTTCGGGTCAGCGCCAAGCTCGATAAGGCGCTTGACCTCGTTGAGACCAGCAAACATAGCGGCAAGGTGTAGCAGGGGGCCGTCTCCCCTGTCACGTAGCGCTAGGTATTCGGGCTTTAGCCGGCTAAGGTCTGGTGAGTCATACCACCAGTCTTTCCTAAAGGGGTTGCTCATTATCTTACCTCCCGTAGTGCGTCAAACAGTGATTGCCATTTTTCGGCTGGGGGTGTGGAATTATCTAGCTCGGCAAGCTCAGTTAGCTGTGCGTCATACTCTTCTGGAAACCTGAAGTAGAAGCTAGCGTAGGTAGAGTCATATTCTTCGTCTTCATCGTGGGAGTAGTATGGGTTAGCTTGCAGGTCGCTATTCCAAGGGCCTTTGGGGTCGGTTTTGCCGTCAAAGTATTCTGGAAAGTTAGACCGGCACATCTCCTCACTGTCGTAGTAGTCCCTATTGCCCCCACCAGTCCTGGTATAAATTACGATGTTTTTTCCGGCCAAATAACAATCCCGAAACCGTGGTACATCTACCCGCCTAAGACCCAACACGGCTAAGAGTAGGTCAGCGTGGTCGTTGACTCCAAACAGTTGATTATACAAGCTCATGCCTACCTCCTACCTGAAACCATATCCCATTTAGTCATGATAATTATGAGATATTTACCCAGGGCAACCCGTGCCAGCGCTCAGGTAGAAACACGTCCCCGGTTCCCCCGCTAGCATGAAACGTCACCCAAAGCACCCGCCAGCCATCCTCAAGCCATGCTTCCCGTACCGTGCGGTTCTTGCTTTCAACCCCGTTATCCCGATAGGTTGACACCGCAACAATCTTGTGCTCAAAGTTGCGGGTCTCGATAATACCCCGTGGGTCCGGTCTTGCGGCGTCACGGGCGCTGTGAGCTTCGTTTATGGCAAGCACAACTTCATCAATGTTTGTCATGATTAAAGAGTATATCAGATGATTATGAGTTATATGAGGCAACAATGGTCTCTCCATCATACACATGCCCCTCAACTGGGTATATGACCCCCACATACTCATACTCGTCGGCCTGGACCTCGTGCCTGTAGATGTCGCCCGGAGTTCCGCCGCACTTCACAACAAGACGCTTGCCATCTGCTAGCATGGCCTCATATGTGAACACATATTTATAATAACTCTTGAATTTTACTTTAATATCTCCATATTTTTCGTAAAATTCTTCCATTAGTAGTGCTCCCAGTGTGAATGTTTTTCCTCTTTGTCCTCAACCGGCAGATATATGGGGCGTAGGGTGTGCCTGACTAGCCTAGCTGCTACATTGGCCTTGAAGTCCCCACCTACAGCATAGTCATCCTCGGGGTATTTAGCTAATATGGCGTTTATAAGGGCAAGGGCCAGGTCGCCGTCAATGGGCATCTCTTGCTTAACATGTATAACATCGTCGAAATCATGGGGTAGGGTGTCATACTGTTCTTCTGAGAGCCACCATTTTGAAATCCAGATTAGTTTCATAGTTTTATTATAGCTGGGTTTTTATGTGAATCATGAGTCCTCTTGCCCCGTGCCGTAACAGCCTGGACATATCACAAGCACCTCATCGGGTAGGTAGTTGCCAAACCGTTCCGAGAAGTGCCCAGGCCCTCCCACGCAGGTGAGGTAGCCATCCCCCAGGCACTTAGGGCAATTTGACGAAAGGCGCGGCGGCGGGGCGGGTGTTAACCCGCACCCTCGTTCCAGGTTTCCCACAAGTGCTCCAGTTCCTCGTCGGTGTAGTCTTCTGTGCGGGTTGTTACCTCGTCGCTGTGGTCTGTCCAGAAGTCTTCCATGACCTAATGATATACCGCCCCATTGTGAGAATGATGAGGGCAGCCTTGCGGCTACCCCGTGTTCTCAACCTGCCAGTTGGTATCAATTGGGCGACGGTAGTTGTGCCTCAATTCTACCCTTGCCCCACGCAACATGAGTAGGTCAACAATCTCATCCCCGACTACTGGGTTCCTCAAGGCATACACAAGGGGGGAATCAGTCTCTCTCCCCACGGCGTTTACATCAACCCCGTGCCTCAACAGCTCGATTACGACCAGGTCTATGTTTTCGTTATCTCCACCACGGAGAGCGCTATGTAGAGGGGTCGCCCCGAAATCGTTTCTAGCGTTTACGTCGGCCCCATGCTCCAACAATATCCTCACTAAGTCTATATTTCCATCATTAGCGTGGATATGCAGAGCGGTATTTCCCCAATTATCACGCCAATCTATCTCTACCTCACAATCAATCAGGTACTTAAAAACCTCTACCTGCTTGGGGGCAATAAATAGCAGGGTTTCTCCATACCTATTTACCTGGTGTATGTCAACCCCTAGCCCCGCTAGTCGCTTTATGGTGTCGAGACTAGAATTTTCTACCGCTAGCCGCATCGGGGTCCAGGCGCTATCTCCAAATGGGGTATCAACCTGGGTGATGTCTACTTGAGCCCAACTAACGGGCTCTTCCCAAAAGGCTACGCTGTGCATGGGGTGCCTACTCATGGTCATCCTCCAAGGGCAAGTATAGGGTGTGGAACTATGAGAATGATGAGATTTGACGAAAGGCGCGGCGGGTGGGTGCCGCCGCTACACGGCGGACCCGTACTTCACTAGCTCCGCAACAATCTCCTGGTGTCCCACTTTACAGGCTAGCTGTAGGGGGGTTTCCTTCCAGCAGTTCTGTACGTTGACATCCGCTCCGTGACGTAGCAGGACCCTTATCGCCTCTAGCGACTGATTTGCAACGTGATGGTGTAGGGGGGTGGCAAGTGAGCCGGCGGTGTACCTGTTAACATCTTCACCCTGCTCTATCAGGTACTCTAGCTTTTCTGGGTCATCAGTCTCAAACAGACGTTCCCCAGAAGATTGTTTAGGGTGCTTATGAAGCGTAGCCCCCATCTCAATTAACCGTCGTAGGGTGTCCACGCTAGCATACTTGATAGCTAGGTCCATCGGGGTCCAGTCATGGTCATGGTCATCACGAAGCACCTCGTGCATTGCAGTAACATCCACCAACTCCCAGTCAATGGGATCTTGCCAAAACTCTGGAAAGTGTATCAGGTAGCTCATATAGACAGTATAATCCTTAAAAAATTAGAATGATGAGATTTTAACGAAAGGCGGGGCGGGCGTGGTGGAGTCTAGCGGACTCGAACTTGCAAAGCGGGTGCTCTCCCAGTTGAGCTAAGACCCCAAAAGAGCAGGAGCCGCGTGGGGTCTCCGGCGTGTACCCCGTTATGTCGCGGCACCTGCGATAAAGCCTTTTTTCGTCTTGCCCAGGACGTACCCTAGCGACCGCCTATATGGGAGTCTTTTTGTGTGGCGCTCCCCTTCCACGTTTATATTATAGCATACTTTAATCATAAGAAGTATGAGGCTTTTTTCCAGCCGAGTTTTTGGAACTCATCAGGTAGGAAGATTGACCCTGTAGGAATGCCAAGGTCTTTGTCAATCCACTGGACAGTCCAGCCGTCGTCTGTGGTTAACTCTCTGTGTATCCTTCTGTGGTCTTTGTGTTTATGGTTAAAGGTGGTTATTTTTAGCCGGTTTTTTTCGTCATCCCAGGCAATCAAGATGCCCCGGTGCGAAAACATTACCCCGCGCTCCTTCGGCTCCTGGTTGTAGCGCTGTTCGGCAAGCTGGGCCTGTTCCACTAAGCTTCTGATGTAATCAATGGTCATGACCCCATAGTACCTGGTATAATTATGAGAAATATGATAAAAATCGGCTCTTGACAGCCTTGAAGATATGGTGTATCATCTCTTTGGGTCTGACCTGGTTTCGACTAGGTTTCCCGAGGCAAGGCTACGTGCAGAGGTTGCCGCTGGCCTCTTAAAAAGCGGCACGCCATAACTGGCACCCAGTCTTTACCCCTCGCGGCTTGACCGCGAAGCCACCCAAAGCAAGGCTTGCAGCTCCCTGGGCACGGCTTAACAAAGGGCAAGCTAGTTGCAGAAACCGCGCTGGTCTGCAATAAAGGTTAAGGCGCTGCAAGGCTAGACAAGGCCACCCGCGTGGGCAATCTAGCAGCAAGGCAACAGAAACGGCGGGTACGCACGTAAGGGTAAGCCGACCAGGGGACGCTTAGGACGTGGGTTCAATTCCCACCAGATCCACCAAACACCTATTGACAAGGGGCTACCCTCGTGGTAGCCTATCTTGTATGGGACACACAAAGAAAGTCACCGAGCAGCAGGTAAAAGGGATTAAAGACCCAGTTGAGCAGCATGTAGCTAGAGTCAGAATCCGCACCATGCAGATGAATCCGGTCTTCAGGGCCATCATGGGTCCGACTGGGTTCAAGCAAGAAAACAGCCCCCGTTAGGGGGCATCTTCTTTGTGGTGTGGGGCTAGTCCTTTAGGGGGTACAGCTCCACGCTTGTTCTTTTAGCCGGAAAAACGAAGCGGCGACCGCTGAACACAATCTCGTGTGGCTGTTCGTCAACCGTTTTATAAACGCCGTCAATGGGGCGGTACAGTGTTAACCGCCGTAGCCACTGCTTGAGCGGTTCACCCTCCACCTCGATATTATCAGCGTATACGGAGACCCAGCCGATGCCGTAGCTAGGAATTCGCCGCTGAAACACCTTAAACCTAAGACCTGGAAACTTGTCACGGAGATAGAAGTTAAGGAAGCGAGCAATGGTAAGGGGTCCGCTAGCTTTGATTGTTTTCATAATATACCAAACTCCTTTATACGTCTGTATTGGGTTTGCGTGACCTCTAGGGTCACTACGGGCGTGAGCTTGTGGTAGGCGGGTAGCCTTTCTCCCTCTAGCCAAACGTTGTCTAACTTACCATCATGGGTGAGGGTCACGAAAATCTCGCCCACCGTGGTGCGCCTGTCGGTTGTTATTCTTAGTATCATGCTATAAGTCTAAACCTTATTTTTATGAGTTTTATTAGAGCGGGGATTTTGCATTGATTAAGGTGAGTTATGGTTTTTATCATTATTCTAATTTTGGTTAAGGATAGACTTATCTTACAAACAAACCGACCAGGCCGGGTGGTGCCCGGCACAATCTTTTTTGGTTTTGACCAAAGGCGCGGCGGCCTAGAGGCCGAGCTGGGCCTCTATTTCGGCAAGGAACACACGGGTGGGGACGCCCGTCATGCTCCGAAACCACCGCGCCGCCTTGACGCGCCCCGTGGGGGTAGCGGACCAGTCGTGGCCCCGACCCTTCAGGGCTAACGTCCGGTAGGCCCCCTCGCCCGACAACTCTACCCGCACCGCGTGGCTGATAGCTTCTTGGGTGGTCATGACTAAAGTATAGCCCCCCCGACTATGAGAATGATGAGGGTGTGGCCTTTTTGACCAAAGGCGCGGGCGGCGCGTTAGCGCCGCTACCTACGCGAAACCGAGTCAAACCACCGCTCGGTGCCAGGTAGGCACCCATGCTCTAGGGCTCGCCTAGCGCGTTCCCAGATGTAGACCCAGCGCTCTTGTGTGGTCTGGTCTACGGAGACTAGCACGCCGTTTTCCCACTGTAGCCGCACCCCAGCCAGCACCACAGCTTCACCCGCTTCGAGTTTGACAATCGCTTCTTGTGTGCTCATGACCGTAGTATATAGCCCATCTTTATGAGAGATATGAGAGGAGAACTCCTCCCAGCTCTCGGGCATGGGTCGCCTAACCCCATCGGCGTACCCCTCACCGTTGCCAAAGATGTAGTTAAGCTCCTCCCAGGTCATACCTTCCTCCACGGCAATTCAGCCCAGTCATGCGGGAAGAACTCCCCCACCTTTGATTTGGTGTAGTTATACCAATACACTGTCCAGCCGTCAGAAGTTTTAAGTGTATATAACCTTTTTATGGCCGATTTTTTCTTAAACGTTGTAATGGTAATGACCCTTTCACCCTCACCGTTGTCCTGCTTTAGAAACCATAACTCCACCCCCTCCACGGGGTAGTCTAGCTTGCTAGCTAGGGCCTCCTCATACAGTGCAAGTATGGCGTCAATTGTCATCTTCCACCACCTTCCAGGGTAAGTCCCACCACTCAGCGGGCAAGAAGTCCTCACCCGTGACAATGCCAAGGTCGCGGCGGTGCCAGTTGACCTCCCAGCCGTCATCAGTGACCAGGTGACAGGTCTCGCTACCGTTGCCGTCAAAACCCTTGTTTGAAGTGTAAACGTCTAGGACATCCTCCCCCTGGAAAGCCGAGATGTTCCGGTAAGACAAGCCCGTGATGGTCCCTCTTTCACGGGGGGCATGGCGCTGACTATTGACGGCCAAAGTTACCATATTTTCGATTTGTCCAATCGTTGTCATAAAGATAGGATACTATATCTATTTATGAGTTTTATTAGCGCAACCGCGCAGGTCTCCTCATTATTCTAATTTTGTGATAGCGTAGGATGGCGTTATGGAGGTGATACGCATGGTCGAGCAGGTACTAGGAGCCGTAATGTTATTTGCTGGTACTTGCTTGACCATTTTGGTGATGGCTTGGCCTTTGTTTTTAGCCGCGTTTTTATATCAGGCGATAAAGGGGAGAAAGTGATGGTAGAGTGTTTCAACCTCGGCTGGGTATTCATCTGGATAGGAGTTTTAACCATAATTATAACTTTGGGATATTTAGATATACAAAGACAAAAAGGAGGTAGGAAGTGAGCGATTGGGATACATGGCGAGACGAATTCGAGACATTACTGTGGCTGTCCTATGGCATCTCAGCGGATGAGCTAGATTATGAAGATGTTTTAGGGGCATATGAAAGTGGCTATAACCCTCATGAAGCCATAGAGCAAATTATGGATGGCGACTAGGAAATAGTTGCCTGTCGCGGTCTAACCAGAGTTCGTGAAGCTGCTCAAAGAGAGAATTGGCCTCTTCAGCGCTGATTCTCTCTTTATCCCTTATAAGATTTTCCCAGGCATAAAGAATATCTTCAATATCATTCCAGAATTTTTCGTGAGTCATATAAAAACCTTTCCTTGGGGCGATTTAAATGTTCCCAGTGAGAATGTTCAAAAATGGTTTCACCGTTTTCTAGTTTGATCGGATAACGTACCGAGTGATATACCGCTGGTTGTTCTATCTCCCTAGCAATGGCAGCAGCGGCGTGGGCTGGAAAAATTCCGGCCAAAACACCGTTAATGCGCTCGTATCTATCCCGTAGGTAATCATCTATAAGCATATCTAGGATAAATAGAGCCCCGTCACTAGAATAGGGAAAGCAATCTACCTCTAATCTGATGATTGAAAGATCGTCATTGAGGATTTCTTTAAGGCCGTTTTTTTCCTTTGGCAACATATCTTCGTCGCCTAACCAAATCACCTTCATGATCGTGGCCCCGGCTAACCGGGGTTATACCTCACCACCTTTCCATTTACCGTGACATGGGAGCTTTTAATCCTGATGTTACGGTCAAACACCCGTACTGGGCCTTTGAATGTGCCGTTTTCACGGCGCGGCTGGAGCACGAAAAGCTTGGTGTTTTTCTTGACGTGAACTGCTAGGTGCATATTATCTCCCTTTCTCACACAAGAAGTATATATCAGATAAAAATGAGAAGTATTAGAATTGTGGTAGGGGGATGTCATCACCCTCTTCATAGGCGGTTTCAAGCCAGAGCTGGCGAGCTTCGTCAATCGCCTCAAGAGCTTCTTCAATGTTCTCACCCTGGGCGACACAGCCAGGCAGCTCCCGAATCTCGACAGTGTAGCTATTATCGTCCTCGACATAGAAAAAAACGGTGTAGTTTAGGTTTAGATAATCTTCAAGCGTGAATTTTGTGCTCATGACTAAAGCATATACCAGATAAAGATTAGAAAAATTAGTTTTAACTTTTCTCATTTTGATAAAGGGTAAAATTAGTTGTGAAATTATCGGTTGAACTAGTCCCAAAGACCTGCTGGTTCTCTAATGTTCGGGCATTAGTTAGCCGTGAGGTTTGGGATAGGCTGCGCAAGGAGACATATCGCAAGGCTGGTTATGTGTGTGAGGTGTGTGGTGCCAAGGGTAGGCTAGAGTGTCATGAGGTCTGGGAATACGATGACAAAAACAAGTTGCAGATATTGCGTGACCTGGTAGCGCTATGTCCTAGCTGCCATGAGGTCAAGCACTTTGGCCTAGCCACAGCTCGGGGTAGGGACAAAACAGCGCGGCGTCACCTTGCCAAGATAAACGGCTGGACCGATCAGGAGGTGGACGACTACCTTGCTGAAGTGTGGCAGGTTTGGCATGAGCGTAGTGCTCATGACTGGAAATTGGTTGTAGCGCGAAAATTTTGACCAAATTCGCGCCGCCGGGCGGCGCAAGCGCCGCCCCGTAGTGGGTTACAGCACCCGCTCGTACACGGCGGTGTTGGCGTATGGCGCGGCGTACCAGGTAGCCCAGAGACCTGTGTACTCACCCTCGCCTACCTGTACCAGTAGGCCGGTGACACCCGCGTCAATCCCGCTTACAGAGTCTAGTATGGACTCGATGTCCTGGCTATCAAGGACCAGGTTCCAGGTGTGGTCAAACTCGTGAAGTTCCCGTGTGTTTTCCATAGCTAAATTTACCCTACCTCCCCATGAGAATAATGAGGACTATTCGTCCTCATCCTCACTAGTCTCTAGCAGCACTACGGCACCGTAACTTAACAGTAGTTTTACCACCCTAGTATCCACAAATTCAGCACCGTCACCGTGTATAGCACAGACTAGGGGTGAATGTGTGGACACCCCCACGGCGTTGACATTAGCACCGTGTTCGAGCAGTAACTTAGCAGTATCGTAATTGTAAACTACTGCTTCATGCAGGGGTGTCTTGCCAAACTTGTCTTGTGCGTTGACATCAGCACCGTGCTCAAGCATCAACTCCACAACTTCGGTAAACCTAGTAGCTGCCATATGGTGTAGGGGGGGTAGTGCCGTTGTTGCCAACATGGTTTACATTAGCACCAGCAGCTAGTAAACCCTCGGCAACTCCTAGACCGTAAGCCATCGAAATAGGGGTTTGTCCATACCTGTTGGGCTGGTTAGGGTTAGCACCCAACTCGATTAGTTTGGCTACTGCTTCGGTATTACCAGCTAGAGCAGCAGCTATTAGCGGCGTGTCTCCGGCCTTGCCTATGGAGTTAAGATTATGGGTAGCAACATACGCCCAGTCAATGGTGTCTGATTGTCTCCAGTATGTCGGGTAGGTAATTTCTTTATTCATAAGAGAACTATAAGGCAAGACATTATTAGAATAATTAGAATCCATATATCATCTTAATGAAAGAGGGGGGGGGTTCTTTTCGGGAAGGTCTTAAAAAATTTCTTGAGGTTATAATAATTCTCATAAATGGCTAGGTTAAGCTACTGACATGAGCGCTACACCTAAACTGAGCAAGCGGGAAGTTCTAAGCATCGGTAGGCACGTCATGGAAGCACATGGCTTTGGTCATCTTGAACTTGAGCTGATGCGCTCAAGGACGTATCTAGGCCAGTGTGAATTTAGGCACTATAACCAGGCCAAGAAGCGCTGGGAAGCTTCAAAGATAAGGCTATCCGAGTCCCTTTGCTATACCACACCAGAGGAAGTAAGAGAGACTACGCTTCATGAGCTAGCCCATGCGGTAGCTGGACATGAGGCCGCACATGGTCCGCGCTGGAAAGCTGCTGCTTTGAAGCTAGGAGCTGTACCAAGACGCTGTGCTAGCCTGGGAGCTAGGGTTAACGAAAGTATCAACCTGGTCATGGCTAAGTACGTTGCTACCTGCAACGATTGTGGGGAAGCACACTACTTTGATAAACTTACCAAGGTATGGAAGCGCAACGGCTACCGTTGTCGTAAGTGTAAGGGACAATTCACCATTAAGCTGAACAACAAGAGAAATTTATAGACCCCGGAAATTTATGGGTTCTACTCATGGTACTCATGTAGGTCACATGAGTCTCATATGAGATCATGTGAAGTTTCTACCTAGCCAATAGTCTTTGTGATAACTTTGTTTTGTAGTAAGAGTCTTTGTGATAATTCTATCTAGCCATAATCCCTTGTGAAGTCCTTGTTTTGCCACAAGACCTTGTGAAGTCCTTACCGAGCGCTGGGGCTTGTGAAAACATTAGATAAGGCTACCCTAACCCTTGTTAAAGGTAGCCTTAGACAGTCTTACATTACGTCATAGAATACTAAGCGCCAGGGTAGGTCATACCAAGACTCCGGTAAAAAGTCAGAGCCGCTAACAATGCCCAAACTGCTGCGATACCAGAATACTGTGTAGCCGTCAATGGTCTTGAGCTTATGCGTAATAACAGCGCCGTCAATGCTAAATTCACTGTTACCAGTAGCTATATCTAGCCGCCGGTCTGACTCTGACACTCTTAAAGTCCGGTATGACAAGGCGGTAACAATGCCTGTCTCTGTTGGGGCATTGTCCTTGTTCACTATGGCTTTGTTTACTAACGCCTTAACCTGCTCACTGCTTACTGTAATGTTTGCCATGACCGTAGTCTATAAAAAAATTATGAGTTATTTATGAGTGTAGCCGCTCACGGCGCTGTGTAGCCGTAGAGCTGCGCTTCCCTAGCCCGAAGCTGCTCACGGCGCTGTGTAGCCGCTCA